>Ga0208130_1000138_pt1 | contig 38710 bp, 38 predicted proteins | sample ETNtaG_31_FD_185771 | JGI IMG/M metagenome (GOLD analysis project Ga0208130, IMG submission 185771) | Marine microbial and viral communities from oxygen minimum zone, Eastern Pacific Ocean - ETNP201310SV78 (SPAdes) (version 2) | ecosystem: Environmental > Aquatic > Marine > Oceanic ... | reverse complement strand
CATCCGGGCCGAGCGGCAAGCTCATTTTGTTGCGGGGCTACACCGTATTCTTCGGCCATCCGTTGCCGGAACTCTTCTTCGTTTGAAGCGTCGTTAAGAGACCCTAGTGTCTACCTTGACCTCCTGAGAGTAACGAGTAAGTGCTTTAGGGTCCCATCAAAGCAATCTGACAGCTACCTCATTAGCAAGGAGTCTTCCTTCGACGGTCAGTTTTAGGTTGCCGTCAATTTCAGCTGGTTCCATGAGGTACCTAACTTCTTCCGGAATACATTCCTCCGGAACACCCAGATGAGTTCGTAAAGCAAGCTGTCGACCTTCGAGTTCCCAACCATCAGCATCAAGTTGCTCTGAGGCGGCTTCCACTGAAGAGTCTTCTGATATTGCGCTTATATAACGTTCTGGTGTCCTAACACTCCAAAATCTCTTTTGATTTATGTGACTGTGAGCTGCCACACCAAGCCCCAAATATTCGCCTTGGCTCCAGTACAGAAAGTTATGTCTGGATGCTTTACCGATTTGCGACCAATTGGAGATCTCATAGTTGGCGTATCCAGCTCTCGTGAGTAGGCGCTCCGCTTCATAATATTTGTCAGCCTGGTCATCATCTTCGGGGTACCTGTGAGAATCGGCTGCTAGCGGGGTTCCTGGTTCCACAGTTAACGCATAGGCGCTGACATGATCCGGTTTCAAAGATATGGCGTTCTCAAGGGTCATTTGCCAATCTTCGATACTCTCGCCTTGGGCCCCGTATATGAGATCAAAGCTGAGGTTGGTTATGCCAGCAGATCGAATCTCCTTAACCGCTCGTTGAACATTTGTCGGGTCGTGTTCGCGCCCAAGAGACTCAAGAACATGTGGAACCATAGATTGGACACCGAGACTGATGCGGTTAACACCGGCTTCTAAGTAGGTTTCGATCTGCCTACTGGTAACTAGGTCTGGGTTGCACTCAACAGTGAATTCCACATCGGTGGATATTGGTAGGTCCGAGACAACGTCCATTAGCAGCGTGGCGGGAACAAGGTTGGGTGTGCCTCCCCCGATGAAGATCGAGGTGATAGGAGGCAGCTTAGGTGACCACTTTTTTACTTGCGTCTTGCAAGCTTCTAGGTACTGCTCGATCAGATGTTCTCGATCAGTCCAGGTAGCGAAGGAGCAATAGTCGCAACGACGTGAACAAAATGGCACGTGTAGGTATATACCGAACTGGGCGCCTTCCTCATTCATTAGAAAAGACTGTCTTGCATGACGAATTCGTCAATCTCGAAGTCGCCAATTTCCATAGGTTGCGCTAGAAGCGGTTGAAGGTCGAGCAGGAAGTTTTCTTCGAAGCCTCTCCGATTGCATCCGGCGAGTCGACCCACCATTGATTGGATCGTGAACTCGTGAGCTCCCTGATTGATAGCTGCGGGGTATGCGACTAGGTGATTCCACATGGGGTCTTCTATTCTCGGATTGGACCATCGGTCACCCAGCAAGACACCTTGAGTACCTATTGTTTCGGCAAGAAGCTCTTCGGTCTCGTTTGACAGTTGATCAAGTCGGTCAATCAGTTCCTGGTTGGGCAGAGGCTCAAGGTGCCCCGCAAATTTCTTTCTCGTGTCGACTGCTTGGTTGATCCCTAGTTCTTCAGTGACTAAATCTTCTAGTTCCCTCACCATGAACCCATCATCGACTTGTGCTAGGTACTTGGCGTACCAGGCTCCTTGTTCCACCAATCTGTTTCCGCCGGACGAGCCTCGCGTGGTTCCAACCTTCGTTGACCCGTCACGAAAGATTGCTGCGTACAGTCGGTGTGGATGCGTCAAATATGCAGCCATCGATTTGCTGATCGCCTCGCGGCCTCTCCGATGCGCTTGGTGCATATTTGCAGCAGCAATGTTGTCTTTGGCCTGACATTTTTCGCATTGCCGCAAGCTCTCTGTTGGCAAGTCACACGAAACGCTGATGATGCCATCTTTAGATCGTTCGATTGTTCCGATGCATCGCCTTGGGCGGTCTGCAATAATGCGGAATCTCAGGTCGAGTTCATTGACTGTCTTGAATTCGGAGAGTTCGCTGCCTTCAACCCGGAATTCTAAAGTTGGTTCTTCCCTTTGCCATTGAACAGCTGACAGGTATAGGACAGGTGCGGTGGCGCTAATCATCTCGGTGTTGAGATGCTGGTTAGGCACCCAGCCGAACGCCTAGTTCGTCCAGTCGGTCTGCTATTTCATCGATTGCCGTGTCGAGGATGCATGCGATTGTTCGAAGGTCATCTCGACGAATGGTGAGTGACGAACCATTGAATTCACGCCGTTGAGCTTGGATCATGGCGAGGAACCTGCCCAGTACGGCGGCCTCTGCACCTGGCACCCGCGCCAGGCGATCAAGGTCGATGGTGACCTGTTGGTCGAGGCTCATGGCTGAATCTTCAGATACGCCATCACCTCGAGGTAGAAGTTGTCCAACAGGAACCTCGTAAAAGTGGGCGAGTCGAGATAGCCGCGGCACAGATATGGCCCGTTCGCCACGTTCATAAGCGCCGAGGACTGAAGCTTTGAATTCGTGGCTGGAATCTGCCTCTACTTCTTGGAGGGACATGCGCTTTTGCCGGCGGACGAGTCGGAGGCGTTCACCGACTTTAAAGCTGTAGTTTTCTCCGTCTATCGATTCTTCGTTAAGGCCTAGGTCAGTCATGTTCACCCCCATTCGACAGTTGATTAAGAGTGACCATAGTTCACGGAGAGTGGTTGTCCAATAAGTCTTGCCGAAGTAACGAAAGTGCTGAGGCTGCAGCGACTGCTGCTGTCTCTGCTCGGAGGACTGATGGCCCTAGAGAAACCGTCGGCAAACCCGCTACTTCGGTTGGGTCCCAACCCCCTTCGGGTCCTATGTAAATACATCGGTGCCTCAGGGAAACACGTTCCTCGGAGCGGTGCGCCAAAGAAATACCTGGTTCCGTTATGGCCTGTTTGAATTCGTTGATCGGTTTGATTTCGGGAAGTTTGACTTGGCGAGATTGCATGGCGGCTTCTCGAGCTACTCGGTTCAGTCGCTGAAGTTGCTGCTCAGCTTTTGGAGGATCCCATTTGACAACGGATCTGAGCGAACTGAGCAAATGAATTTCATCGACCCCTAATTCAGTGAGTTTTTGGACGATCCAGGCCGGACGATCGCCCTTAGGAACGACGAATCCGATGGTGATAGGCACCGTTGGCGCCGGGACTTCAACGATTTCATCTGTCACTTGGATTGTTGATCCGAAGATAGCGGTTCGCCACCGGTTAGCCCCATCAGTGATGGTTAAAGGGTCCGACGGCCTGAGTCGCAACACGCGCTCCAGGTGGTGTCGGTCTTCATCCGATAGTTCTGGCTCTTCGAGATTGGCCACAAAGGCGTGTGGGCCGTTCGTTCCGTCGGGAAGAGAGCTCATGATCTATTGGAATGCTGCGCGAATTTTTCCAAGCACCGTACGGTCCCCTGGGTCAGCGACCTTCTCTCCGCGTTGTTCCGCTATTTTCCGAAGTTGTTCTTCATCATTTTTTGAAAGTTTGGCGGGAATCTCGACCTTGAGAGAAAGAATCATGTCGCCCCTACCTCGTCCTCGTCCCTCGAGTCGTGGTACCCCATGGTCTCGTAGCCGGAAGATTTCCCCGGGTTGCGTTCCTGGAGGGATTGCCAGTTCAACTGTTTCGTCAAGTGTCTCGAAGTCGATTCTGGCTCCTAGGGCCGCTTGAAGCATGGTGACTTGAAGTTCTGCGTACAGCGTGTCACCTTCTCGGTCGAATTTTTCGGAGTTCGCAACTCTTAGGTGGACATACAGGTCTCCATGGGAGCCGCCTCTTGGTCCGGCCGCTCCGCGCCCTGTAAGTCGAAGAGTGGAGCCCGTATCTACTCCTGCTGGGACTCGAACCTCATAGGACACTGTCTCGCGGTGGCGACCTTCGCCTCTGCATCGCCGGCATGGGTTCGGAATTTCCTCACCAAGACCCCCACACCTAGGGCAATGGGCGGTGGTGACCATCTGCCCAAGAAGGCTTTGTCGCACTTGTCGAACTTGCCCTGCGCCTCCGCATTCGTCGCATCGACGTGGAGAGGAACCTTCGGCCGCACCCGAACCTGAACAGTCTTCACATCCGACAGCTGTCTGAATTTCGACTCTGCTATCGATTCCAAATATCGCTTCCTCGAAACTGAGATCGAGCACGACTTCTTGGTCTTCGCCGGGAGGTGGGCCAGAGGGCCCTCGGGTTCTTCCCCCTCCAAACGGGTTACCTCCGAAGAAATTTTCGAAGATGTCGTTGAGGTCAAAATTAAATGGATCACCGCCGGTTCCCCCACCCCTTAATCCGTCGTGACCGAATTGGTCGTAACGAGCGCGAGCATCATTGTCTGACAAGACTGCGTACGCTTCGCTAATTTCTTTAAATTTTGCTTCGGCTTCTTGATCGTTTGGGTTCGCATCTGGGTGATATTGGCGTGCCAGTTTTCGGTAGGCCCGCTTGAGGTCATCGGGTGAAGCGTCGCGATCTACTCCTAACAACTCGTAATAGTCCGTTGCCATCGGCTTGCTCAGTCCTCGTGTGCCTCGCCTAAGGACTCACCAAGACGGCTACTAACCACATGAACTGCGGCTAAAGCTTTTGGGTAGTCCATCCGGGTTGGTCCCAGAACTCCGATGCTACCGACCTGTTCACCATCGACCTTGTATGGAGCAACAACTACTGCACATTGAGCTAGAGGCGCAACACCTGTCTCTGAACCAATGGCGACACTGAGGCCACGCTCTACAAGGTCACCCAGGAGACCGACCACGAGCAATTGCTCTTCTAGGACCGCTAACACCGATTTGACCGTTGACACGGCGTCAAATTGTCCGGCCATATTGGCGGCACCTCCAACGTAGAGGTCACCGGTGTGGCCAGATGATGGAGAAATTGATGCAAGAGTCGTCGCTATTAGACTGTCAACGTCTGGGTGGCCCGTCGGATTTACTGTTGGAATACTGCCTAACGAAGACCCGACGAACGCCTCGTTAATCGCGGCCGATGCTGCCGCTAGATGAGCGACTTCAACCTCAGCGCCGCTAGTCAGTTCGATCATAGAACGCTCTATAGAACCTGACGATGTGACGATTACCAGCAGTAGTCGTCCCGAGCCAAGATCTACAAGTTGAGCTGATCTCACGGTCGCTGGGTCGTGTGTAGGTCCGACAATTACAGCCGCGTACGCTGTGAGTTGAGAGAGTAAGCGGCTGGTGTCAGCTAGGCGTTGTTCAATTTGACCTTGAGCGTGCCTAAAAAAGGCGCTGATCTGTTTGGCTTCGGTGTCATCAAGGTGGCCGGGGCCGAGACTGTCTACGAAGTACCGGTAGCCCGCTTCCGTGGGAATCCGACCTGCGCTGGTATGTGGCTGTGCTAGGTAACCGTCAGCTTCAAGGCTTGCCATTTCATTGCGGATGGTGGCGGCCGACACGTCAAGACCCGCAAGATCAGAGACGGCTCGTGAACCAACCGGTTGTGCGGTGTCGATGAAACTCTCTACAACAGCCCTGAGTACTGTTGCCTTACGTTTGTCCACGTTTGGTCCTGTTCGCTGAGCCTGCGATCATCCAGTGTTGGAATACTAGGCGCGTCTCCAGGATCGTGAAACTGTGTGCTGTAGATAAACGTTAGTCATCGAGTTTTAAGGCCGAGACGAAGGCTTCGTTGGGCACTTCGACGCGTCCTATGGCTTTCATTTTCTTTTTGCCTTTTTTCTGCTGTTCGAGGAGTTTTCGTTTGCGTGTTATGTCGCCGCCATAGCACTTAGCCAAGACATCTTTTCGCTTCGCTTTAACAGTTTCTCTCGCGATTATCCGTCCTCCGATCGCTGCCTGAATCGGGACGTCAAACATTTGCCGAGGTATGAGTTCTCGAAGTTTTTCTGCCATTCGGCGGCCGTAATCGTAAGCAGCGTCTCCGTGAACAATTGTGGAGAACGCATCCACGGGTTCTCCGTTGAGCAGGACGTCAACTTTCACTAGTTTGTCGGCTTTGTAACCAGACGGTTCGTAGTCCAGACTTGCGTAGCCTTGGGTTCGGCTTTTGAGTTGATCGAAAAAGTCTGTCACGACTTCCGCAAGCGGTATTTCATAATGCAGTTCGACTCGTTCAGGTGACAAGTATTCCATTCGAACCATCGTTCCCCTACGCCCCTGGCAAAGTTCCATCACTGTTCCGGTGTAGTCCGCTGGTGTGAGGATGCCGATCTTAAGCATTGGTTCTTGGATCTCGGCGACAGAACCCATATCGGGAAGGTCTGATGGGTTGTCTACATCCAGAGTGTTTCCATCTTCTGTAGTGACTTTGTACGCCACTGAGGGGGCTGTGGCTATCAGAGAGAGGTCGAATTCTCGTTCGAGTCTTTCTCGAACGATTTCCATATGCAGCAAACCTAGGAAGCCACATCTAAATCCGAAGCCAAGGGCACCGGATGTTTCTGGCTCGAAGGTGATTGATGCGTCATTGAGCTTTAATTTTTGGAGGCTTTCACGTAGGTCCGGGTATTCGTCCCCGTCTACCGGGTATAGCCCGCAAAAGACCATTGGTTTGGGATCTTCGTACCCTTCTAAGGCTTGTTCGGCAGAACCTGATGCCGTAGTGACCGTCTCTCCAGATTTGGCTTGTCCTACGTCTTTGATACTGGCAATGAGGTACCCAACTTCTCCTGGACCAAGCTCCTTGACTGGGGTGGCACTTGGAGAACGCACTCCTATTTCTTCGGCATCGTGAGTTCCTCCGGTTTGCATGAAACGAAGTTTGTCGTTAGTGCGAATTCGGCCGTTCATGATCCGCATTGAGGAGATAACGCCTCTGTATTGATCGAAATAGGAATCAAATATCAGGGCTTGCAGGGGGTCCTCGATGTTGCCTTCGGGCGGTGGGATTCGCTCCACGATTGCGTCAAGAAGTTCCGGGATTCCGTCCCCTGTCTTGGCTGATATCTGGAGTACTTCTTCTGCTGGTAATCCGAGGACGTTTTCGATTTCGGAGGCGTATAGGTCGGGATCGGCTGCTGGTAAATCGATTTTGTTGAGGACCGGAACGATCTCAAGGTCATTCTCTAAAGCGAGATAGCAGTTAGCCAAAGTTTGCGCCTCGATACCTTGCGCGGCGTCAACTAACAGAACGACGCCTTCGCATGCAGCTAAGGAGCGGCTGACTTCGTATCCGAAATCGACATGTCCGGGCGTATCGATGAGGTGTAGGACGTGTCCTTTCCATTCGACTCTGACGTTTTGGGCTTTGATTGTGATTCCTCGTTCGCGTTCTAGGTCCATCGAATCGAGGTATTGGGCGCGCATGGATCTCGCTTCAACAGCGCCGGTGATCTCCAAAATCCGGTCCGATAGGGTGGATTTTCCGTGATCGATATGCGCGATGATCGAAAAGTTTCGTATCTGTTTTAGATCCATCTGGAACTGCAAGGTACCAACGAGAACGGGAATTCGTTGGCTCTATTGCTACGAGTCATGCTTTAGGAAACTGAATAAGGGCTGCGGCATTGCATGAGCCTGTTGCTAGCCTGAAGAAGTTGTCTCTCGTGCTGACCGGTTTTGGCAGCGCAAGTCTGAGTTGAGGTAAGAGAAGGTCAAGTGGCAAACATCAAGAGCCAAATCAAGCGGAACCGCCAAAACGAAACCCGACGAGTTCGCAACAAAGCTGTTCGTAGCGAGTTAAAGACAAGAGAGAAAGCTGTTTTTGCGGCGGTAGACGCTGGTGAACCGACTGATGAGGTGCTCCGACTAGCCCAGAAACGTCTTGATTCTGCGGCTTCTAAGGGTGTCATTCACAAGAATGAGGCAGCTCGACGTAAATCTCGTCTAGCTCTTAAAGCTTCCGCCAGTTGAGTTAATGGCTGAGTTGCGCCAAGCGTGCAACAAGTATCTCCATAAGAATGTCACCATCGAGCGCTGATTTCCCGCGGAGATCGATGTCGGTCTTGCTTAATAACTCAATTGCTCGACGGATTTTGTTTGGACCGAGCCGTCGCACCTGAGTAAGGGCCTTCTTCGCTGGGAAAGTTGAACCCTTCATCTGGAGATGAGCAGCGGCTTCTTTCTCGGTTGAAATTTCTGTTCCATCGAGTCGAAGAATTTTGTCATAGTGACCATGGAGGGTTGCCATTACTTGCAGCGGATGGCGTCCACCAGCGGCCATCATGCGTTGCAGCACTTCGAGTGCCGTCTTCATTTCCCCCCGATCTATAGCGTCAGTTAGATCCCATGGAGGCACTCCGCCCTCATCACCAAGGAATGGGCGAACCTCTGCGTCGCTAAGTTCTGCATCTATGCCGTATACACCTTCGAGCGTTTGCAATAAGCCTGTTAAGCGAGCGACGTCCTCGCCTAGGTGTTCTGAGATGAGTTGCCGGGCACTGGGATTGAGTTGAACTACAGATGTGTCAAAGCGATCTTGGAGCCATCCGGTTCGGGCACGCCCGGTCCCTGGTGCACCAATCTTTATTTGTTCTCCGTCGATGGTCTTAGCTGCATCGACAAGTCTTTTGGGGACAGCTCCGCCACCCCACTCAATAACGAGGTCAGTCGTAGTCGGCGGGTCACTTAAAAGTTCGATAAGTGGTTTCAGCTCATCAACTTTGAATCGGTTCAAGCCGCGGACGACTACGACACGGCGGTCGGTTAATAGTGGCGGGGTTTGAACCGCGTCGGCGACTTGTTCGATTGTGTATTCTTCGCCGCTGAGTTCTTCGAGTACCAGTGATCGATCCTGTGTGCCGATTAGTTCTTCGATGCTTTCTCGCACAGCGTCGGCCAGCAACGACGGCTCGGGCCCTGAAAAGATTTGTATCGATGCTCGAGCCATGGTTGCGACGTTAGCTTCCTGAGTCGACAAATTATGGGTTTCTGATCAGTGTCGCTAGGGGTTGCGAATTTTAGAACAACGCTGTTGACAGCCGGCGGCGCCATTCTGCTGTTCTTGGGTCTTCCGATCCCATGACTTCGAGAAGGTCCACAAATCGCTGGCGGGCATCGTCGTCATTCTTGACTTGGCCAAGAAGTTCTTCTAGCTCAGCATCTAGTTCGTCGGGTTCGCTGGAGGCGTCGGCTGTTCTAGCTGTGGCCGCGACGCGTCTACTTTCGGGTGATTCGGGTATCCGTTCTAGAAGTGCCAGCCCTTCTTCAGTGCGTCCGTCACCGACTAATAGTTCAGCGAGTGCCACCACCGCTTGAGGGTGATCGCTTTGTGTGTCTAGGGCCGCGCGTAGAGATAGTTCGTCTCCAACCTCGATAAGAGCCTCAATGTGGTTCTCTTCTTCGGTAGGCAAAAGACGGCTAACAAAATCTTGCAGCATCGGTTCGCCTTGGGCACCCATGAAACCGTCAACGGCTTGGCCATCTTTGAACGCTACGACCATAGGTATTGACTGAACTTGAAAAGCTTGCGAGACACCAGGATTTTCGTCCACATTAATTTTGACGCCAAGCACCTTGCCTCCTTGGGCGTCTATGACTTGTTCAAGTAAGGGACCGAGCGTTTTGCATGGCCCACACCAGGGTGCCCACAAGTCCACTACCACGGGCATTTCGTGGCTTTTTTCGATTACCTGTTGTTCGAAGTCTTGGTCCGTGACGTCGATCATGTCGTCCCTTTCGGTCGTCAGAATTGTGGTTTAGCTACGACTTGACTCAACCAAGATGTAGGTTCAAGTGAATATCAAGTTGAGGAGTGTTGTGGTTAAGGGTATTGAGGAAAAGCCTGTGACGGAATGGTTGTCGGCGCGAGTTGACAATTTAAATTCCCCTCTCACGTTTGAACTGATCACTGGCGGTCATTCGAATCTCACTTACAGAGTCACCGACAACAACAATCAGAAATGGGTTTTACGCCGTCCACCGCTCGGTCACGTATTGGAGGGCGCACACGACATGGTCAGGGAACACCGGCTGTTGTCTTCTCTGGAGAATAGCGAAGTACCTGTTCCCCCAGTGGTCGGACTGTGCACTGATCCATCCGTCAATGGCGCAGATTTCTATGTGACTGAATTTGTTGAAGGGCATGTGTTGAGAGACCAAGACTCTGCATCTGGCGTTGCTATGCACAAAAGGCCGGATGTGGGGCCGAAATTAGTGACGGCTTTGGCTGCCATCCATTCGGTTGATCTAGAAGCGACGCACCTAGCGGACTTGGGTAAACGCGAAGACTACGTTGCACGTCAATTACGGACCTGGCTTCGTCAATTCAACGCTATGACGTCAAGAAACTTGCCCGTCATCGAAAAAGTGCACGATGCTTTGGCGGCAAACGTTCCAGAACAACGTGAGGCGACACTGATCCATGGCGATTTCCGTTTGGATAACTGTTTGGTCTCACCCCAAGGTGAAGTAGCAGCGGTACTCGATTGGGAAATTTCTACTCTTGGCGACCCACTGGCTGATTTGGGGATTCTTTTGGCTTACTGGAGCGAGCCAGATGACAAATTCTTACCTCTTGGCGATGCTGCCACTATCTACGGAGGCTTTTCGAGTCGGCAAGAACTGATAGCTGAATATGGTCGTCTCACTGGACGCAACACCGGGAATATGGACTTCTTTTTTGCTTTTGCGAGTTGGCGGTTAGCTTGCATTTTGGAAGGAGTTCACGCTCGTTACGTGGGCGGTGCAAATCCCGAAATTCCAGAGGAAGTCGAGATTTTTCCCGAAAGCGTTGTCTACCTGGCTGAGCGTGCCGCTGAAATACTTGGGCTATAGGCACTTCTGGCTTCGAAATTTTCTCACACCTGAACTAAGTTCGAGATTATGAAGATTGATGGCGGATTAGGCGTTGACAGCGGTTTTGACGGGATTATGGAGAAATCTCGAGAGCAAGAAGAGATCGGTTATGACGGTCTTTGGGTTCCAGAGACAAGTCATGATCCTTTCACCATGCTTCCTTTGATGGCCGAAGCAACCGAAAATGTCGAGCTTGGGACCAGCATCGTTGTTGGTTTCGCAAGAAATCCGATGGACTTGGCTTACAGCGCCAATGACATTCAGTTGATTTCAAAAGGACGTTTCACTTTGGGTCTCGGCAGCCAAATAAAGGCTCACATTACAAAACGTTTTTCAATGGAATGGTCGAAGCCTGCCGCTCGAATGCGGGAAATGATTTTAGCTACAAAGGCAATCTGGAATAGTTGGAATACCGGCGAGAAGCTCGATTTCCGTGGCGATTTCTATCAGCACACTTTGATGACCCCCTTCTTTCACCCTGGCGAGAATCCTTATGGTGCTCCACGTATGGCGTTAGCCGGTGTAGGGCCGCTTATGACCGAGGTTGCTGGGGAGACTTGCGACGTCTTTTTAGCTCATGGCTTTACGACCGAAAAATACCTACGGGAAGAGACCATACCTGCGCTTGAGCGAGGCGCTGAACGTGCGGGGCGAACCTTGGCTGATGTAGAGATCTCGGGTCCTCTTTTCGTGGTGACGGGCAACAACGAAGATGAACTCGAAAAAGCGAAACAAGGTACCCGTCAACAGATCGCTTTCTACGGTTCGACTCCTGCTTATAGGGGCGTTCTGGAGTGCCACGGATGGGGCGATATGCAAACTGAGCTCAATGCGTTATCCAAAGAAGGTAAATGGGTTGAGATGGGCAACCTCGTTGATGATGAGGTTCTTGATGCCTTCGCTGTAGTCGGCGAGCCTGAACAGATAGCGGGTGAGTTGAAGGCTCGGTTCGGCGACATTGTTCAACGTCTCAGCTTTTATGCCCCATATCGATCCGACGCTGAACGGTGGCGCAAGGTTTTTGTAGACCTAAAGGCCTCGTAAATGTTTGCGGATCTTCCTAACTCGGTAGAGATCCGTGAGGTTGGCCCTCGTGATGGGTTGCAAAACGAAGCAACAATTCCTGTCGCTGAACGCATCGCTCTTATCGACGCTTTATCCGCAACGGGTCTAACGGCTATCGAAGCCGCCTCGTTCGTGCATCCAAAGGCCATCCCACCCATGGCAGGTTCTGCTGAGGTGATGAAAGGCATCACTAGAGTCCCTGGAGTTAGGTACCGGGCGCTGGTTCCTAACGAGCGCGGAGCTTTAGACGCTCTAGCCTGCGATGCCGATGAACTCGAGGTTGTGATGTCTATCTCCGAGACCCATAACCGCAAAAACATAAATATGGGTCCTGATGAATCCGTCAAGCAGATCATCGAACTAACTGCCCTAGCTCACCAAGAAAAGACGCCGGTTGAGGCCATTTTGTCGACCGCCTTCGGGTGTGCCTATGAAGGCGATATCTCTCCGACCAAGGTTGCGTATTACGCCCGGCGCGTTCTCGATGAGGGCGATGTCGATGCTTTGTCTTTTGGTGATACCAGCGGCATGGCTACCCCCAGAGTGGTCATCGAGCTGTTAAACGCTCTGGAAGCTGAAAAGATCGATATTTCTCGAATCGGTTTACATTTCCACAACACCCGAAATACAGGTCTTGCGAACATCATGGTTGCTATGCAGCGAGGCGTGTCACGTTTCGACGCCGCTATAGGGGGTTTGGGTGGTTGCCCTTACTCGCCCGGAGCAACTGGAAACGTTGCCACCGAGGACGTCGTTCACATGGTTGAAGATCTTGGCGCTACGACAGGTATCGATTTAGAACGCCTCATTGACTGTGGGCGATTCGCAGAGCAACTTGTTGGACGTCAACTTCCGGCCCAGGTACTCCGTTCGGGGCCGCGAACCAGAACTGTTGCAGCCGAGAATCTTCTTTAGGAAATAATTCCTTCTTCGCGAAGTTGCCTAATTTCTTCTTGGGTGTAGCCGGCGACTTTCTCAAGAACTTGGTCGGTGTGGTGGCCCAGTCGAGGACCTATCGACGCAATTTTGCCTGGAGTTCGCGAGAATTGAGGAACTGGGGCTGCCATCGGCACCTGTTGACCAAGAACTTCGTCTTCGTATCGTTCAATCAGTTCACGGGCAGCGAATTGAGGGTCTGCGAGCATGTCTGGTGCTGTGAAGATTCGACCATAAGGAATGGCATGCGCATCAAGGAGGTCTTCGAGTTCTTTAACAGTAAGCCCTGAGGTCCATTCCGCTATGAGTTGATCTAACGCTGTCTGATTTTTGCCCCGACTTTCATGATCGGCAAAACGTCGATCCTCAGCAAGGTCTTCTCGATTCATTGCTTGGCAAATACGTCGAAATATCGCGTCGGCGTTGCCTGCTATGAGCACGTCCGCTCCGTCGGAGGTTGGGTACACGTTTGATGGCGCAACTCGAGGTAGCACTGACCCGGTCCTCCCCCGGATGTGTCCGCCTAATTCAAAATCGGCGACTGTTGATTCCATCAAGGCGAACACTGCCTCATAAATGGCAACGTCAACTTCTTGGCCTTTGCCGCTGTGTTGCCGTTCGTTTAGTGCAGCCATCGTTCCGATAACAGCAAATAAAGAAGCCATAGCATCACCCAGGCTTATGCCTGCTCGGGTTGATTGACGATCCGGCCATCCAGTGGTGTGTCGAATTCCACCCATAGCTTCGCCAATCGATCCGAAACCGGGGTCCGCGGCGCGAGGTCCTGTTTGTCCGAAACCTGAGACGTGAGTCATGATCAGTCTCGGATTATCTTCGACAAGATTTTCGTATCCAAGCTGCCACTCGGTAAGCCGTCCAGGTGTGAAGTTTTCTAAGACCACATCACTTTGCAGCGCTATCCGTCGAACTGCAGCCCGTCCTTGGTCAGAGCGTAGGTTGATAGCGACCGATTGTTTGTTTCTCGCTATCGCAGGCCACCAAAAGCTGTGTCCTTGATCGTCGCAATGACCCCATTTCCGCATTGGGTCACCTACCTCGGGCGGTTCGATTTTGATGACTTCGGCGCCATAATCGCCGAGAAGTTGTCCCGCGAATGGACCTGCTATGAAACTCCCAAGCTCTAGGACACGAATACCTGACAGGGGGCCGCTCATGTTTAGGTGCCGAGTGGAGCGCAGTCGTTTCCGCAGTCGAGTTCGTTCGGTGCTTCCGGTGCTGCAGGTCTATGCAGAACCCCAGACTTCGGGGTGACCTTTAGCTCGTCGCCCTCAACAGCGCACTCGGCGTCAAGGATCATCGAATAACCGTCTGTTTCATATGGCGGCCACAAGACCACGACTTTCGACCGTTTTTCGACGTTACCTGCGGCTGTCTTGCTTATTGGGCAATACATGTTGTCGTTTTCGACACGGAAGGTCATGTGGGCCACATGTGAGGTCTCATCGTCGCGCACAGTAAGCAGAAAGGCTGAGTACCCGAATTGGGCGAGTTCTGTTTCGAGTTGGCTGGGGTCAACTGGAATGCTCATGTCCTGATCCTACGCTTGCAGACACTCATATAGAACCAAGAGTTGCATCACTCAGGCGCACTGGTAGCTTGGGGTCCTCTTCGGGGCTATAGCTCAGTTGGTAGAGCACTTCCATGGCATGGAAGGGGTCAGGGGTTCAATTCCCCTTAGCTCCACGTTTTAATCAACCCGAAGTTAGCTATCTCGTTTGTTTAAGGAATACGGAGGTAGTTATCAGTCGGGAAGCACGAGAAGTTCGCTCGGCGCGTCTAGCTAAGCCGAGGCTGGCTCATTCTTGAGTCTTCGTATCTCAGCCAATCCGCAACGCTCAGCGACTTTTATAAGCCACCAGGCTGCGTCTAGATCGAACCACTTACCACCGAAACGCGCCGACGTCGGAAGGCCATGATGATTGTTGTGATATCCCTCACCGGAAGTCAGCGCCGCGAGCCAGTGCAGGTTGGTTGCGCTATTCGAAAAGGGACGACGCCCAAAGGTGTGACCAACTGCGTTAATCGCTCCCGACAACATCACATAGCTGACAATGTGGAAACCAAAAGCTAATGGCCCCTGCCACCATCCGAGCCATATCGAAAGAAGGACGGTTGACACGACCAGCCCTAGAGGACCTCGATCGAACATCCACTTATCCCACTTGTCAGGGGCCAAATCTCTGCCCCATTTTTCGACAGTCACTGGATCACTTGCAACCCGTCGGTACAGCCAAAAGTTAGTTAGCTGCACTCGCATCCACCCCAACTGCGCTGGCGAATGCGGGTCAGCTTCTTCGTCGGTGAACGCATGGTGTTTACGATGAACTGCTGCCCACTCACGGGCCTTGACCCCTGTTGTGAGCCAAAGGAAGAACCGCAAGAAAAGAGCGAGGCCAGGTTGAAACCGCACGGCCTTGTGAGCCAATGCCCTGTGGAGATAGGCAGACGTAGTTAGGGTCGATACCTGTGTTACGGCGAAGCCAACGAGTAGGGGTGTAATGATTTTCACGGCAATCAAGAGTAAAGCTATCCCAAGAGAGACCTCACAAGCACATCACTTCTGTTTGCTATCTGGCGTGCCCGGACCGAATTCTGGAAGACTGCGGCGGTGAGCTTAGATTCAGAAGTAACGATGGATTGCATCGATCAAATTGCTATCGTCCGACTCAATCGTCCCGAGCAACTCAACGCTTGGAACAATAAAATCTCCTCCGGGTTAGATGCGTGTCTGCGAGAAGCATCGGACCGCTCAGATATTCGAGCTGTAATCATCACCGGCACGGGTCGCGCTTTTTGCGCTGGCGCCGATCTCTCTGGAGGCGGGGACACTTTTGATGCCAACAGAGAACGCGATCAAGATGACACCAGCGAAGCTAGAACCCCTCAGTTTTTGCCTCACCAGGTAGCGAAACCAGTCATAGCAGCAATCAACGGACCGGCCGTCGGCGTCGGCGCCACCTATCCATTGATGTGCGACATCCGAATCGCTTCCGACAGCGCCCGTATCGGGTTTGTGTTCAACCGAATCGGGATGTTGCCAGAACTGGGATCCCACTCGCTGCTTCCGAGAATTGTCGGGTTCTCCAACGCAGCCCAATTATTGATGGGCGGGGAGATTATTGATGCTGACACTGCTCTTGCCATGGGACTGGTTTCATCTATTCACCCTGCGGATCGCCTCGTGGACCAAGCGATTGAGCTGGCCGCTCGACTTTCGGCTGCGGCTCCTGTGTCTGTTGCTGCAACCAAGAAATTACTTTGGAGAGGACTGTCTCTCAGTTGGGAACAAATGCACCAAATGGAAACCCCAATTTTCGAGTGGGTGGCTCAGCAACCCGATTCGGTTGAAGGCGTCACCGCCTTTCTCGAAAAGCGCTCGCCAGAGTGGGCAATGAACCCATCAAAGGATTTACCGAAGGAGCTATTCGATTGATATGGCAGGATTCGACCATTTTGCACTCGCATGTAAAGATCTTCAGACAGGAGTGGACTACGTGCAGTCCCTAACAGGGGTCTTAGCTGCCCCGGGAGGACCTCATCCCGGGGTCGGTACACGTAATGCGCTGCTCTCGTTGGGCAGCGATGTCTATCTTGAAATCATCGCTGTCGATCCCGAGCAACCCGAACCGAATCAAGCTCGCCCATTCGGCATAGATGACTCTGATGGACCCCGTTTGGCTGCCTTCGCTGTACACCCCGATTCGGGGGAATCTATTGAATCGGTTGCTGAGGTCATCAGAAGCCATGGGAGTGACCCTGGTCCGGTTTCGTCTATGAGTAGGCGCAAACCTGACGGCGAAGAAATCAGCTGGCAGCTCACCCGCTCCAACAGAACCGGTCTTGTGCCTTTTGTCATCGACTGGGGGGACACCCCCAATCCTGCGACGGTCACACCAACTGGTTGTTCGTTGCTCGCTGTTGAAGGTAGCGAGCCCGATTGCGCTGGAATAGTTGAGCTTCATCGTTCATTGGGACTCGTCTCGACGGTTTCTGATGGTCCGACCTCACTACGAATAGTTCTCGATACACCTAATGGTCAAGTTTCATTGTCCTGAAACAACGGTCGCAGCTTTTCTCTACTGTTCAATCCAGGGGTGAACGCTGGTTGGCCTCATTGCGATCATTGCTATGGAATTCTTTTGCTTCGGAAATAGTGCAGTAACAAAGGTGAGTAACAGTTCAGCTGGTTTGAGAAATAGTTTGCGGATATTCCAACCACGCAAGTCAGCTGTCTCATAAGGCAGATTTAAGCCGTAATAAAAATCGAAACCATGATTTCCTGTTGGGTCACATGAGCGAATAGTTTTCTTAAATTCACGTTCGGTCCATCGATAAATATGGTTTGGAATTGGCCCGTTCTCCAAACCTCCCGACCGACCTCCTTGCGCAGCTACAGCTTCAAGCTCATACGTTGAACTGAAACCCAACCTCACTGCAGCTCTCATCAGCAATGAGTCCCGGGCTTCGATGACGACTACTCCCTGAGCGCAGACTCTATACATTTCCGTCAGAGCGCGATGGGGGGATGTGCAGTGGTGTAGTCCGTCGACAACGATGACCCATTGAAACGAATTATCGGGGTAACTGAGGTTTTGTACATCTTCATGAGCCCATTGGTATGGCTCTAGGTGGGATGATGCTTCAACGGAGTCGAGATTAGTAATAGTCACATTCTCGAACCCAAAGTCTCCTAGCAGGTTCCGTTCTGCGGTTCCGCCCGCAACAACAAGCAGGTTGCTACAAAGATTTACCTGTTCTGCTTTAAGAAGCTTTTCGAAGACTTGTTGAACGAACCTGCGACGCACCTCTGAGACGCTACACGCACGGCTTTCTTACGCCTAGGGGTACACATATTGTGCAAGCTAAGGGATTATTCTCAGCAGTTGGAAACCCGTTCGTATTGAGAGTTCTTTTGCCTTCTTTTCCCCTTCGCTTCTTCGGTCCTGTCTGTGTCTTGTTGTTAACCACTACTGCATGCAGCGGAGCCGGCACGAGTGTTCTATCGCCATCTCCTACCTCCAGTACGACGGCCGTGACAGAAGCTCCTCCCGCCACTACCGCACCGGCACCTACGACTACCACCTCGCCTCCCGCACCAACTACGACCGCAGCGCCCGTAGTTCCAGTCGCACAATTCACCGGCGAACCAGTTGTGGAACTCATCACACGACCTGCTTTCTTAGTCAAAATCGATAATCATCAAGTGGCTCGACCACAGTGGGGCATCAATCAAGCTGACGTAGTTTTCGAGGAACTCGTTGAAGGCAATATCACTCGGTTCGCCGCGATATTCCACAGCCAGAACGTGACCGATATTGGGCCGGTGCGTTCGGCAAGAACTGGTGATTTCGAGCTGCTCACTAATTTAAACACCCCTCTATTTGGGAACTCTGGAGGCAACCCGACGGTGATGCGACTTCTCAACGACGTCGACATGGTATTGGTCGGTGACAGCAACGTTGGAAGGGCGGCTTATCGCCGCAACAACGAACGCAGGGCCCCACACAACTTGCTTACAGGAACTGGCGACATTTATGCAGCTGCCGATGGTCGGGGCGGAATTCCGCCACAAATGTTCTCCTATCGAGACGAGAGTGAAGGTTTACCAGTATCAGCTCAACCATTAGATGCTGTACTCATCGATTACGGCGGCTACCAGATCAGCTACCGTTGGGACGAAGTATTGCAAGGGTGGGCTAGAACTCAAGAAGACACAGACCATGTCGATTACGAAGGGGTCCAGGTCGCCCCAGAGAACGTCATCATTCAGTTCGTCAAATACGGCCAAAGTGTTGCCTATGCCGGTTCTCCTGAAGTAAAGGTTCTCGGTCGGGGTGAAGCTTGGGTTCTGACTGATGGCCACCTCATCGAAGCGACTTGGAATCGCCCAACTTCGACAGACCTCACTGAGTTCCGCGATGCTGATGGAGCGACTGTCAAACTGACTCCTGGGCGAACTTGGGTAGCGTTACCTCGCTCTGGTAGTGCTTCGATAGCTGAGGTCGACTGAGAGTGGGCGGCACTCAGGTTTGAGTTTCGTTGCTTTGATATATCTCGCGCCAATCAATTTGGTCATCTTTGGGTAGCTCTTGGTTGATCAGATTCAATAGCGAAGACAACTCATCACGGCTTTCAGCGCCTAGCTGTATCCAATGCTGTTCATTTAGCTGATCGGTTAACTCTTCGACCCGTCTTCGCCCCTCGTAACAAGCGCCTGTTGCTTGGTCTTGTTCGTTGAGCCATCCTTTCTCACGCAACTTTCCCTTTGCAGTAGCAACATCGTCATCTGACCAGCCAGCTTCGTGCTGTATCCATTCCGCCGGGGCTTCGTCTACTGCGACTTGAGTAATAACCGACTGGGGGCCATCTAATTCAACTAGTGCAAGTGCCATGAGGTGACACCCGCTTCGGTGTTCCCTAAGAAGGGTGCACCCATGCCATAGAGCTAGGTGAGGTTCATCGGGCCAGGGAAGTGAATTCCAACCAGTGAATAAAGTTCTCCCCAAACCATCTACGGTTTCTACAACCGCTCTAGTTATTTCGGCGGCTCGCAGCATCGCTTCTGACTCTATGGCTGGACCTAGTTCCCGTTTGAGGGCCTGGTCCATTCCTAGGTAGCGAGCTTCAATGATGGTTTCAGGAGTGGCGTACTTCCATGCATCTGGTATCGCTCTTTCGATTCGTTGAGGCGCGTAATAGAAAAACAACGACTCTACGACGTGTGGGTTTACTGGTCCAAGCGGAGCTACCCGGGTTGCGAAGTAGTTCATCCAGAAACCCTTTAGCCCGGCGCGACTTCCTTCTTCTCGAACCTCAGGAGCCCAGTAGCAAAGCTGGTGGTAGCGCTCAGTTACTTCCCACATTTGCCGCGCAATCGAACTCATGACTGAAGACCAAGCACTTCTGCGGCTAGTTGTTCTAGCTCATCGTTCCAGTTTGGAGGTGGTTCGACAGGACGGAGCAAAAATTTGGAATATCCGGTACTGATCCATTCTTGGATTGTTTCTCGCAACGCCGCTGATGAAGTCGGCACAAGTTCTTCTGGCTCGATTTCTGGTCTCCTGTGAAGCAAGGATTGGCGAGCTTCAGGAGAAAGTGGTCCCCGACTATAGGTTAGGTTCACTCCGAAATGTTCGGGATCTAAGGTCCTGTTGAATTCATTGGCGGCGGCTTCAACTTGCAATTTTTTTTCTGCGCCCTCTCTAGGTGTGGATAAGCCGGGAATATATCCGTCTCCGAGACGTCCAACACGACTCAAAGCGCTTGGTACCGTCCCTCCCAACCAAAGTTCTAAAGGTTGCTGCACTGGTATCGGAGTAATTGAAGCCCCTGACAGTTGATAGAAGGTCCCCACGTGGTCAACAGTTTCTCCAGCCCATAGGAGTCTCAAGAGGGGCATCATTTCGTCCATCATCTGCCCTCTCTCAGACCGGTTTACTCCTTGCGCTTCTATTTCTCCCGAATCTGGTAAACCAATGACAGCAATGATAAGAAGCCTGCCTTGAGAGAGTCGGTCTAGCTGAGCTAGCTCACGTGCTAGTCGAACCGGGGCTCGACCTGGCAGGATTAGGTGGCTTCCGATTTTGAGTTTCTCGGTGCAAGCCGCTGCCTGTGTGAGACCGACTAGCGGGTCGAAAGAACCAGTCAGCATCGTCTCGGGAAGCCACACGGAATCGAACTTCAATCGTTCCAGATCGATGCAAAGTTGAGGGAAGTCTTCTATTGGAAGGTCGCTTGAACCTCGGCAAGTGAACCCGAAACGTATTTTCATCTCACCAGCTTGGCACCTTCACAAGTCATTCGTTGCTGAAGCTAGGAAGTTGGATTTCCATCTAGGTCGAATGAGATCTTCGGTACGTCCGACCAAAGTCGTTCGATGTCGTAGAAAGAACGCGTTTCATCATGGAAAACATGGACCACGAAAAGTCCGAAATCCAACAACACCCATCTAGCATCTTCCATCCCTTCAATTCGCAAAGGCCCTTCTCCGCCCGCTTTTTTCACTGCCGCTTCTACTTCTTCGGCGACGCGACGCACCTGCCTTGTATTCGAAGAGCTGGTCACCAAAAACCAGTCGGTAATTCCTAGGACGTCACCAACATCAAGCGCGACAAGGTCGGTGGCTTGCAGGTCGGCAGCACCTTGGGCAGCGGCCAACACAAGCTGGGGAAGTTTGTCTGAACTCGCACGGCTGTTCATTTGCAAGAATCCTCGCACTTTTCATGGCCCAGAGCGAGGACTGTTGATAACGCTCTTACTTGTTGTGCGGCTGCCACGTTAATTGATTCCGGTCGATATAGCGACGCACCGACTCTGGAACAACGTAATCGATTGCCAACCCCTCGCCCACCTGATTTCTTAGCTCGGAACTTGAAATATCTTCGACCTCAAGTACAAGCCTTAGCATCAGCCATCCCTCCAAAGTCTGGGGGCTGTAGCCGGGGCGATCAACGACGGCCACACGAACGAGTTTTCGCAGCTCATCTGCGCGTTCCCAAGTTTCCATTCCAGCCACTACATCTGCACCCACAATCAGAGTTACCTCATGCCCTTGGCACTGCAGCTCAGTCACCGTGTCTATTGTGTAGCTCTCTCCGCCACGGAGAATTTCCACATCAGAGACTTCTATTCCCGCTATTCCTTCAACCAGCAGTTTCGTCATAGCGAGTCGGTGTCGGGCTGCTGAGACGCGCCGGTGAGATGACTTCTGCCAAGGGTCGTTAGCCACTACAAGTAAGACTTCGTCAAGGTCTAGCGCTTCTTTGGCTCCACTTGCCACAGCTAGGTGACCAGAATGCGGAGGATCGAATGTGCCACCGAACAAGCCAATCTGTCGACCCATCCGCCTAGCTTAGATGGACAACGACTAGCATTTCCGGTTCCCGTCTACTATTGTTGTTTGGTCTGTGATTCAGCCGGGCCCCTGACCGACGTCCGGTTGCTGTATCGACATCACAGAGACAACCCGCAATTAGATCTATGGCACGTGCTAGCACGGCGCTGCCCGAACAAGAAATTTAAGAAAGAACGTACAAATAACAAACTGACAGGCGCCCAGAACACAGAAGCGGGTGCCAACAGAACAACCACTTCTAGTGCAGACGTGAAACAAATTCGAGATCCCCCCTCGAGTTAGAAAGATCCGGTTCCCCACCGGTGGAGATAAAGAATAATGAGTGATTCAGTAGGACAATATCTAAATGAAATTGGAGCGGTAGCACTGCTGACCGCTGATGACGAGAAGATGTTGTCAAAAGCAATAGAAAAAGGGCGCGACGCTCAAGTAGTGCTAGATGGCGAGGACAAGCTCTCGACATCTGAGCGTCGTTCTCTCCGAATAGCTGTGCGAGAAGCCGAAGCGGCTCGAGACCGATTCATCCGAGCGAACCTGCGCCTAGTTGTATCAATTGCTCGTCGTTACCCACTGCCACCAGCCATGGAACTTCTTGATTTAATTCAAGAAGGCAATCTTGGCCTAGAACACGCAGTTGAGAAATTTGATTGGCGCCGAGGGTTCAAATTTTCTACCTACGCAACCTTCTGGATCCGTCAATCAATAGGCCGGGCCCTGGACCAAAAGGCAAGTCTTATTCGTCTTCCTAGCGACCGTTCAGCTAGCCTCCGCGCAGCCCTACGCCATAGCGGTGGTGATAGTGACGGCCTCGACGATGAAAATGCCTGGCTCCAGAGAATCAGCACTCCGACTTCGCTAGATAAGAACATCGGAGATGAAGGCGACAGCACGCTTGTCGACCTAATCGGAGACGACGCACCAAGCCCTGAAGATCATGCTCTAGAAAATGACCGGAAAGAGATGATCAGAGGCCTTCTTGACCGTCTTGATCCCCGTGCTCAGCTCGCCGTAGCTCGACGTTTTGGACTGATAGATGGCGAAAGTCACAGCTACCGCGAGGTTGGAGAAGAACTCGGAGTTACCGCCGAAGCTGCCCGCAGACTCGTCAAAAGAGCCGTGGACGAGTTGCGTGAAGACGCCCTCGTCATCGTGGCCTAACGCGATTTTTTTCGCATAGTCAAAATCTTCTTGGCATATCGCTTCCAGAACCTGCACACTTAATATTGTGAACACCACCTGGCATCCGAACTCTTGGACTGATTGTCCCGCTGGCCAACAACCTGAATGGCCCGAATTAGGCGCGCTCGACGAGGCGCTTCATGAACTCGGCACTCGACCTCCTCTTGTATTCGCGGGAGAAGCACGTCGCCTTACGGACCAACTGGCCAGAGTCGCGAACGGGCAAGCAGTTGTGCTCCAGGCTGGGGACTGTGCAGAATCCTTTGATCTCAGCAGTGCCGACGCAATTCGCGACAAGCTCAAAGTCATCCTACAAATGGCCGTGGTCCTTCAGTATTCCGCTGGGTTGCCAGTTGTAAAGGTTGGCCGGATAGCGGGCCAATTCGCGAAGCCGCGTTCCTCGGGGACCGAGACACGAGATGGGGCGACCCTGCCAAGTTTTCGGGGTCACATCGTAAACGACATAACGTTCAATTCAGACTCAAGAACTCCTGACCCAAAGCGCTTGCTAGAGGCCTACAACACCTCGGCAGCCACCTTAAATCTACTTCGAGCCTTTACGAGAGGCGGTTACGCTGATCTCCGGCAGGTACATAATTGGAACCAAGAATTCGTTGCCTCAAGTCCAGTCGGAGAGCGTTATGAGCGTCTAGCTGAGGGAATTGAACGAGCCTTACACTTTATGACAGCGTGCGGTTTCGATACTGACGACGCTGCTATGCGCCAAGTCGAGCTCTATACAAGCCATGAGGCATTGTTACTGGGGTACGAGCAGGCTTTGACCCGCCAAGACAGCATCACTGGCGACTGGTACGACTGTTCGGCACATATGCTGTGGATCGGGGAACGAACACGGGAGCTCGATGGAGCCCATGTTGAGTTTCTTCGAGGCGTACACAATCCGATCGGATGCAAAATCGGGCCTACTACTTCTCCTGAAGATGCTCTAGCCCTATGTCAAGCGCTTAACCCTGAGAAAATTCCAGGACGATTGACCTTTATCAGCCGTATGGGAGCGCAAAAAGTAGGAGATGCCTTGCCATCTATCTTGCGGAAAGTAACAGACGCCGGCCATCCCATTGTGTGGGAATGCGATCCTATGCACGGAAATACCTACGAAACCGATACCGGCATTAAGACCAGAGATTTTGATGTCATCTTGGATGAGGTCCGGCAATACTTTGATGTGCATAGAGCAGAAGGAACATGGCCAGGCGGAGTCCACTGCGAGTTGACTGGTGATGCTGTCACGGAGTGTGTGGGCGGCGGTGACGCCTTGGCAGCGGAACACTTAGGAGATCGCTACGAAACAATGTGCGACCCAAGACTCAACGGTAGGCAGTCCTTGGATCTCGCGTTCCATGTAGCCGAACTTCTATCGGATTTTCGTTAACACCCTGCCTTCGAAAGCTTTCTAAGCTAGGTGATCGACAAAGCCTTCAAGTTGTCGAAGGTTTCTGCACTCAAAAACACCGTCCGCATGGGTCGCGTACTCAGTGATCACCGAGTCACCTGTATCCCAATAAGATTTGGGTTCAGGATTCAACCAAAAGACCGACCGAGCCTTTTTCGCTGTTTCCTTAATAACCCAGGCGTTCGTCGCGTGGTAATTGTTCCGAGCGTCACCCAAGAACATAACCGTTGACTTGGAGTTAATTTCAGAACCGTAGTTTTCCCAAAAGACGCCAAATGCATGCCCATAATCTGAGTGGCCATCAACCCATACGACATCTGCCTCGGTGTTGACCCTGTGAACAGCATTTGTAATATCTTCTTCGTCTTGGAACATGTGGGTTACTTCGTCGAGTCCATCAATGAAAACGAATGAACGGACTTTGCTGAACTGGTTCTGAAGGGCGTAAACGAGGTGCAAGGTAAATCGGGCAAAGGCTGCAACTGAGCCTGAGATATCAGCTACGACTACAAGTTCGGGTTTATTGGGTCGTGGATTCCTGAACCGTGGTTCGGCCGGTACTCCCCCATAGCTCAGCGACTGCCGCACGGTAGCTCGGAAATCTAGCGGTCCTCTGCGCTTATGTTTCCGTTTTCGGGCAAGGCGAGCTGCAAGCTTCCTTGTAAGAGGTTGTATCGCTTTTCGGATGTTCGCCATTTCTTCACGAGATGCATGCATGAAATCAACATCTTCGGGCAGCGGTTTACGCAGTGTTTTCGCCATCGCTTCAACGCCTCGATCAGCTACGAGCCTGCGTCGAATTTCGGCTTCAATTTCTCTCTTGAGATCTTCAATTCTATTTTCGAATTCTTCGCGTTCAAGCCGTTCTTGGAGGGACGTCATATCCCCGTCAGAGCGTTCTTGCGCTTGCTCCATAAGCCTGTCGAGCATGCCGTCTAGATCAAGGTTACGGAGAGTCCGGTAGAGGTAATAGGTGCCACCTACGGGTCTTCCTGGCTCCATTCCGGCAAACTGTGTGACTGCGGCTCTGGCCATGGCGGCCATCATCGCTTCGTCGGCGTTCATCAACGCACGAAATAGCATTTCTGCTATCTCTTCTGGGCTCATGTCTTCCGAGGAGCCTTGTCCGCCCATGCCTCGCATCTGCTGAGACATCCACTCTTCCAAGGAGTCTTCGTCGATCTCGCCCTCTTCGTCGAGGACGTTGTATTCGGGGCCTCGAAGAGAAAAATAGACCTCGAAGACCGTCTCGAACGCCTTCCAATGTTGTTCGTTTTTAACCAAGGTGGTCGCAAGCGCGTATTTGAACGCGTCTCGGTCTTCTATGGGAATGTGTTTTACAGCCTCCATAGCGTCGAGATTTTCAGTCAATGACACGGGAAGGCCCGCGTTTCTTAGTTCAACGACAAAGCCGCTCATTAGGTCCAGCATTGACTTACCCCTCGACTGTGAGTTCCTTGGCTGCCTTTTCTATGTCTGATTGGTACTTGAGAAGGATGTGTAACGACTCTTTAGCTTGTTCGACATCGATACTCTCCACTCCCAATAAAACCAAGGTTCGAGCCCAGTCAAGTGTCTCCGAAACTGATGGACTTTTTTTCAATTCGATTTGCCTAATTGAGCGCACGATTCTCGCGACCTGTTCGGCAAGATTGTCGCTTATTCCATCGACTTTGGTAAGAACGATTTCCTTTTCTCGTTCCAGCTGCGGGTAATCAATATGGAGAAAGAGGCAGCGACGTTTCAGCGCCTCAGACAGCTCCCGAGTGTTGTTAGAGGTGAGGAACACGATCGGAATTTGCTTGGCTTCGATGGTTCCCAGTTCTGGAATAGAAACTTGATAGTCCGAAAGAATTTCCAAAAGCAGCGCTTCGGTTTCTACTTCCACACGGTCAACTTCATCGATGAGGAGCACAACCTTCTCTTCTGCACTGATGGCCTCCAGAAGAGGACGGGTCAGTAAGAACTCGTCATTGAATATGTCGTCTTGTAGATCCGTCCAGTCTTCGTTATTCGCATCCGAACCCCGGTCCGCTTGAATTCGAAGTAACTGTTTTTTGTAGTTCCACTCGTATAGGGCTTTAGCTTCGTCGAGACCTTCATAACACTGAAGTCTGATCAGTCTTGCGTCTGTCATGGCTGCAACTGACTTAGCTAGTTCAGTCTTACCCGTTCCCGCCGGTCCTTCGACCAGCACAGGTTTGCCGAGCTTCTCGGCGAGAAAGACAACACTTGCTATGCCGTCGTCCGCTAGGTAGTCAACGTCTTTGAGGCCATCTCGGACAGACGCGAGGTCCCCGAACATTGTGTCGCCCATTTGGTGTCTCCTTGTCAGGTGCTGGGTATTGGATCAACCACGAGTCTGACCCTGCCCATTCACGATGTATTTGCTTGTTGTTAGTTGTTCGAGACCCATAGGACCTCGAGCATGAAGTTTTTGCGTACTTATTCCAATTTCAGCGCCGAAACCAAATTCTTCGCCATCTACGAACCTAGTTGATGTATTGACTAGAACGGCGGCTGCATCGACTCGACTTGTGAACTCTTCAGCAGAACGCTGGTCGCCGGTGATGATTGCTTCACTGTGACCTGTGCTGTTTGTGTTGATATGTTCGATCGCTTGGTCAAGATCTTCAACTACTCGGACGCTCATTTTTAAGTCAAGATATTCCGTGGCCCAGTCTTCTGAATTCGCCGGAGCGATGGACGGGACCAGTGCTTGCGCTCGGCTGTCCCCTACCAGTTCAACTCCATCTAGCGCTTCGGCTATTCGTGGAAGAAAGTCAGCAGCTATGTCTGAGTGAACTACCAATGATTCTGCGGCGTTACAAACTGATGGCCGTTGCATTTTCGCATTCACTACGACGTTTTCGGCTAACTCAAGATCAGCGCCTGAATCTACGTACACGTGACAATTGCCATCACCATCAATCACATAGGGCACGGTCGCGTTTTCCAAAATGGAATTGATGAGTGAAGGCCCTCCACGTGGTATCAAGCAGTCAATATGGTCTCGAAGCTGCATAAAGTCGATGGCAGTTTGGTGAGATGTGTCGGTTACGAGCACCAAACAGTCTTCAGGTAAACCTACCTTTGCGATTCCTTCACGTAATGCGCTGCCTATCGCCATATTCGATTCAATCGCGGCCGATGAACCTCGGAGAAAAGCGACGTTCCCGGATTTCAGGCAAAGCCCAAAGGCATCGCTGGTCACGTTGGGGCGATTTTCGTAGATAATCGCTACGACTCCCAGCGGTACTTGAACTTTTTGGATTTCTAAACCGTTTGGCCGAGTCCAATTTTCTGAAATTTTACCTACTGGGTCAGGAAGCTGAATGAGTTTGCGGAGGCCTTCAGCCATAGCCTCGACGCGCGCTTCGTCAAGGCGAAGTCGGTCGATAATTGTTTCGGATATCTCAGCGGCTTGAGCGCGTCTTACATCACGAAGATTCGCATTCAAAATGTCGGGAGTCGCGGCGATTAAGCAATCAGCGGACGTGCGAAGCGTTTCATTTTTGTCGTCTGTTGATGCCGTTATTAGGGTCTTCGAAGCACGGGTTGCGCGCTCGCCAAGATCTTGCAGTGGCGAATTATCTGCTAGTGGTTCGCTTCGGGACACTGTCGCAGGTTACCGCGGTTGGGCCTTAATCCCGTTCCCTGAGCGTCTTACCTAGGCGGGGTTATCTAGAAGAACAAGGTCATCACGGTGAATAGCTACCGGCGACATGCCTGGTGCCAGATCCTCGGCACGACTCCCTTTCCACTGCTGTGCTGTTTGGCTGTCGAAAGCGATGAGTCCTTTGGCGAATATTTCACCGGAGGAATTAGAGATTTCCACTGCGTCGCCCGATCCGAAGTCTCCTTGTACAGCGATAATGCCCGCTGTTAGTAGTGATCCTCCGTTTTGTGATATCGCTGCAGCAGCTCCGTCGTCAACGGTTATCTGACCGTTTGCTGAGACGGCGAATCCGATCCAAAGTTTTCTTGCCGCAACGTGGGTTTTTCTTGCCGGAACAGCCGTGCCTGTCCCCGCGATACCGGCGATCGCGTCTGCGACAACATTTTCTCGGTCAGCTGCTGCTATTACCGTTCTCACCCCGCTCCAAGAGGCCATCCGCGCTGCGGCCAGCTTAGAAGCCATCCCGCCGCTGCCTCTACTGCCCGCTTCACCTGCAACTTGTTGTATCGATTCGTTAATTGCGGCGATCTCTTCAATGAGCGTTGCGTCAGGTTCGATTCGAGGGTCAGCAGTTAGGACACCTGGGGTGTCTGTAAGCAAAACAAGAAGATCTGCACGGAGCAAATTTGCAACAAGGGCTGCTATTCGGTCGTTGTCTCCGTATCTAATTGCGTCGTCGGCAACTGCATCATTTTCGTTTACCACCGGCACAACATTGAGGCTTAACAAATGGCTGAAGGTTGTCTCCGCATGCAAATATTGATTGCGATCTCTGAAGTCGTGAGGAGCAAGGAGCACTTGACCTGTAGCCACTCCGTGGGAGTCGAATTCATCCCCGTATGCTCTCATGAGATCGATTTGACCTACGGCGGAGACAGCCTGCAGCACCTCTGCTTCTTCGGGCCTGTCAATCCCTAACCGCTGAACGCCAGCGGTAATCGCGCCGGATGTCACTACTACGACTTCGTTGCCTAGGGAGCGGGCTGCTACGACTTCAGAGACTAGCTTCGACAAAGCAGTTGTATTCACCTGACCGCTCTCGCTTGTTAGCGATGAGGTTCCAATCTTTACGATGACACGCATCAACAGCTTCCTGTTCTTCTCACCAAACTAGGTATCGGGTTCGTACTCAAATTGAAAGGACCCGATCACCACAATGTCTCCAGCAACAGCTCCGGCCCTTGCTAGGGCGCGAGGCACCCGCAACTGCTGCAGACGCTCCTGAGCATGGTTCATAGCGTCGATGTCGGTGAGGTCGGAGAGCGCCACCGCTCGTAGAGCCTGCCTGCCTATTACTTCGAAGGATCCATCATCTTGACGCACTACTTGGATTCCTTCGGGCGTCGGTCGGTGCACTACGTATTGGGTTGGCTGTTCATCGCAGGCGCGCGCCTCTTCTACTAGTCGACGCATCTGACCTATAAGGGTGTCTAACCCTTGCCCAGTTACAGCGGAGATTGTTGTTCCGTCCCAAGAGAGACTCGCTACATCTGATTTAGTACCGATGATCATCCTCGGTCGCTCCAGTAGTTCAGCGTCATATTCACCTAGTTCTCGCATCAGTACTTCTTGCTGTATCTCTGGGGACTTGCCTTCTACCTCAGCTAGATCCACAAGAACAAGAAGCACTCTGGCCCGCTCTACATGACGAAGGAACTGATGTCCGAGCCCTCGACCTGCGGCCGCTCCCTCGATCAGACCAGGTACATCTGCGACAACCATTTCAAAGTCATCGTCAGTTTGTACAACTCCTAGATGCGGCGACAGCGTCGTGAATGGGTATGAAGCTACTTTGGGTTTAGCTGCTGAGATTCTAGAAATGAGCGTGCTCTTGCCTGCATTTGGGAATCCGACGAGCGCCACGTCGGCCATTAGCTTCAGCTCAAGACGTAGCCATCGCTCTTCGCCTATCTCCGCTTGTTCAGCAAACCCCGGAGCCCGTCGTTTATTGGATAGAAACCTGGCATTACCGCGCCCGCCTTGGCCACCTGCAGCGGCCAGCCAACGGTCACCCTCGCCCACTAAGTCTGCGAGAATCTCTCCGTCAAAGTCTCTGATAACAGTCCCTTCAGGAACATTGACGATGAGATCTTCGCCGTTTTTGCCGTGCTTCTTCTTGCCTTGGCCATGAGAGCCGTCGTCGCCCCGACGGAATGGAAAGTCTTTGAATGCTAAAAGCGAAGAAACGTTTCGGTCGGCCACCAACCATACGTCTCCGCCTGTTCCTCCATCGCCACCGTCGGGTCCTCCACGTGAAACGTGGGCTTCTCGTCGAAACGAAACGCATCCAGCTCCCCCATCACCGCCCTTAGCGTGGAGATTGCATTCGTCAACGAAACCAGACATACCTTTGGAGGATACGGGGGTATTCGCGCTTCGCTGAGATGTACGTAGAAGTCGGCGTCAGATTTTCAATGTGGTTATGTCTCAGAAGGGGTGAGGTAGTCAGTCAGTTACGACGTCAACCAGTCGTCTTCCTTTGCGGAATCCAAACTCGACAACTCCATCACTGGTCGCGAAAAGAGTGTCGTCCTTGCCTATTCCCACATTGCGTCCCGGATGGAATTTTGTTCCTCGCTGGCGAACGATGATACCTCCGGCGTGAATCGCTTGCCCTGCGAAAACCTTTACTCCGAGCCTTTGGGCGTTGGAATCGCGACCGTTCTTTGTAGAGCCGCCACCTTTAGTCTTCGACATTTCAGCCCCTCGCTATTCCTGTTATTTCGATGGTTGTATACCGTTGCCGGTGTCCCCAGCGGCGACGATTATTGGTTTTGTTCTTGTAGGTGAAACCGCGAATCTTTTCGCCCTTGACCTCTCCGACTACACGAGCGGTAACCGATGAACCAGCTAGCTCGTCGGTGGTTGACATCACCGTGTCATCATCAACCAGCAAAATAGGGCTGAACGAAACCTCTGAGCCTTCGTCGGCGTGGAGAAGTTCTACGTTGAGGACTTGTCCGGTCTCAACTTTTTCTTGTTTGCCGCCGGTGGCAATTACTGCGTACATAAGATCCTTCATGCTATCGGGTCTCTCGTTCCTCACAAACCGTTGATGTGGATGATCACACTTTGAAAAGTGATTCGTGAAGTTCAACTCCACGGCCGGCGCAGTGTTCACAAGCATCGCTGACTGACTCTAAGAGACCTTCACCGGTTCTACGTCGGGTCATTTCGACAAGTCCTAGTTCGGAGATGCCAGATACTTGCGTTCTGGTTTTGTCCCGAGCCAAGGCTTTTTCGAAACTACTAACAACTTCATCTCTATTTTTCTTTATTTCCATGTCAATGAAGTCGATAACGATAATTCCGCCTATATCTCGTAAACGAAGCTGTTTGGCTATCTCTTCTGCCGCTTCAAGGTTGTTACGGAAGACAGTTTCTTCCAGATTCGATTTACCGACATTTTTGCCAGTATTGACGTCGATGACTGTCAACGCTTCAGTGTGGTCAATGACGAGAGAGCCTCCGGATGGGAGCCACACCTTTTGGTCCACCGCTTTTCGCAGTTGCTCAGCTACGTGGTACCGCTCGAAGAGAGGGAGTGGTTCGGTTGTAGGGTCATGGAACTCAATTCGATCCGCTAAGGCCGGCGTTACGGTTTCCATGTACCCCTTGACCTGTTGATAGAGAGCAAGGTCATCAATTATGACGCCGCGATAATCCCTATTGAATTCTTCACGGATCACCCTTACGACTAATTCAGGTTCCCTGAACAGCAAGCTCGGCGCTTTTGCTTTCTTGGCTAACTCATTGATTTGTTTCCATTGATCCAAAAGGCGACGGACATCTCGTTCTATCTCTTCGGCAGTGACATCTTGGGCAGCAGTCCGAACGATTACACCATGTTCAGATGGTTTAACTTTGTCGAGAATATTTCGGAGGCGTCGTCGTTCTTTGTCGCTCAACCTTTTGGATATACCGTACGTGTCGCTGTTAGGCACCAAGACAACAAATCGTCCTGGAAGACTGACCTCCGTCGACAGTCGAGCCCCTTTATGAGCAATCGGATTTTTTGTTACTTGACACAATATTGATTGTTGAGCGGAAAGGAGATCTTCGATTCGCGCATCGTCTTTTCTGCGACCAAGACGATTTCTCGGCTTTTTAGGCTTCGGCGCGGGTGGTTGCGATTTATCTCCGTCAAGGTCATCTCGCTCGTAGGTGACATCACCCCTATATAGGACGGCGTTCTTGGGGGTAGCTATATCTACAAACGCTGCTTCCATGCCCGGGAGAACATTCTGGACCTTACCTAAGTAAATATTCCCGTGGATTTCGCTTACGTCATCGGACGGGCGGCTCACATAGTGTTCGATAAGAGAGCGGCCTTCCAGCACTGCTATGTGAGTAACTCCCTCATGGGCATGAACCAACATTTGGTAGCGACCCACAGGCCGCCCTTTTCTTTCTCGTCCTCGTCGCCGCTCAAGTTGTTGGCTGTCTAGAGCTACTGGTTCCTCATCGATAATTGCCTCGATCGGCTGTCCGACTCGTTGCTTATTGTCTGGTTGATTCGCTCCGCTGCGGCCTTTCCCTCCTCTGCGGCGGCGCTTACGGGCCGGTTTCGGCTGAGATTGTTCGCTATCAACGTTTGAGGGAGTGCTGGTGGAGGGGCTACGCGTATCGCCAACTTGGGGTTTGGGAGGTTTTGTTGGGCGAGGTGCTTCTCTTTGTTTCGGTCCGTTGTCAGAGGCAGTCGTTCCAAGCGAGCGCGCTCTTTTTCGTTTTGGTCCGTTCGCCGTCGCGGCGGTCGACTTTTGGCTGGCGTTAGAAAGCGTTCGGGTTCGACTTCGCGACGAAGCTTCGTCAGAGACGTCTGCTTTGGTTGGCGCTTCTGGTTGTGAGCCACCGCTGATTGTTCGGCGTCTACGCACAGAGCTACTTTCTGTGGTTTCATCCGGTGTTTTTGCCGGATTTTCTTGGTTCATGGTGTGTGTTCCTTGAGTTGTGATGATTGTGAAGGCATCAACGGTTCTTGTCGTTGTCCTTCATGTTCGATCCATTGGTGAGTGCGACGAGCAACTCCCATTTCAGCTCCGGGTGCAAGCACCTCAACGAGCTCGCTTGGGCGGATAACCCTAGGCTTAGCCGCAAGTTCGGCGATGACGACCGGGCCTCGTTCAGTTTGTCCTTCGAACCGGAGGTCATGGATGCCATAGCGGATGTCTTCGCGCACTAGTTTGTTTTTTTTCTTGCGCTCAGTTTCTACCTCTGAGCTTTGGAGAACTCTTTCGATTGCTTCTTCGACGCTTTCGGCGTTAGCTCCGGGTATCTCAAACTTCCAGCCACAACTTACGACAGTTTCCTGCAGGGAGTTACCGCCTTTAGGTTCTATGGTGAGAGCAACGACTTCGAATCCGTGCGGCAACGCTTCACTTAGAGCGTTTTGCATTGCTTGTTCGCTGTATCGCTTTCCCTCGCCCCAACCTGTGCACGCTATCTGTCCATCGACGATGGAGTCTGGATTCACTGGTACATCTAGGTACTCGGCTACTGACTCATAGCAAGTAGGCAACGCTAGCCCAAAGCTCATACGAACTCGAGGCGAGAATCCTTCACTGTATGTGAATGGCACCCCACAACGCCTGAGTCCTCGTTCGACAATTCGTGCTACATCGCGATGACCGACGAAACGTACTTTGCCTAGTTTTGAAAATCTAATCCTTAGCCGCATAGACGGCTCCCACCTATCAAGGTGGGAGCTGCACGTTGGACCACGAAGGTTCGCATTACTACGTTCCCCCTACAGTCGCCCTTGGACGAAGTTCGACTGGCACGACATGGCCAGTAGCTAGGTCTTGGCCGGTCCCTTGACTTCCACCGTTTGGTGGAATTGGGGACGCAACCACGTGTTCGATCCCGTATTCGGTGCAAGCCCCGCAGTCATAACAGGGGGTCCATCGGCAATCCTCGAGGCCGAATCCGGCCAACGCATCTTGCCAATCTTGCCAAAGAAAATCTTTATGGAGCCCTGCGTGAACATGGTCCCAGGGCAGGGTTTCGTTTTCGTCTCGATGTCGGTGGACGTACCATCCGATATCTAGGTCTGAAGCAGCCATTGCTTGTTCCCAGAGGTCCAAATCGAAGTGTTCGCTCCACTCCTGAAATGTTCCACCATGGCGCCACACATGTTCGATTACTCGTCCGATGCGACGGTCTCCCCGACTCGTAATTCCTTCCGCTGTCGTAGCTTCAGGCGAGTGCCATTTGAGTTGAACTCGCTTGTTGCCTTTCAGCCTGGTCCGGAGCAAGTCAACTTTGCGTCTCAGTTCCTCGGGTTCATTTTGGCCAAACCATTGGAAAGGCGTGTGAGGTTTGGGCACGAAACCGCCAAGGGAGACGGTGACTGACGCTTTCTTGGTGTACTGCTGACCGATGGCTACACAGTTTTCCGCAAGGTCGGCTATCGCCAGTGTGTCTTCATCCATTTCCGAGGGTAGGCCTGTCAGGAAGTAGAGCTTCATTCGATGCCACCCTTGGCTGTATGCAGATCGAACAGCTTCGTACAGGTCTTCTTCGGTCACGAGTTTGTTAATAATCTGTCGCATACGCCAGGACCCTGCTTCGGGGGCGAACGTCAGACCGGTTCGTCGGGCTCGGGACACTTGCGCTGCTACTCCGACGGTAAAAGCGTCGACTCGCAAACTTGGAAGAGAGATACTCACTCTGCCGCAGGTACCTGGCTCATCAATCGTTTCGCTCACTACTTCTTCGATGCCACTGAAGTCAGCGGTAGACAGAGAGGTAAGGCTTACTTCGTCATATCCAGTTCTTTCGAGTCCTTTGGTAACCATTTCTCGAACCTGACTAGCCGGCCGTTCTCGAACAGGACGTGTAATCATGCCCGCCTGACAGAAACGGCAACCTCTCGTGCATCCCCGAAATATTTCGACATTGAGGCGATCATGCACTACCTCTGTAAGTGGCACTAACTGGTTACGCGGGTATGGCCAGTCCGCCAGATCAGCGATTGTGCGTTTCTCAATGCTGGCGGGCACATCAGGGTTCGCTGGTTCGATGCTTACAAGGTCAGGGCCTTGATAAGTAACCTCATACATGGACGGGACGTAAACACCAGGAATTTGAGCCAGCGCCCTTAGAACGGTGGATCGACTTCCAGCTGGTTTGCCTGTCCGACGCCATTCGTCTACTACAACGGTGATGTCAGCGATGACCTCTTCACCGTCACCCATGACGAAAAAGTCAACAAAATCTGCCAATGGTTCGGGGTTGTATGCACAGTGACCCCCAGCTCCGATCAGCGCATCCGAATCATCTCGTTCGTCTGCTCTAACCGCTAAACCAGCAAGATCTATGCAGTTAAGTACGTTGGTGTAGACAAGTTCAGCAGAAAGATTAAAGGCGATGATGTCGAACTCTGCTGCGGGCCTATGGGTATCAACCGAGAAGAGCGGGATCTCCGCAGAGCGCATCTGTTCTTCCATGTCGGTCCAGGGCGCGTAGGAACGTTCAGCGAAGGCATCTGGCCGCTCATTCAGAAGCTCGTACAGGATCTGCAGGCCTTGGTTGGGTAATCCGATTTCGTATGTATCGGGGTAGGTCAGAAGCCACGATGTGGCGTCAGGCTTGTAGATGTTTGTGCGGGCTCCATCTTCGCAGCCGATGTAGCGGGCGGGCTTTTCCACCCTAGGGAGGAGAGGCTCGAGCCGAGGCCACAGCGAGGTCATTTGAACGCTGATCATACCGGTCCGAGTCCAGCTTTACAGATCATGCGCTGCTTTATTACCGAGGTCACACCAAATGGCGTCGTGCGCTGATGTTGATAACCAGTCCGATGAGACCGAATGCTACAACCGTCGAAGAACCTCCATGACTGAGGAATGGGAGTGGAATTCCGGTGATTGGCATGATGCCCATGGTCATACCTATGTTCTGAAATATTTGAAAAGTAAACATCGATAAAGCTCCGACACATACAAAAGTTCCGAATAGATCATTCGAAGCTCTCGTAATAAACCAGATTCGGGCCAGCAAAAAGGCGTACAGAAGCAATAGGACACTGACTCCTAGGAATCCAAATTCTTCTCCAAGGGCAGTAAAAATAAAGTCCGTTTCTTGTTCAGGTACGAGATTGAGGTTGGTTTGAGTTCCTTGTAGCCACCCCTGTCCCCTGATACCCCCAGCGCCTATAGCGATTTGTGATTGATTGATGTTGTAGGAAGCTCCTTGTAAATCAAATTCCGGATCTAGGAAGGCGGTGAGACGCTGTTCTTGAGTTTTCCGAAGTAATGATGGGCCACCTAAGTTGTCACTGTTAAACACACCCACGACGACGATAAGTCCGACAACTGTGGTGACAACTATGTGCTTGATCTGAGCGCCAGACACCAGTAGCACGCCCATGCCGATGGCGACGAACACGAGCATGGTTCCGAGGTCCGGCTGCAGGAATATCAGACCAAGAGGAACCGCCAACATTAGATAGGCATTAGAAAGAGTAACTAATCGAAGATGTCCATCTTGATTAGCAACAAACGCCGCTAACGCCAGAACGACCGCTACCTTGGCGAACTCAGCAGGTTGTATCTGGAAAGTGAGTCCGGGGACTTCGTACCAGGCGCGGGCTCCGTTTCGTTCGACACCAAAAAATAGAACTCCTACGAGGGCCAGCATTACTAGTAAGTAAGCCTGGTTGGCGAAGTCGCGATAAAGCCTGTAATCCAAAAAAGCTGCTGCGATCATTACCGCTATTCCTAGAACTACGAAAAGAATCTGTCGTTTAGCAAAAGTGGCGGGATCCTGCCCATTGAATTCTAGAACTCGCCAAGTTGAGGAATAGTTCAACGCAACACCAATGGCTGCTAACACGACGACGACGAGCCCCAAAGAATAGTCGGCGTATCGAAGAGGAGATCGTAGTTCCTTGCGGAGCGGCAAATTCATTGATCACGCTCCTCTAGGTCCGGCACTCCATCGCCGTCAGCGTCTTCAGGGCTGTTGGCTCGCGGTACTTGAATTCCCCAAGGGCAACCCTCTGGCACATAACTCGTAAATGCATCGTATCCGCGCAGCGCTTCTGGAATTTCTGGGCATTCAGGCAGTGGGGCTATGAAAGCAACTTGCGGATCTGGCCATCTTTGCTCATAAGCACGAAGAGCCTCAAAGATTCTTCTTGCAACCGGTGCCGCTGCTTCACCGCCGAACCCGGCTTCTTCCATAACAACGGCGACAACATAACGCGGGTCATGTCGAGGTGCCCATGCGGCGAACACTGCGGAGTCTTCTTTTTTGCGCTGCAGAACAGGGTTTCGGCCTTCCGCTTGCGCTGTTCCGGTTTTGCCGGCAATGGCATATCCGGCACTGTCGTAGTCTTCGAATGCTCGCCATGCTGTTCCGCGACGGGCCTTACTAGTTACGCCGTGTAACCCCTCTCGTACGACTCCTGAGCCCTCTGGAAATTCCACTAGCCTTTGAATTCGGGGTTCAAAGTCGATGACGGACGATCCGAACTGGGTCTCTGTTCGAGAGACGACGCTTCCTACAATGTTGGGGCTGAAAAGGGTTCCGCCATTCGCAAAGGCTGCATATGCGTTGGCGATTTGGATCGGGGTGACCGATACGAAGCCCTGACCGATGCCAGTGTTGATGTTGTCTCCAGGACGCCACTGGACGACCTCACCAAAGGGGTTATATGCCTCAGGATTTGCCTCGAATAAGGCTTTCTTTACTTCTTCGTCGCCGATTCGACCAGCTTTTTCGAATGGCAGTTGTACTCCTGTCTGGCTTCCGAAACCAAATTGTTCTGCCATGTCTTGGATCGCCCATTGCTCTTCACCTCGGATCCAATACAGGTCGTGTGCCACTTCGTAGAAGTACGCATCGCTAGAACGGGTAATTGCTGATGAAAGGTCGACAATTCCCAATGGAGCTTTATCTGCGTTGTAGAAAGTGCACCGACCAGTGCAGCCGTACTTATCAGGGATCTTGAAGTAACCGACGTCGTAGTAGGCATCTCTCGGTGAGATTAAGCGGGCTTCTAGGCCAGCAAGGGCTGTGACTAGCTTAAACACCGAACCTGGTGAGTAGAGTCCCTGAACGGCCCGGTTATTGAGTGCTCCCGGGGCATATGGATTTTCGAAGACTGATTGGTACTCGAGCGTTGTTATCCCGCCCACGAGCCAGTTGGGGTCGTATGTAGGGTGGGAGGCCATGGCTAGCACTTCGCCGTTTCGCAGATCCATGACGACTGCTGCGCCGCCTATAGCGGGGTAGAAGAAACCGCTATCGTCGCTCACTGTTTTTCGTGCGGCTATTAGACCTTGCCTGAGGTAAGACTCAGTTGCTGCTTGCAGGTCTGCGTCGATCGTCAAATAAATATCAGATCCTGGTTCTGGGTTTGTTTGAGTGACGATTCGATGAACCCGTCCGGTGCTATCTACTTCTAATTCGGTTTTCCCTGGTTGGCCATGAAGGTCGGCTTCGAAAATTTGTTCAATACCAGCTTTCCCAACTCTTTCGGATGGCAAATACCCTTTTTGGAGAAGGCGGTCTTGTTGCCCTTGGGACATTGCACCGATGTAGCCAATCACGTGGGAAGCCAGTTCGTTTTGCGGGTAGACGCGACTCATCACCCATTTCGCCTCTACGCCTGGTAGCGATTGTTCTGACACCCTTAATAACCCGTATTCATTGAGGCCGGTGGCTACTACCTTTGCTGCCAGTGGGTGGGTTCGTTGATCTTGCAGACGTTCGCTCATGGTCGATACGGGGATATCGATCAGTTGAGAAAGCTGTTCCAATACGTATTCGATTTGACCTGGCGCGTACCGTGATTGATTTACG
>Ga0208130_1000136_pt1 | contig 38869 bp, 45 predicted proteins | sample ETNtaG_31_FD_185771 | JGI IMG/M metagenome (GOLD analysis project Ga0208130, IMG submission 185771) | Marine microbial and viral communities from oxygen minimum zone, Eastern Pacific Ocean - ETNP201310SV78 (SPAdes) (version 2) | ecosystem: Environmental > Aquatic > Marine > Oceanic ... | reverse complement strand
CACAACCCACTCCTTCAGATTTGCTTAACCATGGCTCAGGCCTCGGTTGCGATGCAACTACGCGAAACACAGAAAATTTTGACGACCGGCCTGGCGCGAAGACCAAAGAAAACCTGGAGTAGGAGCCACTGAATAGGTCCTCTTCACACCCTTTCAGGAGGAGCTGCAGAAACGTGATGGCCTCAATGATGCAACGAGCCCTGGCCATGGGGGTTGGTATCGGAATCGCCAGCGCCAGCATCGGCACAGCCTCCGCCTGCACCAGTTTCACCTTGAGAGGCAATGACGGTGGAAGGGTGTACGGCCGAACCATGGAATTCGCCCAACCACTGAACAGCGAGGCCGTGCTGATCCAACGCGGCACCCTGATCCAAGGAGCCGGGCCATCAGGCCAGGAGGGGAGTGGTCTGAGCTGGACAAGCCGGTACGCGGTGATAGGCCTGAACGCCGTAGGAGTCAACGACGCGCTCGTCGATGGCATGAATGAGAAGGGAATGGCAGGAGGATTGCTGTATTTCGAGGGCTACGCACAGTTTCAAAACGTTCCAGCCAATCAAAGCGATCGCTCGATTGCCAGCTGGCAATTACTCGCTTATGTCCTGAGCAATTTTGAATCCATTGCCGAAGTCAAACAGTCGCTCCCGAGTGTTCTGGTGAATGGATCAGTCCTGCAGGCCTTTGGAAGAACCGTTCCAATTCACATGATCCTGCACGATCCCGAAGGCAACAGCCTCTCTGTGGAATACATCAAAGGGGAGCTGAACATGCTCGATAACCCGACCAATGTTTACACCAACTCCCCACCGCTTCCCTATCAACTGATTGCAGCAGGTAACTACGGCAACCTCAACGCCATGCCTCCGGCAGAGATCACAGTGAACGGGCTGGCATTGCCTCCTGTCAGCGCAGGCGCTGGATTGCAGGGTATGCCAGGCGATTTCCTCTCCACATCAAGGTTCATTAGGGCATTGATCTTCAGTAGAAATGCACCCACCAATCTGAGCTCAGCCGAGCAGGTGGGGACAGCATTCCATCTGCTCAACCAATTCGATTTACCTCCGGGAAGCCAGGGCATTCCTGCTGGAGGCGGATTTGGAGGAGGTGGCTCGAAAGCCACCTATGAAATTACGGAGTGGTCAGTCGTCTCCGACCAGAAAAACGGCACCTATTCCATCAAAACGTTTGAGAATCCCGATATCAGACAGATGCGCTTTGCAGATATGCCTCTATCGGGCGGAGCCATCAAAGTGATGTCGCTTGATCAACCACAACAGATCACCATCCTGAAGCCGTGAGAGAAAAACAAACGCTACCTCTTGCACTTAACAGGAAAAATCTGATTATTTTGTAGACAGAAACGCTTAAGCGAGTGCCCGGCTCAAGACTTTGCCAAATCAGTGATCGAACTCACCATTGTCTCGGCGCAACAAAACGAACAAGGGGAAGAAGCAAGCCAACAAACAAATCAATTTGAAGGCTAAGAACTTTGCCAGCAGTCTGACTCTATAACTATTTGTCAAAACACCTTACAATCGCCTGAGATATGCCTACATCTAAATAAGCGAACATCTTATCGAATGCGTCATCCCCTCTTCTCCTCCCTAATCCTAGCGGGGTCAATGGTTCTGACTATTCCCATCGGCGTGAATGCCCAGGTGCGTGGTGTCGCTCCACGCCAACCCGTCACCATTGCTGTAAAAGAGATTACAAATAATGCAAGCGGTGTCTGGTGGTGGAGTCCTCGCGTGTCGAAGCAGCTCACCGACATGCTCTCCAACGAGCTCAAAGCAACCGGCAACTTCACCCTGGTAGAACGTCAAAGTATCAAACAAGTGCTCAGTGAGCAGGAGCTTTCCGACTTAGGAATCACACGAAAAAGTACTGCACCAAAAAAAGGAATGATGACTGGTGCCAGATACTATGTATTAGGTAGTGTTAGCGATTACCAGCAAGGCAGTGAGAGCAAAAGCAGTGGTGGCGGGTTCAATATCATGGGTTTTGGCCAGCGAAAAAACACGTCAGAGAGCAAAGCCTATGTAGCACTAGATATCCGAGTTGTTGATACCACAAGCGGTGAAATCGCTTATGTCCGCACAATTGAAGGCAAAGCCACTTCAAAATCCAGCTCTAACTCAACCTCTGGCGGAATGTATGGGATTTCCTTCAATGACTCTCAGTCGTCAACCAAGAAAGTCCCAGCATCCAAAGCTGTTCGCGCAGCAATGATTGAAGTCAGTGAGTACCTCAATTGCGTTCTCTACTTACGCAATAGCTGTATTTCTGAATACGACAGCAAGGAACAAAGACGACGTGATGCAACGAAGGACATCCTCGATTTTTGATGGACACTCTCTTTTCCGCTGTTATGAGATTGCTGACCTCACTGATTGCGTTGACGCTGTTGTTGTCTTCGAGTGGGTACTCGCACTCAGTGAAGGCAGGCAGTGCTCCAGTGGCAGGGCCTGGTGGCGGCGCAGGGCCGTCCCCCAGCAGCCGTGAAGCTCTTGAAGCTTTTATTCGTCAGCTCGACAGAGCAGAAACGCTCTACCAAGCGCTGATGTTTGAGGAAGCTGATCGGGTTAGCGAGATGAGCGTCATGCGGATCAACGCTTTTCTTGAAAGTCATCGCCATCTCAGCGGTATCAATGAGCTCGAGTCAGTTCTTCAGGCTCGAACCAATCAACTTCGGGAACTCAGAAGCTTGAAGCAGTTCGAGAGACAGATCGAGGAAGATCAAGCTGCTGCCCGATATGACAACCTGAAAATCGAGCGAGAACGCAAACGGAGGGAACTCCGCGAGCATTCCTATCGAATGGCCGTGGAACGACGCCGTGCTGCAAAGGCAAGAGCTGCAAGTTGGTGGCCACTGTGGTTTGGCCGCCCACTAATCCTCGTGTATTAAACGAGAAACCTGCACAAACCTGTATGAATCAGACCGATCGTGCTGCCACCAGCACAGCCAGATAGAGATCTTCGTCAACCTCCCGGATGTCGTACTCGGAGGGCATGGCGCCGTGATGATGTTCATGAACAACGGTCCAGCACATCCTCTCCAGGTCCGAGGGCGACGGTCCATAAAGCTCTCGAACTCTGGCCACCAGTGTCGTGACCAGAGTCGGGTTCACAGGGGTTCCATCCACCTTGATCGCTGCATGATTCGGTGGACCCTACCGATCCGGATCGGTTGACCGCATGCTGGCGTGCAGACCGAACCAACTGGATCGGTTCCCCCTGGCTCGAGCAGGGATAAGACCCATACGGTGACAGCAGTACCAACGGACTCATGCAACCCACGGCCGAACAATTCACTGAGAAGGCCTGGGCCGCGATCCTCTCGGCCCAGAACCTGGCCCAGAAGCGACGCCATCAGCAACTGGAGACCGAACATCTGATGCTGGCACTCCTCGAACAGGACGGACTGGCCAGTCGCATTCTCGAAAAAGCCGGTGTGACGCCATCCGCTCTTCAGAGCAACCTGGAAGCCCATCTCAGTCAGCAACCGGCGCTGCAGTCTCCGCCGGAATCCGTTTACCTGGGTAAAGGTCTTAACGCCCTGCTGGATCGTTCCGAATCTCTCAAGCAGGGGTACGGAGACAGCTATATCTCCATTGAACACCTGCTGCTTGCTCTAGCAGAGGATTCCCGCTGCGGACAACGCCTGCTCAGCCAGGTGGGTGCCGACGCCAAAGCCCTGAAAACCGCCATTGATGCCGTGCGCGGCAGCCAGACCGTGACCGACCAAAACCCAGAAGCAACCTACGAATCACTAGAGAAATACGGACGTGATCTCACGGCGGCAGCCCGCGACGGCAAGCTTGATCCTGTGATCGGCCGCGACGAGGAGATCCGCCGCACCATTCAGATCCTCAGCCGCAGAACCAAGAACAACCCAGTATTGATCGGCGAACCGGGCGTCGGCAAGACCGCCATTGTCGAAGGCCTCGCTCAGCGCATCGTCAACGGCGATGTTCCTCAGGCGCTGCAGAACCGACAGCTCATCGCCCTCGACATGGGGGCCCTGATCGCCGGGGCCAAATATCGCGGCGAATTCGAGGAACGGCTCAAAGCGGTTCTCAAGGAGGTCACTGACTCCGAAGGACAGATCGTTCTGTTCATCGATGAGATCCACACGGTGGTTGGGGCCGGCGCCACAGGTGGCGCCATGGATGCCAGCAACTTGCTCAAACCGATGCTGGCTCGAGGTGAACTGCGCTGCATCGGCGCCACAACACTCGACGAACATCGTCAGCACATCGAAAAGGATCCAGCTCTTGAGCGTCGCTTCCAGCAGGTGCTTGTAGACCAACCCACGGTGGAGGACACGATCTCAATCCTGCGCGGACTGAAGGAACGCTACGAAGTGCACCACGGTGTTCGCATTGCCGACAGCGCACTGGTGGCTGCCGCCGTGCTCAGCAGCCGCTACATCGCCGACCGTTTTCTGCCGGATAAGGCCATCGATCTGGTGGATGAATCCGCCGCACGACTGAAGATGGAGATCACCTCCAAACCGGAGGAGATCGATGAAATCGATCGCAAGATCCTCCAACTTGAGATGGAGAAACTCTCGCTCGGCCGAGAATCCGATGCCGCCAGCCAGGAGCGGCTGGAGAAGCTCGAGCGAGAACTCGCGGAACTCTCGGAACAGCAGAGCACTCTCAATGCTCAATGGCAGCAGGAGAAGGGAGCGATTGATGAGCTCTCCAACCTCAAGGAGGAGATCGAGCGTGTGCAGCTGCAGGTGGACCAGGCCAAGCGCAGTTATGACCTCAACAAGGCAGCTGAGCTTGAGTACGGAACACTGGCCACACTGCAGAAGCAGCTGGCAGAGAAAGAGGCCGCACTGAGCGAAGACGACGACAACGGTCAGGAGAAGTCGCTGCTGCGTGAGGAGGTCACCGAAGACGACATCGCCGAGGTGATCGCCAAATGGACCGGTATTCCTGTGGCCAAGCTTGTGCAATCGGAGATGGCCAAGCTGCTCGGTCTCGAGAACCAGCTGCACGAGCGAGTGGTGGGTCAGCAGCAGGCCGTCACCGCGGTCGCCGATGCGATTCAACGTTCACGTGCCGGGCTCAGTGATCCCCACAGACCGATCGCCAGTTTCCTGTTCCTCGGTCCCACCGGTGTGGGCAAAACCGAGCTGTCCAAGGCCCTGGCAGCACAGCTGTTTGACAGTGAAGACGCGATGGTTCGCATCGACATGAGTGAATACATGGAGAAGCACACGGTCAGTCGTCTGATCGGTGCTCCTCCTGGATACGTCGGCTATGAGGCGGGAGGACAGCTCACTGAAGCCGTGCGCCGTCGCCCTTACGCCGTGATCCTCTTCGACGAAGTGGAAAAAGCGCACCCCGACGTGTTCAACGTGATGCTGCAGATCCTGGATGACGGTCGCGTCACCGATGGTCAGGGCAGAACCGTGGATTTCACCAATGCCGTGCTGATCCTCACCAGCAACATCGGCAGCCAGTCGATCCTGGATCTCGGCGGCGATGACGGGCAGCACGACGAAATGGAACGGCGGGTGAATGACGCCCTTCGCGGTCATTTCCGTCCTGAATTCCTCAATCGGCTCGATGATCAGATCATCTTCCACAGCCTGCGCAGAGACGAACTACGCCAGATCGTGAGTCTGCAGGTGAACCGCCTGCGTCAACGTCTCATGGAGCGCAAGCTCGGTCTGAGCATCAGCGACAACGCCACCGATTGGCTTGCCAATGCTGGATATGACCCGGTGTACGGCGCCCGTCCGCTCAAGCGTGCCATCCAGCGTGAACTGGAAACACCAATTGCCAAAGCCATTCTGGCCGGACGTTACGGCGACGGAGATGACGTCACTGTGGATGTGCAGCCGACCAGCGGCAGCGAAGAGCAACTGAAACTGGTGCTGAGCTGATCACTGACCCGATTGGTTCGCAGTGCCGAACCAATCGGGCAGAGCCTCATAACAAGCGCCATTGGCCTGGTTCTCACGCGCCTCCACTTTCCAGCAGCAGCTGCGGCCGGCATCACGTCCTTGCAACAGGGTGTTGGCCCAACCCCACACCAACCGCGCAGTGGCTTCCATCCCAACGTTGTCCATCACCCGCAGATCCAGAGCACCTTGCTCATGCAGGGTCTGCCATTGCTGCATCAACGGATCATCAGCATTCACCAAAAAGGTGTGATCGAACTGGTGACTGAGCTGCTTCTCCAGGGGCCTGAGACTGGAGAAATCCACCACAAACCCACATGGGTCGAGGTGGGTCGCGGCGAACCACACGGTGAAACTACGGCTGTAGCCGTGGACAAATCGACAATGTCCTGGATGCTGCCACTGTCGATGGCAACAGGGGTACCCCTCGAAATGCTTGCTGCAGGTGTGACCAGCGGAGGGCAGAGGCATCGGGCGGAGAAGAGGGACGGCACTGCGGCAGGATTCTTCCTGTCTACATCTGCAGCACACGCAGACCGATGCAGCCCCTCACCTCAGCCTTCATTGATCAGCTCCGTTTCAATGATGCGGGCCTGATCCCCGCGATCGCCCAGGACTGGCTGGATGGTGCCGTGCTGATGGTGGCCTGGATGAACAGGCACTCCATCGACCTCACCCTGAGCAGCGGTGAGGTCCATTACTGGAGCCGCTCTCGCAAAGAGCTTTGGCACAAAGGCGCCACCAGCGGCCACACCCAGAAAGTGAGAAGCATCCGTTACGACTGTGATGCGGATGTGATTTTGGTCTCGATCGAACAGACCGGTGATGTGGCCTGCCACACCGGCGCTCGCAGCTGCTTCTACGAAGACAGCGACCAGCGTGCCCCGGGCGGAGCTGACGCGCTTCCGCCTCCGGCGGATGCCTGCACGGAGTTGATGCGCGTGATCGAAGGCCGCCGAGATCACCCGGAGGAAGGCAGCTACACCAACAAACTGCTGAAGGGAGGTGACAACAGCATCCTCAAAAAAATCGGGGAGGAGAGTGCGGAATTTGTGATGGCTTGCAAGGACGACAACGCCGACGAGATCGCTGGAGAAGCGGCCGACATCCTCTTCCATCTGCAAGTGGCCCTAGCCCATCACGGTGTGAGCTGGCGCCAAGTGCAGGAAATCCTGGCGGCCAGGCGTGGAGCCCCGCGCAGACATTGATCAAGATGGACGGGGATCAAGGTGTGCAGGGAGACTCAGAACTGATCACCACTTCATCTCCAAGCTGCACCGTTTTGAGCAGGTCAGTCATCACCTTCTGATCCACGTTGATGCAGCCACCGGTGATCGACTGCCCCACCCGGCTGGGATCGTTAGTGCCATGAATCGCGAAGCTATACCAACGGAATTTGCCGTCGTAAGTGTTGAAACGGAACGGCTGAGGCGTGGCAGGCACAGGCGCCAGGCTGATGTATCCATCGCCGTACTCCCCCGTTTCACCATCACCCTTGAAATCGATGGAACTCATGTTGCGAAAGAGGTTCTCGCGCAGATAGGTCTCAGTCTTTCCGGACTCCTTCACCAAAGCGGGATCCATCACGAAGCGATCCTTACTGAGGATGGCGTTCACGCGAAAGGTGCCCAGCGGAGTCCAGCCCTCTTCAAACGTTGTTCCAGCGCAGGCGATACCGTTGCGGCCGTAGCCAACCTTGAAGCGACGCTCTTCCCGTCCCTGATTGAGCTCTCCCGTGCTGGCGGAGGGATCGGCAGCATCCAACTGAATGCGAATACTGTCTTTGGAGGTCCGTCCGTCCCTGGAAAGAGGGCCTGAGGAACCACATCCGGCAACCGAAACGAGCACAAAGCTCATGAGCAGTGAACGCATCAGGCTGCGTGAGCACAGCAAGGTCGCAATCCTCAAGTCCAGCAATCGATGACTGCAGGCAGCATGCCGAGTTTTGAGCGGCCTGTCAGAAGCTTGAAGCGTGCGTCAAAAGCATCATCATTGCTCTGCGGCATCGGCAGGATTGAAGGGCTCACCGAAACGGCTGGGCTGGTCACGCAACCAGTTCAGCGTGCTGCGATCCCCGGCGGATGGAGCGAGCACAGGCGAGGCTCCTTGCACCGGAGCAAGGGCATCAGCCGGATCAACGCTGTGCCCCCAGAGACCAAAGGCATGGCCCAACTCATGCAACGCGGTGGCCTGCAGGGACTGCGCCCTCAGCTCCGGCGAGACCAGCACGGTCACGCCTGGTTCCAGTCGCCAGATGTCTGCGCGACGCACTTCCAGCAGTTGCAGCACAGCACGACCATTACTGGCTCTCCAGCCCCCCGCCAACTTGCGCCGCGGCGGCCGACGGCGTTCCACCCGAATGTGAGCACGGTTGCGATCACTCACCCGCGTGATCGGCAACAGAGGCATCCATTGATCCAAAGCAGCATCAATGGCATTCAGCCAGCGTCGCTCCCATCGATCCGCCAGCTCACCAGCAGCAGGCTCGACCCAGACACACCAGCGAGGCAGAGATGGAATCCCGAAAGCCGTGGTCGCCAAACGTGCCCCATATCCAGGTGCTGTTTCGGCAGCCGCAGCAGTGAAGGGCTGACCATCCAGCTTGCGAACTTGCTGAACCGGTGGACAGGGGTCATCAAGCATCGAACTCGTTACTCAAGCAGCGGGAAGACCAACACCCCTGGCCATCAGTGTGGCGAGCATCGGAACCAGGGCAAATCCCACCAGCTCCACATTGATGATCCAGCCAAGACGGGTTGCTAGCGCCTCGCCCACCTTCGGCAACTCGCCCTTGCGCAGCGGAAGTGCCCAGAGGATGTAGGTGACAGTGGGATAGAGCGACAGCCCTCCCACACTCAGATAAAGGCCGACTTTCCACCAAAACAGTGGGTTTTCGGTGTAAAACTCGCTGCCCTGACCGAAATAGAGCACCCGCAGAATTCCAGTCACCAGCAGAGCCAGTGCTGCAATTCCGTAAATGATGTCGGTGATCACCATGGCCGTGGCAGTCCTGCGATCCGGATCAGGACGAATCAGCCGGCGCTCCACCACCAATGCTGCGAAGCAGAGCATGAAGCTCAGGTAGTGGACGTAAGCCACTCCAGCACTCTTGGCAATCTCCGGAGTCAGCGCAGAGGCCAGCAACATGAGCTCGAATCATTTGTTGCTGGCGACAGTAGCGGCTGAGAGGAAGCCTGCGTCGCTTTCACGGGGAAGGTCTGCACAACCAATTCAAGGCAAATATGAAGCGAAACGAATCACACTATGAACAAAACTTGAATTCGGTACAAATTCAGAATTACGTCTGAAATGTGAATTCCGCAGTCTTCATTACACGCACCAAATAAAAAGGCTTTCGCCCTAGGTTCAATAAACCTGGCAACCATGTGATGGTGAGTTCACTGAGTGCATTTCTAGGCGAAATCGGCAGACATCAACTATTGACTCCTGAACAGGAGTTAACGATGGGGCGCAAAGTTCAAGCGATGGTTGCTCTGAACGAGCGCTGTCAGCTTGCCGGCGGAAGTGGACCCGCATGTGTTTACAACGATGAAGAGAAGCGGACGATTAAGCGGGGAGAAAGAGCCAAAAATCAGATGATCACGTCCAACCTCAGGTTGGTCGTGAATCTTGCGAAGCGATACCAGGGCAAGGGACTTGACCTACTGGATCTGATTCAGGAAGGCACCCTTGGACTCACACGCGCCGTCGAAAAATACGACCCAACGCGTGGTCACCGTTTTTCCACCTATGCCTACTGGTGGATTCGTCAGGGCTTGAACCGCGCTCTTTCAACGCAGAGCCGCACCATTCGTATTCCCGTGAATGTGAATGAAAAACTCACCAAACTTCGTGCTGCCAAGGCTCGACTGATGCAGAGCAATGGCTTGCCTCCAACATCAGAACAACTGGCGGAGTCGATGCAAATCTCCCTCAGCGAAGTGGAAGATCTGCTGGGTTGTGAATTACGCAGTGTGACGGTCAGCCTTCAGGGGGTCGTGAAGTCAAAATCTGATCCTTCAGAGCTGGTTGACGTTCTCCCTAGCGATGAAATTCCACCGATGGAACGGGCGGAAATCGCTGAAAGGACAGCTTCGGCCTGGAAGCTGTTGGACAAATCCAATCTCACGCCCAAAGAACGGACGGTCGTGATGCTGAGATTCGGCCTCGATGGCAGCCATGAATGGCGCACATTGGCTGAGGTAGCCCGGCACATGAACTGCAGCCGTGAGTACTGCCGCCAAGTGGTGCAACGCGCCCTGCGCAAACTGCGCAAAACCGGCATCCAACACGGCCTTGTCGAGATGAGCGTCTGAACGGGAACCCACCCCCCGGAGATTCGGCTCACCTCATGGCAGATTCGCCTGGAAGGGTGAGATTCTTAAGGCTGACCGCGTAACCGCCATCGCCATGACATCGAGCTCCCCTTCAGGCACCACGGAGTTCAACGCCGGGTTCAACGGTGAGGTAGTGGATGCCGAAGTGCTCGACAGTGAAGTCATCGATGAGTCTGCCTTTCGGCAACTGCTGAAGCGGGCTGGACGATCGATTGCTCGCCCAGCCCTTGAAGCGCTGGAGATGATGCTTGATCCGGCAACGCCTCCTCAAGCCAGGTTCACCCTGCTGGCAGCGCTCACTTACCTTCTCGTCCCCACAGACCTCATCCCGGATCTGTTGCCGGTGGCTGGTTTCAGTGATGACCTGGTGGCCATCACCGCAGTCATGGGTCTGTGCCGGAATCACATCACTCCCGAGATCAGGCAACGGGCGCAACGCAAACTGGATCAATGGTTCCCGATCCACCGCCCATGAGCCGCTGGTCACGTGACTTAGAGGACGACCTTGCAGCACTGCTGAAGGACTGGCTCAAGCAGCAAGGTCGTACCCAGTCGGACCTCCGCCGCAGCCTCAGAGCGACATCCACCCGGATGCCAGCCCTGATGGAAGTACTGCAAAGAGAGCATGTCCTTGGGGGCATGCCTCGATTAGCAGCCCGGCTCTGCTCGATCGAAGCTGAGTGGGCCGCTGATCCAGGAGCACCTGCGCATGAGGGTTCAGGCTCCAGCCCCGCTCAGACCAATGCCGATCCCTTCGGTCAGTTGGATCTGCTGCTGAGAGAAATTAGAGACGACTGCACCGGCTGAACACGATCGCAGGCAACATGGGGATATCGATTTGATTCTCCATGGCATCCGTCCCGCAACGACTGCTCGGCGTCAGCCTCCTCACCGCTGTCAGCGTGACGCTTCCTCAAGCCGCGATGGCTCAATCAGAGGTCTGGTTGCTGGGCCCCAACAGCCGCACCGGTGAACAGAGCACCGTGGTTCCCACCGACTGCGTCGAAGCAGCGGATGGATCGATCACCTGCAACACCAAGATCGAGAATCCCCCTGGCGACACACCCGCCAAGCCTTACTTCAACCCGTTCAGCAGCAACTGAGCACAGTGATTCAATCCCGCCGCAAACGTCGAAGTTTCCTGCAATGGGTTGATGCGGGTGAAAAGCAGGTCGCCATCCTGCTCACCGCAATCACTGCTGTTGTGATCGCGGCTTCGATCGTGCAGCTCACAATCCGGGTTGCGTTGTCGCTGATCACCAATGAACAGGATTCCTACTGGCTCGGTGATGGTCTGATTCGCATCCTTGGCGATCTGCTGACCGTACTCATCGCCCTTGAAGTGCTGCAGAACATCACCAGTTACCTGCGTCGCCATGTCGTGCAGATCGAACTGGTGCTAGTCACCGCACTCACAGCCGTCGCCAGAAAAGTCATTGTGCTGCCCAAAGGTGCGGAAGATAAGCCTCAGCTATTGATCGGCCTTGGTGTCTCCGCTATCGCGTTGGCGGGGGCTTACTGGCTCGTCAAACGATCGAATGAACCCGATACTCGCCCGGACTCTCATTCCAGTAGAGAGCGAGCCATACCGTTCCAGGATCAGCATCCGTCCTCTCAACCCGATGACGCCGACCGGCTGGAAGCATCAGCTGATCCCCAACGCTGAGTTCAATCCATTCCTCTGGATCTTCAAGACGCAGGCGAGCGCTCCCTTTCAACAGGGTGAGCCACTCATTCTCTGTCTGTTGATACCAGAAACCATCAGGACTGCGCGATCCATTGGAGCTGATTCTCATCAGCCTCCAATCCCGGCCTGAACACAACTCCTCCTCGGATTCCTGCCCTGAAGCTGAAGGTGCCTCCGCCAGCAGATTCGATCGACGTGGCGACTCAACACTCGGCTCTCCCCAGCGTCGGCCGATGCTGTATCCCCAAGACCGGGCGAGTTGCACAACCGCATTGTGATCAGAGCATGAGGCCAACTGACGACGTCGTTCCGGATCAGCATCAAGACTGCTGACTAATGCGTTGAGCTGTTGAACCTTCAACAGAAAACGCTGCAGATCCTCTTCCGCCATCAGATCAGGAACAACTGTTGTGATCCTGACAACCCGCAGATTCAGATCAAGCCATTGGCTTGCACCAAGGCAGACTGAAATCACCGGCTGATTGACGATGAGAACTCTGCTGGCAGGGGCCCTGATGCTGATCACACTGCTTTGGCAGAGTTCAAGCGCCTGGGGCCTGAGTGGATCAGGAGCGCAACTATTTGATCTGCATTGCGCTGGATGTCATCCCAACGGTGGCAACATCATTCGTCGAGGACGAACACTAAAGCTCAAGGCTCTCGAAAAACGAGAGCTCAACAATGCTCAAGCGATCGCGCAGATTGCCCGTGAAGGGGTTGGCCAAATGAGCGGTTATGCCGATGTTCTCGGAGAAGGGAATGACGTCGTGGTTGCCGACTGGATCTGGCAGCAGGCTCAGAATGCCTGGATCCAGGGATAAACATCCAGATGAGTCCAGATTCCCTCTCGCCAATAGACATCTGCTTCAAGCAGAGCTCGCACAGTTGATTCACTGTCGGACTCAAAGACTGCGAAAACGTGTGTACTGCCAACAGTCGGTCCGAGAGTGATCAATGTCCCACTTTCCTTGAGGGCTTTAAGCCGCTCGAGATGCTCATCGCGAAACGGAGCTCTTTTTTCCAATGCGTTGTCGCAATAAGTCCCCCAGAGAACGAAGCGGGCCATAGTTTCACCTCCGGTTAAAAAAATCTGCGCCGAATGGTTGACGCATACTGCACATTAAGCGCTATGTTCAGAAGGTAGATTGTTTTTATGATGATGCTCACTGGTGCTGAACTCCTTGCAAAGGTCAAGGATTTAGGTGACGTCTCCAAGACAGACCTGGCTACTGCCTGTGGGTATGTCTCAAAAAAGAAGGATGGTTCTGATCGCGTTAACTTCACAGCTTTCTATGAAGCTCTTCTCAATGCCAAGGGCATTGAACTTGGCGGTGGTTCCGCTGGTATTGGCAAGGGTGGTCGCAAGCTTTCCTACGTTGCAACTGTCCAAGGAAACGGCAACTTGTTGATCGGCAAGGCTTACACCGCCATGCTTGATCTCAAGCCTGGTGATGAGTTCGAGATCAAGCTGGGTCGCAAACAGATCCGCCTCGTTCCCGTTGGTGGCACAGACGAAGACGAAGAGTGATTTTCAGCCGGCTGCTGCACGCAGTTCACGGCAAAATTCACCTGCTTCCGCCGCTGCGCAACCTTGTTGTGCAGCGGCGATTCTTTTGACTAACGCACTGCCAACAATGGCTCCATCGGCGCCCCATGCCCTCACCTGACGGACCTGCTCAGGACCGGAGATTCCAAATCCCACAGCAACAGGACCGGCTTCACATCGCTTCAGAGAAGTAACTAATTGGCCGACACGTTCTTGAAGACTTGATCGTTCTCCGGTGACACCCGTCACAGAAACCAAATAGGTGAACCCACGGCTGGAAGCAGCAATGCGCTCCATCCGCTGTTCAGGTGTCGTGGGAGCCACAAGCAAAACAAGATCAAGGCCATGTTGTGCTGCAAGTGGAGACAAACGTTCCGCTTCCTCAAGGGGGAGATCAGGCACAACCAACCCAGAAACACCAGCGGCGGCAGCTTCAGAAAAAAAGCGTTCCGCGCCTCGATTCAGCAGTGGGTTGCTGTAGGTGAACAGCACAACCGGCATGGTGAGTTGTTCACGTAATCCACTCAACATCTCCAGCACTTTTGCCGGAGTTGTGTTTTGTTCAAGAGCTCGGTGAGCTGCAGCCTGGATCACTGGTCCATCCGCCAGAGGATCGCTGTAAGGAATGCCAAGCTCCACCACATCAGCTCCATGGTTCTGAAGACTGATCAATACTTCAGCTGTGCTCTTCAAATCAGGATCACCAGCCATCACAAAAGGCATCAGTGCCAGACGCTGCTCACTGGCGGTCTTCACAAAGACCTCTGCAATGCGTGAGGACAGCTCTGCCACGGATTCTGAAACTGTGATGCAGGCGAGCCTAAAGGTCGACTGAAACTACTCAGAGGCCTGAGTGGTCTCCTCTTCAGCAATGGAGGCCATCAGTGCCTGCTGCTGCTCGGGAGTCATGGCATCAAACCGCTCCTGCAGCTGTTGAGCGGTGAGCTGGTCGTAACCGCTGCGATAGCGACGGCGTTGCTGCATATAGGTCATCCGCCCCGTCACCACTCTGAACAGATAGGAGCTGGTCCAAATCACCACAACCACAACCAGAAGCGCCTCAGCGGCAATACCCGCAGAAAACCCCTCTAATCCAAGAGCTTCAAACAGCCAGTAGCCCAAACCACCAGCCAGCAGAAGGCCAAGGCCAAGTTTCAGGACACCGGCACGCGTCAAGGATCAGACCTCACCCTGACCGCTGAAGCGGAGATTAAGGAATGGAGCAAACACAATCAATCCAGGGAAAAACAGGAACACCAGGGAATAGATCCCCAAACGCTCGTATTTACCCATCACGGTCCAGCGACGTGTCATCCAGGCATAAAGCAGGAGAGGGACGACTACCAGGTAGGCACCACCCAGAGCCACATAGGCTCCGATCACGAGCAAGGTATCCAGGGAAACCGCGTTGAGGAGAGTCTCCATGGTTTGCAGAATGGGCCTTCTGGGGGGAATCTAGAATGCCATCACGGTGCCGGTGGCTCGTGGGGGCGTGGCGGAATCGGTAGACGCACGCGACTTAAAATCGTTTGGGATGAAAATCCTGTGGGGGTTCAAGTCCCCCCGCCCCCACCACCGGCAGTGAAAGAAGTCCTTTCGTCATGGGCATTCCAGATCACCCTCATTCACTTCGCAAACATGAGGGTGTTTCGTTCATATCAACTGCGGCGATCTCCAACGCACAGCTGGGCGAAGAATCTGCAGGACTCATGCGTTGAGCTGATCCAAACTCAACAACCGAATTCAATGCTCCAGGGGAGGGTTTCTCCTCCATGAAATAAGACAGGCCATTCAGTCTCTGGCAGTGACTCTTCACCTGTTGGCGGTGAAGGAGGTTCACGCAGCTTGAGAGGAACCTGTTGATCACGTCGAACCAGGGTGACAGTGTCTTCGTTTAAGGGGAGTCTGTAAAAGTTGGGCCCATGTTCACTGGCAAAGCCTTCGAGTCGACCCAAAGCATTCTCCTGCTCGAAAATCACGGCATAACTCTCCAATGCATGAAGGGCATTGAAGATGCCTGCACAACCACAGGATGACTCCTTGCCGGAGCGGGGATGGGGAGCGGAATCCGTGCCGAGGAAGAAGCAGGGCAGACCACTCGTTGCAGCCTTCACCAACGCCCTTCGATGGCATTCCCTCTTCACGACCGGAAGACAATAAAAGTCACTGCGTAGCCCACCCATGAACATGGCGTTGCGGTTGAGATGCAGATGATGCGGAGTGATTGTGGCGGCGATGCGGTCATCACCACTCTGATAAGCATCTCGGATATAGATCGCCGATTCCTCGGTAGTGATGTGCTCAAGCACAATCCGCAACCGAGGATGGCGCTGGCGCAACGGTTTCAGATGCCGTTCGATGAACAGGGCTTCACGGTCGAAGACATCAACATCAGGGTCCGTGACCTCACCGTGAATCAGCAGGGGCATGTCGATGGCCTCCATGCAGGTCAACACCGATGAGATCCTGGACAGATCACTGACACCGGCTGCTGAATTGGTGGTTGCATTCGCGGGATACAGCTTGGCCGCTCGGAACACATCCTGAGCGAATCCCCTCGCCAGCTCATCGGGATCGAGATCGTCTGTGAGATAAGCCGTCATCAGCGGCTCGAAGCTGATCCCCTCAGGCAGAAACTCAAGAATCCTGCTGCGATAGGCCTCCGCTGCATCCACCGATGTCACCGGTGGGCGCAGGTTGGGCATCACGATGGCCCGGGCAAAGGTTCTGGCTGTGGCAGGCAGCACAGCCCGCAGCATGGCTCCATCCCTGAGGTGCACATGCCAGTCATCCGGACGGCGAAGCACCAGGGACGTTGGAACCTCCGCCAAGTCAGACCTCCTGAAGGACAGGGAGCTCCCCCACCGCACGACGCAAAATCTCTTCCCGATCTTCGCTCACATGATTCTCAGGCAGAAGCTCAAGCAGCTTCAGCTTCTCGAGACGATTGCGTGTGGAGCCGTTCATCACAACCAGATAAACAGACCGGCCCACTTCAACAGCTTCCTTAATGGCGTTTTCAAGGGCCAATGATGCAGTCACTCCGAGATGGGAGACCTCCGTCAGGTCGAACAGAACGGCTTCGCAGTCTTCAATAGCGTTGTGTTCACGGCTGATGGTCTTGGCCACACCGAAGATCATTGGACCTGTGAGCTGGAACAGCAACAGCCGTCCTCCCGCCTGATCCAGCAGTGCTTGCTGATCCTCAGGAAGTTCAACGTCATCGTCGGTCGTACTGATGGTTTTGACACCCCGTGCCTGCAGGGCCGTCATCCGTTCAATGGTGAGGACATTGGCCACGAACACACCGATGAACACGGCCCAGATCAGGTCAACCAGCACGGTGAGTGCAATCACCCCATAGGTGATGCATGCCGCCTTGATCGAAAGGTGGTGAGCACGCTGAAGGAAGCTCCAATCGATGATGTCGAAGCCCACCTTCAAAGCGATTCCTGCCAGCACCGCCAGAGGAATTTGCGCTGCCAGCGGCGCTGCCAGCAGGATCACCAGCATCAGGATCAGGGCCCGGACGATCCCGGACAGGGCCGAGCGGCCCCCCGCCTGAATATTGACCACGGTGCCCATGGTGGCTCCAGCTCCTGGCAGTCCACCGAACAGACCCGACATCACATTGCCGAGGCCCTGGCCAATCAGTTCCTTATTGGAATCGTGCTCCGTACGGGTGAGGCTGTCTGCCACCACCGAGGTGAGCAGGGCATCGATGCATCCCAGCATGCCGAGCACGGCACCATTCACCACCATCAACCGGATCTGATCACCTGAAAAGGTCGGTGGATTGAAACTGGGAAATTCGGCTGTGAATTCAGGAATCCTGCGCAGTTCAACGTCACCGAAGAGCGTGAGCGACAACAGAGTCCCCACCACAAGAGCCAGCAGCTGAGGAGGGCAGAAGCGCTTCAACTGCTCGGGTGTGAACCAAAGGATCAACAAGGTGATCACGGCCAGTCCCAGCTCAAGAGGCTGAACACCCGACAACAACGCGGGGAGAGAACTCAGAGTCCCGATCACACCGCCGGGAGGGCTGCTCTGTCCCAGAAAGGGAGCGAGCTGCAAAATGACCAGAATCACACCAATCCCGGACATGAAGCCCGAGATCACCGTGTAGGGCATCATCGTGATGTAGCGGCCCAGACGGAAGAATCCAAACAGGATCTGGAACACGCCAGCCAGCACCACCACAGTGAAGGCCATCGCCAGTGCAGTGCCCTTGTCGGGAATCTGGCTTGTGAAACTGAGAATGACGGCGGTGAACACCACCGTCATGGGACCCGTCGGCTCGGAAATCAGTGTGGGAGTGCCACCGAAGAGCGATGCCACCAGGCCAATGATCACAGCGCCCCAAAGTCCGGCAGCGGCTCCCGCGCCGGAGGCCACACCGAAGGCGAGGGCCATCGGCAACGCCACGACGGCTGCCGTCACACCACCGAAAACATCCCCGCGAACGTTGCGTGTACTGATGTGATTCAGAAGCACGCCAGACCGTTTCGAATGTGGCGGAATGCTAATTCCCTGTCAGCGCAATGGACTGAATCCGTGCAGGCTCGTTCCCTTATGAGAACTGGGTGGCATCGCACAATGAGAGCAGGCTGCGACGCACGATGCCCGAGTTTCTGACATCCGCCCTGGAGGTCCTCATCGGGATCGGCCTGTTGTTTGCAGGGGGAGAAGTTTTCGTCCAGGGAGCGGTGACGCTCTCGTTGATTTTCGGAATCCCTCAACTGGTGATCGGACTCACTGTCGTGTCGATCGGAACCAGTGCTCCTGAACTGTTCGTGAGTATCAATTCCGTTTTGCGTGGATTGGATTCCCTGGCCGTGAGCAACGTGGTGGGCAGCAACATCTTCAATGTGATGGTGGTGCTAGGCAGCAGTGCTGTGGTGATGCCACTGCGCGTCGAAAGCCGTCTCGTTCGCAGGGATGTGCCGTTAATGATCGCGGTGTCCGCGGCGGTCTGGGGCATGGCCTCGGCTGGGAGGGTGACCTGGCAGTCGGGCGTGGCACTACTGCTGGCCCTGGTGATCAACTCAATCTGGGAAATCCGCACAGCCCGAGAGGAGCCAGCAGGTGTTGAAGGAGCCGAACCCGATGTGAATCCCGACCAGGGCAAGCGCGGCATCCTCAAAGCGGTGTTGTCACTGTTGCTGGGAATTCTGCTGCTGGGTATTGGGTCGCGGGTTCTCGTCAGCGGTGCCAGCGGCGCCGCTGCCTATCTGGGCGTCAGTGAAGCGGTGATTGGACTCACGATCGTGTCCGCCGGCACCTCAATGCCCGAATTGATCACCTCTCTGGTGGCTGCCATCAAGGGCCGAACCGATCTGGCAATCGGCAATGTTGTGGGCAGCAACCTGCTCAACCAGCTGCTCGTGCTGGGCGCTAGTTCCGTGGCAGCGGCAGGCGCCGGCGGTTTGCAGGTGAGTCCCTTGCTGATTCAGCGCGACATGCCGGTCATGGTGCTGACCGCACTGGCCTGCATGCCAATCTTCTGGACCAAAGGCCAGATCACCCGACTGGAAGGGGGAATCCTGCTGGCCCTGTACGTGTTCTACGTGGTGGATCAGGTGCTGCCTCGCACGTTGCCCACCTGGCAGGACGAATTCCGACTGGTGATGCTTTGCCTCGTGGTTCCAGCTGTAGTTGTCGTGATCGTTGTTCAAGCTGGTCTGTACTGGCGACAGCTACAACGCAAGCGTCTCAAAGAGCCCAATGAGCTGAGCTGAATTGAGAGATCTCGCTTTGGGAGCGATGTCACAACATCGCGAGCATTCGTAAATGAAAGGCTGACTGCATCCTGAATGCTGTCCATCCTTGGAGGACGTTGCGCGGCTTGCCGATGCTCGAGCTGCTTCCACCTCTCAACGATAAAAATCTTCCCTGGCTGGATGTCATCCATCCAATCGTTGTTCACTTCGTGATCGCAATGGCGCTGATCACCGTGGTATTTGATCTGATTGGAATCATCACCAACAAACGCAATCTATTTGAAGTCAGCTTTTGGAATCTTGTGGTGGCGACCATTGCAATCTTCGTCGCCATTATCTTCGGCCAAATTGAAGCGGGCCTGGCCAACCCCTATGGAGCTTCCAGAGACATTTTGAATTACCACAGCACGATCGGCTGGTCGCTCGCCGGTGTGCTTGGTCTTTTCACAGGCTGGCGCTATGTGGTGAGGCAAAAGGATCCAACTCGGCTGCCTGCAGGTTTTCTCGTACTCGATGGTGTGCTCGCCACGCTCGTTTTTTGCCAGGTGTATCTGGGAGACATGCTCGTTTGGATTTACGGACTGCACACTGTGCCTGTGGTTGATGCAATCCGCAGTGGAGCGGTGTCATGAACTCTGAGAAATTCTTCCAACTGATCGCGATTCCTTCTCCCATCAACCAGATCGCAGACCAGCTCGGGGCCAATGATCTTCCCTACAGGATTCCAATCCATCCGAACCTGGTTCACTTCACAATCGGATTGTTCGCAATCGGCATTGCTTTCGATTTCGCAGGTGCGTTCTATCCACTGGAAAAAAGGATCTTCCGTTTCCTGGCATTACCTGTGACGCGCACCGGCTTCCATGACGTGGGCTGGTACAACGTTTTGGCCTGCAGCGTGATCACTTTTTTCACGGTGGCCGCCGGCTTCTACGAAATGCTCCTGGCCGTACCGCTGCCAGGGGAGATTCGCACCGTGATCGGACAAAACGCCATCAACACAATGATCTGGCATGCCATCGGCGGCGTGGCCCTGCTGCTGATCATCGTGGTGATGACCATCTGGCGGGGATATCAACGCTTCGTATGGCGCAAGGACTTCGGTCGAGAAGTGACCTGGCTGTATCTCTTCTGTGGAGCAACAATCCTGCTTGTGATGGGCGTGCATGGAAGTCTTGGTGCCTGGCTTGCCAGTGAGTTCGGCGTACACATCACGGCAGATCAACTTTTAGCTGCCGGGGCAGATCTCAAGGAGTCGCTTCCATGACATCGACTCGCCGAATGAATCAAAAACGCTTTCCAGTCAAGCTGTTCCTGACAATCCTGATCGCGACAGCCATTGATCTTCTGGCAAGCATTCAGATCTCACGTTGGGCTTACGGATGGCTCCCGATCCCAGCCTCCTCTGCCGCACCTTATGTGGATGATCTTTTCAGTCTGGAAGTAGGAATCGGAGCATTTATCTTCATCGGCTGCGTTGGATTCATCATCTGGTCCGTTTTATTCAGTCGTGCCGAAAAATATGACGAAAGTGATGGTCTGCCAATTGAGGGCAACACGAAACTAGAAATCATATGGACCGTGATTCCATTCTTCGTTGTCATGGCTCTGGCCTTTTATTCAATTCACGTCAACGAAACACTGGCCACTCTTGGTCCAAAACAAAAATATGACGTTGCCATCAATCAGGCACCCGAAGCCGTTGCCACTCTGGATGTCACTCGTGAGGTCGGACCCATCGAAGTGATTTCGAGGCAATGGTCCTGGGAGTTCATCTATCCAAGTGGAGTTCGCAGTTCCGAGCTGCATCTTCCCGTGAATTTGAGAGCGAATTTTCTATTGAGTTCTAAGGACGTCATTCACAGCTTCTATATCCCAGCCTTCCGTCTTAAACAGGACATCATTCCAGGCAGCGTGATTTCCTACAGCCTCACACCCACAAAAGAAGGACGCTTCAGGCTGCGCGATGCAATGTTTAGCGGCGCTTATTTCTCCCAGAACCAGACCGATGTGATCGTTGAATCGGAAGAGAACTACGACGCATGGCTGACAAGAACCGCCAAGCGCCCGATGGTGAAGGGACTGAGCCCAGGCACCACTCTCTACGAAAAACGCCTCAAGGAAGGTGACCGGGGCTGGGCCACGGTTGCTCCAGCGCCCCCTCCCATGGTCAACGACCCCGGCAATCCCGAAGCGCCCCACGACTCCTGAAACGATGACGCTCACTAATTACGACCCGAGGGTGCTCAAGGCTCCCCACCCCGTTCCAGGAGCTCCGGACAACTGGAAGCGCTTCTTCAGCTTCAATACCGACGCCAAGGTCATCGGCATTCAATACATCGGTCTCTCCCTGCTCTTTTTGCTTCTGGGTGGGTTACTGGCCATGGTCATGCGCGGGGAATTGATCACTCCACCTGCTGATCTAGTCGACCCGAGTGTCTACAACGGTCTCTACACAATGCACGGAACAGTGATGCTGTTCCTGTTTCTGTTTCCGGTTCTGAACGGCTTCAACAACCTGTTAATCCCCACCATGATCGGTGCTCCCGACATGGCTTTTCCCAAGCTCAATGCCGCGGCCTTCTGGCTGGTACCTGTGTTTGCTGTCGTGCTGCTGAGCAGCTTCTTCGTGCCGGGCGGACCAGCTTCATCGGGATGGTGGTCTTATCCACCCATGAGCATTCAGAACCCACTCGGACATTTCATCAATGGTGAATTTCTCTGGATCCTTGCTGTAGCAATTTCGGGGGTGTCTTCGATCATGGGAGCCGTCAATTTCGTCACCACAATCATTCGAATGCGGGCTCCGGGCATGGGATATTTCCGCATGCCGGTGTTTGTGTGGACCGCATGGGCAGCGCAGACCCTTCAGCTGATTGGTCTTCCGGCACTCACCGGTGGAGCCATCATGCTCCTGTTCGATCTCAGTTTCGGGACCAGTTTTTTCAAGCCTGAAGGAGGTGGAGACCCCGTCCTTTACCAGCACTTCTTCTGGTTCTATTCACATCCCGCGGTGTACGTGATGGTGCTTCCCGTGTTCGGCATCTTCTCGGAGCTGATCACGGTGTATTCACGTAAGCCTCTGTTCGGCTACAAGTTCGTAGCGCTGGCCTCCTTCATCATCACCTTCCTGGGACTGATTGTCTGGGTACACCACATGTTCTACACGGGAACTCCTCAGTGGATGCGCAATCTGTTCATGATCACCACAATGCTGATCGCTGTGCCCACTGGTGTCAAAGTGTTCGCCTGGCTGGGAACGCTTTGGGGAGGAAAAATCCGTCTCACCACACCGATGCTGTTTGTGCTGGGAGGCCTGGTGAATTTCATTTTCGGAGGTATTACAGGCGTCATGCTTGGCACGGTTCCGATTGATATCCACGTCGGCAACACTTACTTCGTTGTTGCTCATTTTCATTACATCATCTTCAACACCATTGGATTCGGAGTCTTCGCCGGAATTTACCACTGGTTCCCGAAATTTACCGGTCGCATGTACTACGAGGGATTGGGAAAAGTTCATTTCACTCTCACCTTCATCGGTGCCACGCTCAACTGGCTTCCTCTTCACTGGGCAGGCCTCTACGGCATGCCTCGACGGGTTGCCTCCTATGACCCCGAATTCGCTCTCTGGAATGTGATCGCGAGCATCGGAGCCTTTATGCTTGGAGTGGCTTCTATCCCCTTCATTCTTAACATCGTCAGCTCTTGGGCGAGGGGTGCCAAAGCCCCTGCCAATCCCTGGAGAGCAATCGGCCTGGAGTGGTTACTTCCCTCACCGCCTCCTGCTGAAAATTTCGAAGACGATATTCCCACTGTGATCAGCGAGCCCTATGGCTATGGCCTAGGAAAACCCCTTGTGGAAGACGAAGATTTCTATATCAGACGTTCTATGGAGGCCTAAGTAATGACCAGCACCAATGCTGAATTACCACTGAAGCATGTACCCGGACACATCCAACATGACGGGCACAATCTCACTGGCTTTATCATTTTTCTCTGCTCGGAAAGCATCATCTTCCTGGCATTTTTTATCGGCTATGCGCTACTGAAGATTACCAGTCCCGAATGGTTACCTGATGGCGTCGAAGGCCTGGAAACCAGGATGCCTCTCATCAACACGGTCATTCTCGTAAGCTCCAGCTTTGTGGCTTATTTTGCCGAGCGCTATCTCCACAAAGAGAATCTCTTGGGATTCCGGGCCATGTGGTTACTCACGATGGCCATGGGCAGCTACTTCGTCTACGGGCAGTATGTCGAATGGTCGGAGCTGAAATTCGGCCTGGGCAGTGGAGTTTTCGGTGGAACATTTTATTTACTGACCGGATTTCATGGCCTACATGTAATCACAGGGATTCTACTGATGGGCCTGATGCTGGCGCGTTCCTTCCGCCCAAACAACTACGCCAAAGGTGATATGGGTGTCACCGCAGTGAGCCTGTTCTGGCATTTTGTGGATGTGATCTGGATCATCCTTTATGTCCTGATTTATGTGTGGCAGCGAACCAGCTGATCGCCGTTTGTATCACTCAGTCCTCAACGACATCAGCCAAATATGATCATCGACGACCGCCATTACGACATCATCATCGTCGGAAGTGGTGCAGGCGGAGGAACTCTTGCAGGAGCGCTCACTCGCCAGGGCAGAAGCGTTCTGTTGTTGGAGCGGGGTGCAGCGATGGCACTCAGTGATCAGAACGTGGCCGATGTGGATCTACTGCGCAAGGATCGCTATCACCCCAAAGATGAACGATGGTTCGGTCCTGATGGAGACCCGTTTGCTCCTCAGACGTCCTACAGCCTCGGTGGCAACACCAAGATCTGGGGAGCCGTGCTGGAACGCATGCGCGAGCAAGATTTCGGTGACCTGCCGCTCCAAGAGGGTGTGTCACCGGCCTGGCCTTTCGATTACGCCCATCTAGCGCCCTATTACGACCAAGCCGAGACGCTCTACAGGGTTCACGGTCAAGCCCATGTTGACCCGACAGAGCCTTCACGTCGCAAGGACTTCGATCATGCACCGCGGCCGGTCGTGCCCTTCCTTGAACAGCTTCGCGAAGGACTTCAACGCCATGGCTGCAAGCCGTATGACCTACCGCTCAGCTGGTCTGAAAGCGAGGAGGATCCCAGTGGTGACGCCCAACTCTTCGGCCTGGACAATGCCGAGCAAAGCAAGCTGGACATCCGAACGATGGCCAAGGTCCTGCGGTTGCACGTGAACCCGAGCGGACGAGAGGTGAAGAGAGTTGAGACCGATGTGGACGGCGAGATCTGGCTGTTCTCGTCTGATCTGGTCGTCCTGGCGGCCGGTGCGATTAACACTCCGGTCATCCTGCTGCGGTCCGGCAGTGAACGGCATCCCCGTGGTCTCAGCAACAAGTCCGACCAGGTGGGCCGAAACCTGATGAATATTCAGCTCACCTCAATCCTGCAGCGTTCCGCAGAAGCCAACAGCGGTCGCTACGCCCGCTCCTTGGGCATTAACGACTACTACTGGGGAGACAAGAATGTGAATTTCCCCCTTGGGCACATTCAGTCGGCAGGCGGTGTTCTGCAGGACGCACTCTTTGCGGAGTCACCGCCAGTGTTGTCGCTGATCAGCAAATTAATTCCTGATTTCGGCCTCGAGCGACTGGCATCGCGATCAGTGGCCTGGTGGGCCATGACCGAAGTGCTTCCCGATGCGGAAAACAAGGTATGGCTCAACAAGGAACAGATCCGCATCAATTATCTCCACAACAATTTGGAGGCTCACGACCGACTTGTTTATCGCTGGATCGACACGCTCAAAAGTGTGGAGGCCGATCCGGTCACCAAGGTGGTGACCTCAGAGCCCGTACATCCCCGTGGTGAAGCACCTCTCAGTGTGGTGGGCTACGCCTGCGGGACCTGTCGCATGGGTGAGGATCCCGTCGCATCCGTTGTGGACGCCGATGGCAAGTGCCATGAACTAGAGAACGTCTATATCGCCGACAACAGTGTGTTCCCAAGCTGCCCCAGTGTGGGGCCGGGCCTCACCACAATCGCTATGGCATTGCGCATGGCCGAGACACTTCACCAACGGCTTCAGCACTGATCCTCGGAGCTCTGATCATGAACCGATCGGCTCATCGAGGAACAGTGATGCGTGATTAGCCCATGGTCACGAACTCTTCCGACACCGTGGGATGCAGAGCCATCGTGCGGTCAAAGTCGGCCTTGGTCGCTCCCATCCCAACCGCGATCGCTGCCATCTGAATGATCTCAGCGGCATGCTCACCAACCATATGGCAACCCAGCACTCGCTCGGTTTCCGCTTCAATCACAAGCTTGAGTAGGCAGCGGGGGCCGCGCTTCGGCAGTGCCTGCGCCATGGAACGGAACCGGGCTCTGTGAATCACGACGCCATCGGCGCCGTACTGAGAGATGGCGTTTTCTTCCGACAATCCCACCGTTGCCAGCTCAGGCTGACTGAACACGGCACTGGCCACCAGCTCATGGTCCACCTGACGCGGACGGTCTCCAAAAATGCTGTCAGCGAAGGCGCGACCCTCATCAATCGCCACTGGCGTGAGGCAGATGCGATCAGTCACATCACCGACGGCGAACACATGGGAGACGTTGGTGCGCTGATCAGCATCGACGGGAATGCGATTCTCCTGAGTCGATACGCCCGCTGCATCAAGATTGAGTCCCTTCAGGAAAGGCCGGCGTCCTGTGGCAAGCAGCACCCCGCCACAGGCGATGCGATCTCCACGATCCGTGCGCACCACGAGATCTCCCGGCGTTCCCTCAATACTTTCAGGACTTGTTGTGAACTGAAGATTCACGCCCTTCTCCGCCATACCTTCTTGAACCACTCCAGCCAGTTCGGCGTCGAAGCCCCGCAGCAGATGCTCACGCCGCACAAGCTGGGTGACTTCAACACCAAGACCGCTGAGGATGCCGGCGAATTCGCAGGCGATGAAGCCAGCACCCACCACAACCATCCGCTCAGGGAAACGTTCCAACAGAAACATGTCGTCGCTGACCCAGCCCAGCTCGACTCCCTGAATATCAGGTCGCTGAGGGCGACCGCCGACACCGATAAGCACCCTCTCAGCCTGCAGGCGGTGCTGCGGGTCACCACCGGGATCAGTCGAGACAAGGATGTGATGGTCGTCCTCGAACCGGCCCCAGCCTTGGATCAGGGTGACACCGGCCTTCGCCAGAAATTCAATGTGCATGGCATTGAGGCGATCCACCTCAGCACGCACATTGGCCAGCAACTGTGCTGAATCAATCCGGACCTCAGAAGGATGGACGCCATAACTGGAGGCCTCCTCCATCTGCTCCGCCATCTGGGATCCATACACCAGCAATTTCTTGGGGACACAGCCCCTGATCACACAGGTGCCACCAACGCGGTCACCCTCCACGATGGCCACGCGAGCACCATGACGTGCCGCCCGCTTGGCAGCCGCCAAGCCACCGGAACCAGCACCGAGCACCACAAGATCAAACGACTGATCCACCGCAGCTGACGTTCAACTACCAACCATTCTGATGGGTTTGGTTTCCAGCTCTTCACAGGGTGCGATTCAGATCAGCAAACCAAACAATCGCTGAGATCCGCATAGGGTTGAGTCAATCGAGACCTGGAGTCCGGTGTGCATCTGCCTCGCTACGACCGGATTCCTGATCATGACGATGACCACAGCCTGATCGAAGTCAGGGTGAGTGATCTCCAGCCCACGCAAATGTGCGTTGGGCTGGCGGAAGTTCGCAGCCGTCAGAAGGACTTCAGCCAGGAAAGCAAGACAGAACGCCTCGAGTATCTGCGCGGCAAGCCCGTGCCCCTGGTGCGCAACCGCCTTGGGCAGCTCTGGATGGTGGATCGACACCATCGCCTGAGGGCACTGCTGGAGATGGATCCCAACGTCACCACCTATGGCTACGTGATCGCTGAGATTGAGAGCGACAGCCGCGATGCAGCCCTACTGGCCCTGCAGGATCGGGGCTGGCTCTATCTCCATGACGGACGCGGCAACGGTCCCTGGGAACCCTCGAAGCTGCCCCATTCACTGCTGGGCCTTGAAGACGACCCCTACCGCAGCCTCGTCTGGAAACTCAAGAAGGAAGGCCTGATCAAACCACAGCGCTTAATCCCGTATCACGAGTTCCGCTGGGGGGCATGGCTGCGAACCCGCCCTCTGCCGCCGTTCAGTTCCTCCCAGCTGGACCCTGCTCTGCCAGCATCCCGGCGACTGGCTCAGTCCCGAGCTGCAGCTCATCTGGCCGGCTGGACCGGCGGAAACTGAACCAATCAGCAATGACGAACAAACGGTCGACGTGCGGTTCCCATCAGTGGTGACCAAGGGAGGAAGCGTCACGATCCACGATCGTCGTTCAGGCAGGAATGATTTCAGCCGATGCGATCGACATGTTTCGCATGCAGCCGTTTGCTCAGGCCACAGTCAGCGCTTGCGGCGTGAATCGATCTGAAGCAAATCACGCACCCTCTGCACCTGACTGGCCAGCTGTGGATCAGTGCCGAGCTTTTTTTCCACCTGCTCAATGGCGTACATCACCGTGGTGTGATCCTTACCGCCGAAGGTTTCACCGATGCGCGGCAGGCTAAGGCCGGTGCCCTGACGCATCAGGAACATGCCCACCTGCCGGGCCTGACTGACGGCCCGGCGACGACTGCTGCTGCGCATGTCATCCGCAGTCACCCCGAAGACCTCTGACACCTTGTCGATCACCTGTTGTGGTGTGACGTCAACACCCTGGCCGCTGGGATCCAGCATGGGAGCGACCGATTCAACGGTCATCGGCATCCCGGTGATCGAGGAAAAGGCGACCGCCCTCGTGAGCGCTCCCTCCAGCTCACGGATGTTGGAGGTGAAACGACCAGAGATGTACTGAATCAGATCTCTTGGCAAGGCAACACGTTCCTGTTCGGCCTTTTTCTGAAGAATCGCCATGCGCGTCTCCAGGTCCGGAGCCTGAATATCAGCGATCAAACCCATGGAGAAACGCGAGATCAGACGTTCCTGCAGTCGGGGGATCTGGCTAGGGGGACGATCGCTCGCGATCACAATCTGTCGACCTGCCTCATGCAGCGCGTTGAAGGTATGGAAGAACTCTTCCTGCGTGTATTCCTTTCCCTCGATGAACTGAATGTCATCAACAAGGATGAGGTCAGCGGCCCGGTAACGATCGCGAAAGGCCTGCATGCCGTCTTTGCGGATCGCCACGATCAGGTCGTTGGTGAAGGTCTCAGTGGAGACATAGAACACCTTGGCCTCAGGATCGATCTCGAGGCGGTAATGGCCGATGGCCTGCATGAGGTGGGTCTTACCGAGGCCGACCCCTCCACAGATGAACAGCGGATTGAATTCGCGACCCGGGGCCTCAGCGACAGCGAGGGCAGCGGCATGGGCCATGCGGCTGTTAGGCCCCACGACAAATCGGTTGAACACGTACCGCATGTTCAGCCCCGGCAGACGTCGGGGCGCCTTCTTCGCTGGGGTTGGCGGCGCTAGAGGAGCCGGCACCGCTGCTGCTGAAGCTGCCGCCGTGACAGCTTCAGCTGCCGAACCTGCCTGGAGGTCCTCGGCATCACGCGCCAGAACCGACACCGTCACTGGCTGACCAATAATTTCACCAGCCACGTCCGCGATGGTGCTCGCGTAGTTCTTGCGCAACCAGTTACTGGCAAAGCTGTTGGGCGCCAGCAATGTCAGAGTCCCCTCCCTGAATCCACTGCACTGGGCAGGGCGGATCCAGGTCTCGAAGGTCGGCTTGCTGAGGTTGCTCTGAAGGGCCTGCTGAACCTTGCTCCAAAGCTCACTGCCCGTCAGCACTACACCCTCCGAATCACGGTGGCTGAATCTACGCACTCCAGGCCGATCGGTCCGTCTTTAATGAGGTGCTGACGACATCACAGATCTTCATGGCCTCCGCCATCCAGCGTCCACTGCAGCGCGCACTCACGCTCATCGGCGTCGGCCTCATCGGCTCCAGTCTCAGCGGCTGCGGAACCGCCTGGAAGCAACGCATCGGACTGGATCAGGCCCCTGCCAGCGACCCCTTACCGGAGGTCAGCGATGGCCCCCGCTCAGCCCCCCTTCAACCGGGGAAAAACATCATTGTTGAAGCGGTGGATCGGGTCGGTCCCTCAGTGGTGCGAATCGATACGGTGAAACGTGTCGTGAACCCGCTTGGCAACCTCTTCGGCGGCAGAGCACCGATCCAGCAACAGGCGGGCCAGGGATCCGGATTCATCACGCGTTCTGACGGGCTGATCTTCACGAACGCACACGTTGTGGAGGGCGCGGACCAGGTCTCGGTGACACTGCCCGACGGTCGCAGCTTCAGCGGTCGCGTTCTTGGCAGTGACCCACTCACGGACATCGCTGTGGTGCGGGTGGTTGCCGACAAACTGCCGGTCGCTCCCCTCGGCAATTCCAACAATCTCAAGCCCGGGGAATGGGCCATCGCCATCGGCAATCCCCTTGGCCTCAACAACACGGTGACGGCTGGGATCATCAGCGCCGTGGATCGCACCAATGCCATCGGAGAGGGGCAGAGAGTGCCCTATATCCAGACCGATGCTGCCGTTAATCCGGGCAACAGCGGCGGGCCGCTGATCAACGCCGCTGGTCAGGTGATCGGCATCAACACCGCCATCAAAAAGGCCCCCGGAGCCGGCTTGAGTTTTGCCATCCCGATCAATCTGGCCAAGCGAATCGCGCAGCAGATCATCAGTACCGGCCAGGCGTCTCACCCCTTCATTGGCGTCCGTCTCCAGAGCCTCACACCCCAGCTCGCCAAGGAGATCAATGCCGCGGCCAACAGCAATCTGTGCACGGTGCCTGAATTGAACGGCGTGGTGGTGATCGAAGTGGTGGAGAACAGCCCTGCTGCAGAGGGCGGAATCCGCCCCTGCGACCTGATCCGTGAAGTGAACGGCACCAAAGTGCAGGATCCTTCCCAGGTGCAGCTGGCAGTCGACCGGGGCCGTGTCGGCCAGGCCATGCCCATCATTGTTGAGCGCGATGGCGAAAGCCTCGAGCTGATGGTGAAACCTGAGGAACTCCCGCGGCAGCAGTAATCCTTGGCGGGCTGACCCGATGACCGAGCCCATCCTGGTGGTGATGACCCGCTGGCCTGCCAGCGGGCGCTGCAAACGTCGCCTTGCAAGCACGCTGGGGTCTTCGCAGGCTGCAGGGATCCAGGCGCGGCTGATCGCTCACACCCTGGCAGTGGCCCAAGGTCTTGCCAGAGATGGAACGCTGAGATTGCACATCGCCATCAGCGGTGCCGGCTCAAGAGCCTGCCGTCGCTGGCTCGCCTCGATTCCTGAAGCCAGCATCAGCGCACAAGGCCGAGGAGATCTTGGCAACCGCATGCGCAGGGAGGTGCTGCGGGCACGTTCCACTGACCCTGCGGCTCCAGTGATTCTGATCGGCACAGATCTTCCCGACCTGGCTGCAAGAGATCTGATAAGGGCTATCGAGCTTCTTCGCCAGTCGCCACTCGTGATCGGACCATCACGGGATGGTGGCTACTGGCTGTTCGGTCTGTCGGCAACGGCACCAGGAGCACCCCGCTGGCCCTTTCATTCGATCCCGTGGGGTAGCGACCAGGTCTTTGGCCTCACTTGGCAGCGAGCCTGCCAGCGCGGTCTGAAGCCGGCACAGCTCGACACACGCAATGACATCGACCAGCTCGAGGATCTTGAGGGATGGCTGGCATGACCAGGCCAGAAGCTCTGAGCGTGGTCATCCCCTGCCTCAATGAGGCAGAACGGCTGCCGTTGCTGCTGGCGGACTTGCAGTGCGTTGGGAGCGGACTGGAGATTCTGCTAGCGGATGGGGGGAGCAGCGATGCCACGCCGGAGATCGCAGGCTTGGCCGGTGCTCATCTGATCAAAATTCATCCCGCTGGCCGTGGCCGTCAACTGCGCGCCGCAGCGGCTCAGGCCCATGGCGACTGGTTGCTGTTCTTGCATGCAGATAGTCGTCTTCCCCTTCAATGGTTCAGGGGGGTCAGCCCGCTACTGCAAACCTCTGCCGCAGCAGCTAACGCCTGGTATTTCGATTTTCGAATTGCTCCCTCCACTGCGTCGCGACGTCTGCTGGAGCAGGCTGTGGCCTTGCGCAGTCGCTGGCTACAGCGTCCCTACGGTGATCAAGGGCTGCTGCTGCATCGCGAGCTTTATCACCGTTGCGGCGGCTTTGCCGAGCTGCCGCTGATGGAGGATCTGGATCTGGTGGAGCGCCTGAGCCGCATCGCTGATCTCAAGCGGATAGGCCTGCCACTGACCACCGATGGCCGACGTTGGCAAAACGACGGAGTCCTACGGCGCAGCTGGCGTAATGCACGGCTGCGTCGGCGCTGGAAGCAGGGCGAGTCTGCGGAGCGGCTAGCCGAGGATTACTACGGCACTCAGTTCGCGTACCAGAAACCGCAGCGATGACCATTGGGCTCAAGGTCCCAGCCCAGACGTTTATAGAAAGGCAGGACCCCTGGGTCGGCGAACAAGGTGGCGCGTTCAGTCCCAAGAGCGCGCAGAGCATCGAGGATGTAATCCATCAGCTGACTGCCGAGACCGGAGCCCTGGTACAGGGGGTGAACAGCAACATCCCAGATAGTCGCTTCGAGCACCCCGTCGCCTGTGCAGCGCGCAAAACCCACCAAACGTGGGATCCGGGCATCGTGGCGCCAGAGACCAACCCGGATCAGGCTGTTGTCGAGAGCCTTGCGAACCCGTCGGACAGGTCGCCGGCTCCAGCCCACCGCTTCCAGAAGCTGCTCCAACTCCACCAAATCAAAGGGTCGGTGCTGGCTGAACACCAGAGTGAGCTGGCTGGCAGGGGTCGCACACAGCTTCGCCTGATCGCCATACATCACTTGCAGTGTCTCTGGCGTAAGGGAAGGGTCGTCGATCACTGACGATGCTGCATTGTCACGATCCTGGCGCACGGAAGGTGCGGAAGGCGGCAAGGTGGATGGGCAAGTTCTGCACAGATGCCTGCAAGTCAACTGCTGATAGCTGTTCATGGCTGGCTTTTGAGCAAGCAGGTCTGGTCGCCTCTTGCCGCATGCTGGAAAGAACGCCATCCAGAGATTGAGCTCTGGTGCCCCGATCTACCTGGCTTCGGGGATGCGGAGCGCCCCTCAGGACTGCTTCCCAACTTGTCGGCCTACGGCCGCTGGCTGGCGGACGACGCCATTCAAAGAGCGAAGGGACGACCCTTCGTGCTGTTGGGCCACTCACTCGGCGGCAGCGTGGTGCTGCATGCCGAAGCACATCTGCGACGACAGAAACAGACCGGTTTATTGGGCGTTGTTCTGCTGGCAGCAGGGGGAGGGATTTATCAGCCACGGCCCTTTCGTCGACTGCGCGGCTTCGGGAAGTTGATTCTGGAGCTGCGTCCCGATGCCCTGGCTCAGCTACCAGCACCCCTTGGAACCCTTGGACCGTTCAAGGCCGAGCGGCGGGCTGCCCGCGGACTGCTGGTGAACAGCACCAGCCGGGGCGCGGTTCGAGAACTGCCTGGATTGGTGTCTGACCTAGCCGTCGACAGCCTCTGGATCAGTGGCGACAACGATCAGGTGATGGAACCTGGCTATGTGCGCCATCTGGCGGCTTACAGCCCTGGGCATGACTATCGCCAGATCGCTGGCTGTGGCCACCTGCCGATGCAAGAGAAGCCGGAGATTCTGAGCGACATCCTGTCCAGCTGGATTGAGGCTCAGAGCCTGGCAAGACCCCGTTCCTGAAGCTCGGCGAGTTCGGCATAGAGACCGCCCTGAGCGCGCAACTGCAGATGGGTTCCCTGCTCGATCAAACGGCCACGACGCAGAACGAGGATCCGATCGGCGGCCTCAACGGTGGCCAGACGGTGCGCAATCACCACGGCGGTTCGGCGTTCCAGCAAGCGGTCGAGATCTCTTTGCAGGGTGGCTTCCGTGGAAGGATCCATGAAGGCGGTGGCCTCATCCATCACAAGCACATTGGGATTGCGAATCGCCACCCGAGCCACAGCAAGCAGTTGACGTTCTCCAGAGCTGAGGTTGCCACCGCGCTCGCGCAGCTCCGTGTCCAGCCCCTGAGGAAGCCGGCCCAGCAGTGAGCTGAGGCCGAGATCTCTGCAAACCTCCTTGAGCTGCTTGTCATCGATCTCCCGGTCGAGTCGGAGGTTGTCACCGACGCTGCCACTGAACAGAAAGGTGTCCTGGAGAACCACCCCCAGCTGGCGACGGAGATCCGCCAGAGAAAGGCTGCGGATGTCGCGTCCATCGAGAAGGATCCGGCCCTGCTGGGGCTCATAAAGCCTGCAGAGCAAGCGGATCACCGTGGTCTTTCCGGAACCGGTGGGGCCCACCAACGCCACATGCTCACCGGGCGCAAGCCTGAAGCTCAGATCCTGAAGAATCGGCTCATCAGGTCGATAGGCGAAATGAACACCTTCAAACACGACTTCGCCGCGGGCCGACGGCATCACCTGCAGCGGAGCAGGCAAGGTTTCAACAGGCGATTCCTTGGTGTTGCCAGGGCCCGCAAGGGTGTGATCTCGAATTTCCAGTGGCTCCTCGAGCAGTTCTCCGATGCGCTCAACCGCGGTCAAGCCACCCTGAATCTGGGTAAAGCGCTCGGCCATCTGCCGCAGTGGATCAAACAGCCGCTGTGAATAGAGGATGAACGTTGTGAGGATGCCCAGCCCCATTGCCCCGGAGGTGACCATCCAGCCCCCCAGAGCCAGCACAATCGCCACCGCTCCGAGGGAAACCCACTCCAGGAATGCGGAGATGCTGCTGTCAAACAAAATCGTTCCATTCACCGCCTCGCGATAGGCCAGGCCGGTGCGTTGGAAACGGTCACCGTTGAAGGCTTCACGGCGAAACATCTGAACCACGTCCAGACCCTGCAGATTTTCCTGAAAATCTGCATTCAGCTGCGACAGCTCCTCACGCACCCGATAGTTGGCTTTGCGGTAGCGCCCCTGCAACCAGAGCACGACCAGGGTCACCGGAACCTGAGACACGAGCAAGAGCAGCCCGAGTCGCCATTCGATCAACAACATGGTCACCGCAATCACGGTGAGCGTGACCAGATCGCCAAGAACGCCAACAGCCCCGCTGCCAAACACCTCAGCCAGTGCATCAACATCACTGGTGAGGCGCGTGAGCAACTTGCCTACTGGCATGCGGTCATGGAACCGCAGGGAAAGATCCATCGCATGGGCGAACAGATCACGGCGAATTCTGGCTGTGAGTCGCTGCCCGACGGATTGGATGTTGTAGCTCTGCACCCCCTGTAGAGCCAGACGCACCAGCACAGAAATCAGCAGAGCACCAATGATCAGCCGCAGGGCCAGGGTGCTGTCGAGGGGCTGCAGGATCGGAGCGACCGCCTCGTTGGTGGCACCGGAGACGGTGCGCAGAATCGAGATGGCCTGACCGACAAGCAGCGGCTGAATCGCGCCGGCGAGCGCCACCGGAATCAGCAGAATCAGGGTGAGCAGCAGACGACGACGGTCGCGTCCGAGGTAGCGCCCCAGCCGACTGATGCGCTGAAGATCGGAACCGGCCATCAGGTCGTGCTCACCATCTCCCTCTTGGGAGCATCCATCGCCTCGATCACCTGTTGCAGCTCTCCCTGATCCAAGCGCAGCGAAAGCGGATGGCCCACGAGTCGGGCCGTGGTGTGGAAGAGGTCTTCAATCGCCACCAAACCGTTATCCCTGAGGGTTCGTCCTGTGGCGACCAGGTCGACAATTGCTTCGGCGATTCCTGTGATTGGACCAAGCTCCACGGATCCTGTGAGGTGCACCAGCTCAACCGGGAGATCGATGGAATCGAAATACTGCCTGGCACAACGGGTGAATTTGCTGGCCACACGGCAATGCGGCGGCAGGTCGGTGGGTCTCTGGTAACCACTGCTCGACTTGACGGCAACGGACATACGACAGCCGCCGAAGCCAAGATCGACGAGGTGCGCCACAGGCATCTGGTGCTCGCGCAGCACGTCGTAACCAACCACACCGAGCTGGGCTTGCCCATAAGCCACGTAAACCGGCACATCACCGTTCCGGACCAGCAGAGCTCGGGCCCGGCCACAGACCGAAGGCACCATCAGCTGGCGGTTGTCGGGATCCAACACCGCCGAAAAATCAAGACCGGCAAGCTTGAAACGTTCCACGGACTCCCGCAGCAGCGCGCCCTTGGCCAGTGCAACGGTGATCATGGAAGCTTGCATCGCCCAAAACTTTAACGATGGGCCACCCCTGTCAGAGCGACGGAATCAAGCCACTGCCAGTCCTGCAGGACAACGTCGTCTGGATCTGGGCAAGGGGACGCGAGGCGGTCGTCGTCGATCCCGCTGTCGCCGAACCAGTGAGGCAATGGCTGGTGGATCGCAAGCTGGAGCTCGCCGCCGTCCTGCAGACCCATCACCATGCAGACCACATCGGCGGCACACCCGATCTGTTGCGGCAATGGCCTTCAGCTGCGGTGATCGCAGCAGCAGCCGATCAGGAGCGGATTCCTTTCCAGACGGTGTCGGTCGAGCCGGGCATGCAGCTCGAGCTGCTCGGACAGCCCATTTCAGTGATCGACGTGCGAGCCCATACCCGGGCGCATCTGGCTTATGTCCTGCCCCAGGGGTGCTCACCGGAGCTTCCGACGCCAGTGCTGTTCTGTGGCGACACCCTGTTCGGGGCAGGCTGCGGACGCCTGTTCGAAGGATCAGCCGAAGACATGCATCTGGCCCTCAAACGCCTGCAAGATCTCCCGGACGACACCATCGTGCATTGCGCTCACGAGTACACCGAAGGCAACCTGCGCTGGGCCCACGCCCTCAGACCAGATGATCAGGCCATCGCCGCACGCCTGAGCACAGTCCAAGACCTGCGCAGCCGTGGAAGTCTGTCCCTGCCCAGCACCATGGGTGAGGAGCGGCGCACCAACCTGTTTTTGCGAGCATGTTCAGTGCAAGAGCTGCGTGAACTCAGGCTTCACAAGGACAGCTGGAGCGGCTGAGAAAGGTTCAGCAGGCTTTGGTGAGCAGAGCACGTCGCTGAGGATGCAGCAAGACCGATGAACCGGGCTGAAGACGCAGACGACAGCTCTGGCCGCGTTCATAGTCCTCGGAAAGCGGTCTCAGCAGCCGCAGCTGCCGGTCACCGCTCTTCACCCTGTACATCCAGCTGTGGCCAAGGAACTCGCGCCCCACCACCTGATCCTCACCATTGGCATCCTCCAGCAGCGCGATGGCTTCGGGAGCAACCAGAACCGTTGCCTCCTCAGGCAGGGCATCGGCCTGAAGATCGCCAGGTCTCTCCAGATCACCCAGAGGGCAGCGCAGGCAACCGCCGGCGGCATCGTTCCAAACCGGCAGAACATTGCGCTGAAGAACAAAGCTGCCCACAAAGGGGGTTGCTGGTGACTCCACCAGCTCCTTCGGGCTGGCGCACTGATGCAGACGTCCGTCGCGCAGCACAGCCACCCGACTGCAAATTGCCAGGGCTTCCTCCGGGTCATGGGTGACCAACACGCCGCTGGCGTTGCAGGCACTCAGAACGGATGGCAGTTCACTGCGCAGGCGCAGCCGAACCTCCACGTCCAGGTTGGAGAAGGGTTCATCAAGCAGCACCACCGATGGCGCCGGTGCCAGAGCTCTCGCTAACGCCAGGCGTTGACGCTGACCGCCGGAAAGCTCATGGGGGTAACGCTCCTTCAACCGTTCCAGGCCCAGCAGCTCCAGCAGCCAGGTCGCCCGCCCTGTGTCCTGCCCGCGGCGAAGACCAAAACAGGTGTTGGCCCAGGCATTCAGGTGAGGGAACAGGGCATAGTCCTGAAACACCATGCCCACTCCACGGCGTTCGGCGGCCAGCGAGCGCTGAGGGCTGGCCACCTCGCGGCCATGAAGGCGAATGCTGCCGCGGATTGGTCTTTCAAAACCGGCGATCAATCTCAGAAGGGTGGTCTTGCCGCAGCCGGAGGGGCCCAGCAACCCCACGAGTTCACCGCCCTGCAGGCTGAGATTGATGTCCTGAAGAGTCCACTCCGCTCCGGAAGCGTCATAGCTGTGCCAGAGACCGTCGATCTCCACCGGAGGGGACTCCATCGACACGAAGCGCGAAAATGCAGCCCCATTGTGATCCCTCTTGATGTCAACCACCACCCATCAAGCCGTCACCACACCTGACGCACCTGCTCCGGTCGGGCCATACAACCAGGCCGTGCAGGCTGGCGGATGGCTCTATTGCTCTGGCCAGATCCCTCTTGACCCAGCCACCGGAGCAATGGTGGGTGGCGGCGATGTGGAAGCTGAAACAAGGCAAGTGCTGCGCAATCTGAAGGCCGTTCTGAGCGCTGCAGGAACTGAGGCCGCCAAGGTGGTGCGGACCACGGTGTATCTGGTCGATCTCGCCGATTTTCAGGCGGTCAATGCGATCTATGCCGAAATGTTCGGAAGCGGTGTGAGCCCTGCCAGGGCCTGCGTTCAGGTCGCAGCACTGCCCAAGGGCTCCAAGGTGGAGATCGACTGCATCGCCTGGCTTGGATGAAGCGATCCGGCGGTTTCATAAGTTAAGAGATGCACCGAGCGACCTTCATGGCCCAGGCCAAGCTGACCATCGGCGAACTGGAAGCGGGCTATCCCCTGTACTGCAAGGCGTTACGACGGCTGCTCAAGGAAGGTCGAGAAGTCAAGGACATCGAAAAAACCGTGTGCTGGGGCCATCTGGAGACGCTGAACCGCTGCCTTCCAGGGCGTTACAAGGCACCCTCCTACCTGATGGCATTGATCAAGAGAGATCTTGAGCAGCCCACTCCGAGGTGAGCAGTGCTCAGACGGCTCCGTCGGTCAGTGGCTTGGAAGGATCGGCTCCCTCCACTTCCCCCTGGAACACACGACTGGCAAACACATCCGCAGCTTCGATCGTGATCAAGGCTTCACGACTGAGAGGTTGACCGCGGCGAGAGAACAAGCGGTTGGCATGCCGCAGTCGCAGACGATCGAGGGCATTGCGGATTGAACGTGCATTAGCGAAGAACGGCAATTGACGCCGCCTGCTGATGTAGCTCTCAAAAGCTTCAACGGCTGCTTCGCTGAATTGATACTGCTGTTGTTCCAGCAACAGTTGAGCAATCGCCATCAATTCACACTGGCTGTAATCAGGGAAGTCGATGTGGTGAGCAACCCTTGAGGAAAGTCCTGGATTGGATTGATAAAACGCTGTCATCCGGTCTTTGTAACCGGCAAAGATCACCACAAGATCATTGCGCTGACTCTCCATCTCCTGCAGAAGAATCTCAATCGCTTCAGCTCCATAATCTCTCTCATTTCCCGGTTTGTAGAGGTAGTAAGCCTCGTCAATGAACAGGACGCCTCCCTGGGCGCGTTTGATCATCTCTTTGGTTTTCGGGGCCGTGTGCCCCACATATTGACCAACAAGGTCATCTCTGGTGACGGTGATCACATGGCCTTTGCGCAGGTAGCCGAGGCGATGAAGAATCTGCGACATCTTCTGCGCAACAGTTGTTTTTCCGGTTCCTGGTTGACCGGTGAACGACATATGCAGGCTGGGCGCTTTGCTGAGCAGATCCAGGGACTGACGAGCCTGGTCCACCAACAGCAAAGCGGCGATCTCACGGATTCTGGTTTTGACCGGCCGCAGACCGATC
>Ga0208130_1000134_pt1 | contig 39275 bp, 23 predicted proteins | sample ETNtaG_31_FD_185771 | JGI IMG/M metagenome (GOLD analysis project Ga0208130, IMG submission 185771) | Marine microbial and viral communities from oxygen minimum zone, Eastern Pacific Ocean - ETNP201310SV78 (SPAdes) (version 2) | ecosystem: Environmental > Aquatic > Marine > Oceanic ... | reverse complement strand
CCCCAACTTGCCACTTGATTATTGGATAAACAACCAATTGACCTGGTCCATGATAAGTCATACCTCCTCCTCTATCTACGACTCTCGTTGGATAATCCGATAGCGCGGAATCCTCCAAAGCTCCATCTCTTTCCGCCTTGGGGCCAAGTGTTACCACCTCTGGATGCTGTACTAGAATCAAAGTATCCGGAATCTCATCTAGGATTCGTTTTTCTTGAAGCTTCGACATCGCTGCGTCGACTACTTCATGTGATTCAATTTCGGCTCTGAGGATTTGCAATTTCAGCAAAAACGACCCTCCATATTGAATCATGCAGAGTGGATAGCGTGACCTAGGGTCTTCAATACTCCTTCGTGGAAGGCCTCAGTCATTGTTGGATGTGCATGAACAGTATCAGCGATATCTTCCAATAAAGCCCCCATTTCTAGCGCCAGAACGAATTCACCATGTAATTCAGCAACGTGGCTTCCGACGGCCTGAATGCCAAGAATGACATGGTCTGATTCACGAGCAGTAACTCGTATGAATCCAGCTGTTTTCTCAGCTTCCAATGTTAGCGCTCGACCGTTTGCTGCTAGAGGGAATTTTCCGGTTATGATTTCTTCTCCTCTTTCTTTGGCTTCATCAGGAGACAATCCAACAGAGACAATTTCAGGCTCGGTAAAGACGATTGCTGGAATCGCCACCTTATCGAAATCTCTGTTATGTCCCGCTAGTATTTCAGCCACCATTTCGCCTTGAGAAGAGGCCTTGTGGGCCAACATAGGTTCACCTGCCACATCGCCTATGGCGTAAACACCTGGTACATTGGTTCTACATTGTCGGTCGATACGAATGAAGCGCCCTCCTGTGTCCATTCTGACACCCATATTTTCCAATCCCCATCCTTTGGTATTCGGACTTCTGCCAACGGTTACTAACACCTTATCGACTTTGATTGTCTGTTCTTCCCCATCCTTCTCAAAGGTCAAATGTGCTTTGCGACTTGCTCCTTTACCTTTGATTTCTGTACCGCGTGCAAGAGCATTTGTATGTACTGCAACCTTATGTTTTTTCAACCAAATTTCGAGCGGTCTTCGAATTTCTTTATCCATGATTCCAAGAATCGAATCCATTCCTTCTACAACGGTTACATCAGTTCCCAATTTCGCCAGAGCACAACCCAACTCTAGTCCAATGTAACCACCACCTACAATAGCAGCAGATTTTGGTAATTTTTGTAGATCTAAAGCACCTGTAGAAGATAGTACAAACTCTTCGTCACAGGGCATGAACGGCAAGTCGATATGGCTTGATCCGGTTGCGATAATTATGTTTTCAGCCTCAATTTCAAGGGCTCCATCAGAAGTTTCTACAGTACATTTCTTTGGTCCTGTAAAAGTCGCCCATCCCTTTACTAATTCTGCCCCAGCGCCTTTCAAAAGTGCTTCTACACCTTTGTTCAATCGTTCTACTATTGCGTCTTTCCAACCGACCAAAGCAGCCATATCAATTTGAGGTTCTGAGGTTACGGATAATCCCATATGACCTCCTTCACTTGCGTGTTGCTGTAAAGATTCGAATCTCTCAGCAGCGTGAATAATTGCCTTGCTTGGAATACAGCCTCTAATCAGACAGGTTCCACCTGCCTTGTCACCTTCTACAATCACCGTATCTAATCCGAGCTGAGCACTCCGTATTGCGGCAACATATCCTCCAGGTCCTGCTCCTACTACGAGCACCTTACACTTGCGAGTTTTAGCCATATTCACACCTCACATGAAGATTAATGCAGGATGTTCAAGCATCCGCTTGAGTGACTGCACTAAGGCTGCTCCGTCAGCCCCATCCACTATTCTATGATCAAATGAGCTAGATACATTCATAATTCTGCGAACCACAATTTCACCTTTCCTAACCACAGGCATTTCACGGGCTTTGTGAACACCTAGTATGGCAACCTCAGGATGGTTGATTATCGGAGTCGCTCCCAGTCCTCCATCTCTTCCGAGGCTAGTAATTGTGAAGGTAGAGCCAGTAAGGTCGTCAAGTGAGGCCGTTCCATCTCTAGCCGCACCAGAGACTCTCTGCATTTCTGCCGCCGCCTGCCAAACATCCATCGCTTCGGTGTGCTTTACTACTGGCACGAATAGTCCTCTATCGGTTTGAGTAGCGATCCCTAAGTTAACAGCACCATACCTCCGAGCAATTCCATTTGCTTCATCATAGTGTCCATTACATTCAGGATGATTTGGCATTATTTTTGCTAGAGCCATCATAATGAATGGAAGGTAGGTCAATTTTGGTTGTTCTGGCGATTTAGTTGCATTAAGGAATTGTCGTAACTCCTCTAATTCGGTAACATCGATTTCCTCAAAGTAAGAGAAATGCGGAATATGACGCTTTGAGGTGGTCATTGCTTCGGCAATCTTTCTCCTTAATCCAACGACCTTAATTTCCTCAACATCGTTCCTTCGAGTAGTGTAGGCAACTGGAGCTGCGCCTTGGACCATACCTCCAGCGGCTATGAATGCGTCAAGGTCTGCGTGACGAATCCGGCCTGCCGGTCCACTACCACGAACCGCTGCTAAGTCGACTCCAGCCTCGCGTGCGCGCCTGCGGACCGCAGGGCTGGCCAGCGCCTTTCCTCCAGAACCACCAGTGCTTTCATTCGGTGTCGAAACTGTTGGTAGTGGCTCAGGTGTTGAAATTGTCGGCACTGGCGGAGGCGCAACTGGTTCGGTAGTCATTGGTGGAGGAGTAGTCGGAGTGTTTGGCTCTGAATCGACTTCTGGCTCAATCGTTTTTTTGATTTCTGGCTCTTTTTCTTCAGCGGAATCGGCTGGACTATCACCACCCTCTCCGAATTCAACCAACGCAGCACCAACCGCAACCATATCGCCAACACCACCATGTAGAACTGCTATTGTTCCATCATGAGGCGAAGGGATTGTCACAGTCGCCTTATCAGTCATCACATCCACAATAGCATCATCTTCGGAGACAGAATCTCCAACGGATACGTGCCATTGCACGACTTCTCCTTCTACTACTCCCTCTCCAATATCTGGTAGTTTGAATACACGATTCGTCATTTTCATTCCTCCATTGTTTTCATTATTGCATCGGCGATTCTCGCCGGACTGGGCATGTAATCCCATTCTGTTGTGTGCGGGAATGGTGTATCCCACCCCGTGACTCTCTCAATTGGTGCTTCTAAATGATAGAAGCATCGCTCCTGAACACTAGCTGCCATTTCAGCTCCAAATCCACTGGTTTTAGGTGCTTCATGAACGATTACACAGCGCCCGGTCTTCTCGATGGATTTGATGATAGCATCTTTATCCCAAGGTACTAGAGTTTGCAAGTCAATCAAATCGCAGCTTATGCCACAATTCTTGATCGCTTGTTCACTAACATGGACCATTGCACCCCAAGAAATAACTGTACATTCAGTACCCTCCATTGCTAGTCGTGCCTCGCCAAGAGGTACTGTGTAATGCGCCTCTGGAACTTCGGCTTCTGGATGGTCTTTCCAAGTTGGAACGTTGTGCGGGTCACCATAGAAAGGTCCGCGATAACAACGCTTTGGTTCGAATACAACAACTGGGTCGTTGGATTCAATCGCGGAAATTAGTAAGCCCTTGGAATTGTAAGGTGTTGAGGTGTATACTACATTTATTCCCGAAGTGTGAGTAAACTGAGACTCCGGACTCTGGGAATGATGGTGCCCTCCACGAATTCCACCACCTGCGGGTGTTCTAATTGTAAGCGGGCACCAAAACTCTCCACCCGAGCGATGTCTAACCTTTGCGATTTCATTGACTATTTGATCATAGGCTGGGAAGATGTAATCTGCAAATTGTATTTCCGCAACCGGCCTTAAGCCATTAATTCCCATGCCAAATGCGATTGCTGCAATACCTCCTTCGGAGAGTGGTGTGTCGAAAACTCGGTGTTTGCCATGCTTTTCTTGCAAACCATCTGAGGTTCGGAATACTCCGCCAAAGTATCCTGCATCTTCGCCAAAGAATATTACATCTGGATCTTTTTCTAGCATGATATCTAGAGCCGAATTAACCGCTTGAACAATATTCATTTCAGGCATTTCAGTCAACACTCCATTTCTTCATTTCATCCCACTGTTCTTGAAGGTGCCAAGGAACTTCTTCGTATACTTCAGTAAAAATTGTATCCGCCGAAGGGTAAGGGCCGTTGGCCAGGTCTCCGTAAGTCACCGCTTCCTTGTAAGCAGCCATAACTTCGGCATCTACTCTCTCCTCTAATTCCTTCTGATCCTTTTCCGACCACTCTCCGATTGCAATGAGGTGTTGCACTAATCGTTCGACCGGGTCGCCACCTGGCCAAGCCTCGTGCTCGTCTCCTGGTCGATATCTACTGGGGTCATCACTCGAAGAGTGAGCTCCAGCACGGTAGGTTAGGACCTCGATATGTGTTGCACCTTCTCCAGCTGCGGCGCGCTGTCTTGCCCATTTTGTAACGGCATAGAGCGCTAGGAAGTCATTACCATCGACTCTCATTGAAGGCACATTATACGCCAAACCTCTTGCTGCGAACGTTGGGTTCCCACTTGCTAAGTTAGCGTGGGTAGAAATTGCCCATTGATTGTTTACTATATTGAGGATTACCGGTGGCTTGAAAACCGAAGCAAAATTAAGTGCGTAATGGTAATCACCTTCAGCACTTGAACCGTCGCCTATCCAAGTAATACAGCACTCATCCAAAGCCTTGTATTGGGATGCCATTGCGACTCCTACCGCTTGACTAAATTGGGTTCCAACAGGGCTCGATACAGAGATAAAGCGTCCCTCACGATAGGTGTAATGGACCGGCATTTGTCTACCCTTGACGTTATCTTCTTCGTTACCGATACAGTGGTTGATCATGCTGACCATATCTCTGCCTCTGACGAATTGCGCTCCTGGCTGTCTGTAGGTCGGGAATATCCAATCCTGATTTTCCAGAGCCATTGTTTGCGCGATTGCAACAGCCTCTTCTCCGAATGATCGCATGTAGAATGACAATTTTCCAGTACGTTGCATTTTCATCATTCGGTCATCGAATATACGCATTCGCACCATGTGTTCCAGACCGTTGCGAAGTTCATCAGGAGTTAATTCAGGATTCCAAGGCCCACTAGCATTCCCGTCGAAATCTAGCACTCTTACAAGCCCGTAGGCATGGTCTGTGGTTTCAGATGCAGTACATTTGATTGGGTCGGGCCTGGGGAGGTCCCCCGGTTCGTTTTCGAATGGAGCAAAACTAGCCTTATCCCCTGGTCGAAACGGCGCTGAGGGTACGTGCAAAGTCACTTGCTTCTTCTTTTTCGCCGCCACAATCCTACCCCTGAATATTAGTTCATATTGTTTTTTGTTCTGATGATAACCTAACCCCATTGGTAGCAAGTAAATCCTCGCTAGGGTTTAGATGACTAATTGCGGAACCAGTAGAGTCTCTTGTGACAACAGGTTCGCCACCCATGGCCTCTTCCCACAGCAAACCCGCTCGATAGGACGAGCGCACTAACGGTCCGCTAGCAACAGCTTTGAATCCCATTTCTCGAGCGGCTTGATCCCACTCGGCGAAAGTAGTCGGTTCAGGAAATCTATCGACTGCAAGGTGTTTCCAACTTGGTTGCAGATATTGACCCAAAGTGATTAACTCAACCCCTACTTCTCTTAGCAGTCGCATTGCCTCAACAACTTCTTCATCTGTTTCTCCGACACCGACCATTATACTCGATTTCAGGGCTAAATCAGGCCGTAACCGCTTAGCTTCTTGTAAAATCTTCAGCGATTGTGTGAAGGATGCACGAGGGTCGCGAACAGTAGAGTCTAACCTAGGCACACATTCTACATTGTGTGCAAAGACTCTGATTGGCAGATCATTAAGGAGGCTTGCGAGGGCCTCTAAATTACCATCTAGGTCAGAACATAGTAATTCAAGTCCGACATCTGGGCATCTTTGGTGCACTGCTTTGATACAATTTCGATAGTGTTCAGCCCCTCCATCTGATAAGTCGTCACGGTTAACTACAGTAATTACTGCGTGACTAACTCCCATTCTGTCAACAGCTTCAGCAAGTTCGACAGGTTCGTTTGGATTCAAAGCAGGGGGTGTTTTCACAGTGCCAACTGCACAGAATCTACAACCGCGTGTGCAAACCTCACCTGCAATCATGAAAGTGGCAGTTCCCCTTCCCCAACAGTCGTGTATGTTCGGACATCGAGCTTCTTCGCAAACGGTATGCAATCCATGCTCGTGAACATTAGATTTAGTTGCATTAAATCGAGTTTGTGCATTACCGGTAGGGAGGGTCGTTCGGAACCAGGATGGAAGTCGCTTTCTTTCCGCTTTCCGGCGTTCTTCAGCACTAATTCTTGCAGATCCTCCGCAACCAACGGCAGACACTTCAGTGCCATCAGCTTGGGGCAGCGGTACACCCATTGATTACGAGGAGTGGACATACGGCGTTAATCGTTCTCCTCAATGACCCAGATGAGGTTTTTCAAAACGAGGAGAGATATACCAGTCTTGACTCGGATGTACATATGGCTCGCAGTGCTGCACTCGTTACAGGAGGTGCTAAGAGAATTGGTGCTGCAATTTGTCTTCACCTAGCACAAAAAGGCCACTCAGTGGCAGTTCACCACAATTCATCTGCAAAAGCAGCCGAACAACTAGCTGATAAGATCAGAGGGTTGGGTGTTGAGGCTTGTACCGTAAAAGGTGATTTATCGAATCCGGAAGAAGTTGCAAAAATCATTGCTGAAGCATCTTCACAAATTGGGCCTGTTCGACACCTTGTGAATAATGCTTCCAAATTCAAGCATGACGACTTAGAAACTTTCGATAATAGGTCTTGGAATGAACACATGGATGTTAACGCAAAGGCCCCTCTAATGCTGACGCGCGAGGTATTGCAAAATCTACCCACTGACATGTCGGGTTCAGTAGTTAATATCCTCGATCAAAAAATCGCTGCGCCTAATCCAGATCATATTTCTTACACAGCCTCCCGATATGCCTTGCTTGGTATTACTGAGGCACTTGCAAGAGGTCTTGCACCTAAGCTTAGAATTAACGCGGTTGCACCAGGTCACACTTTAGCCAGCCCAGACCAAACAGAAGTAGGATTCAGTCGAGCTCAGTCTGAAAGCCCACTTGGGTATGGGCCCTCTCCAGAAGATATTGCTCAGGCAGTAGTTTTTCTCATTGAAGCGAAATCGATTACCGGACAGGTCATTTTTGTCGATGCTGGAGAAAGATTCCTTTCCAGAAGCCGAGACGTTGCATTTGAAACGGAGGAGGCTCAATGACTTCACATTCAGATGCGCTGATGCAAATTTTATCACAGAATCAAGCGGCTACTAGCCTATTCCTAGAGGAGGTAATTAGACAGGTTGACATAGGTGTTCACGACTATGAATTAGGGTCTCCTCAGCGTCTTTCTTTCGACGTTTATGTTATTTTATCAGGTGATAGCACGCCTCCAGGCGATGAAATATCAGAGGTTCTAGATTACGAATACCTAATCTCTGCATTAGATGAGGCTTTGAATTTACAGCGTGCTTCACTTTTGGAAACTCTTGCAAACCGCATATTAGATAGAATACTGAAACCTAGTCCAGTTGAAGCAGCTACAGTTGTCATAACTAAACTAGACATCTTGGACGGAGACGGTCAATTAGGCTGTTCAATAACCCGAATAAAGTAGTGGTGCAGGGGGTGGGATTTGAACCCACGAAGCTCTACGCACCGGAGCTTAAGTCCGGCCCCTTTGACCAGCTCGGGTACCCCTGCGAGGCCTCTGAGCACCTTATCAGACTTGAACCGAGCGGAGTTTACGCCCCCTTTGGGGGGCGTGTTAAAATCGATGCAAAGAGCACTCGGACCTCACGAACGCTTTAACACCCCCGTGAGTGCCGGTAGGCGATGAATGCGAGCAGTACGCTGATTCGGGATGGCCAGTTAAGCCAACTTGCGATATTCCTTGCGATTCTGATGATTACCCCTCAAATAGCGACATTAGTGACAGAACCCACTCATCTAGTTGCAGACTCTCGGGCCGATACTTCAGAGGAAATCGAATCCAAACTTTACACACTATATTTTGCAGAAGCAAACTCATCCTCTGGAGGGGATGGGCACATTACAACAATGGTCCCTGAATCAGGCGGTCAATCGACTTCTAGTGCTCTAGATTCGACAATTGAGTTTACAACAGGGGATTTGTTAAGTTCACTAGAGATTACTGGTCGGCCAAAACATGGCTCTTCTAGTGGTCAATTTTACATCCCGGTACAATTTTTCTTACGAGCTCAAGGACCTAGTAATTCACAGGTGACTTGGGATATCGTCGTAAGCGCTAATGGCAACACTGTCGGCTCGGAATCTTGGGAAGCCGACGCATGTAATCCAGGGATAACTAATTCTTGTAACTTTGATCACGAACTCTTCGAAGTTATACTAGATGGTGATGATTCATTTGTGATTCAAGACGGAAATGAATTGACCGTTGAGGTTTCCGCTGAAATGTCGGGCTGTGAAAGTTCTGGTGGACCATTTGGTAGTAGTTGTGAAGCAGAAATTGCCTGGAATGAAATAGATGGCGAAAGTAACCGATATTCTCAGATGGAAGTTGAAACTAATGCAATTGCAGATAGCGAAGTGATACTTCAAAGGGATGGAGCAGAACTTGCAGACGGAGTAGAATTGGAATGGTATCCAAACGATGTTTTAGCAGACCGGACCATGCAATTCTCATTCGATGTTAAGAGTGCCTTTGGCAGAGATGACATGGATTCTGTAAAATTACTAATGCGAGATCCAAATGGAAATTATCGGATAGATCATGAGATTTCATCTGATGACGATGGAATCAGAGACACCAGCCAGGGTATCTTTGGCACTTACACATGGACCTATCCTACTGGCCTTCCATCGGGAGAATACACGGTAGAATTGGAAATTACTGATGTACAAGGAAACGCATTCCTTGTTGAACACGAACCGGTTGAAATGATTCAATGGGGCGTGGCAATTAATCATCGAGAAGATAGAACAGTAGAATATGTCGCTCCAGACGAAACAACTCCGGTACCACTTCAATTAGTTCACAGAGGAGACTCTACTAAATCGATGACTGTAGAACTTGAATTACTTACTAACCTAGGTAGCTCCTGGCTTGTTGAATTTGACTCTCCGGGAGGGTATACGTTGAATTCAGGTGGAGATATTCTGAATCCAATACTCACAATAACAGCTCCGGATGATTTGACCGGCACTCCAGATAGAATTGAGATTAGAGCGGTTGCTGAAGCCACAATAGAAGGTGTTCAAACTGTGGTGCATCAAGACCTATTGTCTTTAGATTTAGAAAAGCTCGAAGTCTATCAGCCACCTGATATATCGGTTTGGAATGAAGACCATGATATCCCAATTGCGAATTCAAGTCGCCCTGGTGACATCGACCCAACAATACCAAGATATGTTGAGGACAACCAATTCACTACATTCCTACTTGAGATATTCAACACGGGATTCGATACAGATAATTTCAGAGTAGATATATTGAAGCGGTCTAAATCAATTATACAGATTTACGATAACGACACTGGCGAAAGAATTCTCGAAGATGATGGAGATGGTACTTTCCACATACCACCTTTAGAGAGGCATTCGACTCAAATTCTAAGATTCAATGTAAAACCGTCAACAGATAGGGAAGATCCAGATATTGGAATGATTGAGGTCGAGGTAGTAAGCAGTGGAAATGCATCTCTTAGGACTACTGTTGAGTTTACCATTCAGAGAACCTTTGGGATCCGCGCGGAAGTTTCACAAGATTGTGATGGCACTCCACTAGGTCACATCCAAGTATCCCTTTGTTCTTCACTAAGCGACCCCGAAGTAAATCTCCGAGCTCGCATAACAAATAGTATGACTAGTGGTGAATCGGCCACTCAATGGCAGATTATCAATCCAGCAAGTCTTGCCGAGAATACCGACAGATTGGCAGCATATGGTCAATGGGAATACCGAATTTTAGACCAAAATGGTTCGGCAGTACCGCAGGTCTCCCTTGGCCCAGGTGACTTCACTGAGATATTCGTAGTAGTCACCCTAACCGATCAAGTAGTCGTTGGTAATCATACGGTTTATTTACGAATAAAGGAAGACACTTCTGATTCAAATCCAAGATATTTCGATTTACCTATGGTTTTCGAAGTCGATGCGGATGAGCCTGATTTGACAATTGTCCAGGTCACATCAAATAGAAAACTAGCACCAGGTGGCCTTTATGACTTCCAATTTGAAGTTCGAAACAAAGGCAACAGTCCACTAATTGTTCTGCTTGATGCCGAAGTAGAAGGCGCAACTGGGTGGAATGTCAACATCGAAGGTCCTACAGGTTCAAGATTAATTGAATTGGACGCCTTTGAAGAAGTGACTATTATTCTAGAAGTAACAGTTCCACCATCAGCAAATAATGGGGATGCAGCAAAGATCATAATTACTGCTGAACCACACGATACTGAGCAGAGTTGGCCTGATGAATTCACGGCAGAAAAGAATCTCAATATGGTCGTTGGAATAGATGGAATTTTTGATCGATTGATTAACGAGGTAACCAATCCTCGTGCCTCTACATTAATTGTAATGGTGGTGGCAATTTTACTAATGTTTGCTGGCATCCAAAGTCGGATGAACCGTAGGAAATGGGCTGCCCATTTGGCATTACTTGAGGCCATGAAGGAGTCTGAAGATGATCACTTGAATGAGGAATCTGAAGAAGAACTTGAGATTCCAATCGTCGAGGAAGAGGACGAAGAAGAGATGGTTTACGACGACGATGATATAGAACTTGTCTGACATTACATTAGAGCAACGTCCGAACGACGCTCCATTCCGCTTAAGACCCGTATGAACCGCCGTAGGCGGTATAGGGTGTACATGATGTTCGACTACTCGCGTCAGAATAATCTTGTAATCACTCGTAGAAAGGAGCGCTCAGCTGTTATATTCAGCCTGTTGATGTTGCTAACCTCTTACTCTGCAATAGAATTTGCAACGTGGGAGGCGATGGGTTCAACAGATGCCGATGGAGATGGCCTCCCATATGGTTTGGAATACTACATCAACACCCAACCCCAAGATTGGGATTCTGATGGGGATGGTTTGCCAGACGGCTGGGAATGGCAGTATGGTCTAGACCCTCTTTCAGCTTCTGGAATCAATGGTTCAACCGGGGACCCTGATGGAGATTCTCTAACAAATCTAAACGAATATCAATATGGAATACCTGCTAATTGGGATTCGGCAACTACGCCAAATAAGCTCGATAATGGTGTTTGGTGGAATGGTACAGTTCCCGTTAGTAATTGGGATGAAGAGAGTGCTATGCAGTTGATTCAAGGATTGAATTCAGATGGAGCCGATGAAGACCCAATGGGGAATATTTGCTTCAACACATTTGACGATGATCACGACGGAATGGTTGACAGTTGGGATGGCGATAATGACGGTGACGCCGATTGTTCAAGCAATGATGATGATGGTGATAATTTAACCGACGAAGATCCAGACGGTTGGGACACAGATGGAGATGGGATGCCTGATGGTTGGGAGGTCGCTAACAACCTAGATCCGACTTCAAATTCAGGTGACGACGGTACTTCTGGCGACCCTGATGGCGATGGCCTAATCAACCTCTATGAATACGTAAATCCGGCATGGGATACAAGGAATGGTACGACAAACCCCCCGACCCAATATTGGAGGCCAGGCCCTGACAATCGAACCAATACTGAATCACCTTGTAATCCTGTCTTAGCTCTTGGACCAGGTTCCCCCCCTTGTTCTCTATTTACGGCTGAAGTTGATGGAATTACCTATACAGATCCTAATAATAATGACACAGATGGAGATGGATTAAATGATTCATACGAGGCATTAGTCCTTTTGACAGATCCTACAGCAGCAGATACTGATGGAGACGGAATATCAGATGGTGTTGAAGTAAATGGGTCATATGGAAATCCTCCACAAGCCTCTGACCCTCGAAATAACAACACGGATGGTGATCAATTCGATGATGGTGAAGAGGATACGAATTTCAACGGAGTCGTTGATGCTAATGAAACCGACCCTACTAGGATAGAGGACTCAGGAGATTTTGACGGCGACGGGATTCAAAATTGGGAAGAAAATGCCACGTGTACATTATGGGATGTTGCTGACACAGATGGTGGGGGTATCGATGATGGTACCGAACTTTCTCCAGCCCATGCCACCGATCCATGTACATCCACCTACGAACTATATCTCGACGTCATCACATGGGTTCCCGTTGACTTTTCTGTAACAGTAAACAATACTAGCAAACTAGACCCCACTCCGCTAGACTGGCGCCAAAATGGGGCTCCAATGGCGTATTTTGAATCGGGAACAGGGAATAGAACACCCTTCCAATACACTTCAATCGATGGCAATATACTACGCTCTGTATCAATTACTATGCCTTCCGATGCTCTCTATGTAGTTGTTCTAAATGGCTCATGGTGTTGGGATGATTCACTTGGTTCTGCTAATGAACAGCATTGTGATGATGATTATCGAGATACTGATGGGGATGGTCTAGCCGATTGGGAAGAATCGTTGGGTTCTTGGGGCTTTGAATCATTACCCACACTAACCGATTCTGATGGAGATGGAGTAAACGACCTCGACGAGGTAATCAATTCAACCGATCCGTTAGAGCCTTGTAGTAATCTAGCAGATTTTGATGGTGACGGCCTGAATAATTATTTCGAGAATACTACTGGTTGTCCATTGATTTATGGTATTGAGAATGGAAATATGTCGTTGGATAACTACACAACGTTGTGGAATAATTCCGATACAGACAATGGTGGCGTAATCGATTATCAAGAATATCTTGATGGAACAAATCCGCAGAATAATCCTGATGATGATTTGAACCCGTTGGATACTGATGGAGATGGAATCCCAGATACCATCGAACAAGAAATAGGCACTGATTGGTTAGACCCCGATACTGATGGTGGAGGTGTTCCGGATGGAGATGAATGTCTGCCCGAGTATTGGGATAATGGTTGTGTTGATTCGCTGTTCGACCCTTGGGACCCGACGGATGACATTTCTACAAACATGCTATATTTCTTCGCAGAGAATACAACCACTGGTATTGATTACAACATCACTCATTATTGGCGCTGGCACACATATGATTCCTATACAGGTGCCTCTTGGGGCGTCAATACTAGTTTAGTTGGTTACACGCCAATGTTCCCAACTTGGTCAACAACTCAAGGTGTTGCACATCCTGACTTTTGGGATAATTCAGCTCTACATTCATGGGAAATTTCATTCAGTAATAACGGAATATTAAGCCCTGGAGATGAGTTGATTGCACCATACAATGCGGTCAATTACACCGGTTGGAGTGATGTAGCAGCAGGCTTAAATTTCTCAAATTATACACGAGATGTTTTGATTGATTCTTCTGTTGTCGACCAGCTATACGTCACAACTCCTCAAATTATTTTTACCGATGCTATTCGAGATAATACAACTGCATTCCAAAATAGCACTTATGCTACCGATTATAGAGGATTTACCAATGTTACGACAATCACACAGGCTGTGCTGAATGAGAGTGGTTGGACTTCTGCGTGGGATCAGATTGAGGCCATACAAGAATTCCTAATTAATGGTAACAATAGTACTACATTCCTTAGAAACCACGCTGGTTCAAATGTTAATCGCAGCGACTCAGGTATTGGAAGTTCACTAGATGACACCTCGGTTTGGATTCTTGAAGAAGCTCTTGAAGGTGATTGTGATGAGTTTGCGACAGTTTTCGCCGCGATGTTAAGAAGTATTGGATTACCAACTAGAAAGGTTACAGGCTTCTCCGGAGGGACATGGGTCGATAATGGATTCGAGGTATATGGCAATGATTTCACATGGTGGGTTGAGGTCCATCTACAGACAAATGCCAATCAAGGCGAATTAGACCTTGGTTGGATTCCATTCGAAGCTTGCCCCGACGTTTCAGTTGTCGAGGTAGTGGATGAAATTTGGTCACCAGATTCCCTGGAAAGGGATTACTCATCAGGTAACATCTCTCTTAATGGCACACTACAGTTTGTTAGTAACTCCTCAAGTATAGAGGGAATTACTCTAGAACTATACCTAGTACCTGATAATGAGACTGTAAATGTTCCAGGAAGTGCTGCACTGGCAACTAGACTAATCGGTACTACAACTACTGACTCTGAAGGATTATTTTCATTCAATGGCTCACTTTCTGAGATGATTGAGCCTGGTTTTGGTTCTCTAGTGGTATTAACGCAAAAGCAAGGATACGTTGGTGTTCAAGGGGTATCCTTCCCATGGACAATTAATATCACAGACGATGTAAATTTGTCAATAAGTAGCCCCGCTCCAGCCGAACAACCTATGTTGGGGGTAGGGGTTAACTCAACGGTAACTGGAAGCATGACTTGGGCTAACCTTCCACAAACAGATCCGGCCATGCTGGATACTCTACAAGTCCTCCTTAATTACACAACAATTGAGGAGGGTGATGTTAACCTAATTACTGATGTTGGTTCGGGTGGATATTTCGAGTTCAGTGTGCCGATATCAGAAAATGAACCTCTTGGCCTCATTAATGCTAGTTTAGCATTCCTTGGATGGCATCAAATCGATTTGAATAATGCTAGCAATCCAGAATATCATTTAAGACCCAAAACAATTGATTTTAATTTTAATATAACACCTTCACCAAACCTAACAATATCTCTAGAAGGTAGTGACTCAAACAACAGCATTTTGGATATTAATCAATTAGTTTTCATCAACGGTACTGCAGTTAGTAGAGGGCCATCACCTGATCCATTGAATGGCACACTTACTTTCCAGATGCGCAGAGCCGGAACCAATGGCCCCTATACTGACCTCGCAACTTGGGAACTTAATTCTAGTAATTGGACAACAAATCCTGGTCAATTTGCTATCGAATGGGACTTCAATGAGTCATCTGTATCTATCCCCGCGGGTCTTGTTGAAGTGAAGTTCATTTATTCTGCAGATGAGTTATTCGCTACTGATGAGGAATCTTTCCAGTCTAGTTTTGGTATCAGATCATATGTGGAATTCTCCTATGTATTAATTGCAACCGAAAGAGGTACCGAGGCTTCCGTCGCAGTACAATTATCTGACCATACTGGAACATCAGTTGCCGATTTCCCTGGCCTATACAGTGTTGACTTTAATGGGACTGAAGTATTCAATATTACCGACCCTGAATCGGGTAGTTTCAACGTAGTATGGGTGCCTAATTTGAATACAATCGCTGGAGATTACTTGTGGCAACTAAATTACACGGGGTCAACATGGCTCAGGCCTACTTCAGCACTGGATAGTATTAGGATACAAGGCAGAGCTAACGTAACAGTCACACTGGGTTCCGAATGGACTGAGAGAGGGACCGTAACTTGGGTTTCAGGTGTGGCTCAGGATATTTTCCATCTTACTCCAATAACAGGAAATAACTCCTCAATTGTAGTCCAACTTGAGATTCCATCGGATTTACCTCCAAGCCCTGATGGAAGCCCCGCACCCCCTGTCATCCGCACACTTGTCGGTGGCTGGATTAACGAGACAACAGGGGCGTATAACTACTCATTCACAATGCCGACCGATGTCCGTTCAAGTGCCTACTTCTTACGCTTTGTTCTAGACTTTTCAACAAATGCCGAGGTCCTTGGCCCATTCTATACTACTCTTGCACAAACAAGAGTTTTGACAGGAATTCAAAGCGAATTTGTAGTTAATGCAGAACCTCAATCAATCATTGTTATTGCTGGCACTACCCTAATTCTAAATGCCACAGTAACGGATATTGCAGATGATTCCGTGGTACCCGATACAGATGTCGACTTATACCTCGATTGGGGTGGTCCTAATCAGGTAATTATCGATTCTGCGACAACAGATGTAGATGGTATTGCAAGATTCAGTCCTACTATTCTAGAAGACACTACTCCAGGATTCTATGATCTACGTGTTCACGCTAATGATGACCTAACAGATAATCTAACAGACGTCGATGCAGGACGTTGGATTGGGAATGATACATTTGCAAATCTAACCGTACAGGTAGATAGTCAAGTGGAAATCAACTCCATACCTCAAGAAGTCACTGCGGGGCAGTCATTTACCCTTTCAGGACAGGTTTTGGACGGATTCGATGGTAATAGAAGTGTAAGTGGGCCAATGGCAATAGAGGTATTCTTCCTCAATGATTCCAGTGAAACATTAGTATCCAGTCACACAACAACAAGCAATGGTTCATTCTCAGTATCGGTTCCAACAGACCCATTTGGCGATGGAGTTTCAAGTGGGACCAAGACAGTAGTGGTGAGTGTAATTGAAGGGAGTTCTCCGTTCTATCTTACAGGTACCGGTAATGACTCTATTCTAGTAAGGGGAGTAACTCGATTTACTGAGAGAACTCCTATAATCCAAACTGTTGTTGATAGGGGAACCTCAATTACTTTCGGGGCTCGATTAACTGAATTTTCAGATAATGACCTTCCTGTTGGAGGTATGGAAGTTGCAGCTAAATTCCATGATACATGGTTGACTGAAGGAATAACTAACGGCCAAGGTCTATTCAATTTCACCTTTGATGTTCCACATACACACCCGCTTGGTCAAATCGGAATCACTCTATATTTCAATGGCTCTGCAACTCTCCATTCAACAACTACTGTATTGAACCAAATTTTCGTCCGTTCACCAACTAATCTTACAATCTCGCCAGTAACAGATAATCCAATTGCTGGCGAATCATTCAATGTTAGTGGAACATTACTATCTAGCAACGGTACAGGAATAATGGATAGGACAGGGGCTGCTTTACCTTCATCCCTTACATTCTCTATAGACGGCACCGATTCGGGGTTCCAAGCAACTGGAGGTGTTGTGAATCCAAATGGCACTTGGAGTGCCGTAATTACGCTCGGGCTATCTTTCCCTAGAGGGACTCATAACATAACCGCGAGTTATACTCCAACCGTAAATTACTACGGCTCAAGTAGTGATACAGGCTCTTTCGATAGTAGGGGATACTCCCTCATTTCAATATTAGATCCTGCAGACCTAGATCCTGATAGAAGAGTTGTTAGGGGCAATGATGTCAGTGTGAATCTCTCAATCATAGATAATGCAGGTCAATTGGTAGAAGATGTCGAAATAGATATTCTAGTTGATGGTTCGTTCATTCAATCTGTGACTACCGATTCAACAGGAAGAGGGACTTTGGTCATTCCTGTAGATGCACAGAGAACACAAGGCCCAATGCTAATTTCTGCTGAATTCCCTGGAATAAATGGTTCTACGGGTTTAATCGGAGACTCCACTTGGTCTCGAGTAATCGTTTTGGCTCCAACTATAATAGAATTCACAGAACTATCAGGTTCCATGATTGCTGGAGAAAATATTACTTTCACAGGCACCCTTCTAGATGAGCACGGCCAATTATTGACCGATAACGGGTTAATTTCAGGAGGAGTAATCCATATTTGGATAGATGGAACCGACGTCGGTTCGATCTACACAACAGTTTCTAACGCCTCCACAGGGCAGTGGAGAGTGACCTATGATTTGCCATTAGATATGGATTACGGGGCTCATACCGTTACTGCGAAATTCTTTGGAGGATTTACTTGGGTAGATCCAATGGGTCAAGGAGATTCATTGAATCCTGAATATTACCTGCCAGCCGCAAGTACAGTCGAGTTCAATGTGACACAAACATCTCAAGTTGTTATCACGACTCCCCCCGGAGAGGTCGATAGGAACCAGTTACTTCTCATTGAAGGAATGCTTACAGATGGAGCAGGTCGTACACTTGGAGATAGATATCTAGAAGTCACCATGAATGATCAATTCCTCACCGGACTTCAGGTAGAAGAAAATGGTACATTCAGCGTATATCTTCCTATTCCACCAGATATGCCATTAGGTCCTAGATTGGTGAAGATAATTTTCCAGGGCGAGGAGTTCATACTATCTTCGAATTCAACAACAGTGTTCACAGTATATGCTCCTACTATCATTTCGATAGATCCTGTAAGTGCGTACGCTGTAGGAGATGAAATGAGGCTTACTGGGACAGTTAGAGATAATCTCCCTGATGGAGGGTTGGGTAATCACTCCCTTGAAATTTTCATTGATGGCACCCTAGTTGGGATAACCACAAGTAATGAAAATGGTGCTTGGTCATTCAATTGGGTAATTTCAGACTTCTTAGACATCGGCTTCCATACAATAACTGTAACAGCGCCTGCACAGGGGTATTACAGGCCAGGGAGTGTCGACGCCAATTTGACAATTGCTTACCATACATCGATTAATTTGCAAGTGGATGATGTATCAGTTACTAGAGGCGAACAATGGAACTTTACAGGTAGACTATTTGACTCAGATACAGCAGGAGCACCGGGCCTTTCTGGACGAGAAATTATTGTTACACTTGATGGGTTAGAAATCAATCGAATAACCACTGGTGAGGATGGTGTTTTCGAATTAGAATATTCGATAGGATACCTGATTGCAAGAGGTGGACATGATATTAGATTCACATTCGAGGGTCAAACATTTTACCTACCCGTCGAATATAATATGACGGTATATGCTAAGGCAGATATCCAAATAGAGGTTCTTTGGGAGACGGATTTGATAATCCGTTCAGATGATTCTAAGGAGATTAAATTAGTTGGTAGGATAGTCGAAGTTGGTGGTGAAAGCAACGTCATTGAAGGCATGGAAGTCGTCTTGCTTTGGAATGGCTTAGCAGAACCATCAACCCTAGTGTGGGATGAATCAACAGGTCACTTTGAACTCCGCTCACCAGCTCGCTCGACGATGCCCCCTGGTGAATTATCACTTACTATCTCTGCAATTGCCGATGCAGACAGATTCCTAAACGGTTTGGATATTGAGCATATAGTCAACATACGAGTTCCTGTGACATTTACATTTACACCTGATAATCATCATATCAAGGAAAACCAGAGGCGAATAAATGGTACAGTAACCGTTACCGCAAACGACACAGGTCTGCCTGTACAAGGTATTTCGATTGTCGCCAGGCTAGTTAATCAATCGGTGATACATTTCCAAAACGTAAAGCTAACAGATTCAAACGGAATAATGGATTATGATTTCATAATCCAAAATCAACCGGCATTTTATGACCAAAATAAATGGGGAGAATTATCTCTTCTCTTCCAAACAGATTCTCAACTAATTAGTCCAAATGATCGACTGTGGTTAAACAACGATTATTCGGGTATTGAGATGACTTACGAGGACCCCGCTCCTCTCTTCACATTCTGGCAAATTATTGCTCTTATCGGGATACTCTTGATTTTGGGGACTCTTATTGGACTTGGTTTATCCCTTAGAAGACGCCGATTAGCAGCACTTGATGAGATGGCTGATATTTTCAGTTATACGGCTGAGTTACTGGCTGCTGGAGATGAGATCCGAGAGGCTATATTCAATTGTTACGAGAGTCTCTGCAATATATTGATGCGAAATGGATTCCTTCGTCGAGACTTTGAGACTGTTAGAGAATTTGAAATGGCGATAAGAAAGGCCCTACCAATTAGTGAAGATGCACTTGTGGCATTGGACCGAATTTTCGAAGAGGCCAGATATTCATCCCACAAGTTGGGCGATGGCCATAGGCAAAATGCTCAACATGCACTTTCGATGGTGTTGCAAGAAATCGATGAAGTACAAGATGTCCCAGAGAGGGACTCATTTGATCTCAGTGAGGCAGTTGCTTGATTAGTCAAAACTCAGATGGAGCGTACCATCTGAAATTTTAGCAGATTCTACATCCATTGCTGCTGGAATCGAAAGAGTACGAATCATACCTCCGAAGCGTTCGGGCGCAATTACTCGAACAAGTCTTCTCTCATCGTCTATACAAGTCGTTACAGTAAGGCTAGTCAAAGATTCGATATCTAAATTGATGTCGAATCCTGCTTTTGCTGACTCTTTATCCAGCTCATCGAAGGCAACACTACCAGAATCAAATGTTCTAATGTGTTTTTTTGAATGTTCTATTTGTCCTGAAATATGTGTCAAAATTTCGTTGTGATTACTTTTTGCAGATTCAAGATGTGGAAGGTCTGCCAAAAACTGTTGATGCATAGTTTCGGCGTCTATATCCAATCCTCTATCCAGATTGTCATCTAGTTCTTCACCAAGGGTCTCGGAACCTACAATATCGACCTTCCGCCACATAGTCAACCAACCTCGCGAAGAATCCGACTTTGATGAATCCATTGATTAAAACTCACTCTATAGCTGGATCCGGAAAGCGTTGAAAAAACCTCTTTGCTAGACGTCCTGTTCTCTCAGCATCTTGACTTTTCATCACCTGTAAGTTTGTAGGAATACAAAACCGATATGGTCTTTCTCGAATTCGTTTTTCTAGGATTACTACAAGTGCCCTATCTTCTGCTTTTCTTATTGGCCGTCCAATCGCTTGTAGAACACTATTTACTGCTGGTTGGTGACTTGAGTACCTTCTAGCCGCATTAGCTCCAAATTTGTCTTGAAAATATTCAGTTAACGCCTTCTGTCGAGCACTAGGCGGCGGTACAGGAAGTCCAATACAAACTACTGCATCTAGGATATTTTCGGGGTAATCAACACCTTCGGCCAATTTACCTGAAAGTACGCCACAAAGCATGACTCTGTCATTTGTTCTACGTTTTTGATATAGATTATCTACCATCTTTGCGACTTGCCGTTTACTCATTCGAGAACTCTCCTTCTCTATTTGGATACCCCATGGTATCCAGCGGTAATCGTCCAATACCATATCCAACATTGCATAACTTTGTGCAAATAGCGCAACATGCCCAGGTGTATTACGTAAAACCTCTATGACATGGTCTCGGATATTGTTCGTATTGATTTCTCCACGTTCGGTATATCTTGAAGTGGTATTTTGGGCAACTAAAACAGGCCTTCTTTCTGATAAAAATGGTGAATCATAGTCTTTAGCAAACACTTTCCTTTCTTCATTTTCGGGTAGACGCAATAAATCTCTGTACATTTCAGCGGGAAACAATGTTCCTGACATGAGTATAGAACCACGGCAAGAAGCGAAAATAGGTCCCGAAACTACACCTGGATCGAGCAGAAAAGACCTTACTTGTGCTTGCTCAAGTATTTTATCGAAAACCAGAACTAGGGCTGGGGAGTCCTCATACTGGCCACAAGTGATTATGAAAGAGGCTAGTCTTTCGCAATCGCTCTCTCTTTCATCATCATCGACTTCCTCATCGGATTCAATTCGGACTTTCAATAATTGAGCCACTAATCGTTTAAGATTCGATAATCGGCCTTCTGGAACTTCTTCTAAAGTCTCACTTAGAATTGCTTCCATTTCATCTAGTAAATGTCTAGTTTCTACCGACATATCTTCTTCTTCAAGACGATTTAATTCTCTTTCTCTCGCAGAAAACCAAGTGGGCATTTGTTTTTGCAGACGTTCTAGTGATCTTTGAGCCCATTCCATTTCATCTAGTTCTATTTCTACTCCATTAACTGTGTTTTTCTTCGCATTACCAATGTGTTCTTCAACGTCTGATTTGGCTTTAACGAAAATATTCGAGGTAATTCTTCGACTCATTCCATTACGGACTCTATCAGGTAAATTGTGTGCTTCATCCACAATGAGAATGGTATTTTCAATATCTACTCCCATAGAAGGTAATGAAGCCTCTCTAACACTATCGATGAAAACATGATTGTAATCACAAACCAATATGTTGCAACTCTTTACTGCCTCTCTAGCAGTCGCCCAAGCACAGAGATTTATTCGTCTACTATTCTGAATCAAATCATCTACATGGGTTGGCTTTAGCAAAATGTTCGCTTGCATATCTGCTCTCAATTCATCTCTTATTGACCCATCTAAGTCATCTTCACAATCACATTTCCCACTCATTCGGTCGACATTTTGACACATGCCCTCACGTCCGATTAAATCAACTAATTTGATCGATGGTTCAGTTTGACCAAGTTTCTGGTTTATTTTCTGAACCGTGTCAACAACTATCCTGTGTTGTGATTGACGACTTGTGAGGAATAATATCTTCAGATTGTCTGATGAAGCCCTCTGTACACTAATTGCACTGGCTAATGCGGCAGCGGTTTTCCCTATTCCAGTGGGGGCCAAGGCCATCAATGACCCCTCTGATAACAAAGACTCGATTCCATCCTCAATCATATCCGATTGAGATTCTCTAACTTCAGAATGAGCGAAGTATCTCACCGAGGAATCGACTCCTTTGGCGGTCATGGATTCGAACCTGCCGATAGGCCGCCCAAGAAGATTGGCTTTATCAGCGCTGAATTAAATTGGGTGTGCCCCGCCCGAATTGGGCGGGACGGTGTGTGTTGAGTTTCAATTTTCACGATTCTCTAAATCGTGATGTCTGCTTCGTGTTGAAAGGTTTGGTCGCTCTTGTCGAGGTGCATCAGAGGGCGAGTAGCCTACAGCGTTGGATAGTTTTGCTCTCTTTCTAATGCCATTGAATCCTACAGTAAGGATTGCTCGAGTAGAAGTTTGTGCGGAGGGGCGACTTTGCCGCCCCCCCGCGGAGTTTGAGTGCATCCCATTCTCACCCACGTCTCTCACCTCATTGTTCAGTCGAATCGTCAAATCGAGCACGTAGCTCTTCCAGGCGCTTACTTAGCACCGCGTCGACTGTTGCATCGTCAGTAGAGGAGCGCGCTATGTGTTCGCGCGCCGCATATCTTAGGACGACATCTGGTTGTTCTCCATGTATTCGACAAAAGTCGTCCAAGCGAACACTCAGATCAGGACCTAATTCTACCTCGATACGGGTGCCGGAAGAAAAAGTAGGTGTTGCCAGATATCTCCTGATAGCTTCTCGAATAACATCAGACTTGTTTCTCATCCCATCGAATCCAACCCTGCGCTCAAGTTCGAGCAAGTAGTCTTCTGGAATCCTTAACGAAATCATCGGGCTTTGGCCTGCCACACTACCTTCCTCCTAAGTCTGCGAGAGGGCCTAGGGGTATTAAGCGTATTGCAAATGAAATGCAATTGAAATGCAAATAGTGTAAAAATTGAATTATTTTTTCCGAACCTTCTGGCCTCTCACTGTCTCTTCATCGCAGTTCAGTTGAAGGGGGGGGGTTATCTCGGAATCGTGCAGGGTGTGTCATGAAGGTCATCAACGACACGATACATGGACAAATTTCTCTTGATGGAGTCAGAGAAGAATTACTCTCTACTCCAGAGATGAACAAACTAAGTCACATCAAACAATTAGGCCTTGCCCATCTCGTATTTCCAGGAGCTCACCATACTCGTTTCGAACATTCACTTGGTGTTTCCCACGTAGGTGGGATGATGGCGGATGCAATGTCTTTAGATGAATCTGAAAAGACGTTGGTGCAAGTCGCTGGCATGTTACACGATGTTGGTCATGGTCCATATTCGCACACCTTAGAACATATCTTGCATGAGAGGGGAGGGCTTGATCATATGTCAATCACCGAAGGAATAATTCTAGGTGAATACGATGTTTTACGAGAAGGTGAAGAGACTAGTGTCGAAAATAGAAAAAGCATCCCAGATATTCTAGAATCTTACAATATTGAACCTGAAGATGTTGCAAGTTTAATCCGAGGCCCAGATGCAAGAGGTTCGGAGAGAACTCTACTATCCTGGACCGACGGTAAGGAAGACTTGGTGACAGAAGACAAAACCCTCGGACATTTGGTTCACGGACCAGTAGATTGTGATCAGATGGATTACTTACTACGGGATTCTCATTTTACAGGAGTTACACACGGAATTGTAGATCATCATCGATTGATTTCATGTCTTAGGAGGCATGGAGGAGACATCGCCGTAGAAGAAGGAGGGCTTGCATCTCTTGAAGGAATGTTACTTGCTAGAGGTTTGATGTATAGTGCAGTGTATTTCCACCGTGTAACAAGAGTTACGGAAGTTATGCTTAGTAGAGCGGTGGAGCGTTCAGAGGATTCTCTTCCTAATCCAGAAGATATGCAGAGAAGTGTCGATGCCGAAATTTGGCAAGCACTTTACGAAGCGGGGGATTACTCCAGAGATATGATGCGGCGACTAAAATATCGCCAGATGCTTAAGGTCGCCACTAGTAGAAGACAGGGTGATTTATCCGAATCCCAAATAGAACGGTTAATTGAAATCGCCAATAGTTCGAAGAAGAGAAGAGAAATTGAGGATGATCTAGCGCATAGAGCTGGCCTCAAACCTGGATATGTTGCAATTGATGTGCCCAGTGTCAAACTCCTATTATCTGAGCCTAGAATGGATGCGGTTGATATTCGAATTATCGGAGATGATGGTAAGACCAGAAAGATGAGTGAGCATACTCCAATCGCTGATGCACTAAAAAAGAGGCAAGTTAGCCAAGCCGTAGTATACGTGATGACTCTATCAGGCTATGAGAAATCGGTAGCAGAATTAGCCGAGAGAAATCTCTTTGGTTGATTTCAGAACTGCCCCTTCGGGGCAGTCTGAACAGTATATTCAGGCACACCATTCAAAAGGGGACCTCCGGTCGCGGGAGCGTCCGATGTCGCAATAGAGAATCGGATACAAACGTCGGTGAACCAAATGGATAAGACGATGAAAGAAGTTTATGATAGCGTAATTGCAAGAGATCCTGACCAAGCAGAGTTCCATCAAGCGGTTGAGGAGGTCTTAGAGAGTCTTGGCCCTGTTATCAAGCAACACCCTGAATATCTACCAGTCGTAAAATCTGTAGTAGAGGCTGAAAGAATTATTCAATTTCGGGTACCTTGGTATGATGATAATGGTGAACTACAGGTAAATCGTGGATTTAGAATCCAAATGAATAGCGCTATTGGGCCATACAAAGGCGGACTAAGGTTCCATCCTTCTGTGAATCAATCCATACTAAAATTCCTAGCCTTTGAACAGGTGTTCAAAAACAGCCTTACTCAACTCCCCATGGGTGGAGGTAAGGGTGGCTCAGACTTTGACCCAAAGGGGAAATCCGACCAAGAAGTAATGCGTTTTTGTCAATCTTTTATGATTGAGTTATGGAGGCATATCGGTGCAGATTGTGACGTTCCTGCTGGTGATATTGGAGTCGGAGGCCGAGAAATCGGATATTTATTCGGTATGTACAAGAAATTGCAAAATGAATTCACCGGTGTTCTAACAGGCAAAGGTCTTGCATACGGTGGTTCTCTAATCCGACCGGAAGCTACAGGCTACGGTACAGTATATTTTGCTAGGGAAATGTTGGCAACTCAAGGCAAATCCTTTGAGGGGGCAAAAGTTTCGATTAGCGGAAGTGGGAATGTCGCTCAATTTGCAGCCGAGAAGGTACTCGACCTTGGAGGGATTCCAGTCACTATGTCAGATTCCTCCGGTTGGTTCCATGACCCCTCTGGAATCGACAGAGAAAAATTAGCTTGGATAATGGACTTGAAGAACAACCGCAGAGGCCGAATCAAGGAATACGCAGATAATTTCGAAGGAGTAAGCTACAATCCTTCTGAACCCGAACCTGCACTTAATGGTCTATGGGGAGTCGATGTCGACATCGCTTTACCTTGCGCAACTCAAAATGAGATTAATGGTGAGGAAGCCAAAATGCTGGTTGACAACAATGTCATCGCTGTAGCTGAGGGTGCGAATATGCCTTGTACACCAGAAGCGGTTGAAGTGTTCCATAAGAATGGGATTTTATTTGCTCCCGGTAAGGCCAGTAATGCTGGTGGGGTAGCAACCTCTGGGTTGGAGATGAGCCAAAACTCACTTAGACTATCATGGACTCGTGAAGAGGTAGATACCCGGCTCGAAGCGATAATGGTGAATATTCACAAACAAGCATCTGAGACTGCCGCAAAATACGGTATGGAAGGAAACTATGTTGCGGGTGCAAATATCGCTGGCTTCCTCAAGGTTGCAGATGCGATGATTGCACAAGGAATGATCTAGAAATTCCTTCAGGACCTAGGTCGATTACCAGTTCCATCCGGAACATAGCCATGGTCTGCTTGGTTATTTACCAGTTCATTCTCAATTTCCTCTGAAATTTTATCTTCATGCATAGAAGAGAGGAATTTTTGAAGTCGCTCAGTCTTTGGCTCGTTGATAATTGAGGAAGGTCCCTCTTCAGCAACTTGCCCATGATCTAGGTAGACTATTCTGTCAGCCACATCCCTGGCGAAATTGATTTCATGGGTTACAATCAGCATAGTCATTCCTTCGTCTGCCAATCCACGAATTGTTTTCAGGACTGAACCAATCAATTCTGGGTCTAGTGCACTTGTGGGTTCGTCGAATAGAATAACCTCGGGCTTCATCGCTAGCGCTCGAGCAATTGCAACTCGTTGCTTTTGCCCACCTGATAAATTACCAGGATATGCTTCTATCCTCTCTAGCATATCGACTCTTTCTAGAACATCTAATGCTACCTCTTCAGCCTTCGATTTACTCATTCCACGAACATGACGCAAACCTAGAGTGATATTGTCTAGAACTTTCAAATGAGAAAATAATTCGAATGATTGGAAAACCATTCCAATCCTACTTCTGACCTTATTTACATCTGCTAAAGGTGTGTTAATCTGTTCTCCTCGTAGTTCAATTACTCCTTCTGTGGGCTCAATTAATCTGTTGATACATCGTAGAACTGTAGATTTTCCTGAACCCGAAGATCCGATTACTGCGACTGATTCTCCTTCATGGACATCGAAAGATACTCCCTTTACTGCATGAACTCCTCCGGGGTAAATCTTGTGCAAATCACGAATTGAAAGAACAACGTCTACCATTCAAGCACCTCCTGAAATCCCCAGTCCAGGGATTTTTGTTTTCTCTTCTAATCTTCGAAGTAGTAGGGCTAGAGTCCAAGTTACTACAAAGTAAGAAATCATCACTAATCCCCATGCGGAGAATATTTGAAACGTGGTCGCAATCATCAGTTTTCCTTGTCTTGAAAGTTCAGAATAACCAATTACCATCGCAAGTGAAGAATTCAATACTAAATTTACCATCTCATTACCAATAGGTGGAATACAAATTCGAATAGCTTGCGGCATAATCACCAATCTCATAGTTCCCAAATAGGTCAAGCCGATGCTTCTACCTGCTTCCATTTGACCCGAAGGTATGGCGGAAATGGCACCACGTATAGTCTCACACTGATATGCTCCCGAGTTAAGGCCTAGAGTGAAAATAGCGCTGAGAAAAGTTCTGTCACCATAAAAGAAGTAGTCAATTCCATCAATACCGGGGTCACCAAATGTTCCTTCCATCAGTTGTTGAATTCGCATTCCTAGCCTTAGTCCGAAGTGAATAAACATAAATTGTACAATCAGAGGTGTGTTGCGGAAGAAATCAGTATAGACTGTTGCTAATGAGTTCAATGGCCGAACTTTGAAAATAGGCCCGGATAATTTTTTATCGGCTAGTATGAATTGAATAGAAATTGCAACAATACCCAATCCCAAGGCAAACATTGCAAATCCTTGAGGGTCTCCTACAGGCGTAAAAATATACTCCAGCCCCTCCAATTGTAATTCTGGAAATCTATTGACTCCGGTGTATAATAACCATAATCCGATAATCAAACAGATTGCTCCAAGCGCTCTAATTTGATTTATAGAATATCTTTCTAGTATATTCTTGAAAGATGTAGGTGCAGTCTTTAACATCGCCAAGATTACCCCTATTGTGAATCCTAATAAAATTCCAAATAATACGATTTTTACTGTTGCAATAAATCCAGATAACAGCATATCATCCGCGTATTCAACAAATTCTCCGAAATTATTGTAATCAGGAATTTCGAATCCAATATCTTTGTTTTCTCCTGCTCTATCGGTAAACAGGATGACTCCAGAATCACCGACTACTATGCCGGAGACATAGTCAAACATAGCATGGTCATTGAACGAGGTATTTACTCCTGTAGGTAGAATATTTCTTTCAACATTCAACCCTTGATCAAGACTTAACCCTAGATATCCATCTGGTCCTGCGAATAGAATTCTTGAGGATGAGACCACATCAATAGAAGAAAGGTTAGTCGCAAGTGTTGTATTATACCCAGCCGATTCAATTTCTCTTAATTGCCACTCAAATCCACCCGGAGATGTAGAGTAGAGTATTTGTCCAGAATCACTTACTGCGAACATACGATATGGATTGAAGTAAGATATAGAAACGATTGAACAATCTGGGTCTGGGGCCTCCCTATAATCCCATGTGGCACCACCATCATCTGTTGCAAGAATGGTCCCAGAATCACCAACAGCCAATCCATCTTCATCTCCGTTGAAGTCAACATCGTGGAGATTTTCAGTGAAACTTGTTGTCCTATTCCACCAAGTCTGACCTGTGTACTGCCAGATAGCTCCTTGATTTCCTACAATTACCAGAGATTGTGCTCCTGTTAATGCGACACTCTTCATTCCCGTTTGGCTAGAGTCGATTGTAATCCATTCAGATTCGAAGTCGTCTTTCATGTAGATTATCCCCTCAGAAGAAATTACAGCCATAGAGTTCTCGTACGAGTCTGCTGAGATTAGATTAGCATCTCCTAAATTAGTATGATTTTGCCATGTAGCGCCAGAATCTTCGCTCAATCTAACGATTCCAGAATCTCCGAATACCCAGATTATTTCTCCATGAATGACCGCTGCATTTAGATCGTAGTCAGTCCAACTTTCAGCCTCATTCCATCCTGTAATTGTTTCTTGTCCGCTTGAATGAGGAATCGAGCAGATTAACAATACAGATACTAGAATCACAACCCTAGACTTAGAGTCTATTGATGACCAAGAGAAAATTCTCTCGATACCCGGAGAGGCACTATTCACAAATTGAGCACGAAGAAGTTAGAATATAGAATCGACCCGTATCACATTATGATTTATTTTAGGTTTTTAAAAAATTAAGAGCATTAGTATTAGCAATGTTCATGGTTGTCTTTCAATGGCCCTTGTTGTATGGGCGAGATGATTTACCATGGTAAGGTGAAGCAAGTTTGGAGTACAGATAATCCGGATATAATCGAATTTAGGTATACCGACCAAATTAGTGTCTTTGACCAAATTATTCCTAGCTTAATTCCTCGAAAGGGAGAGTCATTAAACAGAACATCTTGTCACTGGTTCAAACTTGTTGAAGAAGCAGGAATTTGTGACACCCATGTTATCGAGATGAATGCACCTGACAGGGTGTTAGCGCGAAGATTCGATGTAATTCGTGAACCCGGTGCTATATCGAGGGACCAAGAAAATGTCTTCGTCCCATTGGAAGTTATTTGTCGACATTATCTTGCAGGTAGCGGTTGGAGGAGATATGCAAGGGGAGACGCTCCTGCTGAAGAATTTGGATTTGAACCTGGAACTATACTAGAGGAAGGGGTCAAACTTCCAAAGCCATATCTTGAGGTTTCAACTAAGTTCGAAAAATTCGATAGGTTACTCGATAGGGCAGAGGCATTGGAAATCTCCAATTTAACCAACGAAGAATTTAATTCTATTCTAGAAATTGTGGTCAAGGTTGACGAAATAATCGAAACTGAGGCTGCAAAGCGAGGATTAATCCACGTCGATGGAAAGAAAGAATTCGCCCTAGGTGAAGGTAGAGTCCCGGTCTTGGTAGATTCATTTGGAACCCTAGATGAGGACAGATGGTGGGATGCTGAAGCCTATGGCCGAGGAGAGATTGTACAGCTATCGAAAGAATTTGTCAGAGGACATTATCTTGAGACCGGACACCATTCTGAACTTTATGCGGCTAGAGAGGCAGGAACCGAAGAACCACCAATTCCCGCATTACCTCAAGACATAATCGACCAAACTTCTATGCTGTATGCCGATATGTATGAGAGATTGACCGGTCAGTCATTCTGATGTTTTTTGGGTCAGTTGTGTTTTCTCATTAAAATTCCACAACGCCTTTTCTCTGCTCCACGTAAAATTATTGTTAGGTGTCTGAAAGCATCGGCAACCCCGCCATCTATTGGCTCACTGGGATCAACTGCCCATTTGCCCTTTTGGATTGCTCGACGGAGATTAGTTACGTCCTTCTTATCCAGCCAGCCGCATAATTCCAAACCACCCTTGCCAGAAGAAAACCCACCTTCTCCTAGTAACTCTTCATCAAGTCCAAGAGTTAGTTTTGCTAGCAAATCATGAAGGCCATCATCGGTCTTTTCAATCGTATGATTTAGTAAATACTCTATCGCATTACCACCTTCAATCGGAAATCTTCCAATCCTATCTCTACTTATCCCTCTGTCTAGGGGTTCTGGCATTCCTTCATCTTCTTTCCATGCAACCGAACACAGGAATAACATCATTGCAGGATCAATAGGTGGATTTTCTCCTTCTTCTAATTCAAGAATTGATGAGGGAACTCCCTCTAGAGATTTTATCTCTGAATGGTCGCCGCCTTGGGAGCATTGTATTGATGGTATCAAATCAAGGGGGTCATGTTGCAAAGGCTCGAAAGTGTGGAATGGACTAGGTGAGATGTAGCGACTCATGTTACTATCACCTATGGTTAGTCTTCACCGGTCAAGCGCTTCAACCTGCTCTCGAAGTCGTTCAACTGTTCTTCAATAACTTCCGGAACTTCTTCGACCGGTTCGCGACTGTCCGATTCTTCTTTCGTGACTGGATTTTGTTGAATATTTTCTTTAGATATTTTTTCAGAAGGGGGCGGAGGTTGTGGAAGATTCTGTTCTTGTTTTTTCTTGCTAAGAATTGATTCAGTCATATCTAGTAATTTCTTCCTTTCTCTTTGGTTGTAGAGAATCCATGTCAAGGTGAGGGCTAATGCGATTACAAGAACAGCGGAACCTATTGCAGTGCCCCATTCAAATCCAGATTCATTATTCACAGATCCGCCGGTAAGGATCAATTTCGCTTCATTATCGCTTGGGTCGGAATCAATATCCCAAGGGAAGTAGCATTGCACTGTGACAATAATTTCCGTACCATCTGGTGCATCATCCAGGGATGGTCGGTCCAACTTTGGTTCAGGGGGGTAAGTCTTTGAGAAATCTATCTCATGGGTTCCAGTATGGGTACCGGCTACTACCAAAATACTACAATCAGCATCGGTTAGTAGGTGGTGGTATTCTCTCTTTGTCAATACCTTAATTTTCTGTGATTCCCCTTCCCCTTCAAGCTCAAGTCCAACTAAGCCAATGTTCCAATCATTTCTGCGAATTTCAAATGTATTCATGTCAGAAGCAATGACAATCCCTCTTTCATCTAATAACCGAATAATCAGACTTCTCATTCCAGGTTGAGGGTTCCATGAAGTAGCGCTTAGGTTGACTTGTCCGGAAGTCACGTTTGCTCCTAAACGCCCTTCGAATGAGTCTAACAATTTACCCTGGTCGTCGATTAGAATTACAGTGTAACTGAAGGGTTCGGTACCATTTGCAACGGTACATTCCGCACTTACGGAAACTACATTCCCGGTTATTGAACAGGTAGCATACCTAAGGGCAGGTTCGATTACATATGCTGTGTATGGTAGAACCGTTTCTGAATTTACAGTAAGTCCAGTTCCAGTAGACCCTAAACTCGCTTGCCATACCCAACCCCCTTGCACATCCCATTGCAAACTCGACTGAACATCATCGACAACCAAGGAATCAGGTGAAGTCCCGTGTATGTCTAGAAGGGCACTATCTCCTTGCATTGAAACAATCACTGGTGAAGTTGCCCATGAATGATCTTCGTATTGCGTATCAAGTGATATTTCCCTCTGATTGCCAACTTCATCTTGCGCTAAAATTCTAATTGTTCTAGATCCGCCATCCCAATCAGAGGATGGGATGACCTCTAGTGGTACACCCGTGATTTCACCAACGCCAATTACTATCTGAGTCGAGCCTGAAACTTGCCAACCTTGAGGTAAGCTAAGGACTTCAAGTGAAATTGTTGTTGGAGCATTACCTTGATTTTGTAGTTCTGCATGAGGGAAACCACCATCGTCAGAAACAATCCAGTTTCCATTCCCTTGTAGGCTGAATTGATGAATAACCGCTACCCTGAGTGGTAGTGTAATCGTAGCCTCGCTACTACCATCTCCCTCCCTTAACTTAACTAGTAATTCCACAGTTCTTCCATGCCTAGCAGTGGAAGGAGGTGTAATCTGTAAGTCTAGAGTTGCGGTATCCCCCGGGTCTAGGATTGGTAATTCTTCGGGCGTTTCGACTTCCCATCCAATTTCACCATCTACTTGGACGCTTACGTATGGGCGGGTGGGGGAATTTCCTTCCTGAACAACTGTTAGTGAAACTATAGAACCAGAGGGGTCAATCTCCAAATTTGCATCTGATGCTACAGCATTCCAACCTGCAACATGAGAAACTTCTATTGTGAATGTAAATGTGTAAACTTCGACATCAAAGGCAACTATCGAACCACTAACTTGGTAGGTCGTTCCATTCCAAGCCCCTAACGGAACTTCTACCACCAAATACAGTGTAGTTGAACTGTTAACTGGAATTGCAGATGCATTATCCCCAAAGATCTCCCAATCAGTATCTGAGTCAGCACCCTGGTGATTTATTATACCTAAACCAGAAGCAGAAATATCATCGTCCAGGTTTCCAATATTTGTTGCATTTATTTCTACAATGAAGGAGTCTCCAGGACTAATTTCAAATGTACTACCCTCAACATTACCTAGCGATGAATGTAATACAATATCCCAACGATGATCTTGTCTTGCTTCAAGGGTGATAATCACTGAATCAGATATTGTTGAATTACCTTCAGAAGTCATGAATATTTCGATATTGACTGGGTTTCTTGCAGGTGTTGAATCTGGTAAGATTATCTCTACAGGAAGAGTTCTCAAACTTCCGGAACTAAGAGTCACCCTAGAGTTACTAAACGTAACCAAGATGCCAGGGTCTTCTGTTAGATTTTCATCCAATATTAACGAGTAGGACATGACGTAGGTGTCTTCTCCATTTCCTGGATTATACAATCGAACCGTGGCTGGTATAGATTCCTCTACTTCTACTAGATGTGGAGATTCAGTAGGTGATACCAAAGTTAGAGAGGATCTGTAAATTTGCAAGACTTCAACAGATAGTCTAAGTGAATAATCCAAGCCTAAGCTACTGGGGTCTGAGAATGAGTGGAATGCAGGAGGTGCATTCATTGGAAGTTCAACAGATAGAATCCCACTCACCCTTGAACCCGGAATTCCTTGCATGGTAATATCATCCCCACTGATAGATAATGCTCCGGAACCGGACCAAATCCAATCATCTATCGACATTCCCGCGTCACTAACCTTCCAATCTAAAATCCCAGAAGAGGCAGGAAGGTCGGCAATAACGTTCCATTGTAATGTATTTTCAGGCATACTTCGTTGGTGGTCAGTTTCGGTTACCACACTTGTAGCGATGAATTGTAATTGTACAGTTTGACAGGTTTCATCTTCTCCGCTTCCAACACACATTGTAAGGGGTGTAGAAACGCTATCTCCAAGAGAGGCGTCTGTTGGTACGCTGAGTCTTGCTGAGATAATTTTCTGTTCACCAGCAGCCAGTGTCAATGCAGGAATTTGATTTCCGCTTTCATCGTATAACTCGAGACTATTTTCAACAGAATCCCAAGATGTACTATCCCAGAACATTGAGATTGAATTTTCATCAGCATTTCCAAGATTTTCTACAATCAACCATGCCTTTGCGGACTCTCCAATTAGGCCATAGCCATTACTTGCGGTTGTGCCCGAAGGTCCTCTTATTGATAGTCCACGAGTACGGTTTGCCTCTACTGGTAAAATCCCGCTAACGCTAACATTTTGATCTTCGTCAAGTGTGAGGCTAAGAGACAGATATCCTGCATCTGAACCATCAGCACTCATCGGTGCGTGAATTCTTATTGAGGGGGTCCAAGTCCCATCTGCTGCAATTTCTATGGATGTGATTCCCCCGGGGGTCTCATCACTCCAAGTCCACCCTTGAGGTAGATTACTTGCATCCACGCTCATGCTCCAAACACCTGCAAGTCGACCAGTAGAACGAACAGTCGGCTGACCAATTGTGGATTCTCCCGGATTTGCTCTAACAGGATTCGTGGGCATCTCAAATGTTGCATTATACGGAGGGACAATCGCCAAGTTGGTGGATTGTGCATCGTTGTCATAACGAGATTGTGTGATGTTTTGATACGGGTCTAGGACCAATTCGAAGGTATATTCTCCAAGTCCACCTGACCACTCTACAGAGAATGATTCGAACCCCGCAGAACCCGTTGGATCAGTCGGCTCTAGGCTGTCTGCACGATGTCGGGCTATTTCTGCACCGTCTGCGTATAGTATCGCGTCTACGGGCTCGTCAATTTCGATAGTTCCTGCATTTTCAAAGAAGGCTGTAATCGTAACTTCTTCGTTAGGGTTGGGTGCGCTTGGATTGAATTCTATTGCACGTCCATCTAGAAGCGGCCTAACATCGGCTAGAGCCGTGGAGATTACCGTGTCACCCAAGACTATGTCTAAAGTCGCGTCTCCATCAACATCTGCTAGAGATGGTGAAGACCAGGTTCTATGCTCAACTTCGATCTCATTATTCCAATTGTTATTGATTGCCGCTTGAGTACCAGTGTCTCCATCCCAAGCCCAAAGAGTCCTTCCATACGCAACTAGTAATTCAGGAGCACCGCTACCATCGATATCCATCCAGACTGGTTGTGCGACGGCAATTTCGTCGTTTGGAGATCCGCTGGATTGCTCCAAGTCATTGTACCAATCAATTTGCGGGTTATTCCCTGAAACATCATGACAGCCTGCATGGCCATGCCTAGCAGTAGTCTCCTGATACCAGGTTACCCAACATACCCTGTCGATTATATCGTCGTCATCAGTATCTATTGCTAGTGGCGGAGCATCAGCGTATCCATTTACTGCCTCAAAAGACCATATCTCCGTTCCATCATCTATCTCCAATCCTCTAAATTCGGCCCCATCGACACTGTTTGAACCATCTGCATCTGTTGGTATTGAAATTATCATTTCAGGGGTAGAGTCTGAATCTAAGTTAGCAATTACCGGACCTGGAAGTCTAATGTGTGGCACGTCAGAATCTCCATCTAAATTGGATAAACTTAGTGACCATAATTGGTCACCTGATACAGAATTTAATTTCCAAACCCACATTGCCCCACTAGATGCATCAGTTGTAGTTAGTAAGACGTAGGCAGTTTGGTCATCAACTTGAGCAAATGCTGGGTCTGAGGGGTGACTTCCATCTTCGAGAGTCGATTGCCATATTGGCGTAGGCACTCCGTTTGCGCCAAGTGGTAGGGCTACGACTACTGGTTTTTCGTTATCGTCGATCGCTGCGAGAACTAATTCAGCATCTCCGTCTAAGTCAAGATCGGCGAGCAAAGGTTGAGTTGTAGGTCTGTGTCCTCCCAACCAAGAAGAGGTATAGGGGCCATTTGTACTTCCAATCTGTAAGGCATCATCACTATAGCTCCAGAGCAATTCTCCACTTTTTGATCCTCCAGGTGACCAACCGGTTACCGAACACTGAAGTCTTGGTGAGTAAGCATCAACAGTCAGGGCACTTCCAGCGTCGTAAACAACGATGACCTCTTGCATTCCATCGTCATCTAGGTCAACAATTACTGGTGAAGCCTTGATTATCTCCGTGGCTCCTAAATCTACTTCCCAAGCCAAATCAGCGTCCTCACCCTCGATAATTTTCACGACACTGTGATCGTTACCACCAACTACTTCGGTTTGGATTAGTACAATGAACAGAGAGTCACCGCCGCATCTTTCCACAGCCGCCTCATCGGTTACGATTTGTTGGCTTAAATCTGCAACTGGAGTGCCCAGTGCATCCGTACCTATCGAATAAGTTCCATATTCCCAATTGATTACGGGTTCGACAACAGAGGATAATTCAGTTGCATTAGTGGGCATTTCCGTCCCAGCGCCACCATCAGGGGAATGGGAAGGTCCTTGGGAAGTCCTTTGACCAATTCTTCCTGGTTGGGGCCAAGGCTGTCCACCATCGACCCAAGGTTCTACAGATCCGGTGAATGCTGTATCTTTTTGAAAATCGTCCAAATTTCTTACATTATTCGAACCAATCATAATCATGGGAGATAGTGAAAGAAGTAACAAACAGAATACTGCGAGCACCGCATTTTGCTGCCCAGAGGGTTTGAAATTCGGACTCAGCATACTCATCAGGGTCGAACTTGCGCTTTCCAAGCCACTTGAAGGTTAGGGGTATACTCTCATTCAGACCTACGGTCTGAGCATACTTTACCCTTCGCGGAGAGTAATTCTACCCCAGAATCTCTTCCGTTGTGCTTATAGCAGGGTCTTTGGTCGGCGAATCGCACGGACCTCTCCTCTGGAGGCACAGCCGATGAGGGACGGGAGGGTTGACCTGCCTTTCCTCCGACTGAACTCGGAGCGGTCCGGCGATTGGAGGAAACCGAATGTACAGCCTAGTAACAATGGAGGATACCATCAGAATCCCTGCGGAATATATTCGCGCGGGACGCAAGCTGGAGGATCACATAGACGAATTGGCCCACGCAGCTTTTGAGGGTAGATTTGATGAAGATGAAAATTACACACTGCTAACCTATGACCACGAAACTGTAGGTCGTGGAAAGATAATTCATGGCGACGGTGCAATCTATCAGAGAGTTCGCTTCAAGGCGCTCCATTTCACAATGGAAGCAAATGAGGTAGTAGATGGCGCAGTCTCAGAGGTTTCTGAATACGGCGCATTCGTTCGTATCGGCCCAATTGAGGCGTTGCTTCACAAATCACAGATTCTTGATGAACCTGTACAGGTAAATATGGGAATTAGAAGAATCGAAGGGTCTCAGTCTGGCAAGCATATCGAAGAGGGCTCATATGTTCGTTCTCGAATTGTTTCAAAGGCGATTAACCAAAATGACCCTAGGTCGAGTAAGATTGGTTTGAATTGCAAGATGGCGGGTCTTGGTGCTCACGATTGGTTGACTAGAGGTGACTGAGGATGCCAAAATCCTTCGCTTGCGGAGAATGTAACAGGATTCTTCCAGATCCTGAGAAGAAAAGCGATCCACCTCAGTGCATGCACTGCCCTTCAGCGCCGGTAACCACCGATTGGTCTGGATACGTAGTCATTATGCACCCAAAACGCTCAGAGGTTGCTCAGCGATTGAACATCGATAACCCGGGCTCCTACGCTTTGAAGGTGAATATCCGATAAGGAGGAAATGAATATGGAAATTATCGAGAGAAAAGAGAATCCATTGCTTAACCGAGTCGAGATTAGTTTCCGGTGGGAGCACCCCAAAGGAGCTACTCCTAAACTTTCTGAAATGGTCGCTGCTGCTGCAAAGGCCGAACCAGGTTCCAAGAAAGAATTGACCTTCGTAAAAAATGTAAATACCCGATTTGGCCGACCACAGACTACTGGAATCGCCGTTATTTACGGTGACGCAGAGGCGGCAGCCCTTGAGCCAGAATTTGTTCATTCCCGCCACAAGTCAATCCACTCTCCAAATGAGGAGAAGGAACCAGCGACCTCAGAACCTGTTGCTGAGGAGTCCTCCGCAGAAGAAGATGAAGCGGATTCAGAAGAGGGAGGCGATGAGTGATGTCCGATAGCCCGAACGCAAATTCGAAATGGTCGAAATACACAATTGAGGGTGACGAGTTAGTAAGAGCGGAAACCTGTCCGACTTGTGGACCGGGAGTCTTCCTCGGTCAACACTCGGATCGTAAAACCTGTGGAAAGTGCGGTTACACTGTCAAGAACGAGTAACTGCAAATTCGCACAACGTTCCATCGTTCGTGAGAATCTTGTCTGCAACAAACCCCACTCCTAGTTCTTCTCTGGATGAAATCTCAAGGCCTAAATCGCTTAATCGGCCATCGAATCGCCAGCCTGTAAATTTCCACTCTTCATTTCTTTTTCTAGCTGCAAATAATGGCCCTGGAGTAGAGTAAGACTCCAGTATCTGCTCTCCATCTGAAATTAGAAATCCACCTCCTGCTAGAGTCAGGAGGTGGGATTTCCCCGAATGAAAAACCCTTTCAATTCTATCTGGGATTTGTAAGATTCTTCTATCGATTTCGATGCCAGAATCTAAGGATATATCTACTACCAATCCATTGTCATACCAGAGGCTTAGAGAATTTTTTGATTGGGAAATTGAAATTGCAGTTTCAAGCCCCCGCAGTTTACCGTCTATCGTGCCTGGCAGACTTGATCTCCAAACTTCGTTTGCCTCCAAATCCATTTGATATACCCCTTTTCCACGTAAAACAAAACAGAAATTTTCACCAAGGCTTGTTATGCATGTAGGTTCTGAATCGAGAGCATGAGACCATACTGAGTTTTGAGGGTGTAAAGACATTGGATTCAGAGAGGTTCGCAAGTCACCACGAGAAACCCCATTGCCCCATAAATCATCTAATTTCAGACTAGCAATTCTTGCCAATCTCATTTCAGCCTCAACCCAAATTCCAATCCAATAATCTATCAATGGAGTTGAGTGAGTAATTGTCGAAGCAAATGGAATAGAAGATTCTCCAATCAATTCCCCATTTCGGTCAAGTTTTGCCAATTCTCCAAGACTTCCGATTACAATGTAATATTCTCCACAGTCATCCACTCGCGTTGGAGTGAAGGGGACAGTTCGTTCCACGACTTGACCCATCGGCTATTGTGTTTGAACCTGTGGTGCTAACGGACCTTGCTATTGCTTTGCGGATTGGATGGTTTGAAGTCTTCAGGCTTCCAGCATGTTATATGGTGACACTTCTTCTAGCCTCTCGAGCAGATAATGCCTCGGTAAATCTCCATGAAGCGGTTGTAGGTCTTGGAGGTTGGGAGGACTCTGAAAATTTGCAGCATGGATTGTTAATGAGACATTCAGTTCGCCCAGTTCATCTTCTTCTAATCGAAAAGTTACATATTCATGCTGATGGTATCGATTTAATTCATGAAAAAGAAACAGCTGAGTCAGTCGACGAAGTCCTAGTTCTTTCTCGTCACGCGGCAAAGAGTGGAATCCCCTCACTTACCGTTCATGCAATAGGCGTCCCAGGTGAAGTGCCTCACGGAGAGGTTGGATTCGC
>Ga0208130_1000132_pt1 | contig 39466 bp, 67 predicted proteins | sample ETNtaG_31_FD_185771 | JGI IMG/M metagenome (GOLD analysis project Ga0208130, IMG submission 185771) | Marine microbial and viral communities from oxygen minimum zone, Eastern Pacific Ocean - ETNP201310SV78 (SPAdes) (version 2) | ecosystem: Environmental > Aquatic > Marine > Oceanic ... | reverse complement strand
ATACCCCTGAGCCCATAAAGTTTCATAGCCAGCGGAACCACCGGCTGAATTTCTATAAAACCAACCACCTATTGTAAAATTTTGGTCAGTTATAAAATGGGTCATATAAAAACTATCAGTGCCATCTAAATCATAATGCCCTATTAAGGCGTCATTAAATATATCTATCTTCTTAAATGTACTAGAGTCTTCATTATACAATTGTGTAACTTCTGTTGAATCTAACTTTTTAGAAAATATTCTAAACTGGTCTATACTACATTTGGCATACCTGTGGGGCCCTCCGTGTGCTTGATAACCAATATTTCCGCTTTGTGAAAATGGACCAATAGTCGATGGTCTTGAAGTAAAAGATATACTAAGCGTAGCAGAAGATGCGTTATCAACAAAACAACTTAGAACGCCTGTTGAGAAATCATAAGTAACTACAACGTGATGCCATTGTCCATCTGCATAGCTCGTTGTCCCATTCACACCAGATCCTGTACCCATAGAGTAACCTGTTAAATATAAACTACCATCAGGATAATTAACACCATTCCAAGTATAAGCCGCCTCTAGTCCTAAGTGATAACCAGGCTGAGATGTATTTCCACCAAATGAACTAAATAAAGTACCTGTCCCAGACTGCCCACCAGAATATTTAAACCAAAAAGAAACAGATGAATCTGCTGTACTATTTGTTGGCAATATTGCGGGTAAATCTATTTTACTACTACTTCCATTAAATATAGCGCCTTGCCCAAAATTACCATCACCATATGTAACAGCAGTTTCAGTACCGGTATTATTCCCGGTTAAATCTGTAGCGTCTGAATGGAAATTATATAAAGCTGCACATCTATTCGAAATGCCCATAGCACCCGAAATAGTTGCATTGCGGTTATTACTACTTTGATCTTTCCATGTTACACTCCCAGCTGAAACTCTTGCATCTAAATTAAGCATTAGATTCGTTTGGGAAACTTCTTTTGGCCTAAAGAAATTAGTTGATCTTAGCACCGACTGACTCGTAGTTACTTGATATGGTGTCAGAGCCGTACTAACAGTTGTATTAGTATTAGTATACAATGTTGTATTCGAACTAAGCGTTGTCTGATATGTTGTATTCCAACTTGAAGTTGTAGACACTGTAGTTTGATGTGATGTCGAAACAGCCCACGACGTATTATATGTTGTTGTATGTGACGTATTATACGACGTACTGTATGTTGTTGTTCTGCTAGTGCTCCTAGATGTACTCCACGTTGTAGTCCAGCTAGTCGTAGTACTTTTAGACGTATTCCAACTTGTCGTAGTACTTACGCTAGTATTATGACTAGTAGACTTACTAGTGGACTTGTTTGTAGTTCTTGAGGTATTTGGCATAATATTTTATTTTAGCACCAACCGTAAAAAGCATGGGTTGGAGTTCCAGTAGTTTGGCCCAGAAGCATACAGCAACTAAAGCCAGGCATTAATGTAACGCTACTATAAGCAGAAAATCCAAACTGATTAAGAACAGTATGCCCACAACTAGTATACCATATTGCACTACCGCCCCCTGAAGTGTTCCATGTTGTTGTATAATACGTACTATACGTTGTTGTATACGACGTACTATATGATGTCGTTGTACTTTTCGACGTTGAATATGTTGTCGTTGTTGATTTACTTGTTGATCTACTTGTATTATAGGAAGTAGTCCAGCTAGTTGACCTCGAGGTATTATGAGACGTTGAGTATGTGGTAGTATGACTGGTCGACTGTGTATAAGTTGTATTATATGTTGTAGTCCAAGTCGTATTAAAAGTAGACGTTGTGCTAACTTGGTACGGGGATGTCCACGTGGTTGCATATGTAGTCGTAGGCTCTGCTGTTGATCGTAACGTGTTTGTTGTAGGGTTAGTAGTGAAAGTTGTGGTTACATTATCATAAGCGGTATTTACCTGTTTTGTTCGGGCCCATCCTATATTTCTCATTATCCAAAGTTTCCTACATAGTTAACCAAAATAACAGAAGTACTTACAATAAAATAAGACATTATAGAAACGTCTCCGCTATCTGTTTGAAAAGCTATTGCCTCAGAATTAGGTGTTTTAAATTCTGTTGGTAAAGTACCTGGCGTTGTTGTGCCTGTATTTTTTATTACAATATTACCTGCTTGACCAACCTGAGCCGCAGCTACAGTTATGGAAAAAGTCCATACACCAGTAGGCTCTATAACAAAATTAATGTTATCACTAAAATCAATAGGGAATTGATTACTTCCATTTTTAGCCACTGTAGTGGGTGTGGAGGTAATGCTAGTTGGGTGTACGAGAGTTAATGCCATTATTTTTTATTTAAGATTCCCATGGGAAACCACTTGTTACTTCTGTTAACGCTTCTCTAAATATTATATCCTGAATAATTTTTATTTGATTATTGTAATTAGAGTGTCCTCTTACCCAAGATTCAACGTTTTCTTCAGTTAAGCTACCATATGCTGTAAAAGAAGATGGATCCGCTGCGCTCAGGTCTTGCTCCATAGGTTCGGTTCTTGTAACTCCATTTTCTATCAAAGTTAAATAAAATTTAACTCTATAAACAACATCTTGCAAACTATCCGTGTTCCCTTTATCTAAACCTATTATTTTTACTATTGTTTCCATAAGTTTTTACTTTATTTATTGCCAAGGAAAAGTGTTTGTTTCAGTGCCTTTATTCAAATTAAATTTTTGTTGTACTTCGTGTTGTGCCATTATTTCTCCTACTCCGCTGCTGTACCAATCAACTAAATCTTCTTTTTTTAAGTTTTGATACTCTATAAAGTCATCTGAAGTTGGCATATCTAATAATACCTCGTCATCTACATAATGTGATTCGCCTCCTTCTGTTCCAGTGACACGTATTTTAAAACTTTTTATATTGTTTAAAAAAGTATCATTGCGCTTTCTTAATGACAATATTTGATATGTATATGAAATCATAATTTAAGTTGTTGCTATTAATTGATACGTTGGTCTTTGAAAAGTATTTTCGCTACCCCCAAAATTATAAATGTTTTTACCTATTCCAACTTTATAAGAGCTAGTATTATATGAACCAATTCTATATTCTAAAGTTTTATCACTAGTCCAAGCCCCTATTACGCCATTAGCAATATTTTCCGAGGATGCGCCCACTTGGAGGCATCTTTCTACGCTTACTGTATTGTAATAATCGTCAGCTCCTCCGTAAAAAGAATCATGAGATGTAGTTACATTTGTACTATCCACATATATAGAGGTAAGCCATATAGCACTAGTTGATCCTTCCCTTACATAATTAAAATTCATAGAAAATAATAAATTTTTAGTCCCTTCAGGAGGTGTATAGGAAATAGTGCTACCATAATCTGTAAAACTAGCTGGAGCGACTGCATACGAAGTTATATTATCTGCTGTTTTATCTCCATTTACCGTTTTTATAGTTCTACCATCTGGCTGCCAAATCAAATGTTCTAATACATTTGTGCTACTAGCTGCCGGAAAAAATGTTGATAGATTACTCATATTATTGTCCTATTATTACCCAGCCGTTCGTTGCGTCAGAGTATATTAATTCAAAACTTGCCGATGCTGTATCTAAAGTAAGATTAGACGAGCTACCCATTATATTATTGCCGTTAGCCCCTAATACACAAGTTGCAACGCCTGACCTATTTGAAATTTTTATAGAATCGCCCGTGTTAGGAAGCGATGGAAGTGTCAACGTTAAACCAGCTGTAAGAACATAAACATATCCCGCAAGTGCAGTGCTATCTGAATTAATTACAGATACGTTATATTTAAAATCGTTTATGTCTATAGGAAGCTGAGCCTTAAGGGCTGCTCCACTAACAGAAATTACTTCTATTGCAACATTATTTGCCGGTGCAGCACTAAACACAATGGCTCCACCACTTAAATTGTAACCAGCTTTAGCTTGATAAACACCATCTAAGAAAACCATTGTAAAGTTTTCATGGGTTGGAGAACCATTTACTAAAGTAAAAGATGTTAGTGTTCCATTACCTGTAAACGTATCATTAGCTAAGTAACTGGTTTGCTGAACGTTAACAGCACCAAAATTCATTACCTCAATACTGTACCCATTTGTCGGGGCTGTAGAAAAAGTAAGAGTTGTTCCGCTAGTGGAATAAGTAGACTTTTCTTGGTATACGCCTTGTATAAATACAAAGGTAAAATCTTCAGATGTAGGCTCAGCGGACAGCGTAAAGGCTGTTGCATTGCCATCACCGGTAAATATATTTTTAGTTAGAGTAGATGCACTATTTATAGCTACAGAGGCTATATGCACCACTTCAATATTGTTTGTTCCAGTTGGGGGCGCTGTACTGAATGTTAATGTTGTACCTGAGGTAGTGTAATTAAGTTTAGACTGATAAACACCGTTTATATATACCTGAGTATTTGATTCATCAGCAACAGCTGCATTCAATGTAAAAGCTGTTGTTGTGCCGTTCCCAGAAAATGCTTGATTTGTAATTGTAGATGTTCCACCTGATCCGCCTCCTGCTATAGCACCCCATTCTGTAGTGTAGCCTTCAAACTGTCCATCTGTAGTGTTATATCTGAACATACCAGCTGAGGGGCTACCAGGCCTTTGGGCCGTTGTGCCATCAGGCATTTTAACCGCCCCGTTGACATCAATATCAATTACTTGACCAGATTCAGATATAGCAGAATCCGCCAAGGTATCTGAGTCGTTAAATAATGGCAGTGTTCCAGCTGTGCCTGTTCCGTCAACAAATTGTGTATTACCTTGTAGCGCTGTTCCGGCACTTGTTCCAAACCCAGGGAAAGTAACCTTGGCATTATTTGTTGCTGTGTCACTTTCTATTGTGTCAAGGTTTACAGCTTGAGTTACGGAAATATGACCGACTTTTGTAGCGTCTGCAGAAGGATAATACGAATTACTAGAGCCCTCTGTTAGATTATCAGTAGTTGATGATGTTTCATCCAATAGTTTTATCCAGTTACCACCGTGTGCAAAGTACCCTTTACCTGTACCGTGGACATGAGCAAACATACCGTGATAAGTTGTTGCGCTGGGCAAATCTCCTTCTGCAGTGTAAACATTACCAAACAAGGCTTTGCCACCACCTAAATCAAGATCTGTAGAGTTTTCCCATTTGCTAGTAGAACTATTATACTGTAGCACTTGTTTATTTGCTACGCTAGTTATATTTACATCTGATAGGTCTGAGGCCTGAGCTACCGTAGATATATTACTATAGCTACTGCCGTCTTCAGTTATTTCCCATTTATCTGTCCCCTCATTCCATCTCAAAGCAACATCTGAAGCTGAACCTCTATTCACCTCTATGCCCGCGTTTTCACTAGGAGCAGCTCCCCCGCCTAAATCACTATTAAGGGTTATAATAGCATCCCCTAAGTTTAAATTCGTAGAATTTACAGTGGTGGTTGTTCCAGAAACAGTTAAGTCCCCTTGAATTGTTACATTATTAGAAAACGTTTCGGCTTGATCTTTTCTAGCAAATTTTGGGTCCGCATAATCAAATACGTGGTCCCCTGTAACTAAACTTGTGCTGCCATTTGTAACTGCGGCAGTAGTTAAATCTACATCAACAGTTAAATTAGAAGAATTTGGTGTTAATGTTACATTATTACCAGCGACTAAAGTCACATTGTCAGTTGTACTATCTGAACCAGCTAATCTTATAATAGCATCATCGCCGCTGTCATGAACAGTTAAATCGTATGTTGTATTAGTATTAGTATCTGTTGATGATATTTCGCCTCCAGCACTTATTGCAATATTATTGCCTGCTGTTAACGCAGCAACTACATTTGTTGTATCTGTTATTGTTGCATTAGCCGGCGGCACGGTAATACTATCTGTCCCGTCGGTTACAACCCTGGTGCTTGTATTGACATCAATGCCAGTAAGCTTTGTTCTTTCGGCTGAGGATAAACCTATGAAAGTGCCATGAGTTGAATCTATTTTATTTCTTTCTGCACTAGTAATTATAGCACCAGAACCCGCACTTGTTACATCTGAAAGGTCTGTAACCCCGTGATTGCTGAGCACTGTTAAATCAGTGGGCTTATTTAGTATTTCTGTAGCTGTCCCAGCTCCTGCTGTCCAATCGGGTTTTACATTTACCTGCGCCCCAGTAGCAATACCATTTAGCTTAGTTAGCAAAGCAGTAGTAAAATCGTTAGCTGATAAGCCTTTACCAACTTCTGTATTTTGTTTTGCGTCTAAAGCAGCTTGCAACCCAGATATATTACTTATGCCTAAGTTGTCCAAAGTATTTTTATTGGCTTCAATAAAATCCACAACTTCTTGTAGAGTATCTAAATTTGTATTATCACTTGTTAAAAGTGTATTAATACTATCTATTAAGCCTTTTAATATTTTACCCTGGTTAGCGGACAGGGGTACGTTAGTAGCTGTTGAGGCTACGTTGTCTACAACATCAGCATGTAGTAAAGCGTTGGATTGTAAATTATTTAAGTTTGTTCTTTCAGTAGTAGTTATGATCTGTCCTGAGCCTGCGCTTGTTACATCCCCAAATTCAGTAACAGAGTCATCAGAAAAATCTTGGTCAAATAAGCCGGAAAAATTAGAAACAAAATATTCCTGGTTTACGACTATATTGCCATTATTAGTTCTGGGCGTTACTGTTAAAAGTTTATAGGCTCCGCTGTCGGCATTCCCAACAGCTGTAACTTCAAAAACTCCATAAGTATTAATATCAGATTTTTGCACTATCCTGATAAAACTATTTAGTGTGTCATCTAAATAATTTGCTATAGAATTACCATGCTTATCAAGTACAGAAATATATATTTGGTTAATAGCACTAAAAGCAGCATTAGAAGCGGCTCCTGCATTAAGATTTATAACACCCTTAGGTGTTGTAGAACCTGCCTCGTAGCTTTTAAAAGAGTACGATACTCCGTCAAAAATGTCGACTAGGTCTTCACTATTAACTAAGCCTATCATAGAATTAATAGTATAATTCTTAGTAGCGCCTGTAGCGCTGTCAGTACCTAGTACTTTATCTAGCTTGTTTAGAGTGCTGTCCTGATCGTACTGTGATATTCTAGCCATTTATAATTTATCTTTGTTAAATTTATTTATTGCGTTCGCGTATACTTTATCTACATATCTTTCACGCTTTCCAAAACCACGTTTTGCAGAGATTGGCATATTTTCTTCACCTATTAATATTTTGTATATTCTATTAATAAGTCTCTTACCTTTAAAAGAAACCTTGTACTTATTATGATCGCCCAAGCGACCATTACCTTTATGTATCTTTTCAGTCCAACCTTCCCTTTGCAACCTATAAAAGCGTTGCCTATCCCAATGGTAATACATTGTGCCATTTTGAAAATCTTTTATAGTAAAGTATTTAATAGGGTCTAAATAAAATAACAATTCTAAATCCGATATTGATATATTGTTTTCTTTACAAGCCCAGCGAGACACAAGCCTGTAATATTTAAGAAAGTCAACTTTTAGCTCACCTCGCTCTAAAAAATCGCTTCTATCCATTACAAAACTATTATAACATCTTGCTCTTGTATAACTTTATAAATATCTTTACCAATTTCTATATTATGTCCAGCATGTCTGTCATAATATATTTTGTCATTTATATTTACACCCTCTACCGCAGTGCCCACAGAAATAACGTCTGCAGTACGGTATCTTATATCTTCTCGGTGGTTTTCTGCTAGCAGCAGCCCACCTTCCGTCTTTTTTATATCTTCTTTTATTTCAGAGATAATAATGTATCTACCTATTGCCTTCACCTTCTCGTACATTTGAAATTACACAATCAGTTGAAAGTATGGTCGTTGCAACAGATATAGCGTTTTGAAGCGCTGACTTTGTTACAAGAAGAGGATCAATAATACCCGCTTTGCGCATATCCTTGATTTTGCCATCTATGACGTCTACCCCGCTGCCCCATTTTTCTAATTTTATATACTCTCTGGGATCTAAGCCTGCATTACTTAATATAAGTAAAAAAGGTGCGTATAGAGATTGTTTCAATATACTTACACCTTTAAGCTCACCGGGGTTAAGTTTCATTTTCCAATCAGAGTTTGCCGCATGTACAAGCGCAGAACCACCTCCTGGAAGTATACCTTCCTTTTTAGCAGCCCTTACGGCGTGTATAGCATCATCAACTCTATCTTTCTTTTCTGAAACTTCAACATCTGTATCTCCGCCTACATATACTATTGATACTCCTCCTGACAATATTGCCAATCGGTTTTCGATATGAGGGCGCATTACATGGTGCTCTTCTTCATCTAACTGCGCTTTTAAATAATCTACGCGTTCTGTAACTTCTTGTGATACCTCTTTAATAGCAAGAGTAGTACCATCATTATCTATGATAGCCTTATCGGCCTGTCCTAACACTTCTGGGGTGATGTTATCTAAAGAATCACCTAGATTCTCATCAATAACAGTAGCACCCGTTAGAAGGGCAATATCATCTAATATGTCCTTACGCTTCAGCCCAAACGACGGAGGATCTATGATATTACACTTAATATTGCCCTTTACGTGATTCATTGCTAAAGCTGACACTACCTGCTGTTCGCAAGGGGCAATAAGCAATAACGACCTGTTGGACTTGATCGCATGCTCAAGTATTGTTTGTATTCTTCTAATATTAGTAACTTCGGAAGCACATAAGAATACCAATGGTTTGTCTAATTCACTTACTTCTTTTTCTCTATTAGTATAGAAGTGTATGCTTTTTGATGTAGCATTAATATGTGTCCCATCTACTACATCTATATACGTTTCATTACTAGGGGATGTTTCCATTGTAACTACTCCGTTATCCCCCGCGGATTTAAACGCTTCCGCTATAAAGTCGCCAAGCTCAGTGTCGTTATTGGCTGATATTCTAGAAACTTGGTTTAATCTTTTATTATCAACGGGAACACTTCTTTTCTCTAGTTCTTTTATAGTATGCTTTGCAAAAGCTGAGATACCGTTTTTAATATCTCTAAAAGAATATTCTTCCCCTTTTTGATTAAAGTAATTATGGATTATAGCTTGCGCTAATACAGTTGAGGTTGTTGTGCCGTCGCCTGCTTTGGATGCAGTTTGGCGAGAAGCCTGCTTTAACATAGTAACACCCAGATTTTCTACCGGGTCCTCTAAATTTATGTAGTTTGCTACGGTAACGCCGTCTTTAGTTACGTGCGGATTTCCAAAGTCATCTTCAAGGACTACTGTCCTGCCTGATGCTCCAAGCGTACTACCTACTGCTTTTGCTAGTTTGTTAATGCCGTCAATTAGTTTTTGCTTAGCTTCTGTACTAAAACTAAGTTCTTTAACTATTTTAGGCGATCCAAATTGTATTGCCATTTGATTTAATTTAATTGATATAAGTTATATTAGCAGTTCCATTTGCGGCGTGCTGCTTTACCACGCTCCGACTTCCAGCTTCTCGATCTGGCACAAAATGCTTTTCTACGCTTCCAAGCTTTACTCCCTCTTTTTAATTTTGAAGGTGGGGTTGTTACAGCTGTTTTAAGCTTTGACCCGGGGTTGTCTCTTCTATATTTTGCCACCCCTTTTGCGGTCATCCCTCCACCGGCTTTAGAACCGGTCCCTCTACCTTTTTTTACTTTTGCATAATAGCCTTTAGACTTTTTTCGTGAGGGTGCGTTGGACTTCCTTCTTGTAAGAGGTCCACTGTGACTGCAGCCGCAGGAGCCAGCTTTAACCTTAGTTGTTATAGGCGTTGTGCTCATTTTGCGTTATATTTTTTAGTACCTTTACCATAACCACCTCTGTTTGCTTTAATTGGAACAAACTTCTTTTTATTGTGGTCATAGTCTTTACCTTTTATATTTACCCCTCTTTTAAGTGCACTGCGTCTTTTTCTTTGGTTCTCCGCCTTCATCGCTCGACGCCGGGGAGTTTTAGCATATGCAAGGTCACGGCACGCTTTTCGTTTGCGAGCCGCAGGAGATAATTTTTGTGGCATTATCTTACGTCCACGTAAGGCTTAGCAGCTGGCTTAGCAGCTGGTTTTGGTGCTTTTTCTTTTTTTACTACTTCTTTTTTTTCTTCTGACATTTTTTTCTTTTTTATTTTATGAGTATGCTGTTATTTTAATTACGGGAGGAATTACTATATTTTGCGCTCCCGACCCGGCGTAGTGATAAATTCCGTTCATCTTAAATCTATAATTAGATGTGCCGTAACCAGCATAAAAAACTTTAAATGTTTTTGCACTACCCCATGAAGCAAGCTTAGCATTAGCAATATCGTTACTGAAACTGCTATCTATACGTACGATAGCTTCCGTATTTGTATTCATTTCGTAGGTATACTGCTGTAGCTCGGTTCTTTTAGTTTGGTTTATTATTACATTATCTAAACTCACATACCAAGTAGGTGACATATGAGTATCAGTGCCATTGTAACTACACATAACTTTTGATTCGTAATGAACCCTAGTAGCGCCCGACGGAGGGGTATAAGCTATAGCACATCCTGTATTTTCTACAAACGTACTTGATGTAACATCTGTCATAGCCGTTATATTAGGAGCCGTAAAGGTACCCGCGCTTGTAGCAACTGTCCCGCCGTCTGCGTAGTAAACAATCTGTTCTAGTATATTACCGAACGATGCATCTATAAGATTAGCCTTTACTTTAGTCCTACTCATTTCTTTTTAATTGTGTGTTTTTCTCCTAAGTATATTTTATAACCTATCTTAAAACGTGTCCTATATCTAAGGTCCTCGTTTCTTTCATAATCGATGTTTTCATTAATATCTATATACGCTTGGCCTTTTATAGAACCACAAGAATAGCTTAAAGCTAACAATAAGATAGCAAGTAACTGTTTCATTTTTTTTTAAAGCAGTATACTATTTTTTGGGTTTAAAATTGGGGTCTGATTCTATTTTTTCCATAAAATTTCTACTCATTCTAGGAAAGCCATAGTTAAACCTATTTAGCATTGAAACGGGCATAGAATCTGCAGATCTATCCATATTCATTCTGGTAATTCCATAACCACCGCCGGTCATTCTGTTAGTAGGTGGTGGTGCGGTTCCAGCGTTTGGGTCAAAACTAATTTTACCCGGAATTTGGTCAGGCCCATTGAGCTGATCTTTTTTTAGAGTAAATTCTGCAAATTTTTGTTTTGCTCGATCCTTAGCTTCCCTAAAGCCGCCTTTTAAGTTCTTCTTTGACATAGCTTAATATTTATTTGAGCTGTAGCTCATTCTTTTAACTGGAGACTTTTTCTTAAGCCCCAATAGTTTCGATGACTCCGTTCTGCCTTTTAGCTTATTGTAAACCCCAGGCATTACAGTTGTTCCTTTTTTACCCATAATTGTTTATTTTATATTTTATTTATCTAATATTTCTCTAGCCGTTGCGCGGTCATCATAGTCAAGTGCTGCTTTAAGGATAATCTTATCCATAACATCATCTTGATTTTCTAACATACCCTTTTGTAGGTTTATAACCATATTTTCTAAATCGTCTTTACTCTTAGTAAGATAATCTATCTGGATCTGTTTCTTTTCTAAATCTGCCTTAAGCGCATTTATGTCATCTGGTTTGGCACCCGTGATGGTGCTTACCACAAGCCCTATCGATGCAGCAAGTGTACCTATGAGCATCATAACGACTTCTTTGTTTGTTTCTAGTACTGGAAATCGCATTAATATAAATACGATTGATATAATTAAAAGGAATATGAATAGACTGCCTATATAGTGGCGAATTTCCCGGGCTACTCCATTTTTAGGTAATGCCATTAGTCATATTAATTATGCATTATTTCGATGTATAGAATCTGAGCCAGCCTTGTTTCCTCTGGCGTATCTATACACATATCTTCTGTTAACTCTTTAAACTTATCCTTCTTTGTTTTTACACTTGCACAGCTCATCATCACTGCAACAAGTACCATCATCATAATCTTCATTGTGTTTGTTAGTTTGTGCTAGATGTATCTCAATCATAGCCTCAGTTAGTTTGTCCACAGCCTTACGGATCTCTTTAAGCTCGTTCCTAATGCCATTGGCTTTAACGTGGGTGTAATCTTTACTCATTGCGTTCGATTTAATTGTTTTTATCAGCGGCATCTAAAAAACCCCGCTCATACTCTAATTTCTTTTCAATCTCTAAAAGTCTTGTTTCAATCCTGTCTATGGTAATAATCTTTTCATCGAGCCTCTCATGAACAAGATGTATCTCGTCTTTCAGAGCAGTAAACTCCGCAAAGATACCTCCTGCAGTAAACACAGCTACAACAAAAGATATAACAATAGACAGATTATTCTTTATAAATGTATCTGGCATATTAAATGTATTAGATATATAGAAGTAATGGGTAGCATTATCATATTTGCAATAAAACCTTATTTTAAATGCAATATATGCAACGTATGCGGCTACAATCACCACATTTGCAACGTTTTATATACATTACTGTCATATTATCGATATATAACTACTTAATTTTCAATGTTATACATAGATCATTGCATTATTATTAGTACATTTAACACATTATTACATATAATGTAAACATTATTAATTATATTTATTATATAAGTGAATTTTATTAGTTATATTCACATATAATACAATTGTTCTATATACGTTTACATTATTATTAGTAATTAATATGTTTTATCACATTATTATTAATATTTACTTAAAATCTTTGTATAGTTATTGTATTTAATTACTTTATATAATATATATTACATAAATTTATAAAAAAGTATATTTTTTTAATTTTATTATATAATATACGTTACAAACTATATATAAATGTGATAATATAAGTGTAATTAAAAAATAATATAAAATGTCAAATTTAAAATCTTTAAAAACTAATCACTATAAAACTAAAATATTAAATACTAAAACTTTAAAATTAAAAAATAATAAATATATAGGATTTAATATAAATGATTTACAAAATATAAAATTAAAAGATAAATTAGAAATAGAAAATGTTATAGAATTTAATTTAAAAGGTTTAACATTTATAAATAAAAAATATATACAAAATTCTACTTTAAATAATATATAAAATAATAATAAAAAATACGTTACAAAGTATATAAAAAAGTGATAATATAATTGTAAATAAAATATAAATAATAATAAATAAAATATAAATAAAATGAAATTAAATAAAATTATACAAAGTTATAAAAATTCAAATATGAATAAAGAATTATTAAGTTATAAACTAAAAAATTATTATAACTTAAATGAAAATGAAAGATTAATAATTAAAAATAGTTTATAATGAATTTAAATAAACATTTAAAAAAAGTTAAAATACAAAATAAAATTATATTAAATAATTTAGTTAAAAATGAATTAGACAAAATATTTAAATATGATTATTATGGAAGTAAAGAACAAATAGAAAATGAAAAAATTATAATGAATAATTGTATAGTTTTAGATAATAAATTAGAAATGAAATATAATGAAACTATAGAAGAATATTACTTAAAAATATATGATTTTACAAAATAAAAAATAAAAATATGAATAATGAAATGTTAATTAAAATTTACGATGAATTAATAACTTTACATGATTTTTATGTAAAAGAAAAAGATGAAGATGGAATTAGAAATGTAATTCACATTTTAAATGAATTAAATAAAAATATAAAAGAATAATATGAAAAAATTTTATTGGAATGTAGAAACTATAGATTTTTTTCAACTATTAAAAAATAGTGAAGGAAATGAAAAAATGAAACAAAGTGTAGAAATGTTTGTTTATAATGAATGTGATTTAGAAGATAATGAAAATTATGAAGATTTAATTAAAGATTTATTATATCAAATTGAAAATACGACTTTAGAAGAAATAGAAAAATTAAAAAAATAAAAAAATGATACAAAATAATTTCACAGTACAATTGTACGATAATGAAAATGATAATAAATTAGATACTATATACTTTAGTAATAGTATAGAATTAGATGATAATAATGAAAATTTCACTCAAATATTTGAAGAGGAATTATTAGATGAAGTATTAAAAGATTGTGGAATTGATATAACAGAAGTATATTACTCAATATTATAAAAATAAAAATTATGTTAAATAAAAAAGAAATTAAAGAAGATATTAAACAATTATTAATGTTCCACGACATTGATGAATTTAGTAATGAAGATTATAAATATCTAGTAAAAAATATTGTTGAATATATTACAGATGATGTAATGAAAAAATAAAAATTATGACAAAAGTAGAATTAACTCAAAGAGAAATAGATAGAATCTATTTTGATCTATTAGATTATGTAAAAACAACATATTATGTTGATAGATTAAATGAATTATCCGAAAGTGATAAAAAAGAATGTAAAATTGAATTAGACTTAATAGAAAAGTTTAGTAAATTATAAGGTGTTGAAGTGTGTTTTTTCCTTAAACGAACAGACAAATGGATAAATGGTTAAAATGAGTTCGATTCTCATCTATCCATCTAAAAAATAAATAATATGAAAGTAGTAATGAATAATAATGGAAAAGAATATGACTTCACAAGTTTAATACTTCAACAAATGGAAGGAAAAATCTCACGTGAAGACGTAGAAAAAGAAATTTATAAAATTAAAAATAATAATAAATAATACGTTACAAAACAAATTAACAAGTGATAATATATATAAATAAAATAAAATGATACAATTAACAAAACAAATAATTGACGATAAATTAAAACAAATTGCTATACATGAGCAAAGATTTGGCGAATGTACTCACACCAGAGCGATGAAAAAATATTGTACAAATGAAAGATATAGACAAAATGTAGATGCTTTTAACAAAGCAAGTAAAGAAACAATTAAAAATTATTTAAGATATGTATAACGAAAGATTTAACGACGAATTAGTATATGAGTTTAACGACGATATGTGGTTAATGTACCACGACGGTACAGTTGATAATGAAGATGATTTTTATAATGAAAAGCATCAATGGATAGAAAATAAAGTAATATACACCTATGCGTGTAAAGAAATATGCGACAAATTAGATTATGATATATTTGAAGAACATGATATTTATGGTAAAGCAAATAATTGGTCTCAAGCTGCATACGCTGCAATATATGATTTATTAAATGATCACAATGATGCGTTAACTTATGATGAAATGGAAAAGCAAAATGAAAATGCATAAAGTTTGGAGATTATATCTTATAAATAATAAAAGTATAACTGAAATAAGTAAAGAACTAAATATTACAAAAAGTAAATTAAAATTAAAATACGGATTAAAATGAATCTAAAAAGAATTAAAGAATTAAGAAATGTAACGCACGATGCACAAACTAAAATGGATCTTATTAGCAAAAGAATTATGCAAGGTGGATTATCACTAGACCAACAAATATATCATCTTGATAATTTTGCTGCAAATCAGTCCAGACATATGCTTTGCATGGAAGAATTATATAAATTATTAAAAAATGAATAAATTATGTTAGTGGAATATATAGTAGAATTAATAAATAAATGGGAAAACGAAGGTGTTTCTGAAGATCAAATGGTTGAGCGCATATTAAACCGCTGGGATTTTGATGAAACCGACGTAAGAGGTATAATTAATTATGGAAAATAATATGAAAGACCCAAAATTTGACAAAGATTATTTTGAATTAGATAAAATAGCGACAGACGTTGCAGATGTAATAAATGAACATATTAATAATAGTATTTCATGGGCAGTTGATGGTACATTTGTTGAAGAACTTAGCCACGATTATTTTTGTGAAGCAATAGAAAATATTAGAGCATCAGTAATAGAAAAATTAAAAAATTATTAAAATAAATATGAAAAATACGTTACAAACTAACACGCAAAGTGATAATATAAGTGAAGAAATTAATAAAATGTTTCTTGAACTACAAATAAATGATAAAATTAAATATTATGAATAAAAACGACAAATTACAAAACTACATTGATTTTCAAAACAAGTTTAAAAGAATGAAAGACATTGTTGGTGAATGGCAAGTTGAATATGCTGTTGAAAAATTCAAACCACTGATGGATGACGGCTTTGATGGCAATGACATTATCGAATACTTTACCGTAAAGCTAATCGATTATATTAATAACAAATATGAACCTACAAAATTAAATGAAAATGGCGGGAAATAAATATGATACACCTTTTGCTATACACCGACCAAAGTTTTACAAGCTTCAGTACGAAGATCAACACGGTGTTGTTTGCAGTATGAGTGGCACACCAATGCAAGTATTAAATTATGTATTAAACCAACAATTATAAAATATTAACGACACCGAAGGAGTGCTGACGAGCAATATATACTAGTTAAAAAGACAGGTAATGAGCTGCGCCTTCGGCCACAACAAGTAAGTGTTACTGGACTAAAGTACAGATAAAAGACAATAACCAGTCTGTGCACTTACAAGCAAGTCTTACTGGACTAAAGTACAGATAAAAATCCACCAGTCTGTGCACTTGCAAACGGGCGTGACGGGCAAGTGCACGAAGTGTTTACTGACAAAGTTCGAAAGTACACTATCAGCAAACGGAGGTTCGACTCCTCCCACGTCCACTAAAATTAAAATTATGAAAATAGTAAAAATAAAAGCTTATAAATTTGAAGAGCTAAAAGACTCAGCAAAATATGAAGTATTGACTTGGCTAGATAATTTTCCATTAGATTATGAAGACGAAAATGGTGATATGACTTACTTGGATTACTTTAGTGATATTTATGATCAAGACCCAGAATATATAGCTGAACATTGCGAAGTAAATGAATACTTATTTGATAAATATGGAAATGCAATACACCATTTAATAGAAAAATAATATGAACAAAGAAGAATACATTAAATTAAGAATTGAATCAAAGCTTATTAGTAAAATTGCTAATAACAGGCTTATGACACGTGATGCATTTAGAAATAGACACAAAAATGCGTTTCCTGAAGTTGGTAGAAGCCAATGCTCCTATCATTTAAATGAATTACGCGTGTGGCTCAAAATGGCACAACTTATTGATGAAGCTAAACACAGAATGCCAAATCATCCAGTTGAACCTTATGAAACTTATTACGCAAAAGAATTAACTAAAAATAAATAAATATGACTGCAATTGAAAAACTACAACAAAAACTAAACGTTGAAATTGATGAAATGTACAACTACAATATGTACGACCTTGAGGTATCAACCTACAATACGGCTGATGGCTACGAAGTATATGTTATGAACAGTACTCCATTTGAAAATAACCTTGATTGGGAAAATGATGTATTTTATTATCAACCATCATTTGATGACATTATGTCACGTATTATGGAATTAGATGGCGGCTCTAAAGTATATATTGATGACATTGAAGCGTATATGCCTGAATATGAAATTGAAAGATGGATTAACGATAATGAAGACGCAGATGACTAACGAAGAATTAGAAAAACTTGCTCAGCTTATTACTGATAAAATTACTGAAAGATTAGAAAAAATATTTGAAGATGAAGATCAACAAAAAACGTGGATTCCGACAACTCCTCAAGAGTTTTTTCATCATCAAATTGATAGATTCGGCAATGTAAAACACGTTAGTCGCAAAGATTTGCTATACATGCAACTGCAGCAGTTGGACGAGCAAAGATCAAAATTATTAGAAGAAGAGAAATATGAATTATTAATTGAATTAGAAGAAATATATGACAAACTTAAAAAAGAGCATGACAAACTTTAAACCAATGCTGGCACACCCAGTATCTAAAACAATCGACTGGAAAAATGAAACACACTTTATTCAACCAAAGCTTGACGGCGTTCGCTGTATTATTACGAGATACGGAGCCTATAGCAGAAACAATAAGCAATTCCACAATTGTAAACATATACTCACTGAACTTAAACCACTCTTTGCCGATAATCCTTATCTTATTCTTGATGGCGAGCTTTACAATCATAAGTTCAAAGACAACTTCAACAAAATAATTTCTCTTGTTCGCAAACAAAAGCCAACACAACAAGATAAATTTGAAGCAGCAAGTTATTTGCAATTCCATTGCTACGATTTATTTTCTGATTATGATTCATATAGTCACTTAAAATTTATTGATCGTACACTTGCTATTACAAATCTTAAAAGCAAATACAAACTTAAGTTTACGCATGAAGTTGATACCAAAGTAATCTGGAATGACAAAGAACTAAATAAATATCACAAACAAAACAAAGCAAATGGCTACGAAGGCTCAATGCTTAGAACAAACAGCTTATATGAACAAAAACGAAGTTACACATTACAAAAAGTTAAAGACTGGTCGGACACCGAGATCACAATCACTGACTATATTGAAGGTCGTGGCAAATTCAAAAATGGCCTCGGCAAATTTATCGGCGTTGATTCAAACAATCGAGTAGTCGAAGTACCTTGGCCATCACTTACAATACTAGACCGTCAAGGTATATGGCATAACAGACAATCTTATATCGGACAAAAACTAACCTTCGAGTATTTCGATCGTACACCATCTGGTGCATATCGTTTTCCTCGAGCTAAAACAGTACGTAATTATGAGTAGACTTATATGGAAATTATACAACGATAACTTAATAAGTGAAGAAGTAGCAAACATTTTATTAGATAAATTATATGAATAAAACAATTAAATTAACAGACTCTAAAGGAAAAGTAAGAAAATTTAAACCTTACCAAATTGGTAAAATACCACCAAGCTTTGATAAACGTAAACATCTTTATTTTAATAAAAACGGCCTTACTTATATTGAAGAGCAAGAACACTGGTCAGACGCATTAAAATGAGTAAATTAGGAAAACTTATTGTAGAGTGCCCGTTTTATGGGTATGAAGAATATTTTATTAATACCGATGTAGCTGAGCATGTACAAGACGCTTCTATCGAAAGGATATTAAAATATCATTCTGATGAGGCTATAATCGATTTTGAAGAGATATGCTAAAACACACATGGAGAATATGGGCTAAAGCCCTCGGAGAAAAAGCTGCAGAAGACGCAGACGCGGTTGCTTTTGTAAGAACTTTATTAATAGCGCAAGCTGTAATAACAAATATATTAATATCAATTAACATTATAATTAACTGGTTATGAGCGCAATAAAACAATATAAACATTTGCTATACACCAATGCTTTTGGCGTTGCTAAAACAATAAAAGAATTACGCAATGAAAATAAAAATAGGAAACAAAACAATTTTATGCACAAGAAAAAAAGATCATAGAGATTTTCTTTTTGAAAGAATATTAGAATTAAGGCAAGAAATAATACAAGAAGTATTGGAGTCTACTTTAAAAAACAAGATTCCAGTAAAGTTACTTAAGCGTAAAGCTGAACTTATAAGAAAATATAGTAGAAGATTAAAAATATTAGACACATGAAATGGTACAGCCATGCTACATATAAATCTCATTTAGCTATTCTAAAATTATATAATAGAATAGACCCTATGCGTGCACCTTACATTGAATGGCCTAAATCGCTTGCGAATATTTTTGAAAGATCATATCCCAGAATTGGTATATTAGATCTTACAGATTTATTACAAGAAGGATATTGCGCTTTTTATAAAGCGTGGACAAAATTAAATTGGGATATAATTAACAAAGCAGACGAAGAAGATAAACCTGCGGTAATAACAAACTATTTAAAATTGAATATAAAAAACGGCATTAAACGAGCCATAGCTCGCGATAGAGACACTATTAGGATCCCGGAGGCATATTATACAGAAAAGCCACACGGAGACGCACACAGAGGAAAATACGATATGAATTATCAAACCGATATATTCTTAACCCGCACGTTTTCTTCTTTCTTTAATAGTTATTATTTAGATGTTGCCAATGAAATATCTAACTATGATAATGATTTATTAAATGACTTTTTAAATAAAGTGATGAACAAGTATTTAACACCTATAGAAAAAGGCATTATATGCAAATATTATGGCATTGACGAACCTTATGATAAAAAAGTTAGTGTGGCTAAAATAGCTGAATGGGCTAATAAATCAGAAATATGGGTTAAGAAGAAAAAAGCAGAAGCTTTGAAAAAGCTACAGAACCAAGAAGTTAAAGAAATAATTGAAAATTTTATGCAAGAATAGTATACTTAAAGCTATTTTTATGTAATATATATTATACCTATGGATAACAATATAAATAGATTATACGACATCGAAGATGATATAATTGATAGAGGTGATGCTTCTAATTTATCTGAAGAACTAAACTATTATAACATTGATAATAGTCCTTCGGACATTAATCTTAATCAAAAAATTGAATCAGATTATTACAATACTTATTATAGTAAAGGTAAGTATGGGACTAGAACACTTAGAATGAAGAATAAACAATGGCACAAATTAAATAAATATGACAACAGCAGAAAAATTAAGTAAAATTCAAATTGAGTTCAAAGCTAAAAAGTCTAGGTTTAATTCTTTTGGTAAATATAACTTCAGATCAGCTGAAGATATACTAGAAGCATTGAAGCCTATTAATGAAAAGTATCGTGTATATTTTACAGTTAATGAAAAGTATATACATACAGATCAATTACCTATAATTGAAACTACCGCTAGTATGATAGATATGGATGATACAAACCCTATACAGGCTACAGCGATAGTTGGTGTCGACTTAACTCAAAAAGGTATGGCCACCCCTCAACAGTTTGGGAGTGCTTCTAGCTACGCAAAAAAGTACGCCTTAGGTAACCTACTATTAATTGATGATACTGCGGATGCGGATGCTACAAACGATCACAGCACTACACGCAAGCCTAAGATTACATCAACTAATATTGAAAAAGCAAAAAAGTTTCTGTCAAACGGCGGTATGCTAAAAACACTACAGGACAAATATGATATAGAGCCTACAGCTTTAAAAGAATTACAGAATGGATAAACAAGAGATATTAAATAAGCTGCATGATGATGAAAATTATTACGGCGAGTTTGGCAAACAATACTTAAGTAATTCTGACATCTCAGCGTTATTAAATAATCCTCTTGATTTTAAGAAGCAAATGCCACCTTCTCCTGCATTGGTTATAGGTGGTTATTTTCACACATGCATACTCGAGCCTCATAAGCTTGATAAGTACAAAATAATTAAATCTAGTACACGCAACACAAAAGCGTATAAAGAACTTTCAGATGGTGATATTTGTTTGCTGGAACATGAGGCTGACAATATTCAATTAATGAGAGAAACAGTTTTGGATAATGAATTGTTCAAAGATTTAATTCAAGAAGGCGAGGTTGAATATGAAGTACCGGGTTTAATAGAGCTCGAGGACATGATGTGGAAAGGTAAAGCAGATGTTATAAACCATTCTCATCAATTAGTTATTGATTTGAAAACAACAAGCAATATAAATGCTTTTGTTAGTTCAGCATATAAATATAATTATGACAGCCAAGCATATATTTATTCTAAAATGTTTGGCTACGAACTTGTTTTTATTGTAATTGATAAAAGCACTAAGCAACTTGGATTATTTGATTGTAGTGATAAATTTTTGCACTCAGGTTCAAATAAAGTTGCTAGAGCCGTACAGGCTTATAATGAATTTTTTGTAAATGGCGAAGGAGATTTTAGCCAATATTATATCTCCAAAACACTTTAATTTAATTTAAATTTAATTATTATGGCAAGAACAAGAAAACAAACTTGCGACGTTACTGGTATTACTACTAGTACTAAAAACTTTTATTCTAATCAATCTCATGTTAAAGCTGTAGACAATATGAGAAGAGTTACTGGTGCGAATAAAAATCAGCTTAAAAGAATGTTTAACCAATTAGCTACATACTAATGGCGAGTATTATTTCAGCAAGCATTGATCTTACAAAGATTGATAAGGCAAAAATCTATGAAGGTAAAAAGGGTAAGTATTATCCTATAACAGTTGTGTTAAATGACGAACCCGGTCAATATGGTGATTCAGGATATATAATGACTGAACAAACTAAAGAAGAGCGGGACGCTAAAGTTCAAAAACAATATTTAGGAAATGTAAAAGTTGTTTGGACTAATGGTCAAAATGTTTCTACTGCAGAAAAACAAGGCGTTCAACAGTCTATTGAAATGCAGTCAGCACCAGCACCGGCTGAACCGGATTTACCTTTTTAATGAATGAGGATTTTGATTTCATTGACATTGAATATGATGACAATGGAAATATAACATTAATCGAAGATTAATATGAATACAACAGAGATTAACGGTTTTGAAATTGATAATTTCAATCAGTACGATCTTAATGTAGGCAAGCGAGAGGGTATATGCCCTCTTTGCTCGCATACAAGACAACCCAAAAATCAAAAAGCTAAATGTGCTATGTATGATTGGGATCGTGGTCTCGGCACTTGTATGAATTGTAATGAAGTATTCCAGCTTCATACCTTTAAAAGAAAATCAGATTCTTTGAAAGAATACACCAAACCAGAATGGAAAAATAATACTAGCCTTAGTAATAACGCTATTAAATGGTTTGAGAGCCGCGGCATAAGCCAAAAAACTTTAGTTAAAATGAAAATAACTGAAGGTATAGAGTTTATGCCTCAAACTGGAAAAAATGAGAATACAATTCAATTCAATTACTTTATTAATAACGAACTAATAAATATAAAGTATAGAGATGGTAGAAAGAATTTTAAACTCGTTAAAGGAGCCGAGAAAGTATTTTATAATATTGATAGGACTATCGGCCATGACTATATTGTTATTGTGGAAGGCGAGATGGATGCTCTTTCTTTTGTGGAAAGCGGGATTGAACCCGTTGTATCTGTTCCAAACGGAGCTACTATTAATAACACTAACCTTGATTACCTGGACAGCTGCATTGACTATTTCGAAACAAAGGAAAAAATCATACTCGCAGTTGATACAGATGAGGCAGGACTTACCCTTAAGCAAGAGCTCATCAGAAGACTTGGAGCAGAGAGATGCTTTACGGTCGAGTTCGGAGTACACAAGGATGCTAATGAATTTCTTATGGAAAATGGGCACATTAATCTTGCTGGCGTTATTAGCAAGGCTAAGCCTGTACCTATTGAAAATGTTGTAACTTTAAAAGATATAAATGAAGAACTGGAGGAATTTATTTATGAAGGTTTTAAACCGGGTTATCAAATCGGCCTTAATAACTTTGATAGCATATTCTCTACTTACACAGGCCAATTCATCACCGTTACAGGAGTTCCTAGCTCTGGGAAGTCTGATTTTGTTGATCGAATGGTGGTGGGTTACTACCTAAAATATGGCTGGAAAACTGCGTTTGCTTCACCTGAAAATAAGCCAACTTTCTTGCATACACATAAATTAATAAGAAAAATTGGCGGCTGGATGCCTAATAAAGATGATATAGGCACGGAACGATGGAACAATGTAATTTCCAAAGTTAACGATAACTTTTATTTTATTGAAAACGAAAGGTATGATTTAGATGCGGTGCTTGCAAAAGGAGCTGAGCTTGTAAAACGTAAAGGCATTAAATGCTTAGTTGTTGACCCTTATAATAAAGTCAAAATGCAAGGTGCAAGCGCTATGAGTATACCAGATGCTACAATGGAATATCTTACACGAATTGAAGCGTTTGCTAAAAAGTATGATGTACTTGTTATTATTGTTGCGCACCCAACCAAAATGTATAAAAAAGAAGATGGTACAATTGATGAACCAACTATGTATAGCATTAAAGGTGGAGGTGAATGGTATGATGCATCATATCACGGCCTGCTTGTTCATCGCAATTACGAGCAAAAAACCGTCAAAGTTAAAGTGCTTAAAGTAAAATTCCAAAACTTAGGCGAAAATCAAGCTGAAGCGCACTTTAAATGGGACCACATAAGTGGGGACTATATACCTATTGAAGAAACTAATGTTGACACTATGCCATGGGAAGTGGATTAAAAAAGAAAAAAGGTTATAAAGGGTTAAATACAGGTTTTACTCCATCTCCGGAGCAAACAGAATGGGATCGTTATTGTGTTAATAATAACATTAGGATAAGCCCTAAACCTACACAACAAGGTTTGCAGCCAGAAGAATGGCGCGTTGAAGTAAGATTAGGACCATATAAAAGAGGCGAAAAAGCTTTTTTATCACCCAACGTGTATACAGCTGACAATATATGGCAAGAATTATATAATATGAAGAAATACTATTATGATAAGCGTACAAGATGAGTACAGAGGATTATTATCAGGAATACTCCACGGAGGAGCGCAAAAAGAAGACAGAACAAAAACTGGAACTCAGTCTGTCTTTGGTAGAATGCTCAGACACGATATGGAGCTTGGGTTTCCTTTATTAACAACTAAAAAAATATATTTCAATCATGCAGTCACAGAATTACTATGGATATTACAGGGACGCACTGACATTGCTTACCTCAACGATCACGGTGTTACTTACTGGAATGCTGATTATAAGCGATCAGGTAGAACTGACGGTACGCTTGGCCCTGTTTATGGGCATCAGCTTAGGCACTTCAATGGTGTTGATCAGCTTGAAAAAATACTCAAGCAAATTAAACAAGAACCGTCATCAAGGCGCATTATGGCAAGCTTATGGAATCCCAATGATTTGGATGATATGGCTTTGCCTCCTTGTCATTACGGCTTTCAAATATATATAAACAATGGAAAACTTGATTTATTATGGACCCAGCGCTCTGCTGACGTGTTCCTTGGTTTGCCTTATGATTTTGCCATGTATGGCTTATTATTACTTATGTTGGCAAAAGGATCGAATTATAGACCTGGGCGCCTTACTGCTTCACTCGGTGATTGTCATCTTTATAACAATCATATCGAGCAAGCTAAACAGCAATTATCCCGTGATTTTAGGAATTTGCCTAACGTGGGAGTTGACTTTGGATTATCTATTGAGGAAGGGGCGGGAAATTTTATAAGAATACCCTCTAAAAATATGATACATTTATCTAACTATGACCCACACGAACCAATTAAAGCTAAATTAAATACATGATAAAATCTAAAGAAGGTAAGTACAAAATTTACCACATCCCCGGCGTTAAAATTGGGTGCACTACGAGTATACAACGAAGAGTTATTGAGACACAAGGTTACAAACCAGGAGAGTTTGAAATACTTTTTGAAACAGACAACGTTGCAAAAGCTTCTTATATGGAAAAAAAATATCAAGAAGATTTTGGATATAAGATAGACCGTAAACCCTATAAAGATTTATTTAAAAAGAAAATGAATAAGCATACATCATCCCCGGCGACCACTACATTTAAAATTTCTTCTAAAGATTTAAATGCAGAATTTTTAGCTGATTTAGAAATTAAAACTCAATATGGTGAATTTAAATTGGACGCGAGCGATAAAATTGATTGGGTTATTTCCAATATACATGATAGCCAATTTGGGCCTAATACTTGTTATATTTATAATAAGGCTATGGCGGAAGCTGGTGAGTTTCAAAAACAAACTTCTGAAAAGAATAATGATGTATTTAAAGATATAAGAGACTGGGCTGACGCAAGAGGTTTATATAGCCAGGGTGATGTTAAAACACAATTAATTAAATTATATGAAGAATCAGGGGAATTATCGCAAGCCATACTTAAAAATGATAAGGCAGGTATTATTGATGCTATTGGTGATAGTGTTGTCGTTCTTACTAATCTTGCCCACCTTGTCGGTACCGATATTGAAACTTGCATTAATTCTGCATATAGCGAAATATCTAATAGAACTGGTAGAATGATTAACGGAACATTTGTAAAAGATGCGTGATAAAATTATACAACAAGTAGTAAATAAAATTCAAAAGCGTTCTGATGTAGGCTTTAAAAAATATGGTGTTACCTTATTTGAAGACAACCAACCGTTAGACGTTTGGCTTAACCATTTGCAAGAAGAGCTAATGGATGCTGTTAACTATATTGAAAAAGCGCGTATGTCGCTGCGTGAAGAAATTGAAGATTGTTATGTTAGAGACCTTGAAGTAACAGATCCTGAGCTTGTTTCTGCATATCCTGAACCCGATCATGTAGACATGTGGACAACTAATTATACTTATGAAACGAAAACGAAGTAAAAAGAAGGGTCCTGTACAGTCAAAAAAAATAACTTATGATGGTATTAATTTTGCATCAGGGTTGGAAAGATATACATATATAGCTTTAAGGAAAGCTAAAATATTTGAAGGATATGAAAATGAAGTATTCCAACTTATTGAAGGGTTCGACTTTAAGAACCAGTCTTATGAAAAACAAGCAAACGGGAAAGGTGATTATACAAACCGAGGGCAAAAGAAAATACTGGGAATTAAGTATACGCCTGACTTTGTGGGAAAAGATTATATAATTGAATGCAAAGGAAGAGCTAACGAGTCTTTTCCTTTGCGCTGGAAACTATTTAAACTATGGCTGACGAAAAACAATATTGGAAAGACACTCTACAAACCGCAAAACCAGAAGGAGGTGGACAGGACGATACAGTTAATAAAAGAAAGCAGAAAAAGCTAGCTTCGTTACATTATAAAAGACGTAAGTTAGAAAAAGATATTAAAAAATATGCAAAACACAGTAAACGAATTAATTCAAGAGCAATCGATGAAATTGCGGGACGCTACGGATTTTACATTGAAGAATCACTATTTAGAGAGAATAGCACACCATATGAAGATGCTTAATTATTATTTTAATGAGTCCTTGGGAGCTTAGTTTAGGATTATATCCCGGTATAGTTGTCGGAGCAAGAAGTTATATTAACGATAAATATAACGAGCATGTAATATATTTACCCTTTGTAGAATTATGTTTAACAGTATATGATGAATAATTGGCAAGAATATTTATTAAAAAGATACCCCAAAAGGTTTAAAAATAAAAAAATTATTGTAACAGAAAAGGAAACACATTTTGAAATACAAACCAATAAAGATGAAAGTCCTTTAATATTAAGTAAAAACGCGTTATGAGCACACCAACAAGAAGTGAATTGGCAGGCAAAATCGGGCAATTAAAAGCTGTTTCAGAGCAAATAATTATGGAAATTAAAATGTTAGACGAACGAGTGTCTGGGCTATACGCTTTCATACAGCAGCTGCCTGATTATGATAAAATAGTTGAAGGACTAAAAGAGAAAGCAAAACAAGCTTCAAACGATAAAAAACTAGAAATATAAATGGGGTTATTTGAACCACGTATAGCATATAAACCTTTTGAATATCCTGATTATTACACAGAAGGTTGGTTAAAACAAGCGCAAGCATTTTGGCTACATACTGAAATACCTATGTCTGGTGATGTTAAAGACTGGAATGAAAGACTAACTAAAGAAGAAAAAAACTTAGTTGGTAATATACTTTTAGGTTTTGCACAAACAGAATGCGCGGTATCTGATTACTGGACACAAAAAGTTGTAAGCTGGTTTCCTAAACACGAAATACAGCAAATGGCTATGATGTTTGGAAGTCAGGAAACAATCCACGCAGTAGCATATAGTTATTTAAATGAAACACTTGGCCTTGAAAATTTTGAAGCATTTTTACAAGATGAAGCAACTATGGAACGCTTTGACAACCTCGTCTCTTACGAAGGAACTGAGCTGGTTGGTATTGCAAAATCCTTGGCTATTTTTTCTGCTTTTGCTGAAGGAGTTAGTCTTTATTCTGCTTTTGCTGTATTATATTCTTTTCAATTAAGAAATTTATTAAAAGGAATTGGACAACAAATGAAATGGTCTGTAAGGGACGAATCACTACACAGTAAAATGGGGTGTAGGCTGTTTAATCATATGTGTGAAGAAACACCTAGCTTATTAGAAGAATGTAGAAATGATGTTATTACAGCAGCAACAGAAATGCTTAAAGCAGAAGAAAAGTATATTGACAAAATGTTCGAACTTGGAGACATTGAAAACCTTAAAGCCCATGACCTTAAACAATTCATCAGAAAACGTCTTAATGAAAAACTACAAGAACTTGGTTACTTCGACCTCGGGCAATACTTTGCATTTGACGAGGACGGAGCAGCAAATCTCGATTGGTTTTACCATCTTACTGGTGGTCATACCCATACTGACTTTTTTGCTGTTAGGCCAACAGATTATTCTAAAGCAAATGAGGGGGAAGATTTTGAAGATATTTGGTAGTGCATTAATATTACTATCGTTTTACTCTTGTTATAAAAAAGACACTTTAGACTGCGAAATAGTTGGTAAAGTGTGTGAGCAAGACAATTTAAGTAGTACTAAAGAATGCATATATGTAATTGAATGTAAAACCTGGTAATTTTAAAATGAAAATTTGTAACAAATGTTTTAAAGACAAAAGTGAAGACAGATTTAGAAATGGTAAAAAAACCTGTAGGCAATGTGAGTGGAGATTTGGGCAAAGATGGCTTAGGGTTTTGGTTAAAGAACGTAAGCTTAGCCCTTTAGAAAGACTTTCTAATAGGTTGGGGTATATGGGTGCTGCTTTTATAATGATGTCGCCTTATCTTCTTTCTTACGGAAAGATAGGGGCTATTACATATATATTTGGTGGTTTGCTCTGTACGCCTCAAGTTTGGGTTGCTAAGCAGTGGAATTTAGTAATAGTTAATTTAAACGTAACATTAGGTTACTTAATTTATTTATACAATTTATAATGTGGAATAACGAATGGAAAAAGGGTGAAGACTATCCAATCTGGGGTGATACCGATGTATACAAGAAAACTATATCAGGAGGGTATTTAGTTAACGGTGAATCCCCAAAAGATGCATACTTAAGAGTATGTAAAACGGTTGCGAAGCGATTATACAAGCCAGAATTAGCTGAAAAGTTTTTTGAGTATATATGGAAAGGTTGGTTGTGTTTAGCTTCCCCTGTGCTCTCTAATACAGGCACAGACCGAGGTTTACCTATTAGTTGTTTTGGCATAGATGTTGCCGATAGCATACAAGACATCGGGGGTAAAAATTTAGAAATGATGTTACTAGCAAAACACGGCGGGGGTGTTGGTATCGGAATTAATATGATTCGTCCTGCCGGTGCTAAAATAACAGGTAATGGAACTTCAGACGGCGTTGTCCCTTTTTGCAAAATTTATGACTCAACTATACTCGCAACCAACCAGGGTAGCGTTAGAAGAGGAGCTGCATCAGTTAATATCAATATTGAACACGACGACTTTCTCGATTGGATTGAAATCAGGGAGCCTAAAGGCGATGTCAATAGACAATCTCTTAACTTGCACCAGTGTGCTGTCGTTGGCGATAAGTTTATGCGAAGACTTGAAGCAGGAGATCAAGACGCTAGGCAAAGATGGGCAAAGTTACTCCAAAAACGTAAAGCAACTGGCGAGCCATATATCCTTTTTAAAGGAAACACGAACAAGTCTAATCCAGAAGCATATAAGAAAAATAGCTTAAAAGTACATATGACAAACATCTGTAGCGAAATAGTGTTACATACAGATGAGTCACATAGTTTTGTTTGCTGTTTATCATCTCTTAATTTAGAAAAATACGACGAATGGAAAAATTCAAACCTAGTGTACGATGCTACTTGGTTCCTGGACGGTGTCCTGGAAGAATTCATACAAAGGGCAAAGAACATGAGGGGGTTCGAGAATTCTGTAAGGTCCGCTGCGAAGGGAAGAGCACTGGGTCTGGGGGTTCTGGGATGGCATAGCTTACTTCAGAAAAATGGTATTGCTTTTGAAGGATTATTAGCTCAATTTAAAACACGTGAAATATTCAGTAAAATAAAAATTGAAACTGAAAGAGCCTCGAGAGCATTAGCCGAAACTTATGGTGAACCTCTTTGGTGTGCCGGAACAGGCTTTCGTAATACTCATTTAAGAGCCATTGCGCCAACCGTGTCGAATTCAAAACTTGCGGGTAATGTTTCGCCTGGTATTGAGCCATGGGCTGCAAATGTGTTTACTGAGCAGAGCGCTAAGGGAACGTTTATAAGAAGGAATAAAGAATTAGAAAAAGTATTTAGAAAAGTTGGGATCAATAATAAAGAAACTTGGGATAAAGTTTTGGAAGATGGTGGATCCATTCAGGGGCTTAAACAGCTTGATGGATGGTATTACGATCACGGAGGAAGACTTAACCAAGAAGAAGGAGAGCCTGTAAAAAATGTATTTAAAACATTTAAAGAAATAAATCAATTAGAGTTGGTTAAACAGGCTGGTATAAGACAGGACTATATAGATCAATCTGTAAGTTTAAATTTAGCATTTCCATCTGAAGCTCCGCCAAGGTGGCTAAATCAAGTACATATTGAGGCGTGGAAACGAGGTATTAAAACTTTATATTATACACGTACAGAATCCGTATTAAGGGGAGATATAGCAGCAGCAGCTATGGATCCTGATTGTTTAAGCTGCGATGGTTAATTTAATTTATTATGACTTTAAAAGAAAAAGTAAAAAAGTTAGAAGCTGAATTGCTTGAAGCTAAAGCTAAAGCTGCTAATTTAATTTTAGACACACAAGATAATGTGTTTACACAAAAAGAACTTGAAAGAATTAGGTTCTTAGAAGTATGGGCTATTGTCGGACCTATTGTTGGTTTCGGTATTGGTTTAATATTTTAAATAATTAAAGGGGATGACGCCGTAATTGGTATCATCCCCCTTTTTTATTTAAGCATATAACTTTTCACGCTTAATCTCTTTGGTACTCGGCTCAGCATCATATGCTCTCTTTTCCCAAGGTAAACTAGGATGGCCTTCTATATAAGATTTCCCTTTATAAATAATCTTGCCATTTTTGCGCTCGTATTTACCATTTTTCCAATATACGAAGTTATCGTCGTAGTCCAACATAGGTTTGCCATTTGGCATAATTGCGTTCATGTCGTCTTGATGTTGGTTTTCATGGGCTTCGGTTTTTACACGTTCAACGGGAGATAGGTTAGGGTCTATCTCTATAGTACCATCTTTGTTTGCTCTTCCGGCTATGCCTTCTTCTAACTTTTTAAAAGCAGATTCTTTAAATTCAACTTCTTTAAAATCCACATCTTTAAAGTCAATAGCCTTAAACCCGGTATCTTTACTTTCTTCAACACCAAGTTCCCAGCTACTCCACCCAGCAAGCATCCAAATCTTTTGCCATAACTCGGCTTCTTCATTTTTAATTGCTGCTAAATGTCTTGCTTTCCTTATTACTCTATCTAAAGGTATACCACCAAATGATGCAACTTCACCAGCCATAGTTAAAGCTTCATTATCTAAAGACGGCGTAAACGTGTCGCCTTCATCTATTTTATTAAAAGCTCTATAAGCGCCCGCTAAATCTCTAATCTTAGAATTAAGCGGCGGTGATATAGACGTGGCTGTAATAGCAAAAGCGTTGGCATCAGGCCTTTTCTTACCGGTTTGCTGCATATAGCCTTCTTTCATCATTGCATATAAAGTTGATGCAACGGCTCCAGGGTTACCTGTAGATTTAGCAAAAGATGTTAAAGTACGTTCTAACATTAGAGCATATTTTTCTTCTTTTAATTCTTCGTCATCAGGGTCGTTTGAATTTAATAAAGCTACTAAACCGCTTTGCAATGCGTTGAACATTATAGCTTGGCCAACAGAATAATACAATATAGATTGCATGTCTGTCCTTAGTGTACCAGCGGCAGCAGACCTACCAGATGAAATATCCTGTAGCTTCCTTTTTGTTATCCTAGCGTACTGGAACGGTGTATTAGCAAAAGCATATATTACTTTACCAATTGCCGATGCTTGTATTTCAGAAATTTTAGATGGATCAGAAGACTGTTGAGATTCCTCAGCGGTAGCCCTCCAATCAATCATAGCCTGAGCTTCAGCATCAGCCTCACTCATTCCTTCCTTCATTAGCATATTAACTCTATTCCTATAGTATGCAGCACCCCCAAGAGCAATAGCAAAGCTATCCGCATATCTTGTTGGCAAGAAACCAAACTTAAGTATCTTGTTTAATCCTTGTGGCCCTTCTGCAATTTCATCTGCTAATACATCAAACTTAGCCCCATCTCGCCTGTTGGCTAAATAATCACTATTCCATAGTTTATTATAATCTGCTTTCCATTGCTTTTGATTTGCAAACGCTGCAGCGGCTTGGAATATATTATTACCAGGCTTACCTATAAAGTTTAACGTAGATAATAACTGCAATATAGCAGAACGAGTATTTAAGAACATTGTTGTTCCCACCGCTCTGTTCAACCAGTTCATATAAGAGTTCGCATTAGCATCAGTAGATACTCTGTTTCTACCGCTTTTCATTCTACGTAGCGTAGATACTATTGCTTGTCTATACTTTTCGCCGTATTGGTCTGCAATTAAATCAAGAGTTGCGTCTGTAAATATAGCATCAACATTATTACTAAATGTTTCAAGATGCCTTTTGCGTGCTCCATTATTAATAGAATCAAAAATCTCTTTAGCAAAAGCTCTTGTTTGCCAACCTGATTCAAGTTTTATTGGGAATGACTCAGCAACTTCATTAGCTAAGTTTAATACTTCAGAATTACTTTCTACAGCATGTATAAGTGCATCTAAATGTTTTCTCTTAGCAATGCCTGGGTCAACACCTTCTTGCAGCGCGTTGTAAACTTTAATAGCATCACCTAAAGTATATGGCGTACCACTAATTTTTTCTTCAAAATTAAAACCCTTAGACATATCAGCCCAAGCTTTAGACTTGTGAAGTATTTCAGTATCAAGAGTGGCAATACCATTAGAATATGGCTTTAACAAGTGCTCTTCCATCCACTTGCGCGCTTCAACACCAAGTTTACCTTTAGGTAAGAACGCATATAACAAGCCTTTGAAATCTTCAGCATTAGGCGGGATAAACCATCTTGATGCCTTAGCACCTTCGCCTTTTGCTTGATAGATAATCCTTCTAAACATGGATTGTAGCTTAGAGGCTTGATCATCACTTAATTTTTGTTCCGCTTGTTTTTTTGCACTTTCTTGAGCAATCTTATCAGCTTTGATAAGTTCAGCCTTCCCTATAAGTAACATTTTTGATTTACCCATGGGAATTTCTTTAGTATTCTTAGATATAAGTCTAATAAAGTCTATGAACTCCATCATGCCTTCTACTTCAGTATACGCGTCATTTATAGCTTGTGCTAAATTTTTATTTTCTCTATAAGATAATTTTAATTTGTTTAAAGCTCTTACTATAGGATCAGATTTTGCTTTAGCGCTTTTACTAACACTAGCTTCAGATTTTTGAAACCAAGATTTGCCTTCAGCAACGTTTTGCAACTTACTAAAGTTTGCAGCTGGGTTACCCTCTAATATATCTTTTACAGCTAGTTTAGTAACTTCTTCTACGGTTAAATCAGCAAAGTTTTTAGTTGTTGGATCAAACCCTAAGGCTTCTCTAACATAATCAAAAAACTTATCAATTAATGTTTTTGCCTCAGCATCACCTTCAAATAATTCATAAAGTGATTTACCTTCTTCACCCAGTATATGAGCCATTACTTCATTTTTATATTTAAATGAATCAACCTCATATAAAGAATATATATCTGAATCAGCCATTCTTTTTACGGCAGATTTAAATCTTGGGTGAGCTCTTAGCTTATCATATATCGCATTAAATAAATCTGGATCCTTATCATTTACTAAATCCGCCCATTCGTGAGTAAACTCATGCATTGCAGTATCAACGCCGGCTTTTTCTTCATTAATGAATATTGCTCCGGGAAGTCTAAATCCTTTCTGATTAGTGTACTCTTCTGCTTTTTGTTTTGAAACCCCAAGCCCTACTAAATATTCAATAGCTTCGTCTTTCGTTTTAAATACATTTGTACCATAAGCAGATTGCAATAAATCAGATAAAGCCTCTACCCTTTCGTTTCCTGATAATTCAGGGTCTGGGTTATTAGCTTCTTGAAACTCAATAGCTGCTTGAATTACGTCACTTGTTTTATCTTTATCGCTTTCTATTTGTTCTAAAGTTGCTAAAACGCCAGAGGTGCCTATGTTGAATTCTTCTTTTATTGTTTTACCATTTAGTAAAATAATTGAATCAGAATCAATACCACCAAACTTTTTAACAAGCATTCCATTAAAATACCTTTGTAGCCAAGAGTCAGAAAATACTTTCCAGCCTATAGGCATTTTAGCTTTTAAATATGTGGTATTTAAATTACGGTGGTCTGCTACATCCAACGCTAGCAATTTATAATTGTCTTGAACAGCTTGTAAATCTTGCAAAAAATTTCTTTCACTTTTTAAAGCTGAATCTAACAAATATGCGTATGCTCCAGTTGAAGGCATTGCGTGCTCCCAGTCATAAAGTTTACCGTTATGGCCTTTTGGGTTTTTTGACCATCCAACCATTTCTGCACCCATACGATGTGGATGTTTCCCATTATTTATTGATAAACGATACCACCATTCCAAAGCTGGCGCATATTGCCTGCCGTTTTTTTGGTTAAGAATGTCAGCACTACGGATCCATATTTCTCGCCACGCAGCAACATTTTTATCGTTTATTTCTTTTATTTTTCCTGAATCATTTTTAGCTTTAATTTGTTCAGGTGTTGTTCCAAAAGCTGTTTTGTATGGGCTGAAACTTAACTTATCAACCCCTTCTATATTATCGCCAAATACTGTATCCTCGCTTTCTAATAGCCCTTCTATGAGAGGTTTATAAACATCATTATATAAAGCCTTTCTTTCTGCTTTTCTTGACTCAGGTATATCTATTATTCTGTCAGAATTTAAAAGTATGCTTTTCCACCCATCTTTTGGCATAAGAGGCAAAATATTTGGTAAAACTTCATTTATAAAAGTTTTAACATCGCCTTCGGTCCTTAACTTAACTATATCATCAGCAGTAAAACCATTGTTTAAAAGAACATTAGCTCCAGCAGCGCCAGTTTCATCATATAAACCAAACACTCTATCTAATTCACTTTCAATTTTTTCGTTAATTGATCTAGCAAAAGATTGAGGTAAAGCTTCTTGAAAAGCTATAGCTTGTTGGACCTTGCTTTTTACATCAGCGTTGTCAAGTACATTTTTAACAGCATCTACATTCTTAATAGCGTCGTCTGCAAAATAAAAGTCGTTATAACCTTCATTTATTTTGCCTTGCACCCAATCAGCTTTAGCTTGTGCAGTCCCGTCACCTAAACCAATAATATTTTCTTTCTTAAAATCTAGCCCAGCTAACTTTAAAAATTCCTGTATTGCACCAGCCGCCTCTTCAGGCCTAGCTGTTAAAATAAATAAATCTTCATTACCCCTTGCGGCGTTTATTTTTTGTGCTACTTCAAGCAAAGGTCCTTTCTTACCGTCTATAACTTTGTTAAATTCAGAAAAGTCGAACGTAGCTCCTTTGTCTTTTAGCTCTTGATCTCTTTTAGCGTATTCAGTTGCATTAAGCTTCCCGGTAGTTCCATCAGGCAGCGTGTATAGCACTTGTGAATTACTTTTTGCTAATGTATCATCAAAGTCAAATATTCTAATTTTTTTAACTTCTTGTGGCGCTTGTTGAAATGATATTTGTTGTTCAATATTAAAAGCCTGCTGTTCCGCTTGTCTTGATTCAAAATAAGATTTTCTAGCGTCTGTAGCAAGCTGCGCTTCAATTGCTTTTACAAGTTTATTTTTTCTATCATTTCTAGTTGATGCCTGTTCATTCTTAGCCTCGTAATAATCTAAGAAGTCTTGTTTACTTGGCGGATATTTATTCCAATGTTTTGAAATACCTTTGCCTTTTTGAAAATCAATATTGCTTAAAGCAATTGTTCTTAATGTTTCAAAATTATTGTTTATAAATTTGCTAAAGCTATCGTTGTTTTTAGTATTGCTACCAATAAACCTTTTAATGGCCTTATCATATTTATTTGTAAATATAGAATTAAAAGCTTTTTCAGCTTCAGCTTGTCTTTTCTTTTGAGTAACTTCGCCTAATTTTTCTAATTCTACTATTGTTTTTTGTAAACCAACTTCTACATCGTTAGTTAAATCCCCAAGTTCTTTGCCTAAACCTAATTTTTGGTGTAAAAACTCGGGACCTAAATCCATTTTATCAATATCAATTCCTTCTGAGTATTGAGACAATGCCTCTTTACTATCCAAATCTTTATCGATGTCTTGTTTGACGAGTCCTTTTACAAGTCTGTTTGCTCTTACTCGTAATCCTGATTTTTTGTTGGCTAAGTATGCCGCAAGCGGTACACCTGTTGACGGATCATATGTTCTAACTAAATCTCTTAAGCCGCCTTTGCCTGTTGTTAAAGCGGCCACAAAATCGTCATAAGTACCAACTCTTTTGTCTGGTGCTATTTTAGACCAGAATGACGTTGCTATTGATCTAATTAATCCTTGTTGCAATTCAGCAACCTCTCCCCAAGAATTTTTACCTTTTTTCTTGTATGCTTCTTGTGTTTTTTCGGAAAGATCAATATTTTTTTTCTTTTGAGGCCCCTCGGGGTTAGCCATGTCAGCAGAATCTGTATTAGCTACTGTTAAAAGCTGTGCTGACTTAAGAACCTCAAGCTGTTGCTTGGCGGCCTCTTTAGCTGTTTCAGAAGAGCTAGGATCATTTAATATAGATTGATATAATGAAATATCATCATCCATATTCATAAGATCTAGCATTTCATCCTCATTAAGTTCATCAAGTTGAAAATCTATATAATCATCAACTCGCTTAAGTTGTTTTTCTAATTTATCAATTTTAATTTCAAACGCTTCTGCCGCAAGATCGCCATCGGTTTCTCGCACTTCTTTTAATTGAGCTTTTGCTTTTTTAAGCTCTAATTCAAGTTTAGCTTTTAAATCAGAATCAACTTCAGGCTGAATTTTTTTCTTTACAGCTTCTTTGTTTTCTGTTATTATTTTTCTACGGCGGGTTTGAACTTCTTCTGCTAGCTTGTCATCGTTTTTAACTTTAACACGCATACCAGCAAATTCTTCATCTGTAGAATTAGCAACCATATGTTTTATAATTGCTTTACCTTCGTTTTGCTTAGTTTTTTTACCGTTTATTACATATTGCGGATTACCAGTAAATGTTTGGGCCGCAATAGATACAGGGGCCATTGCTGTACCAGCTATACCTTCTAAAAATATTTCTTCACCAGCTAATTCTTGGCCTGCTGCTAACATACCCGCGGTTTCACCCAAAGATCCACCCGCAGCCTCAACGCCTACAGCTCCAGTCAGCCTACCAGCTTTTTTAAGCTTACTTAATCCTTTTCCGGCTACTGCACCTACTTTACCTGCAATACCCCCAGAAAGAGCTTCTATTGCGCCAATAGCAACACCTCTACCTATAGCTTTACGGTATAAATCACTCATTTGATCTTCATCGTTTAAAACTTTACGAAGATCCTCATTATTATCAAAGTTACCGTTATTTTCTTTTACTTTTTCTTGCAATAGCTCGCTAAAAGTATTTAATGATTCCATAGCCATCATAGCGGAACCTTGAGCGCCAGCTACAGCACCTGCTATAGCACCTATACCGGTAGGAGCACCAATAGCGGCCCCAGCGGCAGCTCCACCAGCTACTAGCCCCGAAACAGCACCACCTTCTGCGGCAGTACCCACCATTTGAGATAGAGAAGACAACATAACCTCAGGCCCTATAGAAGGATTTTTTCTAAAAGCCTTTAAGCCCGCTAAAAACCCGCTATCGCCTTGATTTTTATATTTTTGAACATCACGTTGATAATTCTGCATTTCTTCAGACTGGGCTGTATCTTGTATGTATTTTATGCTATCTCTATATATGTTTAATTTTTCATCTGAAACATCGCCTGCAAAAACATCTGCTATTTCGCCAGCAGCGCTTGATTGTCTCCAGCCTGACTTTGCCGCACGATACATATCACTCATAAAGTCTACACCAAAGGTGTCTTGACCAAAGGATTCTTCAAGCCATGTTGGAACCTCCGGCTCTATGGGTTGCTCCAATAAACCACTTTCCGACTGCAAATCCAATACGCCTGGTTGGCCTGCCACTACAGTCACAGTCTCCTCCGCAGTGGCATCCGTCTTTCCCCCGTATTTAGTCCTCCACTCGTTTTTTTTCTGGTCAATAAATCCTTGAATTTGTGTTGGGTCTATACCATCAGCTTGCATTCTACCCGCTGTTTCTTTTAGTTTTGCTATGAATTCTTCTTCGTTCATTATAAATCAAAATTATATCCCGATAAGTCTTGTTGTTGTCCAGATTGGTGTACCCTATACTTGGCAAAATCTAGTAATTGTTGTTTTATTTCTTGGGGAGGCTTAGAGAAATCTATTTTCTTTAGCCCGTCCCCCGGTTTGTCAATGTTAACAATACCAAAATCACCTGATTCCGTTTTTCTTATACCATACGGATGCCTTAATAAACCAGTATAACTTCCAATGTTATTTTTATCTGGAGGCGGCATTGCATTCCAGTCTTTAACAAATTTAGCTCGTTCTCTTTCGCTTTGTGTATTAGAAGTAGTTGTTGGCCTTAACTGTCCAGTTTGTACAGCTTGGGCATAGGGTTGAAACTCTTGGTTAACTCTGTTTAAAAAAGAGTCTACAAGAAAACCCTCTATATCTTCCCCTTGCTCAAGCATTTTGTTATAACCGTCAAAGTTGGTTCCAAATAAAGCAGCATAAGCACGCATGCCTGGCTCACCTTTCATTTTTAAAGCTTCTTTAAATTTAGAAGTAGCAACCTGTTCCCATCCCGGCCTTAGCTTTTTTCTTTCCATTATACCACCACCTTCTGTATAATACTTTTCAGTTGCAGTATAATCTTTTATAATATCGTTAATAAACGGCTGTACAGTTTCAGATTTTATAAATTTAAAATCATTGTTACCATTAGCTATTTCAGATATAGCAACATCAACATTTTCACCCCCTAGTGTTGTGCCTACTAAATAAGGAACACCATCTTTATATATTGGTTTTAAATCTCCACCACCTTTGCTCAACGTATCTAATATGTCTATAGTTCGAGAATCAGTGGCCTGCCCAACTTCATAACGATTATCATTAAAGTCTTTTACCCTCTGTTGCAAAGTTTTAATTGCTTGATTGATAATTACAGGTTGCTCTAAAAGCTTTTGCTTTTCTTGCATAAAATCAAAGGGGTTCATAGAATTTTTCTTTGACATTAACTCCATATAGGCGCCCTGCATACTTTTACCTAATATTTTTAAATTAGCATCAAGAGAAGACAAACCTGTAGGATCAACCTTTAAGCTTGAATATTGCTCGTTAATACCTTTTAATCTTTCTTTTTGTACTTTTAAGTTATAGTTAAACTTTTGTATTGCTCTATTATAACCCTGCTCTGCTGCTTTGCCAATACTACCTAAATAATCGGGCATGCTAGCCTCGGATATAGTCCCATATTCTAGCATGTCTTGCATTTGGTTCAGCGGAGTTTCCTTGTATCT
>Ga0208130_1000131_pt1 | contig 39620 bp, 64 predicted proteins | sample ETNtaG_31_FD_185771 | JGI IMG/M metagenome (GOLD analysis project Ga0208130, IMG submission 185771) | Marine microbial and viral communities from oxygen minimum zone, Eastern Pacific Ocean - ETNP201310SV78 (SPAdes) (version 2) | ecosystem: Environmental > Aquatic > Marine > Oceanic ... | reverse complement strand
GTCGAGCTCATAGACGCCCACAGTGTAGGGCGCGTCTTTTCCTACAGCGATAAATACAAACCGGTCTATCTCGTGACCTTCGAGTGCCATACACATACGGTAAAACTGGTCCTGTATGTGATAGCCTAGCTTGCCAGCCTGCGACGCGAAGCCGGCAGGCGAAGGATCTATCGTTGTCTTTAAATCAATTATTACGGCAATATCTTTTCGCCACGCATCCGGCCTACATCTTAGGTCAGCATTCCTGACATGATCTTTTACGAACAAACTGGGCTCTATTAAAATGTCACCAGTTAATAGTTTTGCCGCTTCCTCATTTGCCCACACAGCCTTAGCCATGTCGTGTGCAATTTTATACTCTGCCTCTGTCAGTAGGATTGCGCCGGCGGCTTCAGCTTCATCCTTATGCTCAGTCCACGCCTTGCCTCGTCTAGTCTCTGGCCCACACCAGACAGTGTTGGATCTATGAGGCTCTAAACAGAGAGTGTGAGTAGCTGTGCCTAAGTCAAAAGCTGCCGAGCTTTTAAATTCGCCGTACTTGTAATGCGCTAATGACTTCTGCGCTATAATTTTTGCACCTGACGCGCTTAATGCTGGCGATAGGTGATACTCCTCATTGTCGAGGTTTAGTTTGATACTCATGTTGTTTACTCCCATAATTTCCAATGAGTAGAGCCTCGGCTCTGTGTTCATCTTTTTTTCTTTTTAACTCTGACGTTAAGTCAGGATACCACTGCTGTGCTAGACGTCTACTCGCGTCTTTATCTTTTGCCAAGCCTAAAGCTCGTTTCCAAGTGTTGGCGCTTACGATAGTGTAAGGCGATTTAGATAGTGCACAAGTGCTTGTTATCTGTCCGAATGCAAAACCGATTTTAAATGTAGATACGACGCCCTGCTTAGGCATGGCGTGCTGACGCTCCACGTAAATGTGATCGACTTTGTCTCCGCTGGTAATCAGGTCCATTAATGCAGCTACGTCCACGCCGCCCTCGTCGTACACGGGTAAGTCGTGAACCTCAGCCCAGTTGTCTCTGGGTGATAAGAGGGCAACGCCGCCCGTCTTGTAGCCGCAATCAATGCCAATAATCATACTGTAAGCTCTTCCCTTTAGCTTTAGCGTCTTTGACAACTAGCATCTTGACGTACTCATTTTCTGACACGCCAACTCTAGCTGCTTCCTCTTTGATATGGTCAACAAGCTCTTCCTCCATGCGAGGGCCAATCTGCTTTTTCTTGCGCTTGTTCCACTTGCCGCCATCTTTAGTAAGTTGTACTTGCATATTTATCTCCGTATTTGTCAGCAACTTGTTAACACCTAGTTATTAGTTTCACAACCCTTGCAAGTTATCTTCAAAAATTTTTATTCCTTTTTCCTTGAGGTGATACCTATCTAAACCGTCAAGCTCAGGAGTATTTGTTACATAAAGAGCAATATTTTCGTCTGGAGCGCCCCACTGAGGAATAGTTATTGCAGCTCTGATAATTTTACCTCTGCGTCTTTCTACGCCCCAACCTTTAATGTCACCAAAAACATCTGAGTAAACACCTCGAACCCATCCACCACTATCAACTTTTAACCAAGTCATTTTACCTTTGATTTGGCCTTTACGCTTACCGCGAACATAGCGCGGCATATCGTCAACAACTTCGTCACCAAAATATTTACGAGCTAATGTCTCACCAAACTCTGTTGATAACCAAGATGATCTTTCTTCGATAACTGCGTATGTCATTTTTATCTCCTTAAAAGTGGGGGCCGTAGCCCCCGTTGAAGAGGAGGGCTTATGCCTCCTCCCTTTCTCTTCTCAGACGTTCCTCTTCGAGATACTCAGCCTCTGACTCTGCATTAGTCTCCAAAGTCATTTGATAGCACTCTTCACAAAGAACCCAATTAACGTCTGGGCGAAATGGTGCGCTACATCTGCATCCTACACAACTCCCCCATCTTCCTGTATCATGTCCCATTTTTACTTCTCCTTTAGGTTGTGGGGGCTTTACGCCCCCTGTTGAAATTACCACGCTTCTCCGTGATCTTCGTCAAAATGATCGTAGCGGCTCTCCCACCAGACTTCGGCTGCGCGTTCAGCGGCAAATTCCGCTTCATAGCTACGTTCATTTTCGTACCATTCTTCTAAACGCTCTTGTCGCTCTTCGACTGCTTTGCGTATAGCTGCAAGCATATCTGAAAGCGCTTTATGACGTAGCTCTATCTCTGCATTTACGTTGTCAGCTCGTAGCGTGCAGACATATGATTTTTCCATTGGAAAATCTGACATCATTCCGACATTGCGCTCTTCGCCGTTTCCGTCGGATAGCATGATGTCCCAAGCTGGGACACCTTTTGCTACTCTAACTGCTTTTAATTGAATACCTGACATTATCTTCTCTCCTATTAAGGTGTATAAAAAACAATCATTGAACCGTCTTCTGGTGAGCCATTTAGACCCTCGCTCAATGCATATAATGACCAATATGCTTCTTGTGTTTCTTCTGAAACATTATCTAACCCACGACGATCAATAACTGATAGTAAGTGATTGATTGCGCTATCTACACGAGATTCTAAAGATTTATCTGACATTTTTTTTCCTTTCTGGGGGCCGTAGCCCCCGTTTATTACCCTTTGGTAAACATTCCCTCTTTAAAAGATACGTGTGACCACTCACCATCTTCGTCTATGTAATGAGTAAAAATTACTTGATCTTTTATTTTATAAATTTTTGTTCCCTCTGAAACGATCAATTTTAACTCAGTGTTTGCTGGCAAGATGCAATCATTAACTACAAAGTTTTCCATCCACTTTCCTACTTTGACAGGTACTTGATCATGTTCCATTTTTTTCTCCTTTAAAACTCTATACTGTTAACTTAATGTTAACACCTATAAATATCAACCCCTACAAAGCATTTATTTTAATTATTTTTAAAATATGTTAAAAAGATAAAAAAATGGAGTTTATTTATGGAAAATATGCGTCTGCCCATCGCCCTAGTGGGTGTATTAGCCATGCAGCTCGCCGGAGGCGTGTGGTGGGTGAGCCAACAGGCTGCCACCATTGAAGCACTCACGGAGGATATTGCTGTCCTCACGGCGTCTAACAGCGCCGCTGACAGGACAAATTTGATCAGAGATGTAGAGCAAAATAGTGAAAATATTGAAGAAATGATCGACATACTTTCAGAACATTATGAGGATATGGAAAGCGCCGATAATGAAATTTGGGAAGAAATAGACCAAATACATGAGGACGTAGGTGGGATGGCAAGTCATATGATGGCTATTGTTAAGCTACAATCTAGAGTTAAGACTTTAGAAAACTCTTTAGATTTCCTAGCAAGACGTCCAACAATGTCGGATGGGAGATAAAAAATCGATCCTATTAGCCTTCTTAGCTCAATTAAATTAGGCATTAGCGCCGGCAAATCATTGCATGGCCTAAGCAAACAGCTTGGGCAATTTTTTGATGCTACCGACAATGCTAAAAAAAAATTACAAAAGAAGGGCATTACCAGCTCTGACGTGAATAAAATTAGTATGGAACGATTTGCGAAATTACGCGCCGCTGCCGACGCTGAGGAGCAACTAAAAGCTTTTATTTGTGACCCTAGGCAATCGGGGCTGGGCCCATCACACTGGCAGACACTTCTTAAAATACGCAGGGAAGTTCTTCAGGAAAAACGTGAGGCCGAGGCTCAGGCAAGAAGGGACCAGATAGCTCAGCAAGAGTTAATGATTACAATAGTAGGAATAATTGTGTTATTGATTTTTACGTTTGTTGGAGCCAGTGCGTATCTTCACTATATGAATTGGATAAATTTAAGGGATTTTCTTCCATGATTTACGTTTTGATTTTTTTGCACTTTGTAAATACTGACAACCTCAGGTATTACCAAATTGGTTCTTATGGGGATTTGGAAAGTTGTAATATTGAAAAAGAAAAAGCAAAGATTATGGTAACTCATTCAAGCATGGCCTTGACGTGCCTAAACGTAAATCCGCAACAGTAGAGAAACGAAATGGCAAGTTTTCAGCTTATGACAAAAAAGGTAAACTGATAATACTTAGCCACAGTTCCAGAGTAGTGAAAGGGTATCTTTATGAACAAGGAAGAAATGGAAGCTTGGGACCTCAATGGCAACGGAAAAATTGACCCCGACGAGCGAGAATTGTTGTTAGACAACAAAAAAAGAGAAATTGAAGACATGGACCACAAGCGCAACGCGCAGTTAAAAATGACGTGGGTGGCTATCAGTGGCCTCATTTTCTATCCGCTTGGCATCGTTGCAGCGTCCATAGCTGGCTACGATACAGCCGCTGAATTGATTGCTGACATTGCAAACATATATATTGTAAGTGTATCAGCTCTAGTCGGGGCTTATTTTGGCTTCACAAACATGGGGAATAGAAAATGATAGGAATACTATCCAGCGTAGCAAACTTAGCTACAACATTTATTGACAGTAAAGCAAAGGTCAAAGCTGCTGAAGCTGAGACAAAAATGAAAATCGCTACCGGCGAGATCTCTTGGGAGCAAGCTGCAATAGAGGCCAGCGCTGACAGTTGGAAGGACGAAGCTTGGACGCTTTGTTTTATCGCAATTGTGCTAGGAAGCTTCGTGCCTTGGCTACAGCCATATATGAAGCAGGGCTTTGAAAATTTACAGGCTGCACCCCAGTGGTTTAGTTGGGCCATGTATGCCTCAATCGCCGCGAGTTTTGGAATACGTACAATGAAAGGATTTAAGAAATGACATTTAAACTAAGCAGACGCAGCCTAGACAGGCTGGAAGGTGTAGATGAGGATCTACAGGCCGTCGTTAAAATGGCTATCACATTATCAAAAGTAGATTTTGGAGTTATCCAAGGTATGAGAACTCTTGAACAGCAAAAAGAACTGGTAGCCTCCGGCGCAAGCCAAACTCTAAAATCTAAACACTTAGAGGGTAAGGCCGTCGATCTTATGGCATACGTCAACGGACGCGCTTGCTGGGAGCTAAATGTCTATGACGACATAGCTGACGCCATGCGAGATGCGGCCATACAGATAGGCGTTCCTATTTGCTGGGGAGCTGCATGGGGTACTCCTCAGGCCAAATACCCAATGGATATTCGTAAATGGGAAGGCACAATGGAAGAGGCTATGAATGCATACATAGACCTAAGAAGAAGCGCCTCAAGACGCCCATTTTTAGACGGCCCTCATTTTGAGAAAATAGACTAGGTATCTGCCTCAGGCCGTATCTTCGGCCTAGGTATTCCCTTACTTACTTTGTCCGATTTTTTGCAGAGCATCGCCTCTGCCTCTAAACTTATGTACAGAGGCGCTTGATCTATCATTGCCTCCAAACATTTCTTTTCGCTTTCGTACCAAATAATAGTAAAAACATTTGTATTTGCCACGACGTAATAAATAAAAAGTCCAGTAATATATTCCATTGTTTCAACTACTCTTTCTGTTAGATAGAAGTTCGCGGCGGCGCCGTTGTAATACTCTGGGTGTATTGTAACACATAAAGCGCCGCCGCACGAATTACCGAGGTAACCCGTATCTGTTTTTTACTTGTACTACTGCCTGCCTAGAACAACCTAGCACCTGACCACACTCTTTTGGTGTGAGGCCCTTTTTTAAAAGTAGATTAACTTTTTCGGCTTTTTCTGAAAGCTCTAATATTACTTCTGGTTCTTCTACATTTAAATCTTTGAGAGCTTTGTTTGGCTGGTACGAGTTACGCTTTTCTCTTTTATCTTTGCGTTCTTTTTTACGTAAGTCTTCCCAAGCCCTGCGATAAGCATATTCAAATTGCTCAGTTGTTAACCTATTTGCCATCTAGTTTTCTCCTCAGCATTGCCACTAATGTTAGCATTTCACTGCTATGGTGTACGTTAGGACTGCCGGTGCGTTTTTGATCGTCCCTGACAATTTCTATTTTACGCTCTAGCCTTTTAAGAATTATTTCTATTTCTTCATTCATATCTCTCTCCTGATTTGTTTATGTGGTTAACTTAGTGTTAGCTTAAAATAAACACAAGAAAAAAAATGCCCCACCGTTTAAGTGGGGCAGTTCGAGCAGTGTGTAGAGACAGGGAGAGAGCGCTCTACTGTATGCAACGCATTGTAGTTGTATTTGCATTTAAACACAATACGTCGTAAACTTGCGGTATTTTAGTAAAGGGGATCTTTATGAACCAAGATCAAATAGATGAAATTTTAGACGCTATGAAGCGTCCACATAGAATATCAAATAAATTTGCACTTCACCAAAAGTGTGTAGATGCGGCTGTATTGATAGAAAGTTTAATGTCTGGCGCAAAAGAAGAAGCGCCTAAAAAAGATACAAAAAAAAAGAGAGCTCGTGACGAAAACGGGCGGCTCAAAGCTGATGACCCTTCTACTCCGGAAGTAAATGAGGCTTGGGACTAGTTATCTAAAAGCGCCGAGCCCAAATTGATTTAATAGCATTTGGGTTCTGGCATCTCTATCTTTATTTTCTGGGTTTAAACCCATAGAAGTAGCAAGTTTCTGCGTGCCAGACGTTGCAGCTCTAGATCCTTGTCGCGCTCTTTCAATAGCTGGGACCAGTGCTTCCATTAACTCTGCTTGCTTTCTTAATTGTTCAGGGGCCATGCGTTGCGTCAGTATAGGTGCAATTTCAGAAGACACTTCCTGTATTCTTGTGGCTTGATTAGGTCCAGATACACTATCTAACAAGCTAGATGCGGCAGTTGATGTTACGCCTTGTTGACCAATAGTTTCGCTTAAATTTTGACCTACTATCTGTTTCATTCTTTCCATTACTAAGCCGCGAATAGCAGTTTTAGAATTAGCGTTAACCATTGCGCCCTGTAAAAGTGCAGATGATGTATTGTTAATTTGTCCAGAAAGAGTTTCCATAGCTCTGTCGCCTAGCACCATAGCCATCTTTTCTTTAACAGCTCTCGTGTTAAGAGATTTTAAAACTGCTAAGTTTTCTATAACTATTTGCTCGTTATCACCCCGTGGGTTTATTCTGGCGTTGGCAGATATTTCATCTATTCTGTTTCTTAATGCTTGCCTTAGTTGCTTCAAGCCTACTTCGTCAACTGTCTCAAGAGCTATAGCAACGTCTTCTCTGGTTATTCTAGGGCTTAATATGTCGTTACCTAACTGAGCTGCTAGTTTCTGGTCTATAGCGTCCTTACCAGCGGCTCTGGCAGCTTTATAAGAAGGATTTATTTCATCTAAAGAGTTTCTTAACAGTCTAGCCAAGTTAAATTTAGATTGTGATGCTGCGTCTTCGCCAGCTCTACGTAGTGCCTCACCTTTACTGTAGAGCTGCCTTGTTACATAATCTATAGTTGCAACTGACGGGTTTTCAAAATCTACAGCTTCACCAGCTTCTCTAAGTAAAGTTCTAGCACCACTTAAATCTGTTGGGTCAACTCTATTAAATAAATCTATAACAGCCTGACCACCTTCGTCAGCGTTGTTAATAGAAAAATCGTATGCATCTCCATAAAGCTCCCTTCTAGCTTTAGCAGTGTCTGACATTATTTGACCTTTTTGAGTTTTTATACCTCTACTTATTGGCCCTAGTAATTGAGTTAAAACATCATCTAAATCATTTGCTGCCCTTATAGATGTATCTGTAATATTTTCTTTAGCTATTCTAGCTCCCATACTTGGTGAGTTCACAACAACGTCTAGCAGAGCCGCTGTATTGGGTCCAAGTGTTGATATAGATCCATATGGTCCAGACGATCTGGCGCTTTCTACGGCGTCGGCTGCATCCATTGCGAGAAAATCTTCTACAACTTTTCCAGCGTCTTTTTTAAAACCAATTTTTTCTATTATGTCAGAGATTGGTTGTTGTAAGTATTTACCGTATAAATACCCAACACCTTTTGAAACCGGCACACCGCCACCGCCAAACAGAGCGCCCGTACCAGTGCCAACTTTTACGCCGGTGGTGTAATCTCTAAAGTCTCCTGTATTTACTAGTTTAGGTAATCCTGAAACAGCGCTTTCAGCTCCTCCTAGTATTCCTCCAATAGCAGCGCCTTGGCCCATTTGTCCGAGTAAACTGGTAGATGTAAGAGCTGGCGCAAATGCAGCTCCACCGCCAAGAGCAAACCCAAGTCTGGAAAGCCTTGAAGCTATTGGGGCTTCTTGGGTTCTTCTGTCTATGGCGGTTTGCATAGTGTCTAAAGTTGTTTCGTATGGAATGCCTGTATTATAACTTCTTGCCAGCGCCCCACCTCTTTTGACGTATTCTCTTAAAAATGGAAAATATTCAAAAGCAGACGCTGCCCTAGTAGGTAACTCTCCAGCAATTTCCTGAGATATTTCACCTCTTGATATATCTCCAGCTCTTTTAGCTCCTTCTCCAGATTTCATAATTTCTGAAATTGTTGCTAAATCGGTTGTACTATATCCACCTTTTTGGTCTACAAATACAAGGCCACCATCAGCTTCACTACTAGCTACGTAACTTCCATCGTCATATTGTTCCACAAGTTTGTAACCCTCAGGAACCTGAACTTCCGCTGTTTCTTGTTGTGTCCAAGACGGTCCAGAACCTGAACCGCCAGAACCGCCATCTGTTGTCCAAGAGGGTCCACTCATAATACTTCTTTCCAGCTAGATGTTTTATTTTTTTGACCGCCTGTATATTCAAAATATTTACCATTATCATCTCTAATAATATCGCCAACTTGTGCGTCATTAAAATTGATATAATACTGGTCAGGCTCTTGAAGCCAATCAAATGAGTCAACTTTTTCTTGGCCGCCCAGAGCTTCTATTAATTTTTGTGGGTTATTTGTTTTCTCAAAAGCTCTTCGTATCATATTTTGATATCTTTCCCTTATTTTTTCTAAATCTTTAATATTTTTTCCTTGAGATTGATTTAAATTTAATCTTTGAATATCAGCTTCTAAAAGAATTAATTCTTTTTCTGATACCGCACCTAATGTAGCTCCAGTTGCTTTAAGAGCTTTAAGCGCGTCTAATGCCATATTAGATCTAATTGTGTCTAAGTCTATTCTAGCTTCACCAGCGTCTGTAAATGGAGCAACCCCTGTAACCATACCCCACCAACCGGATACACTAGGATTATTTTGAACTTTACTAATTAACTGGTCTATAGTCTCAATTCTGTTTACAACATTTGAACCAAGTTCACTTTCTGTATTTTCTAAACCTTGCAGCCTGTTAGCTTCAGTTACAAACATTGCCGCAGTCTGATATAACCCTGTTGCAGCTTCCCCCCCCATCACTGAAGCTTGTATCATTATTTCTTGAGCAGCTTTCCTATAATCATCAGCCGTTGTTAAACCAGCAAGCATACTGCCTGCTCCACCTAACATTTGCTGCATCATTGTATTTCTTGCCTTTGCAGCCGTGGCTTTTCTATTTTGGTCAGCTATCTTTTCAAAAGTTCCCATTAAGCTAGTTACTGCGTTTCCTTCTTTACCCTGTAACGCCATGCCAGCGTCCCTAACACCAGCAAATGCAAGCATACGTTTTTGGTCTTTAGATAGAGTTTGCTGTGCCGGCGCCTGATTTTTTTGAAAATCACTTAAAATCTTTTGCATAGCTGTAGCGTCAAAAGTGTTTTGCAATGAAGCTGGCGGCTCAACGTTAGGCTCTACATTAACCACTTCAGGAGGAACACTAGAACCACCGCCACCGCCGCCATTATTATTTGATATAGATAAAGGTGGAACTATATTTAAAAGCGCTAACTCTTCAGATGTGGCTTCAGCACCAACAGGTATACCATTAATATTTATTCCTTGTGCCGCAAGTGCGTCTAGATCTGCTTGAGTTAGTTTGTAAGCTTCTTCCATGTCTATGTCCTAATTATTAAATGCCAGTGGGTTTGACGTTAGCCCTTTAATTCCAGCAAAACCGCTTAACGGGCCAATGCCGCCCATGCCTAAACCACCGGCTGCACCCAGCACAGCTCCAACCGTAGCCATAGGATCTTTTTCAGTTGTAGTGCCGTAACCAGCCGGTATGACGCCGGCAGCGCCTGTAAGCACTCCAAATTTTCTTAGTGGGTCTGCGTATTGACGTAAAAACTCTTGGTATTCTGCGTCTAAACCGGCTTGTGCTATTCCCCTATCAAGACCTCCAGCCGCAAGTTGTTTGCCAAGTATATCCGTCTGAGCCCCTAAGCCTGTTATGCCAGCGCCAAGCATAGACTTGGCAGCGTTCATTCTTGACATATCTTCAGCGTTTGCTCGTTGCACAGCCCCTAAGTAACCTTGTGATTGTAAATCGCCGATAGTTTGCCCCATGTTAGCTTCAAAAGCGCCCTGACGCTCACCTTCATAAAGATCGCGTCTAGCTCCACCAAAACTTTTACGTCTAATCATGTCAGCGTCTTCACCTACACGAGCCTGATCCCTTTCTCTAAGCATACGATTTATAGTTGGGTCTACGACATTATCTGTAAACTGATTTGTGTATTCTTGTATGTCAGCGGCTCTTTGGGCCGGCGTCCTGTTAGCCATGTCTCCAAATATGTCAGAGGCTTGTTGTATCTCAGAAGGAAGCGTTAGGGCTCCGTAGCCCCCCATTGCTTGCCTTTCTAACCCAGACAACCCTGCAACTCTATCACCAGAGTAAGTTTCAAATTCAGTATTTTTTATTTTATCTGCAAAAGGAATAATTGTATTTACAAATAAATCCTCTTGGAACTGAGGCATTTCCTTCGTTGTTGTCTTCTTGCCCACGACTAAATCTCCATCTCATAGTGTCTGTAGGTTTCTTTAAAGCCCACACTTTCTGCAAATTTTGAGAAGCCGATACGTCCGTCAGCCTCAATACCGGATAATTCAGCTTCCTTTGCTAAAAGTTTTAGCACATTTAAAGCTGCCCTCATCCAAACGTTCATTTCTACTCCACCCATAAACTCTATAAAAAGTGTGCGTCTTTGAGGGTGCTTCACGACGCTGGTTGTAAATGCCGCCGCTAACGTGTCCTCGATGTATACAGCCCACATAAGAGACTGATTGCTTATTATGTCGCCCACAACATCATCTAGTGATGCGTTACGATTGTTATTATCTATAGCCGGCTTCAAGATATTTATAACCTTAGGCAAAATATCATCGATATTATCAACTACCGGCTCAACCCTAATCTTTGGCTTTGATACAAATTCTACAACATTATCAATCATTCGTCGAGCCTACCATGTAGCTAATGCTACTCTTTTCCAAATTGCAGTCGATCCGTCGTGATCGGCAGTGCATATATATATGTAATTAGTATCCCAGCTTATCATGCCAGCTACATCCCCAGCGGCCCCAGTATTGGCGCTGGGCACAGCTTGTTTAGTTGCCAACTGTCTAAATGCATTACCGCTGGACACAACAGCATATTTTTTAGTCTTATCCCAGAGGACAACTCCATCTTCGGACGGGTTATCTTCAGGCGTTTTAAAATACAACTTACCTAAATTTCTTTGCAAATAATTATTTATCTGCCTACCCCATTGCGTAATATCTGGGCCAATAATAGGAAGAATAGGAACCGGCATTATCTATTTCCTCCGGCTGTTGTTTGTAATCTCATAACTCCTACACGCCAATTAGCTGGCTTTACACCTTGCACCCTCATGCGTAACTGTCTGCCACTGAACCTAGCGTCTGTAGGGTTGGCTGGCGTAAAGGGCCCGTGTGATGTTTCCGTGTCGTTAGGGTGAAAACGTGTTTTAAACGTCATATTTACGTCGCCCTGCGTGACTTCGTCAGGAATAACAGATGAAACTTTAGCTATCTGGTCACCATTACCAATAGATATTGGGCCCGTTTCCGCAAAAATAGCACCGTTATCCACGTTGTATCCGACTTCGTGTTCTTTTATGTTTGCGTGTGTGCCGTCATAATCTGCCATAAATGGGTATCTAAATACGCCACGTTGCACGCCTGAAGTTCTTGAAAGCTCACCAATCATCCAATGGTTTTCGTTGTAGTCGTAAGCTACGTAACGATCTATATCTGTGCTATTAGCTGAAGGATAAAACCACCATATCTCACCGTACTGAGGCACTCCCATGCCCCAAATTTTGGATTGCTGAGAAGTGTTAATATCGCCAAATATATAATCGTGAACGTCACACTTAATTGTGTTGACACTGTTACCGTCGAATAAAAAGAAATTTTCTTGCCCAATAAAGAAAACGCCACGGTCTGTGTCTACAGCTCCACGGCTGGTTACAGTTCCGCAAGATGTGCCAACCCTTTCAAACCGGTAAATATCGGGTGGGCCCGAATATACGGCTCTAAAGGCGTCTACGTCAGTAATGATAAAAACTTGGCCTCTGGTTCTTATGCCTTGCATAATTTGCCCAGATGTTTGCAGCTCCGTGTCTCCAGCTTGGTTAGTGCTTGCCGGCGTCCACAGATTTCTATCTTCAAATGAGCACCATTGAACTTTACGAGAATTACCGCCAGCCCCCAGAGCAAATATAAACCGTTCTTCTGTTACAACTAAACCTAAATTACTAGTCGGTGCGTTAGTTATTGGTGTGGCTACTGTGGCTAGTTTAAGAGATGTTTCAGTTACATTTACATTTTGCTCTGCATTACTTGCAGGGTAAATTTGTATCGTAATGCCAGTATCATCTGTGTCGAACCTATAGAAACTATTTCCAATGGGTAAAGTTTCATCGAGTAAGACTGTCGTTGTGGTTGTGCCTAAAACTTTAATTTTTAATGACGGTATTGTTGACGCATCGCCATCAGCGTCAGGGTCCGTTACATTTATTGTAAAATGATATTTAGCACCGTTTGTTAAACCGGTTATATTTTGCTCTAAATTTGCAGCCGTTGTGCCTGTCCATTTAGCATCGCCAGCACTAATTGCCCAGCCAGTGCCAAGGGTCCAGCCAGTGCCAACAGCAAAACTATTATTTGTTATTAGTTCAGCACCGCTAGAAATACCTAGACCCCACTCAACAAGTCTACCGTCGTCATAATGGCAACCCACCATTAATTCGCCAAAATTATCTAAAGTCCAAAATGTAGCAGGATCAGGAATAGCATTGGAAAGTTGTTGTCTTGGCGTTCCCCAGAAACCTACGCCATAAGATCCTTTACCATACCCTGCCGATACAGCCGCATCTTTACGTCCAGTTGCCAAGTTTTGTGGAGTAATGTCGTAACATAAACCGCCACCCGTCATGGCAATTAAAGCATTGTGAGAGCCTCCGGCAAGCCATGTACTTTGGTTAAGAGCTTCCCAAGCGTGCATACCTCTTATTGGCTGTAAGGCAAAATCTTGCTTTCTATCTTGCCAACCACCAATAGGACGCAACGAACCGTCTAACCATCTAACTAAACTACCTTCACGCCATCTGCCAGATTGCTCATAGTCTGTGCCTATTCTGTAAAATCCAGATGGTATATCTAAAGGTACTAAAGTCATATTAAGCCAATTTCATTATATACGCCAAAGCATAGTAAGGTGGTCTGTTTTCGTGAGCGCCACCGCCCCCTGCATTATCAACCGTTAAGGTGTGAGTGTGTGCGCCACCACTTGTTATAGTTACTGTATGAGTATGCGCTCCGCTTGAACTTGTAGTGCCAGTTAATTGCCCATTTGGGTCCCAAGTTGTAGCGTTAAAATCAATGTCAATTCCTGGAATTAGAGATGTTTGTTCAACATATTTATCTGTATAAGTATGCGTGTGTGCGCCTGCCGAATTAGTTGAACCTGTATGAGTATGCGCCCCACCGCTTGCCGCTGTACCTGTGTGGCTGTGAGCAGGAATATCACCAGTTGCTAGTGTAACTGTATTTGCACCGCCACTTGCGCCCACATTGTAAGTTCCACTACTATCAGCGTCAGCGTGAACAACAAACTTACCTGTTAAATTTGGTGTGCCGTTTGTACCATCGCATAAAGCCCAACCTGTCGGAATAGCAGATACCGCACCTGACCACATAATAATACCGCCAGTAGGCATTGCCTTGTTAACGGCTGTGTCAAGTAAATCAAAATTGGCGTTAAGTGTATTACCCCACGTACTATCACTTCCACCTACCGTTGGCTTAGTTAAACCTAAATTTGTTGTCGTAGACATAATAAAATCCTTTTCTTAAACCCAACGTATCATTTTTCTAAGCGTCCGTCCACGTTCCTGACGCTCCGCTATCGTTAACCCAACTACCACTTGCCGCACTATCATTAGCCCATGTTGCTTGACCTTGTGCGTCATCGCTCCAAATGCCATCACCTTCGCAATATCCCACTAGCCAGTAACGCTTTCCTGCAAATACAACATTTGCCCCAGAAGCATTATTATCTCGCTCGACATATGGGTTTAATGCAGTCATTCAGCTTCCTCGATAGAGTTTCCGTCTGCAACCCATTCTTGAATAGCTATATAATGTCTATTTTCACTATTTATTGGAACAAACATTACAATGTCATCTATTGTTGCTTTTATTTGCCTCATAGGATTATCTTCTGGGGCTGTATATTGGGCTGATGTAATATTCATTTATAACTCCGCATCTGCTGTATAACCGCCATACCAGTAGTTACCGACTGGCAACTCGCCACCGTAAGTGTCTGAATACGAAACAACATGGTCTATATGACCGTAAACCATTACACTTCCACTATTTAAAGATTGTATGCCTGCAACGGCTGTCAATGTTGGTGCTGTTCTCATTTGACCAGCAGGAAAGCTATGATTTTGGGTTCTATGTTCTCTATATGAATACCCTGTCGCATTACTATTGGCTAAAGCCAAAGTATAGCCAGCAGATTTGTAATAATAACGATAGCATTTTTTTTGAGTAACAGAAATTATTTCGTGTTCAAAATCCGTTGCTTCATCTCCAGTTTGTAATTGTATGCCAGTAATTTCCCAATCGTTACTTGTACTATCTGCAAAGTTTACTTGACCAGTTGTACTTCCTGCATCAGTGGAAGCCGCCCATGTTGTTTTTAAAGTGCCAGTATTTGTATCTGCACCAGCATATAAATTAAAAAATATTTCTAATGAACTTGCATTGTCATCATCAAATTTGCCTGTGGTGTCGGCAGGAAAATTAATAGTATATCTGTTCCAATTTGTATCAGCTACAGTATACGAACCATTTACTTTTCTAGTGTTATCTCTGTCAAACATTGATACAGTATAAAGACCAGTTTTATTTGTTTTCACATAGAAAGATAATGTAAAACCTAATGCTGTAGCGTGTCCTTTTTGGAACCTTTGTAAGTCTTGACCTTCTAGTTTGTGAGAAACATATCCTTGCTCATTCGAAGCAAGCGAAGTATCTGCCGTTGTGCAATCTACTTTTAGTGCGTTACCAAACCCTGCTAAGTCTGTGACGCTTGATTGTGAAACAGTAAAAGCCGCACCAGAGTTTTGCTTATAAAATTCAAATCTATCCAAAGTATAAACGTTGCCAACAGAAGCAAACGAGGTTCCACGTTGACTTAAATTCATTGCACCGTTGACTATGACATTGACGCCACCGCCACCGCCTGCTTTCCCTGCGTTATCTGCTATGTCTCTGGCTTTAGTCATTAGTTACCTCAAGATGGTTTAGTAGGCCACGTTACATCGTCTAAGCTAGTTGCGCTGTTTGTAATATCTCGTAAATTTTGACGATAGGTTTTCCAAGCGTCAGACATGGCAACATCAGAGTTACCCATCCAATCTGTTTCAGCCAAGCGCCTGTTACGCTCTTCACGAAGGTCAGCCATTGGCTTTGCGTTAACTAGCTCAGTTTTCTTAGCTGAGACTGCCGACCAAGTTGTGCCAAAGTCATCAGGATTGTCACTTTCTATGGCAGAGCCGTTGCTGTCTGCGCCTGTGACCTTACGAAACATTTCGTTAAATTCTGCTTCAGAAGTTGGATCACCTCGTAACACCCATTCAGTTACGCCTAGTTCGTTTAGTGCTGTTGCTATATCTGTCATTGTGCTATCTCCATTAATATAATCGACGACTGTCCAAATGTAGTATCCCCATGATTTACAGTTAGAATTGAACCAGCAGTACCATAGGCTTTACCTTTGACGCTGTATGTTGTTGCTGAAGTTGTACTAGGGCTATCTACAATATTATTTGAGTATCTAACACAAAGTTCTCCACCGCTATGACCGCCATCGTAATGACCTATTTCAAAAGGTCCTGCATTATCTCCAGCAAGTGTCTGTAATTGAGTTGAGCCTCTTAAAATTTCAAAACCAGTGTTATAATAAGTAGTATTTGTATCGTTTACTTTCATACTAAGATTAACCATAACAACTATTTTACTGGTGCTGAACTTTGGAGTTATTGCTAAAGAAGCTCCAGTTATTGCTGTAGCACTTTGCGATGAAATAGTTGTTTTAGTATTCCAAGATGTATTAACCATCTGAATAACTGACCCTGCCGCAAAACCTAAGTCCTTAGTTGTAGGAGCCGCCCCTGCTGTCGTTTGTATCGTATCAACTTTTAAGATGCTACTCATGGGGCTATCTCCAGTATTGTAAGTTTACCTTCAGCACCTAAACCCCAAGCGTCAATAACGTATATACCTTGTGGACTACTAACTCTATTTCCATATATTTTATATGTAATAGTTGTTCCTGCAGATGCGCTAGGACTATGTAATGTATGAAAAGGCATGGCGGCTTGTTGCCATCCATTTGAACTATCTCTGTAGTTAACAACAGCTTGAGTATGAAGGTTTGAAGCATAGCTATCGACAGAAGAACGTAAAGCATACTGTGCCTTAGTATCAGCCGATGTTGAGTTTCCTGTTTGTAGTTGAGCCGCCGCTGTAACTAATAACTTAGAATTAGCAAACTTTGTTGTTATCGAACCACAAGTTGCCATAGCTACTAGGCTTGCTGTACTAGAAGAGGAACCACCAAAAGTTGCAGTTACAGCTTGAACAACATGGCCTGCAATATGCACACCATTGCCACTCGTCTTTTCGTTTATTGTATCTACTTTGAGAATGCTCATTGGGCTATCTCCATAGCAGTTATTGAGGCAGTATGAGTAGTACCAGATGCGTTATAATTAAACCTTAAATCCCCTACGTTTGATATATAAGCCTGAGTTTTATAGGTAATTGCTGATGTTGTGGCAGGGCTGTCCAAGTGGCTTATGGCAAAATTTATAGGCATCCAAGTGGTATTATTATTATAAGCATTATTACCATGAATTACTGTACTACCTCTAAGCAAATTATGATATACATAATTAGTTTGATAACAAATACCCAAAGTACCTAAAGAAATAAATATTTTACTTGTATTAAACTTTGGCGTTATGCTTACAGAAAGGCCAGTATCAACAGCCGAAGTTGAAGTTATTTGAGTTTGGTCATTTTTAGTAGATGTTACCACTTGAATAACATGACCAGCCGCATGAAGCTCCTGACCGCTAGGTACGATAATCTTATTTGCATTAGCTCCGCTTGTTGGACCTTTTAGATTTTCAACGTGTAACGTACTCATATAATCACCAAATTTCCGCTAACTGTAAGGGTTGTGCCAGAGGCAATGGTAAGTGGGCCTGTCGCAGAACAATTCAAAGTAGATGCTATGGTTACATCTGTGTTTAACTCTTGCTCATTTGCTCTAAATATATCGCCTGCGCTTGTTCCTGTTTGCCCATTTTCTCCAAGAAAATACCCACCACCTGATGCGCCTGCCACTTCAAAGGTTTTGTATGCTATGACTTCTACAATGTCCGAAGCTGAACAAGCACTTGCAAAAATTACATCAGAACCGTTCGTGGCTTGTACATCCGTACCCACTTGCATCTTTATGCCATTGAGCCAGATATCAACATAGTTGACCGAATACCCACCTGTCGCAAAACTGGTTTCACCGCCAACGCAAGTAAAGGTATCTCTCGTTTGAGTGGCTTGGGGCGTTGCGCCTGTACTTCCAATATAGCCTGCCATTAAAAAATTTACCTATTCTCTAATCATTGACTGCAAGTGCGCGTCATAAGCTGCCTTAACTTCATCAGTAAATATTTGTGCAGCAAAGGCTTGAACGTCTGCGCTTTCATTCGCTAAATCATCTGCGCTTATATCTGGCATAACAATGTGCCTATGGAATGAACGGCTTATTTCCACACCGTCTCGCTTTACAATCGTTGCATCCCTTACTTGGATTACTTTCCAATCATTGTTACTAACAATTTCAACTTTATCTTCAATTTTTTCTTCTGTTAGTGCCATTTTAAGTTCCTTTTATTTAAACTTTATATGTTCCAGCCATATATACTTCACCACCCGAACTAACTACGTTGTGCATGACTGCACTCCATGAAGAAGCATTACTTTGATGCAATACTGCATAAGCAGTACCACCAGAAATTAACAAGTGTGGTCCGTAACCAGTATAGGTTCCTATAAAATATAAAGAAATATTGCCAATAGAGTATGGTGATGGTGCAGAAAAAGGTAATCCAGTAAACCACATATTGCCTGCGTAACCAGTATTATTTATAGCTGTCTTAAGCGCCCAAAAATGAACTGTATTTCCAATTTTAGTATAGTGAGCTGGTATCTGTATTTTAGGTGATGGAGAGCCATAGTAACCAACCATTTCAAAATTAAATGTGCCTTCTTCGTACGAATCCAAAGTTTCACTCGAAATACTTGCCGCACTTGCATCGCCGAAAACTATACCGCCCCCAACGTAAAGCTCATTAAATCTTTTAGTTGCTGAACCTAAATCACTTGCATTGTCTGCGTCTGGTAAAATATTCCCTGTCTTTAATAAACGTGCATCAACATCAGCGTCAGTATAACTACTGCCAACAGCAGGGTTTTGTTCAAACGTAACTGCTACTACTTCATCGCCTGCTTGTGCGGCATTTATAAGGGTTACGCTCTGTCCATCAGCGGCTTCGAGGAAATCCGTATCTTTTACGAGGCGTATTCCGTTGTGGAAAATATGTATTTTGTTAGGTAAAAAACTTAAACCAGTAAGCGCAGTTGTATTAGCTGTAAACGTAAATTTCTTCCTACGTTCAGCCGCATTTTGGTTGTTGGTTACTGAGCTAGTATTTGCGCCTATATACCCTGCCATCAGTCAGCTTCCTCTATTGTATTTCCGTCTGCAACCCATTCTTGAATGGCTACCCAGTGTCGATTGGCTGTATCTTTTGGTATACTCATTTCAACACCATCTATTATTGCTGTTACACAACCAGTGTCTTGACCCTGAAACTCATTATGTTGCGCTCTTGTAACTATCATTTATAACTCCGCGTCTGCCTGATAAGACGTTAAATAATGTTGGGTATTTGCATCATGTGCCGATGCTAAATAAGCTTTAAAATGTGTTGCAGATGATTGATATTCAGTAAGATTAGTACCACCGCCATAAGTAGCAGTTGAAGTAGGAACTGCTCTCATTTGTACTGGGTGAAAAACCTGTGCAAACTTATGGCTCGTTATATACTGAGTAGCATAAATACCTGTTCCTGCTGAGTAAGCATCTTTCCAAAAATACCTCTGGCACTTGGCTAAAGTCGTTCCATAATTTTCGTGTTCGAAATCCGTAGCGGTATCGTTAACTTCTAATTGAACGCCAGTTAGTTGCCATGTCGTGCCGTTCACAGCCGCAAAGTTTGCAGCCTGACCACCTAAAAGATGCGCCCCAGTGTGAGCAATAAAAGTAGGTGATAAAGTATTATAATTACTACCAGCAAATAACCCAAAGTTAATATACATTCCTGCCGCATTAGTATTTGGCACATTAGCTGTAGTGTAAGTTGGAAATGTAAGTGTTTTTCTTTCCCAAGTATCTGCTGAATTAATAGTATACGCTTGACTAGCGATAACACCGCCAGAAGCTGATAAGTATATACTTGCTGAAAAGTTACCAGTAATACTAGACTTCACATAAAAAGACAGTGTGACTTCTTTACAAGCAGACGTTCCATATCCGATACGTTGTAAATCTTGCCCCTCTACAACGTAATACATTCTGCCAAATTCATCAGCCGCTAATGCTGACTCTGCTGTTGTAACCGTAAGTTTTAAAGATTTACTGAAGCCAGAGGGAGCATCAGTAACTTGCTCTGTAGTATATGTAAGATTATCAGTAGCGTTTTTTAGTTCGTGATAAAATCTATCTACAGTTATGTAACCGCTTCCTGCATTAGTGCTTTGGGTGCTTCTTTGTGCAATAGTCATACCACCATTAATTATGACGTTCTTTGGGCCACCACCTGACGCACGCCTAGAAAATTGAACTAATTCGTTCTGCTTACTCATGTTTGCTCCAGAACACTCAAAATAACATCAACCGATTTATCTGTGTCACTTTCTATCGTGACCGTATTTCCTTCTTGTAGAATAACTTTTCCATCAAGAACTGACAAGGCAGAACCACTTGGCAAAGGTACATCTTTAACCAAATGAACATATGCCGCCTTGACAGATATTTTTACTTGAGCGGTATGCACATTGGCTAAATTACATCCAATAACCACTGCCGTTGTTCCTTGTGGAACTTGATATACAGTTTCCTCAGACTTACCGACTGAAGCCGCTGTGTAGTTTTTAAACGTATTAGCCATATGTGCTTACCTCTTACTTAGATGTCGTCAAGCAAAGCGCAAACAACACACTCAACAGTAGATGCTGACGAAATTGCATGAACATCTGCCACAGTTGTATTTGGCAAACGAGCAGCAAAAGCTTCATTTGGCCCCAAAACAATAGCATCAGTCGAAGCAGAAGTTACTGCCGCACCATCAAAAATAACATAAATAGAGCCGCCGTTTCCATCAACATTCTTAATGTATAGAAACTTAACTTTATCTGTGCCTGCAACGGCTGTTGGCGCTGTAGAACTATCTACTGCGGTGTAGTCCACAAAAGACCCTGCAATAAGGTCTGAACTTGTGTTATTTACCGAAGAAAGCTTGTAATACCATTTGTCGTTTGCATCTTCAGGTGTGACAGTCATTGTTGCTGAGAATGTTTTTGCAATCTCATCTGGAAGGACTGTAACTTCCATTGTAGCTTTCGCCGCATCAGCCATGATTTTCTCCTTTTCTAATCAACCCAAGGCTATACTGAATGCCAATGCCTCGCCTGCCCTATCGACATCGAGGTTTGACCTAGTTGTTTCTGCATCTGTCACGCTTAACGCTCCAGTTACAGTAACATTGCCAACAGAATTAATGCCGCCATTAGACGTTATCGCACCTGTTGAACTGATAGCCCCACCAGAGATGGAACCATTTGCTGCTATGCTATCAGAAGTCACGCTTCCAGTAGCAATAACATTACTTCCAGACGTGATATCGCCTGTTGTTGTCACTGTAGTAGCCGATATAGCCGAACCACTAATATTTTCTGAAGTAACAGATGTTGCCGTAACACCGCTTGCAGACATATCTCCGCTTGCTGTTACATTACCTGTTACAGTTACATCGCCAGTTGACGTAAGCCCTGCGCTTGTCACCGCCCCACTAGCTGTAATTAATCCTGTTACAACCGAACCAGATGTAAGCGCATTTGTAGCTGTTAAACTGTCAGCACTCAGCGCACCAGAAACGGTAAGACTTGCTGTAGTAAAACCGCCAGTAACAGTTAATGCACCGTTTACCGTCACACCATCTGTTGTTGTTTCTAATTTCTTGCTGTTGTTAAAAAATAACTCGACAGCGCCATTTTCGTCCATTGTAATAAATGTTGGGCTAGTCGGGTCTACTGCGCCAAGAGTAATATTATCGCCACGAATATAAAGTTCACCAGTGTTGTTTTTAATGTAACCATCGTTGCCAGTTGTGTTGTGATAAATCTGTAAATCAGTGTCATTACCAAAGTTTACAATAGCATCATCGTTTACTGTGCCGCCAGTAGCGCCAATCTTACCTGTTAAATCTGTATTTAGATTTTCAAAGTTAGCGTCAACTTCATCATGCGTAAGCGGAGCGCCTTTAGTTGCACGTTTTACAATAGTCGCCATTAGTACGCCTCTATTTTCATACTCATACCAGATCCACTAGTTTTAGATCTTTGACTTTCTTGGTTCGCGCCGTCTATAGCATTTTTATACAACCCTGCCCATACCTGTATTCTTGGATCTTCTGCTAGGTAAGGTGCGCTGTGGCTAAGGCTGCCGTATAAGTATATATCTGGATGGCTAGTCAAAATATTATTAGTAGCCGTACTCGAACTTAAAGCCGGAACTTTTCCATAGTAATACATCTCCAAGTCGTAATTAACATTAGGCGTCGGGAATAATTCTATTTCACTTTGAGTTAAGGCATAAAATAATGGTTTGTTAGCCACATCCTGAGAAGCAGCTCTTTTCTTTTGCATTTCAAATAAGCTTACGAGCTCCAGAGGATTATGGTTAGTTCCTTCTAAATGTAATCTAATGGGCTCTAAAAAATCTGTGGGCAATACACTGTATCTAGAATTAACTGTAGCTGTGGCTCTATTCTCCATAAGTCTGTGCCGCAAATTTCTGTTAATATCTGCTTCAGCTAAACTTATAAATGTTGGAATAACCGCTGTTAAATCACTTCTGTTTAAAAAATCAGCGATTGTATTTTTTAGATCAGTGTAATTCGCTATACTCACAGTGTGCCTGCCCTTGTTCTAAAAACTCTATTATCGCCATCATTTAACCACTTACGTAAAGCCTTAGGATCATCGACGATGCCCTGACGCTTTAATTCATAATACACGGAAAGTGGAATAGATGCTACCTTATTTACATCCCCATATTTATTAGGTGATTGGTTGTATTCTTTTTTATTTCTATCAGCTATTGCCGTAACGTCTTGAACCGTTTCCAGCATATATTCGCCCTTATCTGTAACGTGCCAGTAGGTAGACGTTCCCATCATAGGATCTTTATCAAATAAACGTTTCTGACCCATTGGTTTCCCCTGAGTTAAAGTAGGGCGACTTGCGCCGCCCTGACTATTATTATGAAGTTAAGTCTGCACAGATTGCGTGTGCAGCTTCGTTTGAAACTTTCAAACCAGCTTCCACCAAGATCATTGACTTCTCAGCGTCACCAGTTTTCGCAAGCTCAACCTGTTGGATCGGACGTAGGTAAGCTACTGACGCATATTCTGGGTCTAGTAACCATCCGTCACGCTCACGCTGGAACCTGTTAGGGATCACAGACAAAGTTCCGAAATCGGATAAATAGACGTCAGCGGCCCCTATAATGGTGGTTGGGCTATCAGATGGAGCTTGGTAACGTTGCGCTGCAACACCGGCAAAAGCTGATACTTTTTGCTTATTAACCGGACCAACCATTAGCATTGAAGGCTCACCACCGGATACGAATGCTTGCTGCATGGCATCCTTCAAAATGGTTTCTGTGAATGCCCTCATATTACCGGCACTTGCATCTGTACGAGCTGTTGTACCGTCACCGGTTGTTAAACCGCCACCTGTGCCCTTATTCTCGTTAGTTGCAATCCAAGCGCCTAAGCCACCAGTTTCTCTGGCAGTAGATGCGTTCCCTGCAACTGCGGCATTATTTAGAAGCATTGTTGCCTCTAAATCCCTACGAATTTCCTTGCCCCGCTTAGCTAATTGGTAACTTAATTCATTGGTGCGGCCAGCAGTATCTTGGTCTGCAAGGTTGTCTGCAATGATTGTGGTTCTACGTAGAATTTGGGTATAGTTACCTTTTCTAGTAGTCGCGGCTGTAGCGGCAAATGATGCTACATCATCACCGTCAATCTGCGCCGTAGTCGAAACAGCGGCAAGCGAGTCTTCCTGCCACTCGAAGTAGGTGTTGGTCACATTTTCTGAACCAACGTTAGAAATGAAGGGCGTAGTTTCTGGCGAAATATTCTGAATTATATTAGATAATTCTTCACGAATACCTACAGCCGAATAGCCCGTAAATGTGTTTGCTACAATAGCCATTATGGCCTCCTATTACTTAGTAACGTGTTAATTGCAGCCGCTGCGTCTTGCACACGGCCAGTTTGTTTTACGCGCTGAAGCGCTTGTGTGTGTGCCGCTTTCGGTTTTGGCTGTGAGTTTCGAGATCCAGTTTTTAGTGTCTTGGACTTCGGCTTAGGCTTAGTCTTTGCCTTAGTTGCACGAGTTTGTCCTCGATCATATAACATGGCTTTTCGAGCCAACTTCACGAGCGAAGCATTTGCTAGTCCACTTACGTCTTCCTCAGTAAAACCTTCGTTTATGAGAAAATCACGTAACTCTGTAGCTTCCTTCTTGGCGACTTTAGTATCGCGCCATTCAGGTATGAGGTCAGGCAAGATCTGTCTTTGTTCATCAACGTATCGAGCGTGCATTTGCGCGTTCCTCTCTTCGTTAATTTTACCCATTCTCTCTTGCTCTTGGCGTACAGCATCCAGTTGACCTTTACGTTCTTCCTTCTGCTTATTCCATTGACGCTCTGCTTTCGCTGCCATCACGGGGTCTGTGTCGTACAGTTTATCCCAATCCGGCTCCTGTTCCGCTGGTAGGTTCAACCGTTCTTCCAAAGCTGGAAGTAGTTGAGCATACTGAGCACGTTCACGTTCGACTTCTTCGAATTGAGCTTGCATACTACGTTTTGCGTCAGCTAACTCTTGCGTCTTACGTGTGTAATCTTTCTGTCTCAGGTTTCCACGTCGGAGCTCTTCAACTGTAATCTCTTCACCGTCTACCTCCACAGTATGTGCAAGTATGTCAAAAGATTGGTCTTCGAGTTCTTCAGCTTCCTCTTCGACTTCAAGTTCGCCCTCCGGTTCAGCTTCTTCTAGAGAAACTTCCTCTTCAGGCATTTCGGCTTCTTCGACAACTTCTTCTTGTGTCTCTTCGGCCTCAAGCGCGTTCGGCTCCGTTACGTTATCCTCTTCGGGCGTAAGTAGTTGCCTAATTGCATTTTGTGCTGATTGCAGATCATTCCCTTGTGGGTTGTTGACTTCTGACATCAAATTATCTCCTATTATGCGACTATTTTGATTTTATTTCAATACTCGCGTTATCAATCATTGCACGCAGTGCCTGCCTGACGGCTTCAACACCACGCAATTTCATATAAATAGCCTCGCGGCCATCCTTATCGCCAATGTCAGTTAACTCAAACTGTAAGTGGCAATCCCCTTTTATTTCGTCTAGCATTCTATTAAAATCGACGTCGCCCATTAAACGCTCAGCATACCGGCCGTCGTCGATGACTTGTTGCTTACTCTTCGTCATCTATAGAACCTTTAACTATGTCGGCCTGAGCTTTCATAACTTCTCTGTTAATAGCTAAATCAGATCTAATCTTTTCGACGTTAAGTTGTGTACCGTGTTTAGCTTGCATTTCTTCAGCTTTTACAAACAGCTCTGCGTCTAGTTCGTCGCGTTTACGATCATCTTCCATAATCATTTTCTCGCGTTCTAATTGTAGCTCAGCAACTTTCTTTTGTATGTCGGCCTGTATTTGCTGTATCTGTACCGCGATAAGTTGCTCATTAATATCTGGCTTATCCTCTTGCGGCGGTGGCTGAAACTGGGCTGGGTCACTCCAGAACTGTGACGTATCTTTAAAACCAGCTAACTCAGTCATAGATTTTAAAGTGTTAGATAGTTTATTAATGTCAGTTAGTGGGTTGACGGCGCCCATAGTTTGCATTGCCTCCTTCTGCATTTCTCCAATCTGGCGTAGCATCATCATGCGCTCACTATCTGAGCCACGCCCAAGAGCCACGTTTATAGATACGTCCATATTGGAGTTCCATACACGAGGATCGATTGGCACAAATTCGTTTGTAAGGCGAACCATCCTAGGGGCGTCTTGGTGCGTGGTTATTAAGTATAAAACAATTTGGTACAGGCGCTTCATACCTGTCTCGGCAAAAATTCTAGCAATCATTTCTATGTGTTGCTGCGCCGCCGTAACGGTAGCATTTACCGCTGCCGCCGTAGAAGACTGTAGAGCTGACGCATCTAATCCGGCAGATGCCTTAGATATGCCTGTACGAGCTTCTTTGACTTCATCCATATATTGTAAAACTGGAAATGCTTGCTGGCCGACAAACGGCATAGAAAGCGGTTGAACCTGACCGGCGCTTCTCTGCCTGATTATGGCGCCCACCTCAGTTGATAAGACGTCGTCTAAATTTACCATACCTTCAGTCACGGCAACCCGTGGGTGAATAGACATAGCTAAGCTATCTAACGTGTTACGCATGATGTTAGATTTAATGCGCTGGACGTCGGCGACGGCGTCGGCTATTGACATACCGTAAAAGTCGTGGGCTTCTGGATCTGGGCAAAACGACGCAAACGGGGCCATGCCGCAAGGCTCGTTAGCTAAAATTTTATTGCCGTCGCCGGCTGTGCATATCTTTCTAAGCTCTGCAATGCCGTCCATGTCGTAATCTACTTTTATGTAATTTTCGACATATAGAACTTTTTTCATTGCGTCGTCGTCACGCTCATTCATTTCATTAGCTAAGGCTGGGTTACGTGTGGTTCTCTCGACGTTTGTATTCATGTCGTCGTGAGCTGACGCTAATGATGAAACCTCGTCGAAGTCATAACCCATAGACACAAGCTCAGAAACTGTGACGATACGCCGGTGTGCCACATAGTCACTTTGCTCAATAGACTTTGCCTCACGAGAAATGAGAAACTCTTCACATGGCACAGCTTCTAATTTCACACGTCCGTCTGGGTGCGTGTAAGTAACTCTAACAGCGTGCATCATGGGAGGCGGCATCATTTCGCCTGTCATCTGGTCCATTATGGGATCACCCATAGGCTCAGATGCAACTATTTCTACATCAGCGGCTGGGTCAGACATAAGAGCGTTTAGCGCGTTATCATCTAAGCCACTTAAATCATGTGTCTCGTATTTTGTCCTGTCGTCCCAATAGCATTTTAGAACACCGACTTTACGTATTAACGCATCTTTGAAAGCTGCGTGTAGCTCCACAAAGCCATTATTGTCTCTGTTAATAATAAAATTTGCGTACTCTGTCGCCTGCTTTGCGGCCTCCACGTCTTCTGGGCCCTGAGGGGCGTACTCCACTGTCCTCTCAGTAGAATTAAAAATACGCATCAGGGATGGGATTATAGCCTGAACGGTATCCCTCACATCCATACTTACAACTTGGCTGCGCCCGTCTTCTTCGTTGCCAAAAGGTTTACCCTGATAATACTCGGTGGCAGACGCTCTGATTGGAGATACCCAGTTATCTGAGTAATCGATTGCGTCGTCTATCTCTTTACCAAGAATGCCTTGGAGCTCGTCGTCGTCCATTACCTCAGGATTTAATTCAGCTTCGAGGCTTTGGGCTAATTCGTTTATTTCGTTTTCCATGCTACTCACCTTCCAACTGGGATAACAAACCCATGCCGGCAATGCCAGCCATTATATTTGGGTCATATATATTTTTTAATTTTGCAAATCGGCTTTTAATTACCGCCGGATCGTTAGCAGTTCTGTCAACTAACATAATGTTGCTTATGTTTTCTTTTGTAAAAGAATATTCATCGTCAGCCAAGAATTTAAAATGTCCATCTACGTTGACCGGTCTTTTATTAACATTACCCTCTATAAGATTAATATAGGGGATATTGGTATAACCTTTATCGGTTAATTCTTTTCTAAATAAATCTACACCATCTTCTAAACTTACATTTTTTGCATCAGCGTATGCGTTCATAGCCTCTCTAACGCCGTCTTCATTTAAAACTTTTTTTCCATCTATAGTTTCTACCATATGAGGTCTTATATCTGGTTTAATTCCAAACTCTTCAAAATCTTTAATTTCAAATGGTTTTTCAGTTCTAATTTTTAAAGGAAATGTCTGACCCTGACCTTCATTACCGCCAAATCTATACCTATCTGATGCCTGTTGAGGCGTTCCTACGTGAACTCCTAAACGATCAAAGCGACTTGGTATATATTCTGGATTTGTTGCTGATGGCGGCCTGAGCATATTACCCTTCATTTCATTTACCCTCATGTAATGAGCTGCATCCTCATAATTGGGTATTTTTCCCTGGGATTTCAATGACTTAGCAGGTCTTGCAGACGTTTTTAAAGCTTGTTTTAATCCAAGCCCACTTAATCCAAGATCTAAACCAGCAAAGGCTGTATTTAATGCTGCGCCTCTATAGTTGCCAGCTATAAAATCTTTGACGGCCTGACCGCCTGACATTATGCCAGCGCTTACGGGTAGGATGTTAGCTAATCCGGCGTTATCAAGATAATTTAAAATGCCCGACTTAGGTCCCCCAAAAGCACCGGTTCCACTTCCCGTCCTTGCATTACCAAATAATCTTTTTGATATATCTTTACCAATGTAAGGCGTAAGTAGATCAGTCATATTTTCTGCAAAAGTAGTATCTCTAGGTCTTATAGCTGAGCCAGAAGATATTTCTCGTGCTCTATGAGAAGATTCTATCACTTCATCTAATAAAGATTTAGCCTGTAAATCATCCTCTTTTGCAGCTTCTAAAATATTTGCATAAGATGGTCCGAACATAGGTTTGTTTTGAGGTAATTTAGCCATTATACTTTACCTTGCTAAATTTATATGTTAACACCTTGTTAAAAGGAGAGAGAAAAATGGAAGAACTAGAAACAATAAGAAACGAAATTACTGCTTTAGCATATTTGACTTGGCCTAATAAAGAAGACTTACCCAAAGAAGCTGAGGAAGCAATAAACGATATTATGGAATTAATAAAAGACACTATTGAAGACCTCTAAGGTAACTTTCTAACAAATCAAACGTATAAGCTTCAGCTCGATCTGCACCTTCGTTCTTTAATTTATCAAAATAGGTAGATGCTTCGTCTACAAATTGTTGATCTATATTCTGGTTTAACCTTGGGTTACCCATATAAGATTTTATATCTTTTGGTAAAGCATCCATTTTGCCGGCTGCAATTTTAGGTAAAGCTGTATCTCTTGCACCTATAATAAATGGTAATTGACCTTCAAAAGTCATACTACCAGTGCCTTCTCTTTTAGGAACAAAAGCACCGTAGGATGGGTGGTCAGAACTTTTAATCATACCTGACAAAAGATCTGGCTGGCTCATCCTGTAACCAACACTAAGAGCTTTTGAGTTTACTAGATCTGGGTTAGTAACTGCAAAGCGTGCGGCGCCAACATCAGGTAAACCTAAATCTTGCATTAGGCTGCTATCAAAAAATTTTATAAAAGCTGCACGTCTGCCGCCTTTTTGATTAGACAACCATTCAGCAAATTTTGTTTTATTTTTAAAACTTGGTATATCTTTTATTTTAGGAAATTTATTAGCAATAGCTTCGTCTATTAATGGAAAGCTGTTAGATCCTACAGGACTAGACTTTAACATTTCTCCATAAACTTCTGCCATATGTTTAGAAAAATCTCCTGATCTTTCACCCATAGGCATATAACTTAATACAACGTCTTCGCCTCTAGCAGCGGCTTCTTTAAATGCATTCGCTTTAGATCTCATTGCTGTAGGCTCAGAGGCCCAAGAACCTCTTTTTATTTGATCCATATATTCAGGGCCGCCGTAAGTTCTTACAGGATTTTCTAATAAACTATCATTTATTTCTTTTATTAATCTATCGTTAGAAGTTCTATCTCCAGTGGCAAAATACATTGTTTTACCCTGTAAGTCAGAAGGGCTAACATTTTTAGGTTTTATTAAATTACCAAGTAATTCGCCTTCAACATTATAATTAAACGGAGCAGTCCTATGCTTATTTATAGAAAACCCAGAATAAAGAGCTGGGTCTTTTAATCTGCTAGTGTCTAATCTGGGCTTTTTAAAATAGTTAGAGCCCTTCATAGTAAAACGTATTATATCGTCTAAAAGACTAACCATTTAACGCCTCTTCTTGTAAGTCATTTTCTTACCTTTTTTCTTAGCAGCTTTCTTTGCCGCTGCCATGCCTTTTTTAGAATAAGAGTAATGCTTACCGCCGACTTTAGGCATAATGATCCTCCAAATAAGTTTGCCCCATAATACAGTATTTTAATATAAAAGGAACCCCGTGCGTGAGGGGAGGGCTACGCACGGGGGAGCTGAGGAAAAAGCTCTCGCGGTAAAAGTAAAAAAACCGCTAACCTATTGTCTCATTTTTGGCGCAAGTTTTCAATTTTAGATTTTGTAAGTTACAGTACAAAACGAGCAGGAGATAAAAATGCCGTATAAAAGTAAAGAACGGCGTAAGTCATATAACAAGTCTTACGGCATGAACTGGTATCTCAAAAACAGGGAGAAGGTCATAGAGAGCACTAAAAAAAATGTTCAACGACATAGAGAAAAATGGTGGGAATTTAAGTCAACACTAAAATGTGAAAAATGTGGCTTTTCTCATCCGGCTGCTATCGACTTCCATCACCCAAAATCAAAAGGCGATACAAAAGTCAGCCACTACGTTTCTCATAAGCAATGGAAGCGTGCGTATGAGGAGGCTGAAAAGTGCCAGAAACTGTGTGCAAACTGTCACCGTATCTTACATTACGAAGAAAAAATGAAAAAAGATTAAAAAAAATTTCAAAAAAATTGTAAGTTATTGATTTTATTAAAAACTTTTTTTGCAATTTAATGCATTATTTTAACCTGTTCACTTGACGTTAACAAAATAATAACTATATTAATAGTATAAGTTAATTTTTTTAAGGATTTTGAAATGCAAGTAAAAAGTATAACATTAGCGAGGGAAGATATTAACAATCCTTTGCATCCGTTTCTATGGCAAGAAATTTGCGCTGACTTGGGCTTCGATGGTGGTAACAGAGATGGAGAAGACAACTGGCCTAACACTATTCACCTAACAGTGACTGAAGCGGAGGAGGTGTAATGCGTTTATACAAAAGCAGCAACGGTCAGTGGTTTGGAACACAGAGGGACGCCCAACGGGGCGCTCCTCGCGACTGGACCGAGGTTGACGTGCCTACATCTAAGCAGGATCTCATCAACTGGTTAAACGCCAATAAAGTCGGTTCCGCTGGCCCACAAGTAACTGCGCCGGAAGTAACTACGACAGTAGAGCCGGAGGTTACTTCTGGGCTACTAACAACTGATGCATATAGCTGGGTCAGTTGGGCTTTAAATAAATTAGTATCTGGTCAAAAATCAGAAGCTGAGGAAATGCTCAAACTTGGTCTTAAAGAACAAGCGTTGGGTTTAAAAAAATCAGGAGCCATGACTTCGGACGGGTTCCTTGTGAGGGAGAAATAAGATGGCAAATCTTAAAATCAAATCAGTTAACCAAGGCCCACGGGGTGACCGTAACCGCTACTGTGGCCCGTCAGCAATCAGTTGCATCACCGGCATGACTACCGGTGAAGCTGCACGGATGATCCGTCACGTTGGTGGCCGTAAGTCAGTCAAAGGCTCTTACGATTGGGAAGTGCGTGAAGCTCTTGAGCGTTGCGGCATCAAAAGCGTCCGTGAAACTTTTGGTCTTAAACTTGGCAGATCAAAAGGACCAACACTAGCAGCTTGGCTCCGACACACTGTGAAGGAGCGCACAGCTAAACGTGTATTCCTGATCGTGGCTGGCTGGCACTACCAGTTAGTTCAAGGGCGTCGCATTGTCTGCGGAATACTTGGGGAGCCGACATCCATACGAGGCAAGCGCGTGAAGCGACGGGCTCGTGTGTCTAACGTTTGGGAGCTTACCGCCGAAGGTAAGGTCACCATACCGTCTGAGGCTAGGAAGCCTAAGAGCGTGCACAATTCTGACCGGTCAAAGGCTCAGAGGCTGGCTGCACAGCTCGGCATAAAAATAGAAATAGACAGGTTCTATGATTATGACGGTATGGTATCTCAGTATTGGATTGGCTGCTACGACGATAAGTATGACGACGGCAGCGACGTAGACTTTTCTCAAGATGGTATTATCGACGGCCATTGCTCTTACGATTGGTGTGAGGTTTATGGCAAGCTCGAAGAGATCAAAGATTGGAGGGCATCTCAATGAAAAAGAAGGGCAACATAAAAGGCTACGCAAATGTAGTTGATAGCTCCTTAGACCTTTCTCAGTTTGGACATAGTTTCTGTCTATCTGGGCGAGGCCACGGGAGGAAGAATAGAGTTCTAAAGGGCTCGACAAACAGAGCTGCCAGACGTGCAGCGGAAGCATCTAAGCGTAAGGGAGTAAAGTAATGGCTTATGAAAGCGAATTAATTAGGACAGTTTCACACTATGGAAAAAGTCCAACTGGTATAGAATGGGAACAAACTTTGCACGTTAAACAAGCTAATCTTGACGATGATAAATATATAATTTTATCTGTTGAAGATTTGGAGGATAGCGGCGTAATTATCCACAGTGAAGCACAAGCTAAGGAACTTTTCCGCGCTATCAAAACAGCCGGCGAAAAAATGGGTTGGTTTGAAAATGAGTAATGTATTTGCTCTATTTATTAACAACGGTGACGAGTGGGAGCTCGTCGCCAAAAATAAACTAAAACAAAATTTGGAATTACATTTTTATTATGACTACAATGGATATACGCATCCAAAATATAAAAGATATTATGATAAAAATGATGGCAGGATTATCGAAACTGACGGGTCAGATAAAGAAATAAATGAGGCGATACAAAAACTTAATAAAAAAAATAACACCGACCCGTAAATTTTAATATTTTGTATGGTAAGATAAAATTAGACAATAGGGAGATTTGTCATGACCACCAGTAAAGCTAATAAACACTTCACGCCTATTAACGGTAACGCAGCAAGAGTAGTGTTATCGAAGGGTGTACACTTTAAACCTAAGAAGCAATTTAGAAACGTCTACAAGGACCCAATTTATTTTCGTAAGGCTGACCCGTTTGCAATGGGATCAGAGAAAAAACTCTACAAGGAAATGGTTGGCAAAAAGTTTGGACGCATAACAGTTCTGGGAAGAGACTTAAAAATAAAAAAGAATTGCAACGGCACGATGTGGGTTTGCAAATGTGCGTGCGGAAATTTTTTGATGCTGAGATCAAAACGAATTAGAAAAGGTGAAAGTCAGGACAGGTGCAACGAGTGCCTGTACATACAGGAGCTGAGAAACAGATAGAACAAATTGGTAAGCCGTGAGTGCCGGTGGTTTTCAATATTTTACGCCAAACCACGCGCAGCTAAAGCCGGTCTAATCCGCTGGTGATTTAGCACTAAGGGAGCCCTGACCTCGGCTCCCTTTTTTACACTATGCCACGAATTTCACGACGCAGCGGCTTGTTCCAAGCGCCCGTAGCGCTCGTACCGTAAGCCATTGTCGTGTGATGGTTAGCTAAAGACAACGCAATCGCGTCAGCCCTGTCAGGCGACGCTATGCCACGCTTCTTCATGGCTTCCTTACTTTCGACTTGCAGCTTGCCGGCGCTGGTAAAGTGATAGCGTGGAGCTGCCAGCTCAGCCCACAGAGCGTCGTCACGAGGCAGCTTGACGTCCATACCCTCTAACCAAGCCTTCACCTTAAACCACAGCTCAGCTCGTAAATTTAAATACGTGTCTTTTTGTAGGGCACGCTCGGACACATTTAAACCACGCGCCGGTAGCCCCAATTCCCTAAGTCTGTCCAACACACCGGCTCCGAACCCGTTACTATCGACAATAATCTCAGCCGGTTTCTTCGAAGGCTGCATGGCGTCGTACTCAGCTTTTACGGCGCCGGTCAACTGCATCAAGTCGAGGTTACGCCAGACAGTTAACGGATGAATAACTGGGCCCTGACGCTTGCACAGAACGGAGCTATCCATGCCCTGACGTGCTACGTCGAGGCCCCACACGGCCACGGTATCCTCGTGGATCTTTATGTCGTTGTTCATGGCGTGGTCAATCAAGGCCACGGGAATAACTGTGTCCTCTTCTGACGGTGGAAAATTTCCAAGCACGCGCACATGGAACGCCGGACTATCCTGCCCGTAGCGCTTCTCCATGTCGCTGACAAAGTCGTCGGCGACGCGAGGGCTATCAACGCAGCTAACGTGCATCGTGTGCCAATCTTCCTTCAGGCGGTTGTGTGTGTCGTAAAAAAAGCCAGTGTTACGTGTGGGGTTGCCGGTCAAAACAGTCGTCGCGTTGTGTCCCGACATACTACCGCTGGCTGCTTCGAAAACGCTGGCCGGTATGCCGCTGGCTTCGTCGGCTAATAATAGCACATTTTCTGAGTGAACTCCTGCCAGCGCCTCCGGCTGTTCCTGCCTAGACGTCCGGCACGATATAAACGTGCTCTGTGGCTGGCTCTTGAGCTCAATACGGTCACTCTTGATTTCCAGTAAATCGTTAAAAGGCTTTTTCAGGCGCTTGGCTACATTTTTCATTTCTGCGAAGCAGGCGTCAAAAAGCTGGGCCGACGTGGGGGCCGTCACAACTGTCTTCGAAGGTACGCGCATTAAAACGTGCCACACGGCAGCCATAGCAACAGCCGTTGACTTACCTACCCCGTGCCCAGAGCGACAACTGACGCGCCTAGTCTTTGGGTTGGCGACTTCCCGTAGCAATTCCTTTTGCCAATCGTCGGGCTCAATGCCTATCACTTCGATGGCGAACTTAACGGGGTCATTTCGGTAGCGCTTCATCAGCTCTACGAAGGGGTTATTGTTAACATTTTGTTCCATGTGATTATCCTAAAATTTTTTTATGGGATGTGTGGGGAGGACCTGTGCATTTGCGCCGACCGGCGCTGAAAAAGGGGGGGGTCAAAATCATATATGCTGCACCGCAGAAAATATGTTTTCGCATAATATGTATTATGTTAATTCTGGGCCTATTTCTTCGCAGTTGCAGCATAAAATGGCTAAAAATGGGCTGAAAGTTGACATTTATGCCGCATTGCGGCACGCGCACGCGCCTGCGCGAGTGTGATTTAGTGTGCGAAATCACCGTTCAATCTCTTCCGCTTCACCTTCGATAACGCTATCTAATAGCTCCGCTGCTTGCGCGTGTAAGTCATTGACACTTATGTTTATAGCCACGTCACGTTGTCGAGTATCATACTTAGAGTTAAGCTTACTTGCTATCCACTTATCAGTATCAACCTTTAACCTCGACACATTAACATCTTCAGGCTGAGCTGTTTGCGCTGTATCAACTGCACGCTCAGCATAATAATGACCAGCTTCATTTAACGCCTGTTCATATCTGCCACGTCTTCCACCGGCAGCATCTAACCACATAGCAAATAGTTTATAACCAATGTTAAACTCCCTCATTAACGTGCGAACTGAAGTGCCGGTAGAAATACGCTCCAACACTTCATCTTCGCCAATCTGTTCTATGGCTGCAATCTTAGCTTTACCTATCTTACCTACCATTTGCTATTTCTCCTGATAGAGCTGAGTAGCCACAAATATCTACCCAGTGATCTGCTTTGTCAGGCGATACTCTTATCCTAGATATTTTAAGCAACACCATCATTACAGCTACATCAACAGGCCCTATTTCATAACCAAGATAAGCTGACCAGAGCGCAGCCGTATTCTCAAAGTTTTCTCTAGCATCTCCATAGTCAGCGTTACGATCATTGTTAATGACCTTCATTGCTTCTTTTAATATGTCATCTCTATCCATTACCACGGTATTTCATCCCCTATTGACCAATCTATTGACTTATCTATGCCGTCACGAATGACAGTTGTTATCTCAGCTTTCGGGAAACTATCGTAAGCTTCTTCCAAAAACTTAGCCGTAAAATCATTAGATAATATTCTAGCAACATCTTCGAAGCTGTAAACTATCCAATGCTTATACTTCTCACGTAGTATGTGAGCATTGCGTGATGCAACGCAAACAATTCTACCACCTTCGAGCTCGACGCAATAGCAATCCTCAGCCGGTGGCTTGTGACCAGCTTCAAGAGCTGTCTTCTCCAACAGCTCCCACGCCCTCATAAGTTGAGCTGCAATCTGATTAGTTGCCATTACGTCGTTAGCTTCGACGGCGTAACCTAACGCCTCGTAAGCAGCTTCAAAACGTCCAGCCATTTCTGGAGGAACAAACGTAGGCAACGTATCACCCCAGTTATCAACTTTCTCACGGGCAATACGATCCAACGGTTTAAGTTGTCCCCACACTTCTGCTTTAATAAGTGGAGCGCCACCTTCAGGTCTACCAAGTACATCACGTCCCTTTCTCTGTGCTTCAGCTAATGTAACACGTTTCTTTTTCTTTTTCATTACCATGCTATTCTCCCTAATTTTTCCCACTTTATTTTTTAACATTATCCCACCTCCCCCCACTTACGTATATACATACGTTAAGGTGGGGGGAATGGTTTTTCAGGCTAATTTACCCCACTTTCCCACCTTTCCCCACCTAGACATGGGAAGGTGGGAAACTTAATGAAGAGTATGCCCATGACTACTAATTTCGCTCATTTCTATTAACAGCATACGAAAAAACGTCAGGTCAGCTATCCCGTCGTCACAAGCCCTAAGAGCCTCACGCCTATGGCCTTCCTTAAATATGTCTTTGGTTCTTTTGTTTGTATGGTTCCACTCCACCTCATAGTTTTTCTCTTCTTCGCTCCACACAAGCCGTGCAATCACTTCTTCGTTTTCACTCCTGTCACTCATAACCCAGCCTCTTCTCCAGTTATCCAAGTTCCAACCGATACGACTTGGACTTCCCTTGCCTGTCTCTTCGCGTAAAATTGTTCAACACGTAGCACGTCAGTCTCCAGCCATTGTTTTACTATAGCACGGATTTTAGCTTTTTCGTGTTTCTTTTCCACGTCCAGATCTAACGCCTCTGCCACGGCTAGTCCTACCCACATCTTAGCCTGCACACTTTGTCTATACGGCTCACCATCTTCCAGCGCCTGCCCAACTATCCTTTGCACCTTCATAGCGTCGCGTGTTGTCACGCCGTCAAACAGGTCAGGCATTTTAAATGTAACCGCGACGCCCACGTATTCACCATTAGGTAGCTGCACGCCTTCCATTCGCCTGTACACCGCCTTCTCTGCCGGCGGCGCCAAGTTAGCCTTGCCGTCGTCAACTCTGAATATGCCCAGACTTTGTTGCTCGTTAACACCCAGCTTCAGCGCGTCGTCCTGACTTACTTTGTTAATAACTCTGGCAGCCCTAGCAGCTCCGATAAGTGACCCAGCTCCACGCACGCTATCCACCGTCGCGTCGTCGCCGTGCATCTTACGTATGTGATGCGTCAACACAAAAGCGCAATCTGTCTTGTCAGCTATTGATCTGACACTGGCTATCGCCGCATTCATTGCCACGTTATCATTCTCGTTAATCTGATTAGCTCCAACCCACGGGTCAACGAATACCATGCCAATATTGTTTTGCTCTATCTTATCGGCCATGTATTCCCTGAGCTCCTCGTCTACGTCGAGCCCGTCGCGTGACTGCTTAGCAAATATAATTTTTAAATCGCGCCCAGCGTCCAGAAATAGCCGGCCCCTGACGTCGTCAGCTTTTATGTTGTAGTGCATCATGGCGGCAGCCACACGCCGCTGCATTTCCTCCAACGGATCTTCTAGGTTAATGAGCCACACGTTACATTGCTCGTGAACCATATCCTCCAGCAACGCCTTGCCCGTAGCAATAGCCAGCGCCTCAACTGTTTGCATTGAGGTCTTACCAATGCCGCCAGCCGATGCCAGTACGCTCACGTTAGAACGTATGTAGTGACGGCCATATATCCAGCGCCTCGCCGGTATTGTTGCCGGATCTATCGGATCATATGGCGTCGGCCACTGCCTCTCAGCCTCAATAGTTTCCTGTTTCACTTGCTCTACCGGCTTTGCCAGCGCCAATGCCTCACGCAGCTTATCCTCACCCACTTCCTTTAAGTAGTCGTTTGCGTCCACGACGTTCTCGACGCCCAGCTCGTTAAACCTGACGACGTGCACAGACGTGCTACCGTCGCCGCTGAGCACGTCAGCGCATTTGTCTACGTCTAAGTCAGGATCTGCACATATCGTCACGTCTGAGGCTCTAGGTACGTTATATGACTGCATTCCAGCCTTACCAAATGTGCACACGATAGTCGCCTCGACATTACCGCTTGTCGCTTGGTGTACTGACAATGCGTCTTCAGGCCCTTCCACCATTATGATTGCGCCGCCGTCGTGCTCGTCGCCAATACGCATTACGTTACCAGCTATAACGCCACGGCTGTATTTACTGATACCATTGTGCTCACGCTTCTTACCCTCAGGCGTTAGTAGCACGGCCTGTATGCCCTGCACTTCAGCCTCCGAATTAATGGCCGGAAATACGATTGCTGGCCCGTCGTACACGTTAGGGCTAAATCGCGCTACATTCGTTGCTGTAGACGCTCTGAGGCCCCGTGAGTTAAGGTAAAGCAACGCCGGACGTATTGCGTCCTTGTTATCACGACTGATAGGTACGGCCCTGTCCCACGCTTCCTTAGCCTTTTTAATTTTGTCTTTACGTGTTTCCTGATCCCGTACCAGCATTTCCTTATTAGCCAGCCGGCTGATTAACCTATCGAACTCTGACACTGTGTAAGGCATTGCATCGGAGTTTTCTAAAATTTTTGGATTTTCGCCGCCACGTTTAAAACCTGATCCAATCGTGGCTTTTATCTCTGGCTCAGTTAGCCCGACTGACTTTGCAGCCGTGTGCAGCTCCATAATGGCTAGGTCAACATTGGCCGGCGCTAGGTGCGCGTGCCTACCCAACAAATATGCAGCCTTGTTTAATGTTTCATTACGTCCACCTTTTAACGTCATTACGACGTCGCCGACGGCACTTTCTTTTACTTTTTCAAAATAAACTTCTGACATTTTTATCTCCCAAATTACATACGCCCTGCCCAATCACTCAGGCAGGGCGCGTCTTCTTAGAACCCGAAGTTATTACCTTGACCACTGTCCCCTGCCGGTTGAACACTGGGAGGTTGCGTTTCTGTCGCGGCAGGCGTTGCCTCATAAGTCGTCGCGGCCATTGCAACGGGTTGCTCACTGCCAGTTGGACGATCAATCCACTTGGCAATGTTGAAGCCCACATCGTAAGAAGTTCCCTTACCTATCACAACAGGTGTACTGGTTGTAACTTGCACCACCGGTATTTTTGTTGCGAAATTTGGATCTTCCTCAACTTGGTTATAAAGCTTAGCTATAAACTGACCAGCTCCATAACTGTTGTTACTGAATTGAGCTTCACGCCCATTAGCCCAGCAATCTACCTCGAACCCTTTTTTGTGTGGGCTCCCCTCAGGCTTAACTAACGGCTGTGCAGGCGACGGCCACGCTAAAAATTCGCGCACGCCGACGTCAATGTGAAGCCAGCCAAAGACGACGTTTTTAACGTCAATGGCTATCCCCTTATTCATATCAATATCCTCTAAGTCACCTGACGGAGTTTTAATAGTCCACTTATTCTGTGGCAAGTTAACCCTGACATATGACATATCGGAAGTTTGTGTATCATCTTGAAAAGAAATTGGCATAATGTGTCTCCTGACTACGTTTGCTCATTGGTGAATTTAAAAGTGTACGGCGGTATCTGGATCGTTTGCAACTCCCCATAATCATACCCCCACACACCGGTTTCCTGCGCCAACACAAATCTGTCCAGCGCATATTCAACGGCTGCCCTGCCCTCTTGCAGTGACCGCTCGTCGAGCTCATAGACGCCCACAGTGTAGGGCGCGTCTTTTCCTACAGCGATAAATACAAACCGGTCTATCTCGTGACCTTCGAGTGCCATACACATACG
>Ga0208130_1000129_pt1 | contig 39984 bp, 36 predicted proteins | sample ETNtaG_31_FD_185771 | JGI IMG/M metagenome (GOLD analysis project Ga0208130, IMG submission 185771) | Marine microbial and viral communities from oxygen minimum zone, Eastern Pacific Ocean - ETNP201310SV78 (SPAdes) (version 2) | ecosystem: Environmental > Aquatic > Marine > Oceanic ... | reverse complement strand
ATATTTTATAAACTAATATTTCTATGTAAATATTAAATATTAAATTTAGAATTAATAATCTTATATTTCTAGAATTATACTTTATTTAATTAAGTCATGGATGAATTTTTAATAATTAACAATGAATGGATTCAAATGCTACTAAGATTTGTATTCAATCTTTTATTTACAGGAATAATTATTAAAATAATAAATCAACATAGCAGTGAGATTAGAAGACATACATCAACATTTTTTATAATTAGTGTAATTGTATTTTTTTTATGTTTTACACTAAGACAAATCGACCTGAATTTTGGAATGGCTCTCGGCTTATTTGCAATTTTTGGAATAATTAGATATAGGACAGAGGCAGTTCTTCCAGAAGAAATAACTTATCTATTTGTTACAATTGGACTATCGGTAATTAATGCTTTAACTATAGGAGGATTTGGTTGGTTTACTCTTTTAATTATAAATATTTTAGTTTGTTTATCTGTTCTATTTGCTGAAAAATATCTGTTTCATGCAGACGATATCAATAATAGAAATAAAATAATTTTAAACTTACCATTAGTAGAAAAAAATATGAGTTCTATTATTACTGAGTCAATTAATAGCCTTTCTAAAGAACATAATATTTCAATTCAAAACTACAATATTTCAAAGATTGATTATAAATCTAAAACAGTTCAAGTCCATGTTTTGTTCTTTAAAAATGGCAAATAAATCATTATATTTTATATTGATTTTGTGCTCTAATTATATTTTAAGTCAAGAGAGTACTGAATCAAAATTTTGGTCATCAGCTTCATATAAATATCAGTCAAGTGAGAAACTCTCGTTTAGTATTTCTCAATTATATAGAGTAAAAGATGATTTAAAGGCAGTCGATAGCTATATTTCTGAAATTAGCTCTGATTATGTTATTTCAAAAGATTTAAATTTTGAGATTGAATTAAGATACTATTCAAAAAATGACAACAAGGGCTCTGTTCAAGGGTTTGAAAATTTATGGAGGTATCGACTTGCACTTGAAAAAGAGCTAAAGCTTAAACCATTAAAGATTTATTTAAGATTTGCTTTTCAAAGAAGGAGTTCCTTGGACCGTGATAATTCTTTCAAAGAATATATTAGAGCCCGATCAGCTTTGGAATATTCAATAAAAAACTGGGACTGGGACCCTTATTTCTATTTAGAAATTATAAATAAAACTTCTGGAAATAGTTTGCAAAAAATTAGATATGGCTTTGGAAGTAGTAATAAGGTTAAGGAAAGCAAATGGACCATCAGGTATTTTTATCAGGTTAATAAAACTATTCCAAAAGAAAACTACCATGTTATGATGTTGAAGTATCGGTATAAACAAAAATCCAAAAAATTAAAAAAAATCAAGGAGCAAAAGCAACAAAAAAGAATTAATCAAAAGAATCAAAAATAATTTGATTGACAAGGTCTGCGTGTTTTTCTATATGCTCGTGATCAAATGTTCTAACATCATACTGATGCTCAATTAGTCTTGTTAACATAAAAAAGCTACAACAGGCACCAAAAATTATACTAACAAAATTAGGTTTGGGTATCGCAGTGAAATTTGGACTAATCGACGCTTTGTTAAGGGCACTTTCTCCAATTTTTGTTAAAGGTTTAACAATTGAATTAATGAGATAATCTGACCTCCAGCTTTTTTGTCCCATTTCCATGTAAGTTAATTTGTAAAAAGGAGGGTTTTTTGCAGAAAAATAAATAAGCTGTCTAGTGTATGATCTTAACATAGAAACCCCTTCCGTATCTTTTAATTCAGATCTAATGGCTTCAAATTTTACAACTATTGACTTAGCTAAACGATCAACAGCCTTTTTCCATAGCTCTTCCTTGTTTTTAAAATGATAGCTAATTAATGAATTTGTTATACCAACTTTTTCAGCAATTATTTTTAATTGTGCTCCTTCAAATCCAAAAGTTGAAAAATGTTCTAATGCAATATTTAAAAGGTTGTCGATATCAAGTTCTTGAGCTAAACTAGGACGACCTCTTTTTCTCTTAGTTATTATTGATTTCAATAAAAATTATTTTGTATTATAATAAAATTTCTTTCTTAAATATAATAAAAATCTATTTAAAGAGTCACATTATAGATAGTAATAAAAATTTAAAGTCAAATATTAAATTTGAATTTAATATTGTAAATTTGAATAAAAATTTAAGAATGAATATTTTAGTTTGTATAAGTAATGTACCAGATACAACCTCAAAAATTAACTTTACTGAAGACCATAAAGCTTTCGATATAAATGGTATCCAATTCATAATCAATCCAAATGATGAATTTGGCCTAACAAGAGCTATATGGTTTCAACAGAAAAATCAAGCTACGGTAACTGTCGTCACTGTAGGAGATTCTAGTTGTGAACCAATTTTGAGAAAGTGTTTAGCAATTGGTGCAAATAAAGCAATTAGAATTGACACATCGGCAAAAGATGGTTTTTATGTTGCAACTCAATTAAAATCATTGTGTGAAAAAGAAAAGTATGATATTATAATTTGTGGAAGAGAGTCAATTGATTATAATGGAGGAATGGTGCCTGGTATGCTTGCTCAAATGTTGAAACTACCTTTTGTTACAAACTGCATTTCTATGGAAGTTATTGAGAACGTAGTTAATGTAAAGAGAGAGATTGATGGAGGTATAGAGTCTAGTAGCAGTTCTTTGCCAATAATTATTGGTGCACAAAAAGGTCTAGTTGAAGAGTCGGATTTAATTATACCTAATATGAGAGGAATAATGCAAGCAAGACAAAAACCTTTAGATGTTATTGCTCCAGTTAGTAGTTCAGCTAAGTCTAGTGTTGAGCAGTTTCAAAAACCACAAGAGAAAGAAAGTGTTAAGCTTGTAGCCCCCGAAAATATAGATGAATTAATAAGTCTTTTGCATAACGAAGCAAAAGTAATTTAAAAGAATAAAATATGTCAATTATAGTATACGCCGAGAGTTTAAATGGTAAATTCAAAAAAAGTGCATTTGAAGTTTTATCTTATGGAAGAGCCTTAGCAAATAAATCCAAAAAGAGTCTAGTTGTGATTTCAATTAACGCAGATAATCCAATGAAGCTTTCAAATTATGGGCCCGATAAAATAATTTCATTAAAAGATCCCAAATTGAAAAATTTCACTGCTCAAAATTATGCTAATGTTATTTCAGAATATTCAAACAAAGAAAATATATCAATTTTAATTCTAAGTTCTTCAGCAGACTCTAAATACATTGCTCCATTAATTTCGGTTCAACTTGAAGCTGGACTTGCAACAAATGTAGTATCAATCCCAAAAAGTCTATCTCCTCTAGTTGTTAAAAGATCATGTTTTACTAATAAAGCGTTTAATAATACAATATTAACAGGAGTAATAAATATCATATGCGTATCTAATAATTCGTTTGGCGTTATTGAAAACCCCTCCGAACCTCAAATAATTGATGAAAGTATCCAATCTGAAATCGATAGTAGTTTGAAAGTTAATTCAATTGATAAAGCATCAGGAACTGTAAGTATTGCAGATGCAGATGTAGTTGTCTCTGGAGGAAGAGGTTTAAAGGGGCCTGAGAATTGGCATCTAATTGAAGATTTAGCTTCAGTTCTTGGCGCAGCTACAGCATGCTCTAAGCCAGTCTCTGATATGGGTTGGAGACCTCATAGTGAACATGTTGGACAAACAGGAAAACCTGTAGCTTCAAATTTATATATTGCGATTGGGGTCTCAGGAGCTATTCAACACTTAGCAGGAATTAATTCCTCTAAGGTTAAAGTAGTAATTAATAATGATCCTGAAGCACCTTTTTTCAAAGCGGCTGATTATGGAATTATTGGTGATGCTTTCGAGGTTGTTCCTAAGTTAATTGAAAAATTAAAAGCATTTAAAGTTCAATAATATCATTCTTTAATAATAAATAAAGCAGGTCCATCGACCTGCTTTATTAAAAGATAAGAATTATTTACAGCAGAACCATTTTGGTTAGTGCCTGCTGAGTTTTATTTCTTAAATGAACATAATAAAACATAAGACACCTCCTTTCAAAATTAAATTAAACATGGCTGTTGTCACAGCATTATCCGTTAATTCAAATATAGTACAGGCAAAAATATTATACATACTTTACTGTCACTAAATTTTTAAAAATTTGTGTTAAAAAATTATTTAACTATTTTTTTAAGAGTTAAACCTTGAACTAGAATAGTAAATAAAACAACCATATAAGTCAAGAATAATATAAGATCTTTTCCTTTTCCTATTTCATTAGGAAGGTTTAGGGCTAAAGCAATGCTCAATCCTCCTCGAAGGCCACCCCAAGTTATAATCAATGCAGTATTTTTTTCAAAAGACTTAAAAAAGGAAAGAAATTTAATAGGAACCCATACACCTATTCCTCGAGAAACGACTACTATAATTATAGTTAAAATTGATATTAAAAAATATGCTGAGTCAAAATTTTGAAATATTGGAATTATTTCAAGCCCTATCATAATAAATAAAATAGCATTAAGGGTTTCATCCAAAAGGTGCCAAAATTTATAAACGTATTCACCCATTGCTTTTTGAACCCCTTCTTCTTTTTTATCTGTATCAATATTTCTATTTAAAAAGAGCCCCATCACAACAACTCCAAGAACTCCAGAGAAATGAAATTGATGAGAAATTATTGAAACCAAAAGCACAAGGGATAGAGTAATTAAGACCTCCAGTTCTACGTGTTCATTTTCAATATATTTTACTAGTTTTAAACCTAAATAACCAATCAATGCCCCCAAAGCAACACCACCAACAACTTCAGTTGCAAACAGCACACTTATACTTCCAGCAGTAACATTTTCAATCCCTTCAAGCTTAATATTTAATAGTGTAAGAAAAATGACAACACCAATTCCGTCATTAAAAAGAGATTCACCAGCTATTCTAGTTTCCGTAGTTGATGATAGATTCATTTTTTTAACCATTGCGAGAACAGCAATGGGATCAGTAGGGGCAATTAATGCTCCAAAAAGTAAACAATCAACATAGTCTAATCCAATATTATTCAATCCAAAAATTGGTTGTTCTACTATCCAAAAGATCCCAGAACCTACTACAAATGTTGAAAATATGACACCAAAACTTGCCAAAAGTAGAATTGTAACCTTATCTTTTAAGAGTTCATGGACATTTACACTTATTGCTCCAGCAAAAAGTAAAAAAGGAAGCATTACATCAATAAGCAAAACTTCAAAATCAAAACTTTGTATTAAAGAAGTGGCAGTTTCTAAAAAATTTGGAGATATAAAACCAATTGCAAGTACACTTATTGAGAGTCCAATTGCTAAAACCATTAACCCTATAGTTTGAGGAAGCTTAAGAAGCCTTAAATTAATGATTGAAAAAACAGAAGCAAGTAGCAGAAGAATTGTTGTGAGTTCAAGAACGTTCATGATATAAATATTTGGTTACAAAATAACATTTAAAGGTAAATCTTAATCAGCTTAGACATATATTTTCCTAAAACATCAAATTCTAAGTTAACAATTTCTCCTTTAATAAATTTATTAAAATTTGTGTTTTCGTAAGTGTAAGGAATTATCGCTACTGAAAAACTGTTTTCATTAGATTCTAAAACAGTTAAACTAACGCCATTAACAGTTATTGAACCTTTTTCAATTGTAATATTTTTTTTATTTACATCATAATGAAAACCAAATATCCAACTACCATTTTGATTTTTGATGAAAGTACATTTACCTGTCTGATCTACATGACCCTGGACAATATGACCATCAAGCCGTCCGTTTAATTTCATGGACCGTTCAAGATTAATAATATCTCCTGGCTTTAACTTGCCTAAATTTGTTACCTCTAATGTTTCATTTATAGCAGTAACTGTGTAAGAATTTTCAGAGACACTTTCTACAGTCAAACAGACACCATTATGGGAAACACTTTGATCAACTTTTAATTCAGTTGCAATTTCACTTTCAATATTAAAGGTGACATTAGAGTCGCTTTTTGAAACTGATCTTAATTTGCCAAGACTCTCAATAATTCCTGTGAACATTTCGGTTAAATTTATTTTACCTTTGATTGTAAAAATAGTTAATTCATAGAATTTAAAGAGAATCAATGAGTAAAATAAAAGTTGCTTTGACATTAGGAGATCCAAATGGAGTTGGCCTTGAGATAATTCTTTCTGTTTTTGAGGAAAAAAGCATATATGATGATATTACTCCAATTCTTTTTGCACCTAGGAAATTAGTAGATTTTCAAAATAACTACTTTAAAAGTAAAACGTCTTTAAATTACATTGATGATATTCAAAATATAAAAGATGATATGCTTAATGTATTTGAGATAAAATGTGATGATTTTAAAATTAGATTTGGCAAACAATGTCCAAAAGCAGGCTTTTTATCAATAGAATCATTAAAAAAATCGATAGAATTAATTGAATCAAAAATGGTTGATGTTTTGGTAACAGCTCCAATAAATAAAAAATCTATACAATCAAAAAGTTTTAATTTCCCAGGTCACACTGATTATCTTAATTTCAAATTTGAAGGTAATTCATTAATGTTTATGATTTCAAACTCATTGAGAGTTGCATTAGTCACAGATCATGTTCCAATTAATAAAGTTTCTAAAATATTATCAATTGAACTTATAGAGCTTAAAATTAATCAGGTATTATCGAGTTTAATGAATGACTTTGGAATTTTAAAACCGCGAATTGCTGTTTTAGGACTAAACCCACACGCTGGAGACAATGGAGTAATTGGAAAGGAAGATGATCGTATTGTTAAGCCTGCCATAGAAAAAACTAAAAGAATAAATGAAGAAGTGAATGGACCCTTTGCTGCAGACAGTTTTTTCACTTCCAAAAATTTAAAAGAATACGATGCAATTTTAGCCATATATCACGACCAAGGCTTAATTCCTTTTAAGACATTATCATTTGGAAACGGAGTTAACTTTACAGCTGGATTGAGTTTAGTTAGAACATCTCCTGATCACGGAACGGCTTTTGATATTGCTGGATTGGGTATTGCTAAAACAAATTCATATAAGATAGCCTTGCTCGAGGCTATCAAAATTTTTAAAACAAGAAATCATTTAAACTATAAAATTTAATAAATAAAATAAAGGTCCAATTTTAAAATATTTTTATAAATTTGCTGGCTTAATTGTTAATAAATGAGTGATTTAAACCCTTATAAAATTGATTTTTCGGGTTTAAAAAATGGAAATCATAAATTTAATTTTAACATTGACATTAAGTTCTTTGAAGGTTTTAAATATTTTGATTTTAAAGACTCCGAATTAGTTGTAAAGCTTAATTTTGAAAAACTCGATAAAACATTTAAATTGAGTTTTGAATCTAATGGAAATGTTACTGTCCCATGCGATTTATCCTTGGAACTTTACAAAATGCAAATTACAAGTAAATTTAATTTGGTAGTTAAATTTGGTAATAATTTTTGTGATGAAAATGATGAAATTTTAATAATACCTTATGGAACTCATCAAATTGATATTTCTCAATTCATTTTTGAAATGATTATTCTTTCCATTCCTCTTAAAAAAGTTCATCCTGGAGTTATTGATGGATCACTTAATTCGGAAATTTTAAATAAATTAAAATTATTAGAACCCAAACAAAACATTACACAATCGGAAACTGATCCCCGATGGAATAAATTAAAAGACTTATTAAAAAAATAATTGATTATGGCTCATCCTAAAAGAAAAATCTCAAAAACAAGAAGAGACAAACGACGTACACACTACAAGGCATCTGATAAACAGATAGCTAGATGTAAAAGTACTGGAGAAAATCACCTTTATCATAGGGCTCATTGGCACGAAGGTAAATTGTATTATAGAGGTAAAGTTTTAGTTGATAATACTGAATCAGCTGAAGCATAATAATTGAAACTTAGTTTTGTTAACTTTAAGTAACAATCTTTACCAATAGTTTTTTTGATTTAAAATTCTATATTAACTTAAGGTCTAAGATCAAAAGCCGTGACAAGATGCAGTTGAATACCAAATTAAATGCTTCAATTACTGCCGTTGGAGGATACGTTCCAGAGCACAGATTATTAAACAAGAATCTTGAACAAATTGTTGACACTAATGATGAATGGATTCAAAGTAGAACTGGAATTAAGGAACGAAGGATTTTAAAAGACCCAACTAAAGCAACTTCGTTTTTAGCAATACAAGCTTCTAAAAACCTTATCTCTAAAAACAATATTGATCCTTTAACGATAGATATGGTTATAGTTGCAACCACTACACCGGATATGCAGATTGCGGCTACTGCTGCATATGTGGCATCTGAAATAGGAAGTTATAATGCATTTGGGTACGATCTTCAAGCAGCATGTTCAGGATTTTTATATGCAATGTCAATGGCTTCAGGGAAAATTGAATCTGGTCGTTATAAAAAAGTTCTAGTAGTTGGAGCGGATAAAATGTCTTCAGTGATTGATTATAAGGATAGAAGTACATGTATTTTATTTGGTGATGGAGCAGGTGCCGTATTATTTGAGTCAAATAATGAAGGTCTTGGATGGCAAGATGAGTATTTTAAAAGCAATGGTGATGGTAGAGAATCTCTTAACGTTAAAGCTGGAGGTTCATTATTTCCTGCTACTTCTACTACAATTTTGAATAGAGATCATTATCTTCGTCAAGATGGACGAAAGGTATTCAAAACTGCTGTTTCTGCAATGTCAGATGCCAGCAGTACAATACTTAAAAGAAATAATTTAGTTGGAGAAGATATTGATTATTTAGTAGCTCATCAAGCAAATGAAAGAATTATTGAATCAATCGCAAAAAGAATGAGTTTAAAACCAAGCAAAGTTCTCAAAAATATTGCCAAATATGGTAATACAACAGCTGCAACTATACCTCTTTTGCTTTATGATTTTCAAAATAAATTTAAAAGAGGAAATAAAATTATCTTTGCTGCATTTGGTGGTGGTTTTACATGGGGTGCAGCTTATTACATATGGAGTAAATAAGTAAATAAATTAATTATGGATATTAAAGAAATTCAGAATCTAATCAAATTTGTCTCTAAATCAGGAGCTTATGAAGTTGAAATTGAGAAGAAAGATTTTAAAATCACAATCAAAACATCAAATTCACCTAAAAAAATCACAAATACCGACCCAACACCAGTTATAAGAACTACAAATATTGATCAAAATGCTCAAATTATAACTAATGATCAAAAAGATGTAAACACTGAACAAATAGTAAGTGAAAATGATAAATACACTACAATTAAATCTCCAATAATTGGAACTTTTTATACAAAACCGGGACCTGATAAACCTCCTTTTATTGAGGTAGGTTCTGAAATAAAAAAAGGAGATACCATGTGTGTGATTGAAGCTATGAAACTTTTTAATGAAATTGAATCAGAAATGAACTGTAAAATCATTAAAATTTTAGTTGATGATGAATCACCAGTTGAATTTGACCAACCACTTTTTTTAGTTGACCCTTATTAACATTTATTCTAATGTTCAAAAAAATACTTATCGCCAATAGAGGTGAAATAGCAATGCGAATTATTCGTACATGTAAAGAAATGGGAATAAAAACAGTTGCTGTCTATTCTACAGCAGATCAGGAAAGCTTACATGTTCGTTTTGCTGATGAAGCTGTTTGTATTGGACCTCCTCAAAGTAAAGACTCATATTTAAAAGCATCAAATATTATCGCAGCAGCAGAGATCACAAATGCTGATGCGATTCACCCAGGGTATGGATTTTTATCTGAAAATGCAAAATTTTCAAAAACTTGTGAGGAACATAAGATTAAATTTATTGGTGCATCTGCTGAAATGATTGATAAAATGGGTGATAAAGCTTCAGCAAAAGAAACAATGAAAAGAGCCAAAGTGCCTACAATTCCAGGCTCAGAAGGGTTGATAGAATCCTTAGAAGAAGCAAAAAAAATTGCAAAAAAAATAGGGTATCCAGTTATGTTAAAAGCAACTGCAGGTGGAGGAGGAAAAGGAATGAGAGCTGTCTGGTCTTCAAAGGAAATCGATAAAGCATGGGAAAGTGCTAGGACTGAGTCTTTAGCTGCTTTTGGAAATGATTCAATGTATATAGAAAAGCTCATAGAAGAGCCTCGTCATATTGAAATTCAAATAGTTGGTGATTCATTTGGAAAGGCATGTCACCTGTCTGAAAGAGATTGTTCTATTCAAAGAAGGCATCAAAAACTGATTGAGGAAACTCCTTCTCCATTTATGACTGAAAAATTGAGAGAGTCAATGGGTTCTGCTGCAATAAAGGCAGCAGAATTTATAAAATATGAAGGTGCAGGAACTGTTGAGTTTTTAGTTGATAAGAATAGAAAATTTTATTTTATGGAAATGAATACTCGTATTCAGGTTGAACACCCCATCACAGAGCAAGTTATTGACTTTGATTTAATCAGGGAACAAATAAAAGTTGCATATGGAATTCCAATTTCTGGAAACAATTATATTCCTAAAATGCACTCAATTGAGTGTAGAATAAACGCTGAGGATATTGACAATGATTTTAGACCATGTCCAGGAAAAATTAATACTCTTCACTTTCCTGGAGGTCATGGGATAAGACTAGACACTCATGTTTATAGTGGCTATGTTATTCCACCTTATTATGATTCAATGATTGCAAAATTAGTTACCACAGCTCAAACTAGAAAAGAGGCAATAAATAAAATGAAAAGAGCTTTGGATGAATTTTTAATAGAAGGAGTTAAAACTACTATTCCTTTTCACAGTAGATTAATGGAGAATACTGATTTCATTTCTGGTAATTATACTACTAAATTCATGGAAAATTATTCAGATTAAATTCTTTTTAATTATATGCTCAGCAATTTGAATGGTATTTGTTGCTGCACCTTTTCTCAGATTATCAGAAACTATCCATAAATTTAATGAGTTTGGTTTTGAGAAGTCTTTTCGAATTCTACCAACATATACACTATCATTCCCTTCAGCTGTAATTGGCATAGGATAATAATTATTTTTAGGATCATCTTTAACTACTAAACCATCACTATTTTTTAGAAGATTTTTAATTTCATCAATAGAAGTACTCTTTTTTAGAGTAATATTTACGGATTCACTATGCCCTCCAATAACTGGGATTCTAACAGCAGTAGCTGTAATACCTATATCATTATCATTCAATATTTTATGAGTTTCATTTACTAACTTCATTTCTTCCTTTGTATATCCATTATCTTGAAAATCATCACAATGGGGAATTGCATTTTTATGTATTTGATGTGGATAAGCCATTTCGGTTGAAAGCCCCTTTAACTCGTTTTCTAGTTGTTTCATGGCTTTTTGCCCCGTTCCTGTTATTGATTGGTAAGTTGATATGACCATATTTTCAATACCAAAATATTTATGAAGGGGTGATATAGCAATTAATAATTGTATAGTTGAGCAGTTTGGATTTGCTATTATTTTATCTTTTGTATTAATAATATCACCATTAATTTCGGGAATAATAAGCTTTTTGGAGGGATCCATTCTCCAGGCTGACGAATTATCAATAACAACGCATCCTATTTCTGCAAATTTAGGGGCCCACTTAAGAGAAGTTTCTGCTCCAGCTGAAAATAAAGCAATGTCAGGATTCATATTAATTGCTGAGGAAATTGAAACAATCTCATATGATATATTTTCAAAGGTGATATTTTTTCCTACGGATTTTTCTGAAGCAACTAAAATTAATTTACTAAAAGGAAAGTTTCTTTGAGATAAAATTTGAAGCATAACTTTTCCAACCATCCCTGTTGAGCCAATTACAGCGAGTTTCATATTATATGATTATTTTAAAATTTAAAATTAGGCTAAAAACAGAATTAAATCAGAAAAAGCATAAATATTTAACAATTTGATTAAATATAATTACGAATTACTCTTTGACCAAGACCAGATAATAATTCATATGAAATTGTGTCTCCTGATTCAGCAAATTTAGTAGCAGAATTAATTTTATCAAAAAGAATAACTTTATCACCTTCTTTACAATCAATTTCTGTAACGTCTAGCATTAACATATCCATACATATATTACCAATAATTCTTGCTCTTTTATCATTAATAGTAACGTATGTTTTCCCATTTCCAAAATACCTTCCAATTCCATCAGCATGACCAATCGGTACTGTAGCAATTAATGAAGTCCTTTTAGCAATCCATCCGGAATTATATCCAACACTTTCATCTTTTTTAACTTTATGAATTTGAATAATTTTGGAATTTAATTCAGCAACAGGTAAAAGATTGTTATCCCATAATTTATTATTTGAATAACCATAAAGCGAAATACCTACTCTAAACCAATCATAATTATGGTCATGATAATTAAAAATACCAGAGCTATTTAAAAGGTGGTATTTTATATTTCTATCAATATTTTGGAAGGGTATTTTTATTTTTTCAAATAATTCTATTTGATTTTTAGTAAAAGGATTATTTTTTTCTTCTTCACTTGATGATAAATGAGAATAAACAGAATTAATTCTAAAAGCAGAACTGACTAGATTTTTTATAATCCAATCAATCTCATTCATATTAAATCCTATTCTATTTAATCCTGTATTAAATTTTATGTGAACTGGAAAAGATGATTTATTAAATTTAATTAACTCATTGGTAAAATTTTGCCATATTTGTTTTGAGTAGATTGCGGGCTCTAATGAATATTTTATAATTTGAGACAGGTCTGAAGGGTCTGGATAGAAAACAATAATATTAGAATTAATTCCACCTTCACGGAGAATTTTACCCTCCTTTGCTGAAGCAACAGCAAAACGTTTAATATTCTTTTTTTCTAAAAACTCTGCAATTTCTATAGCACCGTGACCATAAGCATTTGATTTAACAACTGCAATTAATTCACTCTTTTCTGGAATTAAAGATTTTAAAAACTTTAAATTATGATTTATTCTGTCTAGGTATATATTTAGAATTGACACTAATACTAATTTTATTTTGTTTTTATTGTAGCGTAAAAGGCATTTCTACTTAATGCTTCATATTGATCTTTCTCACCTATGACAATTAAATTATCGTTGTTATTTTTTCTGAAGGTAAATTGAGCTAAATTTCCCGTCCTTGAACAAGTAGCATGAAGTTTTGTAACATATTCAGAGATTGACATTAAATAAGGCATAGGTCCAAAAGGATTTCCCTTATAGTCCATATCTAAACCAGCAATAATTATTTTAGTCCCATTATTTGCTAGTGTATTACAAACCTCAACAATTCTATTGTCAAAAAATTGTGCTTCATCGATGGCTATAAAATTATATCCATTTGAGTATTTTTTAATTTCATCAGGTGACTTAACGATCGTTGCTTTTAATTTATTATCATTGTGAGAAACTATGCTTACATTGGAATATCGATTATCTATTAGAGGTTTAAATACTTTTACTTTCATTCCAATTGCTATAGCTTTTTTCACTCTTTTAATTAGCTTTTCTGTTTTCCCTGAAAACATTGATCCACATATAACTTCAATGCTACCAAATTGTTCGGATGACTTTATGTTATTTTCTAAAAACATTTTGTAATTTTCAAAATAGGAGAATTATATTATTGATTAAAAATAACAAATGTATTAAAAAACAATTTTCATGAAAGATTCACTACATGAAGAAATTATTTCTTTGGCTGATCAAATCACAAAAATAAAGGTAAATTCCTCAGTGGAAGAATATTATAATTTAACTGTTGAATTATATGAAAAAGTTATTTTATTAAAAAACAATTTAATTAATCGGAAATCATATTTTGAAAATGAATTAGAAAATAATGATCTCCAGCTTCAGAAAAAAGAAAGTGTTTTAAATGACGAAGACGAAAAAAACAACGTTAAGCCTTTGATAGAAACAATTAAAGAAATGATTCCTGAAATGCCTGAAAATAATTTTGACCCTAAGATTATGAATCATCAGACTAAGAGCATATCTTTTGAAAAAAAGGACGTAACAGATATAGGAACTAATAATATAAAAACTCCTAAATTAAATGATCATTTTGCCAAACTATTTAGAATTGATGTTAATGACCGTTCAGCTTTTATAAATAAACTCTTTGATGATAAAGCTGAAGAATATGAAATTGCAATGAAAAAAATATCCTCTATTCAAGATTGGGGGTTAATCAAAAAATTTGTTTATGATGAAATTAAGCCCCATTATAGATCATGGAAAGATAATTTACATATTGAAAAAAGATTTTTTGATGTAATAAAAAAACAATTCAATTAATTTTAAAATGTCATTATTTGTTGTTCCAACACCTATTGGAAATTTAAAAGATATAACTTATAGAGCTGTTGAAGTTTTAAAAAACTCAGATATTATTTTGGCAGAGGATACAAGGACTAGTCATAAAATTTTAAAACATTATTCAATAAATGTTAAGCTTGAAAGCTTTCACATGCACAATGAACATAAAAAAATTCAAAAGGTTTTGAGGCAATTAAAGGAGGGAGCTACAATTTCAATAATTTCCGATGCTGGAACACCTGGTATTTCAGATCCAGGATTTTTATTAGTAAGAGAGTCCCTAGCAAACCAAATAGAAGTTTTTTGCTTGCCAGGACCAACTGCTTTAATTCCCGCTTTGATTCAAAGTGGTTTCCCGACAGATAGGTTTGTCTTTGAGGGATTTTTACCCCAAAAAAAGGGGAGACTATCAAGAATTAAAAGTTTAGCAATTGAAAAAAGAACGATAGTTATTTATGAATCTCCGCACAGAATAATAAAAACTTTAACTCAGCTGCTTCCTCATTTTGGTGAAACAAGAAAAGTCAGTGTAGTAAGAGAACTGACAAAAAAATTTGAAACTCAATTTAGAGGTAGTATTAATGAGGCAATTAATTATTTTTCTGAAAATAAGCCCAAAGGGGAGTTTGTAATTTCAATATCTGCAAAGCTACAAAATTGATTTATGGAAAAGTCTTGGAAATTATTAAAGAATTTAAATCCAGAAATTACTAAAAATCTAGCACAAGAACTGAATGTATCAAATATTATTGCAGAACTTTTAGTTAAAAGAAATATCACAAATTATTTAGAGGCTAAATTGTTTTTTCGGCCTAGAATAGAAGACTTACTTGACCCGTTTTTGATGAAAGGAATGTCATCTGCCGTAAATAAAATTATAGAAACAATTGAGAGTAATAAAAAAATAATGATTTATGGGGATTATGATGTTGATGGCACTACATCTGTTGCTTTACTATACTTATATTTAACAAAACTTAATGCAGATTTAATTTATTATATCCCAGACAGATATCTTGAAGGATATGGACTATCTAACCAAGGTATCAATAAGGCTAAAGAAGAAAAAGTTTCATTAATCATTGTAGTTGATTGTGGAATTAAAGCTAACGACCAAATTGATCTTGCAAACTCTTATAATATTGAATCTATAATATGCGATCACCATTATCCAGGAATTAACTTACCAAAATCCTTATCAATTTTAAATCCAAAACAATCTGACTGTAAGTATCCATATAAAGAATTATGTGGATGTGGAATTGGGTTTAAATTAATTCAAGCAATAGAGCAAAAAAAAGGAAAGGGAATAGATTCTATAATAGAGTTTTTAGATTTAGTAACTATTGCTATTTGCGCTGATGTGGTTCCTATGACGGGAGAAAATAGAGTTCTAGCGTCACTTGGGTTAAAACTAATTAATAAAGAGATCAGACCTGGACTGAAAAACTTTATCAAAAATAAAAATAGTCAAATTAATGTTTCTGATTTGATTTTCAAAATTGCTCCAAGAATTAATGCTGCAGGAAGAATGAAACATGGAAAACATGCAGTAGAGTTATTGATTAGTGTAAATGAAAAGTATATTTCGACAAAATCAAGAACGATTGAACTATTGAATTCTGAAAGAAAATTATTGGATGGTAAAATAACAAAAGAAGCACTTGAGCAAATTGAAAATCTGTTGGAAACAAATAGTTATTCAACTGTTGTTTTTCGACCAGACTGGCACAAAGGAGTTATTGGAATTGTTGCTTCAAGACTGATCGAGTATTACTACAGGCCTACCATTGTTTTAACAAAATCCGGAGAAAATTATACTGGATCTGTAAGATCTGTAAAAGGGTTTGATGTATATGAAACATTATCTAAATGTTCAGCCCATTTGATTCAATATGGGGGACATAAATATGCAGCAGGATTAACTCTTAACCCATCTAAATATTCAGCCTTTAAAACTGCTTTTGAAAAAGAAGTTATGAGAACAATATTACCCGAACAAAGAATTAAGTCAATTAGTTATGATTTAGAAACTACTTTTAATTATTTAACAAACTCTGTTTGCAGAATTGTTGAACAAATGAAACCCTTTGGCCCATTAAATATGCCTCCACTTTTTTACATAAAAAACTGTATTGATAATGGACAAACAAAGTTGGTTGGGGCTGATAATAACCATCTGAAATTAGAAGTTAAAGATGAAACTGGAACCACTTTTTCAGGAATTGGTTTTGAAATGGGGAAATATATTTCTAAAATAAAAATGAAAATACCTTTTTCAATAATAGCTCAGGTTGGAAGTAATGAGTTTATGGGGAGATCAAAATTCCAACTAAATATTAAAGACATTTCTTTCAAATAAAATTAACATTCATATCGACCATTTCAGCTAAAATTTTTAAAAGAGTTTTTATCTGGATATTATAAATTGCTAAGAATTTCTATAAAAGTTAATTAATTGATTTGTAGATTGATCATGATTTATTTTTGACTTTGATTGAAGTTCATCTAAAACTTTATTTGCAAGAACTTTACCAAGCTCAACTCCCCATTGGTCAAAACTATTAATATTCCAAAGGATCCCTTGAGTAAATATTTTATGCTCGTACATCGCTATTAATGCTCCTAAATTATATGGAGTTAGTTTTTCAATTAAGAGTGTATTACTTGGTTTATTTCCTTCAAAAGTTTTGAAAGGAATTAGTTCATTTGACACACCCTCTGATTTTAAGTTATTTTTGTTTTTCCCAACCATTAAAGCTTCAGTTTGGGCAAAAAAGTTTGAAATTAACTTGTTTTGGTGATCAATTTCATCATATAAGGAGTTTTTAAATCCTATAAAATCAGTAGGAATAAGCTTTGTTCCTTGATGTATTAATTGAAAAAATGCATGTTGAGCATTTGTGCCTGTAGCCCCCCAAATCAAAGTGCCAGTTTGATAATCTACTGGTTTTCCATTTCTGTCAATGTGTTTGCCATTACTTTCCATAGATGCCTGTTGGAGATAGGAAGGAAAACTTTTTAGATATTCACTGTAAGGAATTATTGCTTCACTTTCAGCTTCATAAAAATTATTATACCAAATACTAATTAAGCTAAGAATTACAGGAATATTATTATCAAGAGGAGTATTTCTGAAATGTGAGTCCATTTCTCCTGCACCTATAAGAAGATTTTCAAAGTTCTTATATCCAATTGCAAGACTAGAAATTAATCCTACAGAGCTCCACAAAGAAAATCTGCCACCTACCCAGTCTTTCATTGGAAAAATATTTTCTTTGAGTATTCCAAACTCTAAAGCCCTGCTAATATTTGTTGAAACAGCGACAAAATGCTTTGGAATTGACTCTTCAGAGCTATTTTCCAGAAACCATTTTTTAATTCTTTTTGCATTAGAAATTGTTTCCTGGGTTGTAAAAGTTTTTGAAACAATTATAAAAAGAGTAGTTTCAGCTGGACAATCTTTAATTACTTCTCTCACATGATCACCATCAATGTTTGAAATAAATAAAGTTTTTAGATGATTTTTATAAAAAGTAAGAGCTTCAGTAACCATTAACGGACCTAGATCAGAACCTCCAATTCCAACATTAACTATATGAGTAATTGGTTTTCCACTGAATCCCTTCCATTCTCCTGAAATAATTTTTTTAGAGAAGTTTTTAATTTTAGTTCTCACATTTTTAATTTCAGGCATTATATCCTTGCCATCAATAAAAATTGGTTTATCTGAAAAATTTCTTAGAGCAGTATGTAAAACAGATCTATTTTCAGTACTATTAATTTTTTCTCCATTGAAGTATTTTTCAATAGCAATTGAAAGATCAGCTTCTTTTGCAAATTCTTTTAAAAAAGACATGCCCTTTTCATCAATTCTATTTTTGGAGTAATCAAGAAAAAACCCTTTCCATGAACAACTCATTTCCAAGGCACGTTTAGGATTTTTTTTAAAATATTCTTTAATCTGAATATTTTTTATTTTGTTGAAATGGATCTCTAATTTTTTCCATGCCTCTAATTTTTTTGGATTTTTATTCACTAGAATCTTTGATTTGATTTTCATCGTTATTGTTAACTATTTTTTTTAAAAATTCTGGCTCGAATGGAACACAGTCTAAGGCTGTTTTTACAGGGTCCATATAAGACAGGTATTGTTTTTTTAATTTATTAGAGATTGGTTTGGCTTGGGGAAGTTTTTGCTTGAAAGGGTCAACCTGTTTTCCATTTTTCCAAAACCTGTAACATACATGAGGGCCAGATGTATTACCTGTCATTCCTACCCATCCTATTACATCTCCCTGATTTACACTCTGTCCTTTCAGAACTTTTCTTTTTTTCATATGCAAATACTGTGTTGAGTATGTATTATTATGTTTTATCGTAACATAGTTACCGTTACCCCTAGTGTAAGAAGCTTTAATTACTTTTCCAGAAGCAGTAGCCATTATTGGGGTTCCAACACTTGCTGCAAAATCAGTTCCTTTGTGAGGACGAATTCTGTTTCCATAATACGCTATTCTTCGCCTAAGATTATACCTAGACGAAATTCTGCTAAATTTAACAGGCGCTTTTAAAAATGCACGTCTTAAGTTTTTAGCATTTTCATCAAAATAATCAACAATCCCCTTTTCAATATCTGATTCAAATTCAAAAGCATATAAGCCTTTCCCATTATGTTCAAAATAGGCAGCTTTTATTTCAACTATTCCTAATGAAATAGAATCATCTACAAATCTCTCTGTGTAAATGACCTTAAATCTATCTCCTTTTTGAAGTCTAAAAAAATCAATAGTCCAGGCATAAACATCAGACAAATAATATGTCAATTGATCATTTAGACCACTTTGTATCATGGTTTCGTATAGAGAACTATTAATAACTCCAGACCCTTGAAGAGTCACAATTTTTACTGGCTTTTTTATGGTTTCTCCAAAAACACTGTCTCTTAATTGAATTTTCCAATATGTTGCTATATCTGGCTCATAAATTATAGCAAAAGGAGAAGCAATAGAATCATTATTAAAAAGAAGCTTATAGGGCTTTCCAACTACTAGTTTTCGAGTATTAACCTGATTTTTTGTTTTCATTAAAATTTTATAAACTTCAGGATAGTCAATTAAATTATCTTCTAAAATAGAACCAAAAGTATCTCCTTTTTTAATTTTTTTATCAACCACAATAAACTTATTCAAATCATAACCAAAGCGAATATTTGGCTTGTACTTAACTTCTTTGGATGTATCATTATTATCAATTTCTTTGGGAGGTTCACATCCAAGAAATATGAAACCAAAGTTTAATATGAAAATTAATTTAATAAATTTCAAAAATATTTTTTTTAAAGTTCTTAAAAATGGATATAAAAACTCAGAAGCCATTCTTAAAGTTATTAAATGTTTATCAATTAACTTTAATTTTAAATGGGTGTTTATTATTTTTAAAGTTTTCTAGATCACAATCTAAAGAACCAATTGCAATATCAGCTTTTATTTTTATTGGAATTCTATTTTCATCGTTCGACACCCATAGTGTAATACTTTCATTTTCTTTAAAAACTCTACCTTTTTGAACTAAAGGGATTAGCTTTAAGCATTCAACCTTACCAAATTTAGTATCCAGAGTTTCTAACCCCATAAATTTTAAATTAAAATCATAATTTTCTTCATCAAAAAAAATATTAACATTAAAACTTTCACCGTAATTTATATTATTAGGAAAATAATTTCTTAGATAGTAAAAAGTTGAAATCAAGTCTTGCGTATCATTTTTAATTTTATGAGAACTTTGAATATTATTTTTTTTATCATCAACAAAAGCTAAGTTTTTTTTTGAGTCAAAATCAATAACTTTATTTTTTGTGTATCCCCCCTCATAAATATCTCTAATAAACTTTAGGGGCCTAACTTTTTGATCCTTAAAAAAACTTTCATAAGTATCCTCCAGTTTAAAAAAAAATCTGAGAAAACCTGTTGTTCTAGCATACGCTATCGCATGTAATACATCAATTTTATTTAGTTTTTCTCTTTTCAGCGATAGTGTTGCATAGCTAGCATTAAAAATCCCGTAATGAATTCTATATTGGAGCCATTCACCAGATTTAAATGAAGAGATAGGAATAGAATCTTTTATTTCTTGAGCAATTATTTTTGGAGAATTGAAATAAAAACTAAAAAGAAAATAGAATATAATAAACCTTTTGAGAATCAAATTTTTAATATTTTTATGCTAAAATTATTAATAAATATAAAGACATTGAATTATATTTTTTTAATCTAAATGTATTTGTTTATATAATTTTGTAGCCTTTGATATCCCTACAGCATCGGTAAGCTCTTTTTTTGATGCCATTTTAATATTATTAAATGATTTAAATTTTTTTATGAGTTTTATTTGAGTTTTAACACCAATACCATTTATCTTATCAAGATTGGAACTTAATGCACTTTTACTCCTTTTATTTCTATGTAGTTTTATACCAAACCTATGGGCTTCATTTCTCAACTGCTGTATAATTTTTAAAGTTTCAGATTTTTTATCTAGATAAAGAGGGATACTATCTCCTGGATAAAAAATCTCTTCTAGCCTTTTGGCTATACCAATAACAGCAACTTGACCTCTTAAATTGAGCCTATCAATGCTTTTTAGTGCTGAGTTTAGTTGACCTTTGCCTCCATCAACAATTATTAATTGAGGCAAAGGTGATTTCTCAAGAATTAATCTATTATAACGCCTGTAAACAACTTCCTCCATTGAAGCGAAATCATCAGGTCCTGAAACAGTCTTAATGTTATAATGCCTGTATTCTTTTTTTGCAGGTTTACAATATTTAAAAACAACACAAGCTGCAACAGGGTCATTTCCTTGTAAATTTGAATTATCAAAACATTCAATGTGGTAAGGTATTTTTTTTAATCTAAGATCTGTTTTCATTTGAAATAACAGTCTATCAATATGTCTTTCAGGGTCTAGAATTTTAATTTGTTTAAACCTTTCCATCCTGAATGATTTAGCATTTCTTAAGGAAAGATCTAAAAGTTTTTTCTTGTCCCCAACTTTAGGAATAATACATTTTATTTTTGATCCTAAGTTGAGGTTAAAAGGGATTATTATATTATTTGATTTTGAATTAAATCTTTGCCTTAGCTCTACAATAGAAACTCTCAAAATTTCTTGATCAGATTCATTCAAGTTTTTTTTTATTTCAATTGTATAAGAACTAATTATTGCTCCAAAAGAAATTTGCATAAAATTCACATATGAAAAAGCATCATCTGAAAATATTGAAAAAACATCTACATCAGATATTCTTGGGTTTACAATTGTAGATTTAACTTGATAGTTGTATAGTATTTCAAGTTTCTCTTTTATTTTTTGAGCTTTTTCAAACTCGGTTAAAATAGACAGTCTTTCCATTTCAGCTTTAAATCCTTCGATAGAGGATTTAAAATTTCCCTTAATCATTAATTTTATGTCATGTAAATACTTTTCTGTTTCTTGAACAGTAATTTTTTCACCTTCTTTTTTTAATAAGTGAATCAATTCATGATTTAAAAAAGGATATACATTTTTAATTAGTTTGATTAAAAATTTTACACTTTTAACATTTGTAAATGGCCCAAAATACTCTCCTTTATTTTTTTCAATTTTTCTAGTGTAAAAAATTTTTGGAACAGGTTTTTTTTGAATACAAATCCAGGGATATGTTTTGTCATCTTTTAAAAGAACATTAAATTTTGGTTTAAATTTTTTAATTAAATTATTTTCTAATAATAATGCATCCATTTCAGTTTCTACAACAATATTTTCGACTTTAATAATCTGTTTTACAAGAAGTTTTGTTCTAAAGTGAGTGTGATTTTTATTGAAATACGAGTTTACTCTTTTTTTTAAGTTTATTGCCTTTCCTATGTAAATAATAATATCTTCTGAATTATAAAACTTGTAGATACCAGGGTTTTCTGGCAAAGTTTTTATTTGTAATTCTAGTTTTGAGATGCTCATCAAGCTAAATTAATTCTTTTCTTTATTTAAAGTTATTATTTGTAAATCAATAAACTATTAAATTTGGAAAAGGTAATTATGAAAAAAACTAAAAATCAAATACGAAAGATATTTCAAGAAAAGAGAGATGATTTATCTGAAAGTAAAATAAAAGATATAAGCATATCTATTTCAAATAAATGCTTAGATATTCCAATTTGGGATTTGGAGAATTTTCACATTTATTTAAGTATTCCCAATAAAAAGGAAATAGACACATCTCCTCTCTTATCTGTTATAATGGGTAAAGATAAACAACCAATAGTCCCAAGAATTAAAAACTTTAATAGTCTTGAGCATATCTTGTTAAATGATCAGACAATTTTGAAATATAATTTAATTGGAATTCCAGAGCCTCAAAATGGAATTATTGTTTCTCCAAATATAATTGATGTAGTATTTGTTCCTTTATATGCTTTTGATTTAAAAGGAAATAGAGTTGGGTATGGAGGTGGTTATTACGATAAGTTTTTAAAACAGTGTAAAGAAAATACGATTAAAATTGGACTTTCAATTTTTGAACCAGTAAGTTTAATAAAAAATATTTCACCTTTAGATGTTAAGTTGGATTATGGGGTAACTGCAGATTCAATTTTTTCATTTTGATTAAATATTTTTTTGTTAAAAAAGATTAAAATAGCAACACCAATAGAAATTGAGGTGTCAGCAATATTGAAAATATATTGAAAAAAAAGATAGTCTTGCCCCCCTATAATTGGAATCCAAGTTGGCCAAGTCCACTCAAACAAGGGAAATTGAATCATATCGACTACACTTCCAAAAAAAATTGGAGCATATCCTTGATCAGGAAAAAAAGTAGCTACTTGTCCATAACTATCACTAAAAATTAAACCATAAAAAACGGAATCAATTATGTTACCTAGAGCACCTGCAAAAATTAAACATAATGCCCAGCGTAAATAAACAGAAGTTTTTATTTTATACAAACTCTGAAGCCAATATCCAATACCAACAATTGCTATCAGTCTAAAAAAGGTGAGAAGTAGTTTTGATGTTTTCTCTGGAAGAAAAGGAATAATATCATTTAATTTGGCACCCATTGCCATTCCCTTATTTTCAACAAAAAGAAGCTTGAAAAAGCCCCAATCAATAATTGCTTCATTACTGTAAATAGTGATTGGATAATTAAGTTTAATATAGATTTTTGAAACTTGATCTATTACTAGAATCACGCAAATTATCAAAATACCACTTAAAAGAGATTTGTTTTTAAAAAAAGTATTTTTCATTATAGGTAATAAAAATATAAATTTAAAAAACAATACAACGTATTTTTCCCGATACAGATGAAATATTTACAACTTTTGTTGAGTTTGTTTTTATACAATTTGAACTTTCATTTTGATTTGTTATTACTTCGACTTTTGAATTAATTAAAGTAATATGGGCAGATAAAGTTTGAATTATTGCTGAATTACTCCAATCAGTCAAATATATTTCACCTAAAGATTGATAAAGTTTGAAAGTCGAGAAACTTCCAGAAACATTTGTTGTTGAATTATTTACATTTAATATGACAGATAAATTTTTTGGGATTAATAATATTAGTGAGGTTGAATGATTTTTATGTATACTTAGTTTATCGTTGAGGACAAAAGAGGTTGGAGTAGTTTTTTCCTTTATATAAAGAGTATCATTTTGAATATTTGAGACCAGTAATGATTTATTTTTATATTCACCTCTACTTGAATATTCAAGATCTAAAAAATGAGAATCAGAATTAGAAATTATAAATGAACTTACTAATGGAAGGTCTAAATTTAAGATTTTAATCTTTGAAGAATCAAATTTCTCATTGTATTTAGATTGACTAGCAAGGCTAAAAGAAATAAACAGTATGAGAGGGACTAAAGGATTTATTTTTGCATATTTTTAGCTTCAATACTTAAAGTCGCATGAGGTACAAGTATTAATCTTTTCTTGTTGATAAGCTTACCTGTAACACGACAGACCCCATATGTTTTATTACTTATTCTTACCAGGGCATTTTTTAAGTCACGAACAAATTTTTCTTGTCTCAATGCAAGTTGAGTGTTGGCCTCTTTTGACATAGTTTTAGATCCTTCTTCAAATGCTTTAAAAGTTGGTGAAGTGTCTTCGGTCCCATTATTGCCATCATTCATATAAGAACTTTTAAGCAAATTTAAATCTGAATTTGCCTTGATGATTTTTTCTTCGATTAACTTTTTAAATTTTTCTAACTCTTTATCGCTATATCTATTTGTTGTTTCCATTATGTAATTTTTTTTATTAAAACAGAAATTTTTATTTTATCGAATTCTAGTACAATTCCATCCTGAGTTTGATTAATCAAACTTATAGATTCTGCAAGAGTCTCATTTTTTATGTATTGTTTAAAATTTGAAATAGCTTTATTTAAAGTTGAATTATTACTTATAAAAATCTGAATTTTATCAGTAACATTCAAACCTAAATCTTTTCGATAATTTTGAACTCTATTAACAAATTCTCTTGCAATTCCTTCTCTTATGAGTTCTTCGTCAAGACTAACATCAAGTGCAACTGTCACTCCACTTCCATTTGCGACCAGCCAACCTTCAATATCTTTTGAACTGATTTCTACATCATTTGCCACTAATTTAATATTTTTTTCATTAAATTTTATAAGAATCTCACCATTTTGCTCTAATTCATTAATGTCGTCAGAATTCATTAGATCAATGGATTTAGCAATTGACTTAATATCCTTTCCATATCGAGGACCTAATACTTTAAAATTTGGCTTAATTGTTTTGACTAAAATCCCACTACTATTATCAATTATTTTTAACTCTTTTATGTTTATTTCTGATTTTAATTGATTTTCAATTGAAATCAATTCCTGGCGTTCATACTCAGAATTAACAGGTATCATAATTGTCTTAAGTGGTTGACGAACTTTTATTTGTTCTTTCTTTCTTAGAGAGAGTGCAAGTGATGTTATCACTCTTGCTTTATTGACTTTGTTTTGAAGTTTTGGAAAAATCATTGATTTATCAGAAGACGGAAAATCTGTTAAATGAACTGAAATTAATCCGGCATTCATTTTTGTCAAATCTCTATATAAATGATCCATGTAAAAAGGAGCTATGGGTGCAGCAAGCTTAGTAACTGTTAATAAGCATTCATACAATGTTTGATAAGCTACTACTTTATCCTTACCAAAGGATCCTTTCCAAAACCTTCTTCTGTTCAAGCGAACATACCAATTACTCAACTTTTCTTGAACAAAGTCTGAAATAGATCTACAAACTTTTGTTGGTTCAAAGTCTTCATAGTATTTCTCCACTTCAAGTATTAAACTATTTAGTTCAGATAAAATCCAGCTGTCAAGTTCTTGCCTATTACTTATTTCAATTTTTTCTACATCTGGAACAAAGCCATCTATGTTTGCATATAGACTGAAGAAGGAATATGTATTAAATAGTGTTCCAAAAAACTTACGTTGAACCTCAATTATTCCATCAAGATTAAATTTTAAATTATCCCAGGGGTTAGCATTAGAAATCATATACCATCTGGTTGCATCAGGACCAAATTTATTTAAAGTATCAAATGGATCTATTGTATTACCTAATCTTTTAGACATTTTATGACCTTCTCTATCTAAAACTAATCCATTTGAAATAACATTTTTATATGCAATTTTATTGGAAATGAGTGTTCCGATTGTATGTAAAGTATAAAACCAGCCCCTAGTTTGGTCTACTCCCTCAGCAATAAAATCTGCAGGAAATGCTCCTCCATTTTCAATTTTATTTTTATTCTCAAATGGATAGTGCCATTGAGCATATGGCATTGATCCGGAATCAAACCAAACATCAATCAAATCACTTTCACGAAATAAAGGCTTTGTTCCATCTTTGTTAGTTAAGACTATCGAATCAACTATATTTTTATGTAAATCAACCTTATCATAGTTTTCATTTGACATATTTCCTTTTTGAAAACCTTCAAAAGGGTTTGTTTTTGCAAAACCATATTTTATAGATCTATTAATTTCATCAACTAATTCTTCAACAGATCCAATAACTTTTATTTCAGATTTATCTTGAGAACACCATACGGGTAGAGGAATTCCCCAAAAACGAGAACGTGAAAGATTCCAATCATTTGCATTTGCCAACCAGTTACCAAAACGACCTTCTCCGGTTGATTGAGGCTTCCAATTGATATTCTTATTTAGACTGACCATCTTATTTTTAACACTACTAACTTTAATAAACCATGAATCTAGCGGATAATATAATATAGGTTTGTCTGTTCTCCAGCAATTTGGATAGGAATGTTTATATTTTTCAACTTTAAAAGCAAGATTTTCTTTTTTAAGATGAATTGCAATCTCTACATCAACAGAATGTTCAGGAAGATTATCTTTTGAATAATATTCATTTTTTACATATTTTCCAGCCAGGGAGTTGAGCTCCTTTCGGAATTTACCCTCTAAATCAACTAATGGGACTAAGTTTTTGTTTTCATCAAGGACTAACATTGCCGGTATTTCAGGAACAGACTCTTTCGCAACTTTGGCATCGTCTGCTCCAAATGTTGGAGCGGTATGGACAATGCCAGTTCCATCATCAGTTGTTACAAAATCTCCATCTATAACGCGGAATGCATTTTCTGGGTTATTATATGGTAAAGGAGATTCCTTCCATAGTTGTTCGTATCTTATATTAATTAAATCTTTTCCGATACATTTATTTTCAATCCAAAATGGTATCTTTTTATCTTCTGAATTATATTTATTTAGATCAGAATTATTACCTACAAGTATGTACTTATTACCAAATTGTTTTTCGATAAGCTTCGTGGCAATTATAACTCTTATAGGTAGAAAAGTATACTGATTAAATGTTTTAATAATTGAGTATTCAATTTTTGAACCTACTGTTAAAGCTGTATTTGAAGGAAGTGTCCAAGGAGTAGTGGTCCAAGCCAAAATGTGAAGATCTTCATTTGATTTAATTGTCACAGGAAGACTTGATTTTATAGTTTTAAACATTGCAGTCACACTGGTGTCAGAAACGTCTTTGTATGTTCCCGGTTGATTTAATTCATGAGAACTAATTCCTGTTCCGGCTTTAGGTGAATAAGGTTGTATGCTGTAGCCCTTGTATAAATTACCTTTTTTATGAATTTGTTTGATTAGCCACCAAACACTTTCCATGTATTTTGGTTTAAAGGTTATATAGGGATCATTCATATCTACCCAATACCCCATTTTCAGAGTGAGTTCATTCCATAAGTCAGTATAACGCATAACAGCTTTTTTACAGGCTTTGTTATAGTCTTCGATACTAATACTTTTTCCAATTGAATCTTTTGTAATACCTAATTCCTTTTCGACACCCAATTCCACTGGAAGCCCATGGGTATCCCATCCGGCTTTCCTTTCAACTAAATATCCTTTCTGTGTTTTATACCGACAGAATATATCCTTAATTGACCTCGCCATAACATGATGAATCCCCGGCTTGCCATTTGCAGAAGGTGGACCTTCATAAAAAACAAAAGGGTCATGACCTCTTCTAATTTCTAAACTTTTATTGAAAACAGACTCTTTCTCCCAAAACTCTAAAATATCTTTGGAAATTGAAGGAAGATCAAGTTTTTTATACTCATTGAAAGCCATTAAAAGCTAAATTTATTAAGTAGCGAAAGTAATCAATTTTAAAAAAAAAAATAGACTAATAAAAGATAAAAAACAACTTAAAAGTCTACACTTATACCTAATTGAAGGCTTCTACCTGGCTGAGATATACCAGAAGCAAAGGTTCTGTAATGTGAATCAAATATATTTTTCAGTCCACATTTTATTTTTACTTTCTCATTAACCTTATAGCTGGATAAAATTGAAAAGGTTTCCCAAGCTGGAGTTCCTGCATATATTCCATCACCAATTTGAGGAGTTTCATCCAAACCATCTTCTCCTCCATAGCTATAATCGTTTGGATTTTTGGCATTACTAAAGTTCCATTCTAACTGAGCATTAATTTTTGATGTAGAGTAATAAATTCCATATCTGCCAAAAAGAGGAGGAATCGATGGTAATGGCCCATTTTTAAAACTTTTATTTCCACGAGTATAAGTTAAACTCGCTTTAGTGTAAAAGCTTTCTGAGAATTTAATTAAACTTTCAAATGAACCACCATAAATATATCTATTTCCAAGGTTTTTGTTGGCTAAAGTTGGTAACTCCTCGCCATCATAAATTATTGTGTCAGGATTGTTAGTACTTGTATCTGCATAAATTGCATATTCAGAACGTACAATATGTCTGGAAATCAAGGATCCAAAACCTCTAATTGAAAATTTATTTAGACCATTCTTAGATTCAAAAGTTAGACCTAAGTCTAGATTATAGGCATACTCTGGTTTGAGAAAAGGATTGGGAACAATTAGTGACCCTCCACTCTCTCTAATTTTCCCAATATCATCAATATTTGGATTTCTGAATCCACTAGACAATAAAATATTTAATTGTAGTTTTTTTAAAGGGCTATAAATTAATCCTAGGGTATTAGTTAATGCCCAATTATTAATTGAAACTCTTGACAATAACGAATTGACAAGTGCCTGCTCGTTCCAAGAACCTCCTAAATCTGTATAAGTAAGTCTAGACCCTAGATTTAAAGACATTACTTCATTTAATTCCCAAATGAAGTTTACGTAAGCAGCACCACTATTATAATAACTACCATCACTTGGATATCTTGTAGGAATTAATATTGTAGTTCCAAGAGAAACTATTTCACTATTAACAATATTTAAAGACCTAGAGTATGCTTTTGAGCTTATAATATTATTGACAACTTCTAAGCCATATGATGCTTTAAGATTATTGTAAGGAACTGCGTTAAAGTCAGCATTAAAGCTCATAACAGAAACTTCTTCAAACTGATAATTTCTATTAAAACTATCAAACCTTCTATCTACTCTCGATTCATCAATATTTTGATAAGCAAGAGTCAAAGTTCCTTTTTTTAACCATGGAATACCTTTATAAAATTCATATTTAGGTGAGAATAAAAATCTTTTTTGAGGACCATAATTCCACTCAGCATATCTTAATGACCCATTTCTTATTTCATTCAACTTATCATATCTATCAATATCTGAAGAATTTGAAAATTGGATATTTACTGACAGGTAATTTTGATTGTTTAGTTTAAATCGAAATTTTTGAAATATATCAAACTGACTATAGCCAGTATTTTTTTGAATTAATGGATTAGGGTTTATAGATGGAGTTTCTTTGTAAAAAGAATTTGTGTTTTCAGAAAAAAAATTTGTTAACCCCCAGTTATCATAACCATGAGAGTTCTTACCCCCCATTCGAATATCTCCAAAATTAGAGAAACTAATACTAGTTATTGATCCCCATTTTTCAAAACTCCAATTAGATGTAATATTGTTAACACTAGACAAGTTGCCAGAATTAAAATCTGAATGAAATTCATTTTTGTTTAAAATATCACTATTTATATCGGGATTTTTAGTGTAATAATGAATAACACCACCTAAGGCATCAGATCCATATCCAACAGAAGAAGATCCGTAAATTACTTCAACTCTTTCTAAATTATGTGGAGCTATAGTTATTGCATTTTGAAGATGTCCCGAACGGTATATTGCATTATTCATTCTTACACCATCAATCACTAACAAGACTCTATTAGCTTCAAATCCTCTTATAACTGGACTTCCACCACCACCCTGTGATTTTTGTAATCGTAGACCAGGAGTTAACTCTAAAACATCAGCCCCAGTCTGAATAATATTTTGTCTTATTGTATTAGAACTTATAACATTAACTTTTTCAGCAATTTTATTTTTATTTGTTTTTGACCTCGCTACAGAAAGAATTAGGCCCTCTAAATTTTGAATATTTGGCTCTAGTTGAATCAAAAAAGACTTTGTTGTATCTGAAAGTTTTGTGCTTAATGTTTTGTAACCATTTATCTGAAATATAATAATCTTGGATAAGTCAAAGTCTGTAATGTCTGCCTTACCTTGATTATCGGTTATTATACTTTGAGTTTTATCAATTGAAAAGATTGCGACATTTTCTATTCGTTCTCCAGTATTTTGGTCTTCAACCATTACAGACTGAGCAAAAGAATTTAACATACTAAAAAAAAGGAAGAAAAAGTAAATTATTTTTTTTTCACTTAAAAACTTCATGAAGAACAGATAATGATTTTGGTGTTTTAAAACTTTGTAAATGTAAACGATAATAGCAAATGATTCCATCTAACAAACTATTTCGAGTATTAGTATTCCACTTTAACATATAAATTTGATCAAAAGTCATGCCTAAAATATCTTTAAAGCTTTTAGTATTTTCAATAGAAAGTATATGCTTTGATTTATTTTGCCTGGTAAAACAGCCGGAAGTTAAATCAAAATATATATAATTAATATTTGATTTATTTGGATAAAAACCAATGTGCTTTGTCAATTCAATTAAGAATTTAATATGAAAATTAGGAGTTGGATCATTATTTTCCAACCATAAAATGGTTGTTTCAAGAAAACTATAAAGGTTTTCATTTTCACCCCCTTCTTCTTTTAAAACACTTTTTAAAACTTCAGAAAGAAATAGAATAACGCTGGTTTTTACAATCGATGTATGAATAGAATTTATGGGGGCATAGACATTTGCCTCCTTAATATAGTTGAGTCCTTCCTTTTTTCTGTGATTGGAAACAATATTTATCAAGTTGAATGGTTGAAAAAGCCCCTTACTAGAATTACTCTTTTTTGCTTTTAAAATACCATTTAAAAAATAGCTTTTGAGACCGTCACTTTTGGTGTAGCAATTAACTATTAAACTTGAATCTCCATATTTGAGCACCCAAATAACTATTGCAGAAGTTTTAATCAAAATTTGAAAATTATACTACTCCTTGAGCTAACATAGCATCTGCAACTTTAACAAAACCTGCTATATTAGCTCCTTTTACATAATTAATATTTTTCTTATCGGCTCCAAACTCTAGGCATGAATTGTGAATGTCATTCATTATTCCTTTTAGCTTAGAGTCTACTTCTTCTCTTGTCCAATTATAGCGTAGAGAATTTTGAGCCATCTCAAGTCCTGATACTGCAACACCTCCCGCATTTGATGCCTTTCCTGGAGCAAATAAAACACCACTTTCTTTAAAAAATTGAATTGCTTCAGGTGTAACGGGCATATTAGCTCCTTCACATACACACAAACAAGCGTTTTCTTTTAATTTTTTAGCATCAGCTAAATTTAATTCGTTTTGTGTAGCACAAGGAAGAGCGATGGAACATTTAATGCCCCATGGTTTTTGATTGGAATAAAAAACTGCTTTTGGATATTTTTTTACATATTCACTAATCCTTTCTCTTTTAACATTTTTAATATACATTATATGAGCTAATTTTTCTGGGTTAAGACCGTCCTTATCAAAGATATAACCAGAAGAATCAGAGAGGGTGAGAACTTTAGCTCCCAAATTAATACATTTCTCTGCAGCATATTGGGCAACATTTCCTGATCCTGAAATAACAATTGACTTGCCTTCAATTGATTCATTGATATGATTTAACATTTGGTTTGTAAAATACACAACTCCATAACCAGTTGCCTCTGGTCTTATAAGGGAGCCTCCCCAGGAAACTCCTTTCCCTGTTAAAACTCCTGAAAACTCATTTCTTAATTTCTTGTATTGTCCGAATAGATAACCTATTTCACGCCCTCCAACACCAATATCACCAGCAGGAACATCATTATTAGGACCAATATGTCTAAACAATTCAGACATAAAACTTTGACAAAACCTCATAATTTCAGTATCTGATCGTCCTTTAGGATTAAAATCTGCCCCTCCTTTTCCACCTCCCATAGGTAAAGTTGTCAAACTATTCTTGAAAACTTGTTCAAAAGCTAAAAATTTTAATATGCTTAAATTTACACTGGGATGGAATCTTAGCCCACCTTTGTAGGGACCAATAGCTGAATTCATTTGAACCCTATAACCTCTGTTTACCTGTATTTCTTCATTATCATCAACCCATGCAACTCTAAAGGAAATCACTCTTTCAGGCTCAGCCATTCTCAGTAAAACATTTTGACCGTAGTAAATGTCTTTGGTCACTATGTAAGGAATAACAGTTTCAGCAACTTCTGTGACAGCCTGCATAAATTCAGGCTCATTTTTATTTCTTTCGTTTACTTCAGTTAAGAACTGATTAATAATTTTTTCCATGTTTTTTGTTTGTCATTTAAATTTATGATTTTTAATCATTATTTGAAAAGTATTGATATAATATCCTCAATTTTTTCTATAAACGTTATTTTGATTTTAGAATTATTACTGTCAACTTTATTGAATTTAGAAATTAACATGGATTTAAAACCTAATTTAGCAGCTTCTTTAATTCTAGTATTTATTTTCGATACAGCCCTTAGCTCACCAGACAAGCCTACTTCTGCAGCGAAACAAATATTTTTACCTATTGAAATTTCAAAATAGCTCGAAAGAATCGAGGCTACAACAGCTAAATCAAGTGCAGGATCATTTACAGAAATTCCTCCTGTAAAATTTATAAAAACATCTTTTGTGCCTAATGAAAAACCAGCTCTTTTTTCTAATACAGCTAGTAACATATTTAAACGTTTTGCATTGAAACCTGTACTGCTTCGTTGTGGAGTCCCGTATACTGCTGAGCTAACAAGTGCCTGAACTTCAAGTAATAAAGGTCTTATCCCTTCAACTGTGACTCCAATTGCTTGACCACTTAAATTAGTTTCATTAACATTCATAAGAAAAGCACTTGGATTAGAAACTGGATTTATACCATTTGAATTCATTTCGTAAATACCAATCTCGTCAGTTGCTCCAAATCTATTTTTTTGAGCTCGCAATATTCTGTAGATATGATTTCTATCCCCTTCAAAACTTAAAACAGTATCAACCATGTGTTCTAAAATCTTTGGGCCAGCAATTTGCCCATCTTTTGTTATGTGGCCAACCAATATAACAGGGATATTAGTTTCTTTTGCAAACTCAATTAGTTCATTAGTGGTTTGCTTAATTTGTGACACAGTTCCAGCTGAACCATCAATTAAATCACTTTGAAGAGTTTGGATAGAATCAATTATTACTAACCTAGGATTTAATTTATTTATTTCATAAAAAATATTTTTCAGACTAGTTTCGCTTAAAATATAACTATTGTCCTCTTTAAGACCCATTCTTGTTGCCCGAATTTTAATTTGTTTTTGACTTTCTTCTCCCGAAACATAGAGGGTTTTAAAAGGAAGACTTGTTGCAGTTTGAAGAAGAAGTGTCGATTTTCCTACTCCGGGTTCTCCCCCAATTAATATTAAAGATCCAGGAACTATTCCTCCACCAAGTACTCGATTAATTTCTTTGTCGAATGTTAAAATTCTGGATTCATCTTCAATATCAATCTTTTTTAGCTGTATTGATTTATTTGATTTTTTATGATTTGATTTTACATTCCATTCTTTCTCTTTTTTCGTATTAATAACCTCTTCTTCTAGAGTGTTCCATTCTTTACATGAGTTACACTGACCTTGCCATTTGGAATGTTGGGCCCCACAATTATTGCAAAAAAAAGAAGTTTTTATTAGCATACAGTTTAAAGATAACGTTTTCTATTAACCATAGGCAGAGCGATTAAAGAGATTGTTCCAGATAGTATAATTAGTAAAGTTTGAGAGGTCCACATTATCCATCCAAATGCCAAACCAATTTCGGTATTGATTTCATAAGCATTTAGAACTAAAGCTATGCTTAATGGAAAAATTCCAATCCCACCGTTTGTTGTAGCTATGGATAATCCCCCAACAACAAATACAGGTATTATCATTTGAATAGTGAGATTAAAAGTGCCTGGAATAGAAAATTTAATGACATAAAACATTAACAAATACATGATCCAAATGAAAATAGTATGAAGAATAAAAGGGAACTTATTTTTCATGCTTTTTATTGATATCATTCCCTCCCACAATCCGTTAAAAAATAATTTAATTTTTGAAGAGTAGATACTTTTTGAGTTTTTAACATAAATAAAAATTAGAATAAATAAAAAAATAATTGACATACCGAAAAATAACAATTGAAAAAAATTAATATTTAGTCCAAGGATAAAATTTGATACTGTATTAAATTGCAGGAAAAGAGCAATTAAAATTATTATAAATAACATTATGGCATCCACAATTCTTTCAGTAACAATTGATCCAAATGCTTTTTCAAAAGGGATATCTTCGTAGGTAGAAATAAAACTTGCTCTAATCACCTCACCTGACCTGGGAACTCCCATGTTGGCTAAATAAGCAATTAAAACACATAAAAAAGAATTCATTAGTCTAGGGTGATATCCCATTGGTGAAAGTAAAAATTTCCAGCGGTATGCCCTTGAAAAATGACTTGAGATTGCGAAAAATAATCCCAAAAAAACATACCTTAAATCTGCCGTTTTAACAGATTTAATTATTATTTTTCTCTCTTCAGGAGTTGTTATACTAATAGATAAATAAATAAAAAATGCACCCAAAGAAATAGGGAAAACATATTTAAGAAAAGTTTTAATATTCATTGAGTAATAAATTATCTATCAGTCGTATTTTTCCAATTCTAGCGGCAATAAAAGCTCTCGTTTTTTGATCAGATTTTTCTTTAGCTTTTAATAAGTTGTTTTCAAATCTTATGTCAAAGTAGTCCAGTTTAAGCCAAGGATTATTTAAAAAGTTTTCTTCGATTATTTTTGTAATTCTTAAAGAGTTTTCCCTTTTCCATAGAGATTTGGCTAATTTCAATTGTTCAATTAGAAAGATTGCATTTTTAAGCTCTTTTGTATTTAAAAGTTTATTTCTTGAGCTTAAAGCAAGTCCTTGACTATCTCTATATGTAGAACATCCAACTATTGAGGTAGGAATTTTTTTTTGATCTACTAGAGATTTGATAATTAATAATTGTTGAAAATCTTTTTCTCCAAAATAAGCTTTTGTTGGAGAGAAGTTATTTAATAATTTCTCAACAATAGTTGCTACACCTTGAAAATGACCATTTCTAAATTTACCTTCCATTATTTTTTCAAATATACCAAATTCGTAACTGTAAGTTTTCATTTTTGAGTCATATAAATCATTTGATTTTGGTGCATAAATCATTGATTTAGGAGAAGCTTTTTTAATCATTTGAATATCGAGATTCAAGTTTTGTGGATATGATTTAATTTCCTCAGGTTTTTCGAACTGAGTTGGGTTAACAAAAATAGTAACTATTACTTGTTCATTTTCGATAGTAGCTCTTTCTATTAAAGAAATATGCCCTTCGTGTAAAGCACCCATTGTCGGGACTAGGCCTATAGTTTTATTTTTGTTTAAACAAGAATTCAATACCGAATATTGACTAAAAAAATTCATTTCAGGAAAATATTATCGACGCAAAGTAGTAATATTTTAATTCATTCGTTATAATTTTTGTAATTTCGCAAGACTTTAAATATTTGGTCTATCCTATTTTTATGAAAGACAAGCGTGTACTTATTATTTCTCCAGAAGTTGTTCCATATCTCCCTCAATCAGAACTTGCGATAAACTCATTTAAAATTCCAAAGAGTATTAATGACAGTGGAGGGCAGATAAGAATTTTTATGCCAAGATATGGTCTTATTAATGAAAGACGCCATCAGCTTCACGAAGTTATCAGGCTATCGGGAATGAATCTGGTAATTAACGATATGGATACCCCACTTATAATTAAAGTTGCCTCTATTCCTAAGGAACGTATGCAAGTTTATTTTATTGATAATGAAGATTATTTTAAAAGGCGTGCAGTGCTCAGGGATGGGAAGGGAAAGCTTTTCAAAGATAATGATGAAAGAATGATTTTTTTTACTAAAGGAGTAATTGAAACAGTTAAAAAATTAAATTGGTCTCCAGATATAATTCATCTTCAAGGCTGGTTTACATACCTATTTCCCCTTTATTTAAAAACTTATTTTAATGATGATCCTATTTTTTCTGAAAGTAAAATTGTAAGTTCTATTTATCCAAAAGATTTTGAAGGAGTTTTATCAAAAAAATTTAAACAAAAAGTTGAATTTGATGGTATTCCAGAAAATTTAATTTCAGATTTAGTAAAATCAGATTTTGTAAATCTTTCAAAATTATGTATTGCTCATGCAGATGGATTTGTATTACATGGAAAAGCATCTATGGAAAAGGAAGTTATTAAAGAAATTGAAAACAGTAATAAGCCTTTTGTGTCAAATGAAAATAGTGATGAAGAAATTCCTTATGTTGATTTCTATACAAAATATTTTAGTTAACATTTAATTATAATGCATTTTAAATATTTTCATTCTTTTTTATTGGGAACTTTAATTATACTATCTTCTTGTAATCAAGATTATCATAATATTGGATCTTTCCTTTTAGTTGATCAGGAATTCAAAACAGACATATACAAAGCACCAGTTTTTACATATCAACAAAAGTTAAAAAGAGTTCAAACTGACGGCCTGCCTTTAGGTCAAATAGGCATGATAAACAACCCCTATTTTGGAAAGTCTAAGGCAAACATCACATCACAACTAATCATAAGCGCTAATCCTTCTTTTGGAATCTATAGTCAAGAACAAGAGAACTCAGAAACTAATGATTTAACAATTATACCTGAAAATGAAACTGTTACTTCTGTTTTTTTAGAAATACCATTTTATAGTAATCAAAATGATAAAGATAATGATGGAGTCATAGACCCTTTGGATATCGATCCTCTTGACTCCTCTAGTGATACTGATGGAGATGGCTTATCTGATTTTTCTGAAAATGCAGTTGGCACGAATCCCTTGAGTGTTGATAGCGATAATGATGGAATTTTAGACAATGAAGATACAGACAGTTCAAGTTATGATAGCGGAAATAGAATTTATGATATTGATTCTGTTTATGGAAACTTCAACACAAAATTCACCTTAAAGGTTCATGAATTAACATATTATCTATCATCATTAGATCCTAATAACAATTTTGAAACAACTCAACAGTTTTTTTCAAACACAAATTATTATGAACAAGGCTTTTACTCCACTGAGTTGTTCAACAAGGAAGTTCAGTTAAATTATGACGAATTACGATTTAATTATACTGAAGATGATCCATCCACCGAAGAGATAGAGGACTCGACCACTGTTCAATTCAGATATTCACCAAGAATTAGATTAGAATTAGAGCCCTCTTTTTTTCAAAAAAACATAATAAATGCAGAAGGGAGTTACAGACTAAAAAATTTAGATAACTTTCAAGATCACATTAAAGGAATTATAATTACGACTGAAAATTTTTCAGATGATCTTTACTTGCTTTTAAATTTTAATGGTGCAGGTATTAAGATTAATTACAATTATGATTATTATGAAGGTTATGGAACCTCAGATACTTCTGATGATGAAGTGATTAAAAAACCTAGTAGCTATGATATAGCTTTGGGAGGAATTATTATAAATTCACTTGAAAAATCTGGCTTCGACCCAACAATAACTGATGCTATAAATGAAAGTGAAATAGGAATGCCTCAAGAAAATATAACGATTCAAGGAGGTCAATTTTATTCAAAAATTGATTTATTTGACTCTTCAAATTTAAATGACAATGATGAAATATTACAATTAAGAAATAATAATTGGCTGATTAATGAGGCTAATCTTGTTTTTTATGTTGACCCATCTCAACTATTAAACCACCCAAATAATATATATCCTGAAAGACTTTATCTCTACAACTTAAATTCAGGACTACCAATAAATGACTTTCTTATTGACAACACGATAAATACTTTATCAACTAATGCTGGAAAAAAAGTATTTGGCGGAATGTTAGAACATGATTCTGAAAACAAGCCATGGCGTTATAAGTTTAGAATAACAGATCATGTCAATAAGATAATCAGAAAAGATTCTATCAACTCTTCTCTTGGACTTATTTCCGGAGCAAATATTTCGGCTTTATCAATTAAAAAGGCGATAAACTCTAGAGACAAAGAAATAAAATATCCTGCCACGGGGGTTTTAAATCCCTTTGGTGTAAAGCTTATTGGCTCACATCCTGATGAGGAAAATAAGGCTCTAAAAGTTGAATTAGAAATTTTTTATACTGAATATTAATTTTAAAAAAGCTTATATAAATTATAGGTTATTAGTAAAAATATAATTCCTGATACCCCCTGTACAAAAGTTGCAATTGTGTGGGTTTGATATGCAGTCTTTATGTCTAAACCACTCATTTGAGACACTATCCAAAAGTACGAATCGTTAGCATGAGAGACAGTCATTGACCCAACTCCAATCGCTAAAATTGTAAAGATTTTTCCACTTTCGTTTTCTAGACCAAAAATAAAAAGGATTGGGTAAATAATTGATGCAGCAGTTATCATTGCTACAGTAGAAGATCCTTGAGCAGTTTTTAATGTTGCTGCAATTAGAAAAGGGATAATAATTCCCAAAGAATCAAAGTAGCTTACATCATCAAACCATGATATTACGTCAATGTTTTGAATTATTTTACCCAAAGCACCACCAGCTCCAGTGATTGCAATTATTGGGACAGAATGTTTGAAGGATTTAATTAATAATGGTTGAATTTGAACTTTTCTAAACGAAATATAAAGTGAAACAATTACACCAATAAATAATGAAAATACTGGAGTGGTTAGGTATATTAAATTTGATGGAACTAATGGTCTAATTGACATTAATAATATTGGAAGCCAAATTGGAGCGCTGGCTAATCTAAAGGTTAAGTTGTTTTCTAATTTTAAATCATCGATAAGTGATTGAATAGTTGTTTTAGAAATCACCGAGCTTTTCTCTATGAAATTATGAGAATAAAAAGCGCCAACTAAAGCAAGAAATAGAGCTAAGCTCCCACCGCAAATAAAAAGCAAAAAAATATTATCCAAATCTAAAGCTGATGCTGCAGCTAATGGACCAGGGGTTGGCGGAACTAGAACATGAGGAGCAAAAAGTCCTGTAGAAAGAGCAATCGTTAAAGTCTTTTTTGAGGTTTTAGTTAATTCAGATAACTTTTTATTTAATGTAGAAAGTATTATAAAAGCTGCATCACAAAAAACTGGAATTGAGACAATAAAACCAATAAGACTAATAATGTAAGTTAATGGTAGTTTTGAAAATATCTTTAAAATTCCTAGTGAAATTACTGATGTTGCTCCATTTCTTTCAAGAGATAAACCAATTATAACACCAAATAAAATAAGAATTCCAATATTTTTGGTCAGATTTATAAATCCCTCAAACATCTGAAAAAAAACATCTAGAAGGCTTATTCGAAGAGAAATACCTAAAAGCAATGAACCTATTAAAAGTACAATTATTGGATGCCACTTTAAAAATGAGGTGCCAAAAATGATCCAAGCTATAGTAATTGTAATAAATGAAATTTCCAGAAACATTTAGGCTGTTGAATTAATTAAAATTATAAATTTAATTACAATATTAAATTATGGATTCAAAAAGATCAATTTTAAAGCATAACAGAAAACTATTTTATAAAATCCT
>Ga0208130_1000128_pt1 | contig 40045 bp, 36 predicted proteins | sample ETNtaG_31_FD_185771 | JGI IMG/M metagenome (GOLD analysis project Ga0208130, IMG submission 185771) | Marine microbial and viral communities from oxygen minimum zone, Eastern Pacific Ocean - ETNP201310SV78 (SPAdes) (version 2) | ecosystem: Environmental > Aquatic > Marine > Oceanic ... | reverse complement strand
GAACCCAGCTCGCGTGCCGCTTTAACGGGCGAACAGCCCGACCCTTGGGACCTTCTTCAGCCCCAGGATGCGACGAGCCGACATCGAGGTGCCAAACCTTGCCGTCGATATGGACTCTTGGGCAAGATAAGCCTGTTATCCCCGGGGTAGCTTTTATCCGTTAAGCCACGGCCCTTCCACTCGGAACCGTGGGATCACTTTGACCGACTTTCGTCCCTGCTCGACTTGTAGGTCTCGCAGTCAAGCCACCTTATGCCAATGCACTCAAAAGCTGATTTCCATCCAGCCTGAGGTGACCTTTGTACGCCTCCGTTACTCTTTGGGAGGCGACCGCCCCAGTCAAACTGCCCACCAGACACTGTCCAAAAGTGTTAGGTCCAAATCATAAAAAGGGCGGTATTTCAAGGGCGACTCCCCCTAGGCTGACGCCTAGAGTTCAAAGTCTCCCGCCTATCCTACACATTTTAAAACTCGAACCAATGCCAAGTTGCAGTAAAGCTCCACGGGGTCTTTTTGTCCTGCTGCGCGTAACCGGCATCTTTACCGGTCCTGCAATTTCACCGAGTCCATCGTTGAGACAGTGCTGAAGTCGTTACGCCATTCGTGCGGGTCGGAACTTACCCGACAAGGGACTTCGCTACCTTAGGACCGTTATAGTTACGGCCGCCGTTCACCGGGGCTTCAGTCAGTTGCTTGCACAACCTTCCTTAACCTACCGGCACTGGGCAGGCGTCAGCCCATATACATCAGCTTTCGCTTTGGCATGGACCTGTGTTTTTGGTAAACAGTCGCTTCAGCCTATTTTATGCTACCTTCAATGCTTTTTGAGGCAAGCTCATATACAAAGAAGGTCCCCCTTCTCCCTAAGTTACGGGGTCAATTTGCCGAGTTCCTTAACGATGGTTCTCTCGAGGGCCTTGGGACTTTTATCCCTGTCTACCTGTGTTGGTTTGCGGTACGGTCTACAAAAAATCTAATCAACGAGGCTTTTCTGGGCAGTATAGATTCGACAGAATTCTACGAGGCGAACCTCATAGTTTTCTCACTCCTCAATTCAAACGTAAAAAGTATTTTAACCCTTTCTACTCATCTACAAGCAAAAACACACGATGTCCAATACGTATGCTCTGTTTATCCTTCTGCGTCACCCCTTTGAATCAAACAATTAATTATAGGTGCTGGAATATTCACCAGCTATCCATCGACTTTTCCTTTCGGATACGCCTTAGGACCGACTAACCCTACGCCGATCAACGTTGCGTAGGAATCCTTAGACTTTCGGCCTGCCGGATTCTCACCGGCATTTTTGCTACTCATGCCAACATTCTTACTTGTTAAAACTCCACCAAGCCTTACAGCTTAGCTTCAGCGCTTTAACGACACTCTCCTACCGATCTATAAAAATAGATCCCGCAGTCTCGGTGATATGCTTAGCCCCGTTTATTTTCCGTGCGGGGCCCCTTGACCAGTGGGCTATTACGCACTCTTTAAAGGATGGCTGCTTCTAAGCCAACCTCCTGGCTGTCTGGGCGACCCTACTTCGTTTAACACTTAGCATATACTTTGGGACCTTAACTTGCGATCTGGGCTGTTTCCCTTTCGACAATGGAGCTTATCCCCCACAGTCTCACTGCTATGATACCCTTCATGGTATTCGGAGTTTGGTTAGGTTTGGTAAGCTTGCGCCCCCTAGTCTATCCAGTGCTCTACCTCCATGAAGTATTACATAACGCTGTACCTAAATACATTTCGGAGAGAACCAGCTATCTCCGTGTTCGTTTGGCATTTTACCTCTACCCACAGCTCATCCCAGCACTTTGCAGCGTACACGGGTTCGGTCCTTCACAAGATTTTACTCTCGCTTCAACCTGGCCATAGGTAGCTCACACGGTTTCGGGTCTACTTGACACGACTAATTCGCCCTATTCAGACTTGCTTTCGCTTCGACTTCAAAGCTTAACTTCTTAATCTCGCCGTACCAAGTAACTCGTTGGCTCATTCTTCAATAGGCACGCGGTCACTCATATAAATACAAGCTCCCACGGTTTGTAGGTTTATGGTTTCAGTTCTATTTCACTCCCCTCTCGGGGTTCTTTTCACCTTTCCCTCACGGTACTAGTTCACTATCGGTCGTCAAAAGTATTTAGCCTTGGAGGGTGGTCCCCCCGGATTCCGACAAGATTTCACGTGTCCCGTCGTACTCAGGAACACTTAAAAAGTTGACACCTTTTCGTTTACGGGACTTTCACCCTCTATGGTTAGATTTTCCAATCTATTCTACTAAAATGTCATTTTGTAACTTTTATAAAAAGTGCCCTACAACCCCGCACAGGATAAATCCCACACGGTTTAGGCTGATCCCATTTCGCTCGCCGCTACTTAGGGAATCTCGTTTGATTTATTTTCCTCAGGATACTTAGATGTTTCAGTTCTCCTGCTTACCTACCTTAAAAAAGGTTGATCATATGATCAGGTTTTCCTATTCGGGTATCCCCGGCTAAGCTTGCTAGTCAGCAAACCGAGGCTTATCGCAGACTTGCTACGCCCTTCTTCGGCTTTTGACGCCAAGGCATTCCCCATAAACCCATAATAATTTGAACCTTAAATTCGTTAATTCAATGGTCTCGATAAAACAAAAATTATTCTTTTATTAAAGTGCTATTCCAAAAACAAATTTTTTAAGATTTTTTTTGGTCAGACTTTTATTATCTCTTTTAAATGTGGTACAAGTCAATAGATTTGTTTTTATTTTTTTAATATTCCTTTAATTATAAAGACTGATATAATCTCAATGTTCGAAAAATTTATTCAAGTAAAAAATTAATTTTTTATCAATTACTGGAGTTAGAATGACAATTACTACCATCATAGGCGGTCAATGGGGGGATGAAGGAAAAGGGAAAATAATAGACCACTTGGCTAAAAATGCAGATTTAGTCGCAAGATATTCAGGCGGTAATAATGCCGGGCACACTATAGAAAATGATCTTGGAAACTTTGCATTACATCTTGTTCCTTGCGGGGTAGGTTGGGAGAAAACAAAAAATATTATTGGATCAGGCACAGTAATAGACCCTAATGTACTGATCGAAGAACTAGAAATGATAAAAAAAAATAATCTTCCAGGCGAAATATTTATCAGCGAAAAAGCTCACTTAATTATGCCTTATCATATAAAACTTGATCAGGCTGAAGAATTTCAAAGAGGAGATAAGGCTGTTGGAACAACAGGAAGAGGAATTGGGCCAGCATACGCAGATAAAATTTCTAGAAACGGAATCAGAGCAGGAGATCTTAATAATTTAGAAAAAATCAAATCAAAAATCTCAGAAAATCTAAAAATCAAGAATAAGATTTTGAAAGAAATTTATGGTTCTGAAGAAATTTCAGAATCTGAAATATTTAAAAATTTAGATAAGTGGCACAAAAAACTTTCCAAATATATTTCGAATACAGAACAAATAATACACCAAAGCATAGACCAAAATAATTCCATACTTATTGAAGGAGCTCAAGGTGCTTTACTAGATATAGATCATGGTACTTATCCTTTTGTTACATCTTCAAATTCTATATCTGGAGGTTCATTAACTGGCCTAGGAATTGGAGCAAAAGAAATAAATAATGTACTAGGAGTATTCAAAGCTTTTTGTACAAGAGTAGGAGAAGGCCCATTTCCAACAGAGATCTTCGGAGAAGAGGCTGAAAAGATTAGAGAGATTGCAGGTGAATTCGGAACTACAACAGGAAGACCTAGAAGAATTGGTTGGTTTGATGCGGTTGCAGCAAAATATTCTGCCAAGATAAATGGATTAGATTCCTTGGTAATAACAAAGTTAGACATTTTAGATCATTTTGAAAAAATCAAAGTATGTACAAGTTATGAGTATGAGGGCGAAAAAATAGATTTTTTCCCTACAGATGAAAATATACTTTCAAAAGTAAATCCTATTTATGAAGAATTTGAGGGTTGGAAAGAATCAACTTATAATTTAGATTCAATTGAAAAAATAAACTCTAGTGCTAAAGAATTCATTGAAAGTCTTGAAAAAATTGTTGGGATTCCAGTAAGTATAATTTCAACGGGTCCTAACAGAAAAGCAACTATATCTCTTAAGAATATATAGATTTCAAAAAATCTTCAAAAAACATTTTAGTTTTATCAAAATCATGAAGTTTTGAATTATCTGAAAAAAAATCATGATAAATAAATTTAATTTGTGGATATTTTTTTTCTAAATTTGTTCTTAAACTCTCATTTGAAGATGCAATAATATCAGGAGTTAAGCCATTAAGTTTATAATTCATGAAGTTAATATGATTCATAAAACTTTCTTTATCTCTATTCTGAAACAAGACAATTTTTGCATTTGAAGATTTTATAGCTTGAACAATTCCAACTGGAAGCATAGAGGCAAGTAAGCTCGTATAAAAGCTACCTGGAGAAAAAAATATAAATGAACATTTATTTATAATATCTATAATTTTTTTATCTGCATTTATCTCAGATTTATCTTTAGAAAGAAGATATAAATCATCAATTTTTTCATGTGAAATTTTTTCAACTCTACTTTCTCCAAAAATCAATTCGCTTTGAAAATTTGCAATTAAATTTGCAGAAAGCACTGAAGAAGGTAATAAATTAATAGTTTTTTCTGTATATTTTTCTTGATATATTTTTATAGCTGATTCTAAAGAATTTGTTTTTTTCAAGTATGAATATAATAATAAATTTCCAACAGTATGGCCGGCAAGAGGTTCGTTTTTAAATCTATATTCTAAAAATTCTGAATTACTTTTATTAGACAATGCAGATAAAACTTTTCTTATATCACCCAAAGCAGGGGCTCCATAATGTGATCTCAAAATACCAGATGATCCTCCATTGTCAAAAGTAGAAACTATCGCATAAATCTTAGATTCTGTACAGAAATTCTCAGATGATATAAATGGCTTTATAATTCTGGACATACCAGTTCCTCCACCAAAAAACAGGAAGGAATTTAAGTTTTGAGATTTCATTTATTTCAAGAAATATCCATATCATACTGATCCATTACAGGATCAAATGATTTCTTAAAATCATCAGGGGCCTCAGTCATTGGCAACCTCGGAGGTCCCATATGGAATCCAGATCTATTAAGTGCATATCTTATAGGAATTGGATTTGTAACCCAAAATAAAGCATTGAAAAAGAGCAATAATCTTTTATGTTCAGTCGCAGCTAAATCAGTTTGTCCATCTAAAACATATCCCATAAGTTTTTTTACCTGATTTCCAATTATGTTTGATGCTACACTTACAACTCCATGACCTCCTGTAGACATTATTGAAAATGTTTCGTTATCATTTCCACTCCATATCTTGAAATCATTATCAGCCTTAGAAATAATATTTGTAATTTGATCTGGATCAGAAGAAGCTTCTTTGACTCCTACAATATTTTCTATTTTTGAGAGCCTAATTGTTGTATCTACATCCATATTTAAAGCAGTTCTTGAGGGAACATTATATAGAATACCAGGAATGCTAACAGATTCAGATATTTTTTTAAAATGTTGAAAAAGACCTTCTTGAGTAGGTTTATTGTAAGCAGGCACAGTAAGTAAAATTGCATCAACTCCTAGTGCTTCAGCTTTTTTTGATAAATCTATTGAAGCATTAGTATTATTATCTGTAGTTCCTGCAATAACTGAAGCAGTAGAACCTACAGCATCCTTGACTGACTTAAATAATTCTAATTTTTCTTCTTCACTCATTGATGGAGATTCGCCTGTTGTACCACCTATAAGCAATCCATCAGAGCCAGTATTAACCAAGGCTTTTGCAAATTCCTTAGCTCTTTCAAAATCTACATCTCCATTGTCTTTAAATGGAGTAACCATTGCTGTTATTAGTCTTCCTAAATCTGTCATAATCTTGCCTCTCATCCGCCTATTATGTTAAATTAATTATTATTTTATTAATTCTTTTTTTATCATTGATTCTAATATTTGTAGAGCGTTGTATGCAGCTCCTTTAATCAAATTATCGCAACTTAACCATAAATTTAATTCTTTAGAATTATTCAAACTTTTCCTTATTCTTCCAACAAAAACGTCTTTTTCACCTTCTACATATAAAGGCATAGGATATGGAGTTTCATCAGATTCACCTAAAACTTTAATTCCTGAATAATTATTAAGGCAATTAACAATTTCTTCAATAGAAATGTCATTTTCAAGAGATATACATAAAGATTCAGAGTGTCCAATTCTCACAGGTACTCTTACACAGGTTGGAATGACTTCAATTTCTTGATCGTGAAGTATTTTCTTAGTTTCGTTTATCATTTTATGCTCTTCTTTAGTAAAACCATCTTCTAAAAAGTCATCTACATGAGGGAAAACATTATTAGCAATAGGAAAATCATATACATCTACTGATTGATCACCTGATTGCTGATTTACTAACTCATTCACAGCTTCTTTACCTGTACCTGAAACTGCTTGGTAAGTTGAAACTATTACTTTTTTAACTTTAGTCAATGAATTAATCGCATCAATAACCATTACCAGTGGAGTTGTAGTACAGTTTGGAATTGACACAATTCCTTCATGAAAGCTTAGATCATTCTCATTAATTTCAGGAACAACTAAAGGAACATTTTTTTCCATTCTGTATGCAGAACCGTCATCGATTACAACTCCTCCATTTTTTACAATTTTGGGAGCAAGTGATTTACTAATTTCAGAACTTACAGATATTAACCCCACATCAATTTTATTGAAGTCCTCTGAATCAGTGGTCTTTACACTAAGTTCTGTATTTTTATACTTAATTTTTTTCCCTTTAGACCTATCTGAAGCAAATAAATATATATTATCAGCAGGATGATTAATTTCAGACAGAAGCTTTAATGCCTCAACTCCAACAGCACCAGTTGCTCCTATAATTCCAATGTTTGCATTTTTTAAGTTCATCTTAAATCCCCATTATTTTATCTAGACCAACTACCAACCCTTTCTTATTTAAAATTTCTTTGACTCCTAAAACTACACCAGGCATAAAAGATTGCCTGTCAATTGAGTCATGCAACATTGTAAAGGTTTGCCCCAAGCCTCCAAAAACTAATTCATGCCTTGCGACTCTTCCAGGCATTCTAGACGAATGTATTTGTACACCTCCCAGAGAGCCTCCTCTAGTATTTTTTATAGTCTGCTTCTCAGTCTCATTTTGATGAAAATTTTTATTTCTCTTTGACACAGCTGCTTCTGCAATAGAAATAGCTGTTCCAGATGGAGCATCTATTTTATTCTCATGATGACTTTCCACTAAATCAGCATAATCAAAATATTTACCTGCTATTGAAGCAAGCTCCATCATTAGGACTGCACCTATAGCAAAATTAGATGCAGATAATATACCACAGGAATACTTTTTTGAAACATCCTCCAAAGTACTATAATCCTCTTCTAACAAACCAGTTGAACCACTAACAATCGATATACCAAGAGGTAAAGCTATATTCACCAAATTCATCAAACCATCACGGTTAGTAAAATCTACAATCACATCTGGTTTATTATCTTTTGTAAGATAATCAAAATTATTAACTATCAATTTGTCATTAGGAGTCTTTTGTCCGTTAGAATTAAAATCCACGGAGTCTAAAAGTTCAGTTTCCGAATCGGCGATAATAGCCTCACAAACTGTTGAACCCATTCTACCTAATGCACCATTGACACTTACTTTAATCATCTTTATCCTCCAACCTGTTTCCTTTTCCCTGATCGCCTTGATTGCTTGTGGTCATCATCAGAATTTTCTACATCTTCTGATGATTTAGAATTATGTTCTGATGAGGAGCTTAGGGCCTTAATAGAAAGATCTATTCTTCCTTGTTTATCAACCTTTATAACTTTTACATCAACGGTATCTCCAACAGATAGAACAGATTCTACGTTCTCAACTCTTTCGGTTGAAATCTCACTTATGTGAATAAGTCCTTGCTTTCCAGGCAATATTTCAGCAAATGCTCCAAAATTCATTAATTTTACGACTTTTGCATTGTAAACATCTCCAGTTTCAACATCTTTGATTATTGCATTTATTGCAGCAACAACATTATCAGCAACCTCAGAATTATTGGCTCCAATCATTACTTTACCGTCTTCATCGATATTTATTGAAACATCAAAGTCAGATTGTAACCCTTTAATTGTTGCTCCTCCAGAGCCTATTACTGCACCTATTTTCTCCTGAGGAACATTAATTGTTGTTATTTTTGGTGCATATTTGGAAAGTTCTTGACTAGCTTCAGATATGGTAGTTGCCATGTGATCTAGTATTTTCATTCTTGCTATTTTAGCCTTTGCAAGAGCTTGTTCCATAATTTCAAATGTGATTCCTTTGACCTTTATATCCATTTGGAGAGCAGTTACTCCATCTTTAGTTCCTGCTACTTTGAAATCCATATCTCCAATATGATCTTCTGCACCTTGAATGTCAGTCAAAACAGCAAATTTTCCATTTTCATCAGTGATTAGACCCATAGCAATCCCTGCAACTGGGGAGCTAATTGGTACACCAGCATCCATTAGCGCTAAAGAAGAAGAACATACTGAAGCCATAGATGTAGATCCATTGGATGACAATGCTTCTGAAACAGACCGAATCGTATAAGGGAAATCTTCAGTACTAGGCAACACTGGTATTATGGCTCTTTCTGCAAGAGCTCCGTGTCCTACTTCCCTTCTTCCTGTCATCATTCTTCCTGGCTCTCCTACAGAAAATGGAGGGAAATTATAATGATGTATAAAATGCTTTTCTTTAATTGGATTAAATCCATCTAATTTTTGACTATCTGCCAATGGAGCCAATGTCACTGCATTAAGTATTTGAGTTTCACCTCTAGTAAAAATACCAGATCCATGCACTCTAGGAAGATATCTTACTTCTGATGATAATTCTCTTATTTCATCAAAGTCTCTTCCATCTGGTCTTATTTGCTCATTTAATAAAGCTTCTCGAATTTCTTTTTTTTCTATTGAGTCTAAAGATGAATTGATATCCTCTTCTTCAAATTCTTCTGAAATTTCTGAGATGATTTTTTCTCTCAAAGAGTTATATTTTTCTATTTTTTCTGTTTTGTTATCTTTTGATCTAACAATTTTCTTTATATCTTCTAGATATGAAGAAGTTAACTTTTCCTTTACACCCTCAAGAGAAGTATCATTTTCGTCTATTTCCCATTTAGGTTTCCCTATTTCTTCTACTATTTCTTTTATAAATCTAACTATTTTTCCATTAACTTCTTGGGCTAATTTTAGAGCATCAAGCAAAATTTCTTCACTGACAAATTCTGAACCAGACTCAACCATCATTATTGCGTCTTCGGTTCCTGCAACTGTAAGATCTAACTTACTAACTTGCAACTGCTCATAGGTTGGATTTACTATCAATTCATCGTCAATCAATCCAATAACACATGCTCCAACAGGGTCTTTAAAAGGAATGTCCGATATCGCTAATGAAATTGAAGATCCTACTATTCCTAATGCATCATAAGGATTCTCTTCATCTGATGATAAAACACTTATTATGATTTGTGTGTCATTATGATATGTTTTAGGGAATAGGGGCCTTAGTGGCCTATCAATTAATCTACAGACCAAAGTTGCATCAGTGGTTGGTCGACCTTCTCTCTTAAAAAAACCTCCTGGCAATTTCCCTAACGCATAAGCTTTTTCTTGAACATCCACAGTTAAGGGAAGAAAATCAATCCCTTCCTTTGCCTCATTCATAGCAGATGCGGTTGCTAAAACAACAGTTTCACCAAGAGTTAATACACATGAGCCATTTGCTAAATTTGCTACTCTGCCTACTTCTACATCTAGATTCTTACCGTTAATATCTAATGAATATTTTTTTATATTATTTACCATTTTTTCTAAATGTCCCCAAGAAATCAGGAACTGCGAAATAGAAATAAGATTGTAAAACTATCCTCGTAAATCCAAGGATTTTATAACCTGTTCATACTTTTCAGAATTATTAGACTTTAAATATTTTAAAAGCCTTCTTCTTTTACCAACAATTTTCAGCAATCCTCTCTTTGAGGCCTGATCGTGCTTATGGTGTTTAAAGTGTTCATTTAATTGATTGATCCTACCGGTCATAGATATAATTTGTGCTTCTGATGAACCAGTATCTTTATCGTGTTTCAATAATTTAGTTAGTGTTGGATCGTTTTTTTTAGACAATTTACTAATTTCTACCCCAAAAATCTTTTTTCTTGACTATTACTTAAATGGGGACTTATACCTTTCTTTTTTCTCTTTATTATTCGTTATTACATTATCTTATCACTAAAAGTATAAATTGTAGCTAATATTCATGTCTGATTTTTTTAAAATTATACAAAAAGATAAAAAACATAAAAATTCAAACAATCTGTAGCAAGTTTACTTGACATAGACAATCTAAAATAAATAAGATGATATATAGATTTGAATATATTTCACTTAAATATACGCTTTTAATAATATTTGTATAGTGATAAATTTTATCTTACGTGTATAATGATGGAATATAAATCAACAAAAAATTTAATTAGACTGTGTCAGAGTTATAATAATTTTGACAAGTTGTTTACAAAAGGGGTAACCAATATGAAGAGATCATTATTGATAATTTCGATCGTAGCTGCTTCATTATTTATGTATGCATGTGCTGGATCTACAGGACCTGCAGGAGCAGCAGGAGCACCAGGAGCACCAGGACTACCAGGTGAACCAGGAATCTCCGGAGCACCAGGAGCACCAGGACTACCAGGTGAACCAGGAAATCCAGGACCAGCAGGAGCCGACGGAACTGATGGACCTCCAGGTGTACCAGGACCAGCAGGAAAAGATGGTAAAGCAGGTTCAACATCAGGACTAACAGCAGTTGGTTCAAATGGATCAAGCACAATTGAGTGGAGTAGAAATGCTGACAATATTGATGTACATCTAATAGGTTCAGGATTTTCACCAAACTCAGAAATAACAATTTCAGCTATCAATTCATCAGGATTTGCTAAGAACGTAGTTGGTGTTGATAAATCAGGTGTATCTGCTCTTTCTTCCGACGGAGCTGGTAATTTTGAAACATCAATATCACTTCCTACAAGTTCTTTCTCATGGGTAGACGCAGATGGTAATGGAATATATCCAATAGCTATCACAGCATCAGGTGGAGGAGATATTGCACATACATCAGCTATTATGGTTGATGCAGTTCCTGGAAACTAACCCCTTTTTACAAAAAAGTAGTAAATAAAAAAGAACTCATATTTTTATGGGTTCTTTTTTATTTAATGTTTTTCAAGGTATAAAAAAATATAATTCTATATATTCATTCTAAACATTCTTAATCTAATAAATATAAAAGCAAATCATAATAAATTTGTTTGTATATAAATTGAGTACAACAAACAATGATGGATGATAGAAAAATAGATTACTATAGATATAATTATTTGCCCTAATGCGCTTTATTTGTGATTATATATAAATTTAAAACAGCTAAAATGTAAGTATGAGTGAAAAAAATTATATGCTAATAGGTGTTCTAATTTTGGTAGGAACCATTCTAATGGGAATAGTTCACTTTATTTTTTAGATCTGTTTTCTTCTTCTTTTTTAGTTTTATCAAGCTCAAGAACAGTAAATATAGCTCCTACAAATAAAATAGCAACTACTACAAACGCTCCCGATATTATTACTTCAGTGCTCATTGTTTTGTTACCTGTAAGAAAGTTGCAAAACTAAGAATTGAAGGGACCCAAATTCCAACAAAAATAGCTTCCATTTCATTTCCAGTAGTAAAGAACCAAAAGTAAACTGAAACTAAAAATGGAACTAATGAAGCTGCAACAATTAGATAAAAAAAAGATTTGTTTTTCAAGATTTTCTCCGTTGGTAATCTTTAAATAAATTTCTTATTTAAATAATATCAAAAAAAAATTGAAAAAAATCAATATTCTAAAATGTGACATAAAATTAACAATAGAGAAACATTTTATTTCAAAGCAATCGAGACTCTTTTTATCCTTCTTCCTGAAATTGATCTAACTGTAATAAAAGCATCTGAAGTCTCTACTACATCTCCATTTGAAGGAATTCTTCCTAATTGAGAGTAGATAAAACCACCAATAGTAGAGATCCCTTCACTATCAATTTTTAGGTTAAACTTTCTATTAATCTGATCAATTGATAAGGTTGCATCTAAGAGAAATATTCCTTGTCTTACTTCCTGTATTTCTGGAGGATCAACATCAAATTCATCTGAAAGTTCACCTATAATTTCTTCCACTAGATCCGTTACTGTAACTAATCCAGAAACTATTCCGTGCTCATCCATAACCATACCAATAGAAATATTATTTGTTTGAAACTCCGTCAGTAAAGTTTCTAAATTTTGTGATTCAGGTATGTAAATAGGCTGTCTTATTAGATCATTTATAGTTTTTTTATCAATCTTTTCTTTTTCTAATGCCAAAATATCTCTTGCAAACAATATACCTAAGATACTATCTAAATCAGTATTATAAATAGGGATTTTAGAATATCCCCCCACAGTCATTTTTTCAATTATAGAATTGATTGGTTCATCAATAGATGCAGCTACTATATCTGGCCTAGGCTTCATGATTTCGATTACTCTCAAATCATCCATTCTTAGTATTCCTCTGATCATTCTCAGATCCTCTTGATGAGCAGGGATTTGATCAGACTCCAGAAGATCTAAAGTTTCTATTAGTGTAGCAGTCGCTTTGTCATCATCATTAGACTCATTAGATGTTGGTAAACCTATGTACCTTATAAATTTATTGAACTTTGGAATTCCTGAAAAAAATTCTAAAAATCTGCCAACAATTAACGCTAGAAAAAATAATCTACTATTTAATGCTGAAAAGATTTTATTAGTGACAACAATAGAAAATATTAAAATAAAGAAATATAGAATAGCTAAACTTAATAGATTTATGTTTAGTATGTCCTCAAACAATCCGCTTTTATTCAAAAATAAAATAAACGAAGCTAGACCAACACATATTATTAAATTTCTGATAAATATGGCAAAAATATAGGCTTCATATGAAAGTCTGTTTGATTTATTCTCATCAACTTTATCATCATCAATAAATTCTGAATTTTCATCAAGATCATCATCAACAGTAAGCCCAAATGTTCTGTAGCCTAAAATACTCAAAGAATAATTTATAAATAGATATATAATTATTGAAAAAATAGAAAGAAATAAAAATAAAATATAATCCATAATTTCTATTTTCCTAACTTCCTAGAAGGATTCCCAACTACAATTTCTTTAAAATCAACATCTTTAGTTACAACAGTACCTGCACCAACTACAGAACTAGACCCTATAATAACTGGAGAAATGATAGTTGAATTAGATCCTATAAATGCATTTTCCTTGATAGTTGATTTATTCTTATTTTTTCCGTCAAAATTTGCAACTACAGCACCTGCTCCAACATTAACATTATTCAATATGTCAGTGTCCCCTATATATGATAGATGTTTAGATTTTGAATTTTTTCCAATTTGAGAAGATTTCACTTCAACAAAATTTCCTATCTCAACATTTGAAAGGGTACTTGTTGACTCTCTTATGTATGCAAAAGGTCCAATTTGATTATTTTCGCCTATAGAAGAATTGGTAACAATTGAATAGATGATTTTTGTGCCTTTTCCTATCTTTGAATCAGAAATAGTTGTATTGGGTCCAATTACACAATCTTTCTGTATATCTGTATCACCCATAATGTAGGTTGAGGGTAGTATAGTTGATCCTGAAGAAATTTTAACTGAATCATCTATGTATACAGAGCTTGTATCGATAATTTTTACACCAGATGAAATTAATTTTTCTATGTTTTTTGACTTAGATGAATTATTATTTAGAAATTTTTTAAATAAATTAAATATCGACGGAGGTTTCATTTACAGTTTAGGTTTAAGAAAAAAAGTCTTTGAGAAGGAGTTTTATTCATATATAAATTTTTTATAATTCTATAAGCTTTTCATTTTGACTAATTAGAATTAATAATATCATAATAATAGGATTATAAAAAATTTTTGGAGAGGTGTCAGAGTGGCTTAATGAGCACGCTTGGAAAGCGTGTGTACGATTAACGCGTACCGCAGGTTCGAATCCTGTCCTCTCCGCCATTTTTTATGTTATATAATTAAAAGAACCACAAATCAAAAAATATCGAGGTAGTTTATTGTCAAAAAATTTAGTTATAGTTGAATCCCCTGTAAAGGCTAAGGCATTACAGAACTATTTGGGTAATGAGTACAATGTCATGGCTTCATATGGGCATGTAAGAGACCTAACTACAAAAAAATGGGGAGACAAAAATTCTAATAATGGTTATGAAATTGATTTAGAAAAATCAACTGTTGGACTTACGTGGGCAGTTGAATCAAAAAGTAAGAAAAATTTAAATGAAATTTCTAAATTTATAAAAAATGAAAAACCTAAATCAATCTTTCTAGCATCTGACCCAGACAGAGAAGGAGAGGCTATTTCTTGGCACCTAGCTGATGAACTAAAGCTTCTTGAGAAAAAAAATGTAAATAGAGTTGTATTCCACGAAATTACTAAAAATGCCATACTTGAATCATTTAACAATCCAAAAAAGATTGATATGGATTTGGTGGATGGATACAAAGCAAGAAGAGTAATGGATAGAATTGTAGGGTTTGAAACTGCCGCGCCTTTATCTAGTGCAATAAGAGTTGGAGGAAGAGCAACGGGTAGAGTTCAAGGCCCTTCTCTTCTTATTGTAAATAATAGAGAAGATGAAATAAAGGCACATAAAGCTCTAGAGTTTTGGAACATAAAAGTTGATTTACTCAATAAAGATGATGAACTCGTAAACGTTCAGTTGAAAGGAAACTTAAGCAATAAGGATCATTATATTTTTGATCCTAAGAAAAGCAAAAATATTCCTATACCAGATGAACAAGCAGCAAAAAATATTGAAGAAAGATTATCTAAATCTGATTTCAAGGTAGAATCTATAAAGAAAAATGAATTCAAAAGTAAACCTAGAGCTCCATTTACCACAAGTACACTTCAGCAAGCAGCTTCATCTGAACTAAGAATGGCACCAAGAAGAACAATGGATATAGCTCAAGAATTATTCAGAGGAATAGAAAGCGGAGATAAGGTAATAAACTTAATTACTTACATGAGAACAGATTCTACATTTATTTCTTCAGAAATTATGGATTCTATAGGTAATTTTGTAGTTAAGGCTTATGGAAACGATTATTATTCTTCCCCAAGAGTTTATTCTAAAGTTTCAAAAAACTCTCAAGAGGCTCATGAAGCTATCAGGCCTACAGACATAAATAATTCTCCTGAAAAAATTAAAAATCAATTAAGCGATCAACAATATAAACTTTATAAACTTATATGGGATAGAACTGTGGGTTCTCAAATGAAAGATAGTATTTCTGAAAAAACAGTTCTTTCAGTTTTAGCTGAAGAAAATAACAATTCATACATACTCGAGTCAGAATATATCCGACCAGTTTTTGATGGATTCAAAATTTTAGATGAAAAAACAAATTACGATAACGTTCCTAATATTACTCTCAATGAATCTCTTTCTATAGACAAAGTCCACAAACAAAAAAACTTTACACGACCTAAAAGTAGATATACTGAGGCAAGCTTAATCAAGGAATTGGAAACTAGTGGCATTGGAAGGCCCAGTACTTACGCAAGCATAATGGATAGAATTCAATACCATAAAGCTGTCATAATATTGCGAAGAAGCCTATATAGAACTAATGTTGGTAAAGCTATGATAAATGCAATGCTACCAATTTTTGGGGATCATTTTATTTCATTAGAATTTACCAGCAATATGGAGAAAAACTTAGATGAAATAGCCCAAGGTAACTTAGAGTGGGAAAAAGTAGTTTGCGAGTTTTATGAAAACTTTCAATCTAAGCTCGAAAAACTAAAAAAAATTGGTGAAAATAATTTTTCACAAGAAGATAAAGAAACAGTCGTTGACCCAAGTAGCGCGCATCATTTTACAGATATCCATTGTCCAGTCTGTTCAGGTGAAATTGAATTGTGCGGAGGAGACGAATTTGATCAAACAGAAGGACTTAGAGAAAAGCACTATAATTGTGAAGCCGTACACATGAAATGGATTCCAATAAAAAAGAAATCTGTAAAAGATGATGGTGCTTTCTTAGCTTGTGAAAAAAATTATGATGAAAAAGGAAGAACTGATCACAAAAGTTATCTTCCTGAGAAATGCTGGGTTTCTATTGGAAGAACAAGAAAGAATAATCTAGAGTATTTCAATGAAGCAGTATTAGCAAAAAAATGATATTTATCAATTTTTGTTTAATTTTCAAATTTATAGTTTAGTTTTTTTTTTATTATCATATTAAACATGAAGGTAAGAAAAATACTAAATGAAATAAAATACAATAAATTGATATTTCTGGAAAACAGAAATCATTTATCTCCTTATTCATTAAGAAACCAAAGGCAAGATATAGAAACATTTATTTCATTTCTAAATTTAAATAAAGATGAACTCCTTACGATTGATATCATAAGAAAATTTATCTCTGTGCTTAGATCAAATAGAAGCCAAAGTTCTGTAAGAAGAATCATATCGAACTTAAAAATGTATTTTGATTACTTAACAGATAACAAAATTATTTCAAAAAATCTTTTTACTGAAATAAGTACTCCAAAAATAGAAAAAAAACTTCCATCAGTTGCCACTTTAGAAGAAATAGATCTAATGATTGAAAAAGTTGATTCAAAATCTAAATTAGGTAAAAGAGATATAGCGATTATTGAACTGATTTATTCCGCAGGCTTGAGAGTTTCAGAAGTAAATAATTTAAATTTAGCTGATGTAGATCTGAGTATGAATCAAGCAGTGATTTTTGGAAAAGGATCTAAATATAGGTCAGTAATTTTTTCACAATCAACATCAAATATACTTAAGGAATACCTGAATATAAGGGAATCTTATGAAGCAAAAGAAAAAAGTTTCTTTCTAAGCAATTCTGGTAAAAGGTTATCCATAAGAAGCGTTCAACATATAATAAAAAAATATATAAAAATAGCAGGATTGAATCCAAAATACCACACACATACTCTCAGGCATTCTTTTGCCACACATCTCTTAGATGGTGGAGCTGATTTAAGGGTCGTGCAAGAATTATTAGGGCACTCTTCTCCAAAAACTACCGAAATATATACTCATATATCTATAGAAAAATCGAGAGATGTATATACAAATGCTCATCCAAAAGCATAAAATATAAATATAAATATAAGGAGTAATAATGACAATTTCATCAAGTGAAATAAAAAGAAATATGACCATAATATTACAAGATGAAATATATCAAATTTTAGAATGGCAACATCGACAAGCTCCAAAAGCACCTCCAACATTAACTCTAAAATTAAGACATATTGAAACAGGGAATGTTTATGAAAAAAAAGTTCCTGGGAACCAAAAATTAGAACTTGCAATGACTGATACAAGAGAGGCTCAATTCTTGTATAAAGACCAGGACTTATTTATATTTATGGATAATGCTAGTTTTGACCAGTATGAGTTAGATGAAAAAATAGTTGGAGATGAAGCAAAATATTTAGCAGAAGGTATCAATATTTCAATAATCTTTTTAGATATAAAACCTTTAGCCATTGAGCTTCCTTCATCGATAATAATGACTATAGAAAATACAGATGTTGGTCTTAAGGGAGACACACAGTCTGGAGCAACTAAGCCCGCAACTACTACTACTGGATTAACACTTCAGGTTCCATTGTTTATTGAAAATGGACAACAAATAAACGTATCAACTTCCGACGGGTCTTATCTTGGAAGAAAATAGTTTATGAACAAAAAAAATAAAATATTATCTGTTGGTTGGTTATCAACAGGAAACGGACAAGGCTCATTAGGTCTATTCCAAGAAGCATTAGATTTGCATCTTGAAAAAAAAATTTCTTTAAAATATGTATTTTCTAATCGTGACAAGGGAGAAAAAAAAGGTTCAGATAATTTCATAAATCATGTCTTAAATAATAAGATAAAAATGATCACATTTTCATCAAAGAATTATAAATCTGAGAAGAATAAAAAATGGAAAGAACTAAGAAATGATTTTGATGAGATAGTTTTATCAAAAATATCAAATTATAACGTAGATATTATAGTAGCTGCGGGATATATGCTTTTCTCACCCGTAATATGCAATCACTTCAAAATCTTAAACTTACATCCAGCATTGCCAAACGGCCCTGTAGGGACATGGCAGAATGTGATCAAAGAATTAATTGCCAATAAATCAACTGTATCAGGAATTTCTATTCATTTAATGACACCAGAACTAGATGAAGGACCATGCTTATCTTTTTGTGAATTCAGAATAAAAAATAAAGAAAATAATAATTTATGGAAAAATTTGGATAATCTAAAAAATAATATTGAAGAATCAGCACTATTTTTAGATATCAGAAAAAAAATCATATTGCACGAGAGAGCATTGCTAAAGAAAACTCTAGAAAAAATATCAATTAAGGAGATTGATACTAGTTCTATTGATCCGATAGACCTATCTGATGAAGTAAATGGATCTATATAGCTATTTCTTTTTTGCTTTATTAGCACCTTCTGGATATATAACTTGGTCTACTAATCCATATTTTACTGCTTGTTCTGCATCCATCCAAAAGTCACGATCTTCATCTTTTCGAACCTTAGCCTCAGTCTGGCCAGTATGATGTGCCATAATTTTTGTTAGCTTATCATTAATTCTAAGCATCTCTTTTGCCTGAATTTGAACATCAGATATTGTTCCTCCGCCTCCACCAGAAACACTATGTATCATCATTGTAGAATTAGGTAATGCGTATCTTTTTCCTTTAGCACCTGCTGTTAACAAAATTGTTCCCATACTAGCAGATAATCCTACAGAAAATGTACAAACATCATTTGGTATCATCATCATAGTGTCATAAATAGATAGACCTGCATAGACAGATCCCCCTGGAGAGTTGATATATAAATTGATATCTCTTTCTGGATCTTCTCTCGACAAGTAAAGAAGTTGAGCAACAATAGTATTAGAAACAAAATCATCAACAGGTGTTCCTAAAAATATAATCCTCTCTTTAAGTAAAAGAGAAAAAATATCATATGCTCTTTCTCCTCTAGAGGTTGTTTCTATTACTGAAGGAATTAAAGATGTAGGATTTGTATATTTAGACTCCAAATGAGCTCTCCTTTATTACTAATAATTTAATTTTACTAAATATTATTTCTTTTTTCGATTAGTTGTTGTTTTTTTAGATGATTTTACTAGAAATTCTAGACATTTTTTTCTCTGCAAATTACTTTTGACATGATTTTTTAGAGTCTCATCATCTGCTAATTTTTGATCCTTGTACTGCTGCTTAATTAGCTCAACCTCAGAAATAATTTCTTGTTCTGGAACTTCAAATTTTTCCTTACTAATTATTTCTTCAATTATCAAAAATCTCTTGATTTCATCCTCAGCTGTTTCAAGAGTCTCTTTATAAAATTCTTCATTAGTTTTATTTATTGCCTTTAGATAATCATCAAATTTCATATTATATTGAGAAACAGATCTCACTCTATCCTCAATTATATGGTCAGCAGATCTTTGGATTTGTATTTCAGCAATCTTAAATTTGGATTTCTTAAGTAATTTTTCTAAAATTTCAGTTTCTAATTCAATATTATATTTATACTCATTTTCAGCAGTGATTTCTTCTTTTAATTGACTTTCAAAATCTTTGACATCTTTAATTTCAGGATTGAGTTCTTTTAAGAACTTTTTATCTAATTTAGGAAGTACCTTTTTCTGAACACTAATACACTCTACCTCAAATTTGGCATTCTTACCTTGGTACTCTTCTTCTTTCCAATCTAAAGGCAATGTAAGTGTAAATGTTTTTTTATCGCCTTTCTTAATTCCCTTTAAATTCTCTGAAACTCCTGGAGCAATTAGATTGCTGTTTTCAACAGCATAAAAATCAAATTCATTCTCTTCAATTATTACCTTTTCTTCACAAATAGCTGTTAAGTTAATTTTGGCAAATCCTGGAAAGTCTAATTTTAGATCACTAGGTTCCCATGTTGCTCTAGACTCTAAAATTCTATTTTTTGCTTCGTCTAATCTGGACTTAGAAACTTTTTCTTTTTTTGTTGTAGTTGTTATATTTTTATAACTACCTACAGTAACTTCAGGCATCATAGGTACCATAAGATTTATTTTTAACTTAGGTTCTCTTTCTAGAATATCTACCTTTGGAGCACAAGGATATTCAAATTTATTTTTTTGTAGTACATCTTGAGCAACTTCCTGAATAATAGCATCTAAACTATTTTCTAGAATATAGTCTCTACCGTACTGAGATTCTATGATGTTATAAGGGACTTTACCCTTTCGAAATCCTTTAATACTTGTCGATTTTGATATTTTTTGCGCTGAACTTTTCAGATGCTTTGTAACTAAAAAATCATCTACTAATATTTCAATGTCAACTTGTTTATTTTTTTCTTCTTTAATATCTATATTCATTTTCTAACTATTATTCCTCTTCTTCTTTAATAATATTTATACTTAATTCATCAAGCTGATCTTCAGAAATAACATCCGGAGAACCAAAAAGTAGATCTGAAGCTGTCTGAGTTTTAGGAAAAGCAATTACTTCTCTTATAGATTCTTCATGCGATAGCATTGCAACCAGCCTATCAAGACCTAGACCCATTCCTCCATGAGGAGGAACACCATATTCAAATGCATCTAAAAGATGCCCAAATAGACTACTAACATCTTTTTTTGAATAACCAATAACATCAAAAACTTTTTCTTGTAGTTTTCTATCATGAATCCTAATGGAACCTGATCCTAATTCAACTCCATTACACACCAAATCAAACAAATCTGCTTTTACTTTTCCAGGATCAGTATCTAAAAACTCTACATCATCAGACTTAGGAGCTGAGAATACATGATGCGCGGCTTGCCAATTATTTTCATCATCTTTTTCAAATAAGGGGAAGTCTGTAATCCAAACAAATTTCATAGTATCTATATCAATAAGTTTTTTTTCTTTGGCAATATGATTTCTCAGGAATGATAAAGAAGCATTAACTGTTTTTTCATCTCCAATTATCATAAATATAACATCGCCTGCAGAGGCTTCTGTTTTTTGTATAATAGAATCAAAATTTTCTTTTGAATAAAATTTATTCAAGGGTCCATTTGTTTGATCTATTTGTACTGGCTCTTGTACATCGCTAGGGATAGATATATAAATCAATCCCCCAGCTCCTTGAGATTTAACTAAGTCTGTTAATCTATCAAAATCTTTTCTACCATAAGAACTTGCATTCTTAGCTGTAAAACCTTTCAATATTCCTCCATTAGCTAAAGAATTACTTATAACATTGGATTCAATGTTTTGAGCTATATCAGTCAAGTTTTTCAATTGCATTCCAAATCTCAAATCAGGCTTATCTGAACCATAATTATTCATAGCCTCTGAATAAGTCATTTTTTCAAAAATTTTATCAACTTTCATATCTGAATTAACGGAACTTATAAGATCTATATACAAACTTTCAACAGCTTCCATAACGTCTTCTTGATGCACAAAGCTCATTTCTAAGTCTAATTGAGTGTGTTCGGGTTGCCTATCTGCTCTCAAATCCTCATCTCTGAAACATCTTGCTATTTGAAAATATCTATCACAACCTGAAACCATAAGCATTTGTTTCATTTGCTGGGGGGACTGAGGAAGAGCATAAAATGAGCCATTCTTGACCCTTGAAGGAACTACATAATCTCTTGCACCTTCAGGAGTACTTTTAATCAAAATAGGGGTCTCAATATGAGTAAAACCTTTTTTAGATAAATTTTCCCAAATAAATTTTGTCACTCGATGTCTCAAAGAGATTTTTTTTTGCATTGAATCTCTTCTTAAGTCTAAAAACCTGTACTTCAACCTTACTTCTTCTGAAACATCATTGGAATCCGAAACTTCGAAAGGAGGAGTTTTTGATTTAGATAAAATTTCAATTGAATCCACAATAAGTTCATAATTTCCAGTAGAAATATCAGGATTTTCTGCGCCTGAAATCCTTTTCTTCACAGTTCCAGAAACTGATATGACCCATTCAGACCTAAGATCTTTAGCATGATTATGAGCAGATTCAGATACTTCTGGATTAAACACAATTTGCATTATTCCTGATTTATCTCTCAGATCAATAAATATAAGTTGCCCATGATCTCTACGCTTTGAAACCCAACCTGCTAGGCTAATTTTACTTTCTTCATTTGATGAAGAAATCTTTCCACACATAATATCTCTATACATATTTCCTCATATATTTACTAGATTGAATTACCATATTCTCTTTTTGCAACTGATAAATTAACAAATGTTTCAGTTCTGATAATCCCATCAATTGAACCAATATTTATTCTAATAAAGTTTCCTAACTCTTCTGAACTTTCTAATGCAACTAAGCAAAAAACATCATAACTTCCCGTAGTTGCTATTACCCATCTAGTATGATCTAAAGAAGCAATTTCATTTGAAATTTGTGTGACCTTATCAGGTTCGCATTGCACACCTATGAGAGCTTCTGAAAAAAAACCTAATTTTTTGGGGTCTGATGCAGCAACAATAGATATTGTTTTAGAATCTAATAAATTTTTTACTCTTCTTCTTATAGTTCCTTCACTAACATCCAATTCTCTTGCCATTTGAGCATTAGATAATCTACCGTCACGCCCTAACATTGAAACTATTTTTCTATCTATTTGATCCATTTTGATTCCAAAAAAATACTATTGATAAAATTATTATACCTATAAAAATTCGCCATAGAATGATTAAAAATTTAGTTTTTTTGACATGTAATCATTGATTTATTTTTTTAAAATAAAGTAAAATAAAATTAATTTGGAAAAATTAAACATTGGAGAGTAAATTGTTAGATTCAGAGCAAATAGTAAGTTATACAGAAGTTGCTAGTGAAAAACTTCAAGAAATTATGAAAGAGCAAGGTAATGAAGGCAGTTATCTTAGAGTTTCTATAGATGAAACACCTAATGGTGGCTTTGAGTATGTTTTCGGACTTGTCGAAAAACCTGAATCTGATGATATTGTCATTGATTCTACTATCAAAACAGTCGTAGACCCAGCAAGCCTAAAACTTGTTGAAGGTTCTAACATTGATTACGTAGAAGGATTCCAAAGATCTGGATTCGTTATATCAAATCCTAACTTACAACAAAGCGGCGGCGGAGGTTGCGGCGGTGGTGGCGGAGCATGTGGTTGCGGAGCAGGAGCCGAAGCTGAGGCTACAGGATGTGGCGGTCATGCTGGCGGCGGCGGATGTGGATGCCAAAGCTAAATTGCTAAAACTTTGTAATTAAATTCGATACAATTATGTATTTTTTTTCTTATATTATTCTATAAGAAGTAAATTAAGTGAATTAAGAGAGACTTGAAAAATGACATATGTAATAGGTAAAGCTTGTGTTGACGTAATGGATGGAGCATGTGTAGATGTTTGCCCAGTTGATTGCATCTATTCAAAACCTGGAGATAACCAATTATTCATTAACCCCGAAGAATGTATAGATTGTGCGGCCTGCGAGCCAGTTTGCCCAGAAAATGCTATATTCGAAGAAGATGATGTACCTGATGATCAGAAAGAATTTGTAAAGATTAACGAAGAGTACGATTATGATGATTCAGAGCCTGGTCACAACGTCTAAAAACTAATTAATCATCGAAAGAAGAATAGTTCAAACTATATAACTTGCTGTAGAGTCCTTTTTTACTCAAAAGTTCATCGTGAGATCCAATTTCTTCTATCTTCCCAGCATTCAAAACAATGATCCTGTCACATTTTCTGACAGTGGCTAACCTATGAGCAATTGTTATAGACGTTCTGTTTTTTAATAGAATATCTAATGCATTTTGTATTTTCTTTTCAGTGTAGGAGTCAATTGATGAGGTAGCTTCATCAAGTATCAGATATTGAGTATCTGCAACTAAAGCTCTTAGTATGCTCAATAATTGCCTTTGGCCCATAGATAAATCTGAACCTCTCTGACCTATAACAGTATCATAACCATTATCTAATGAACTAATAAAATCATTTAAGCCTAATAACTCTGTAGATTTTTCTATATTCTTAAGAGAGATATCAGGATTTCCATACTTAATATTTTCCAAAATAGTTCCTGAAAATAAGAAAGGATCTTGCAGTACCATTCCTACTTTTTTTCCTATATATTCTTGAGAAAACTTTCTTATTTCAACTCCTCCAAGTATGACCTTTCCCTTGTTTGTGTCATAGAATCTATGAATAAGATTTGAAATAGTAGATTTACCTGCACCAGTAGGGCCTACAATTCCTATACGTTCTCCATTTTCTATGGTCAAATCAAAATCTCTTAAGATGTAATTTTTATCAACATAGGCAAAAGAGACATTATCAAATTTTATAGATCCATCTAGGGGACAATCAAGAGGCTTTTGCGGATCTCTAATCGTAACAGGAATATCTAACACTTCAAATATTCTATATCCTGAAGCCATTGCTCTTTGCATTGCATTATATTGCATAGATATTGTTCTAATTGGATCAAAAAACCTTTGAACCAAAAGCATATAGGCAACCATCACTCCAGCCGTAATATGGTCATTTATTACTAAGCTAGCACCTACAATAATAATTATTGCAAAAGATATACCGGTTAATGTCTCAACCGTAGGTAACATCAAGCTTGATAATTTTGCAGCTCTAAGTTGTGCTTTATACAAACCATTTGCTTTATTCTCAAAGATTTTAGAATTAAAATCTTGTCTATTGAATGACTGTACTGTCCTTATTCCATTGATATTTTCTGCCAAGTAAGAAGTTGTTTCAGAACTTTTAGTTCTTGCATCTAAAAATGCTACTCTTGCTTTTGGAAGCCAGATCATTCTGATCAATATCATTAGTGGCATAACAAGTATTGTCAGTAGTCCCAACTGAACATTCATGACTAATAAGACGCTTATTATTCCAAAAATAAGCACTAGGTCTCCAATAGCAAACACTGACATTTGTAATGCTTCTTGCATTGCAGCTACATCACCTTGAAGACGTGACATCAGTTTGCCTACATCGGTTTTATCCATAAATGATATAGATACATCTTGTAAGTGCATAAACATTTTTTTCCTAAGATCTAATAGAATATTTTCTCCTACTTTCTCAATTATGGAATCAGACATAAAAATAGATATACTAACTATTGCAGAAAGGCCCAAAAATTGTAAAAGTCCATTAAGTATAGAGTTCTTAACAAGCTGAATATCTTCACATGAAGATCCAACTAAACAACCTGATTGATCTATAAGGTTTTTTACAACTATAGGTATCATTAAGGATGATGCAGTTAGTAATAAAATAAAAAAGAATCCAATAAAGACATCTCTCTTATATTTTGAAACATATGGCATGAATCTTTTGATAATGTTGTAGTCAAAGGATCTAGACCTTATATCTTCATCTGATAAAGTTACCATTTTAAACCTTCAATTCTGGGTTGATTTGCATGTTATATAGTTCCGAATAGCGACCATTAAGCTTTATTAATTCATTATGACTTCCACGCTCAACTATCTCTCCTGAATCTAGATATAAAATTTCATCTAGATTCATAACAGAAGAAATTCTATGAGCTATGACAATTAATGTAATACCTGTTCCTAAAGACATCATTTCTTCTCTAATCTTTTTTTCAGTTTGAGTATCAATTGCAGAGGTTGAATCATCAAAAATCACTACTTTAGAATCAAATAATAATGTTCTAGACACAGATAGCCTCTGCCTTTGCCCTCCAGAAAGTTGAACCCCTCTCTCACCTATTAAAGTATCAAATTTTCCTGGTAATGTATCAATATGATTGTATATTTGTGCTTTATCAGTAGACCAGTTAACCTTCTCTTTTGGAGCAGCAGGATCACCATACCTAACATTCTCAAAAAATGTATCAGAAAAAAGAAAATTATCCTGATCAACTAAGTTAACAGAATGCCTCAGATCCTTTAAGTCAAAAGTGCTTATATTTATATCATTTAGCTTTATAGAACCTTCTGTTGGATTATAAAATCTTGGAAGCAATCTTGATAATGTAGTTTTTCCTGAACCAGGAGGTCCTACTATACCAATTGAGTGATTAGGACTAGCTTCAAAATTTATGTCTTTTAAAACCTTAGTTGTACCATATGAAAAACTCAAGTTTTCAACTTTTATTTTTCTGACAGGCTCGTTGAAACTTTTCCCTTCTATATTTTTAACATCTTCTTCTTTATCAATGACCTCAAATAATCTTGCTGAGGTGGCAGAAGCTCTCGCAAAGGAGTTAACTAACATTCCAATTTGTCTTACAGGCCCCTGAAGAATACTCATAAAAGCAATTAATGAAGTTAGCTCCCCTAAAGTTATTTTATTTTCTAAAACAGCTATTGATCCAAAATAAACAACTAAACTCATAGAGATCAAAAATGCGAAAGAATTTAGTGAAATAGAAAAGCTTCTTATTGAAATTTGTCTAAATGTCATACTTTTAACTACTTGGGAAGCAATAGAATATTTTTCTAACTCATATTTTTGCTTCATAAAAGATCTAACTAGCCTGACTCCAGATAAATTTTCATCCATAACTCGAGTCAGTATCCCTAATTGTTCCTGTAATCTATACCATTCTTTTCTCAATGTTAGCCTAGCGTATGATGAGATAATTCCAATAACAGGTACAAAGGACAATGCTAAAAGGCCAAGGAAAAGATCGACGTTTAAAACTAAAATAGCACCTGTTGAAATAAATACAGAAAGAAAGACTATCCGCAAAATTCCTGTGTTTATGAACATTCTGCAACCTTCTATATCAATTATTCCTTTGGTAATAAGGTCTCCAGTGTGAACATTATCATGATAATTAAAAGATAGTCTTTGTAATTTATTGAAATATTCTTTTCTTAAATTGAAGGCAACAGATTGCCCCATTTTTTCCCCTTGATATACATGAAAAAAACTAAAAATCCCTCTAGCAATAGATAAAACAAGCACAAGAATTCCTATTGTTATAAAGGGTCTAAGAGATAAATTTCCTGTTTCATTATTACTTAATGCAGTGTCTATAGATGAACCAAGATAATATGGAATAGACATTTGAAGTGCGGCTGCAAAAATTATAGAAATTAGCGATAACAATAAATCTGATTTATTATTTTTTAAGGGGAACCTAAGAACTCTAATTAGATTTTTACTTAGAAACATTAAATTTTTACTAAAATCTTTATATTTTTTTTTCAAGCATTTATAAACACTAAGGATTATTATACTCTTATTAAAAATAAAAAACATATAATTATTAATTCTTGTTTGATGCAAAAAAAAATCGATAAAATCAAATTTAGAAATGCTATTTTGAGTGATGCCAAGCAACTTTCTAATGTAGAATCTAACATTTTTTCATTAGATAAAGTAAATACAAATTTTGAAAGAGAAATAGAAAAAGAAAACAAAAAAATTTATGTCTGTACCTTTGAAAACACAATAAGTAACAGTTCAAATCTTATGGGTAAAATTTCAAATTTTTTGAATATTAATTCAAAGCAGAATATTAGTTACAAGCAGGAAGAAATTATAATTGGATATATAAAAATCTGGAAAATAATGGAGGATTTACATATTGAGCAACTTGGAGTTTTAGAAACTTTTCAAAGGCAAGGTATTGGTGAAAAATTATTGAAATTATCAATAAATTATTCAGTTCAAGAAAACATCAATAAGATAATGCTTGAATGCAGGCAATCCAATACATCAGCAATTAATCTTTACAAAAAATATTTATTTGAAATTACTAGTATCAGAAAAAATTACTATCCTCTTAATAACAAAAGAGAGGATGCTATTTGTTTTGAAAGCCCTGAAATTACTGGAAATATTTTTTATAAAAACTTATAAAAATATTTGTTGATCCAAATCAGAAATATCTAATCCTAAATGATTTGATGCCTCTTTAGTAATTTTTCTACCCTGAGATGTTCTAATGATAAACCCAATTTTCAATAAAAATGGCTCTACGACATCAGATAAAGTAGCTTGATCCTCATTCAAGGATGCGCTTATTGCTTCTATTCCGACTGGACCTCCCTGATAGTTCTTAGCAATGATATTAAGATATTGCCTATCCAATCTATCAAGACCTAAAGAATCAACACCCTCTATCTCTAGAGATTTATGAATTAATTCAACTTTAAGTTTTTTTATGTTTTTTACCTCTGCAAAATCTCTTACTCTTCTGAGCAACCTATTTGCTATTCTGGGTGTTCCCCTAGATCTTTTAGCAATCTCTAATGAAGAGTCTTTATCTATAGTCATATTCATTAGATTCGCTGACCTAATTATAATATCAGCTAAATCTTTTTCATCGTAATAATCTAGATGATAAGACAAACCGAATCTATCTCTTAATGGAGAACTAAGCAAACCAGGTCTTGTTGTGGAACCAACAAGTGTAAAATTTTCTAATCTAAGATTAATAGTTTTTGCAAAGGCTCCGCTCCCAGTAATAAAATCAACCCTAAAGTCTTCCATAGCTGAATACAAATATTCCTCAACAGATTTTGGAATTCTATGTATTTCATCAATAAAAAGAACATCTTTAGAACTCAAGTTAGATAATAAGCCTACAGCATCAGCAGGCCTTTCTAAAGCAGGACCACTCGTATGTATAAAACTAGATTCAATTTGATTAGAAATTATATGAGAAAGAGTAGTTTTACCTAAACCGGGAGGACCATAAAATAATACATGATCTAATGCTTCATCTCTTTTTTTTGATGCTTTTACAGCTATAGACAAAGATTCCTTAATTTTGGCCTGACCTACATATTCATCAAAAGAGTTAGGTCTCAAAATATTAGTTTCAATTTTTTCTTCTGAAACTGATGAAGTTTGAGAATTATGATCTGAAAAGATTATTTCTTTATTTTCTCGGTTTTCATTCATAAAACTATACGTATTTTCTGGTATTTTTTTTCAAAACATTTCTTACTATTGTTTCCACATCAAGTTCATTATCTGAATCTGAAAGGATTTCATTAATGGCATTTCTAGCTTCATTATTTTTATAACCAAGTCCGATCAAACCAGATAAAGCTTCATCAAAGATTGTTTCATTTAATTTGAATTCAGAATCCTTATGAGAACTTTCATCTAATTTATATGAAAGTTTCCCTTTAAGAGATGCGATTATCTTTTGTGCAGCTCTAGTGCCAATTCCAGGCATTTGTTCCAAAAGTGCAGAATCTTCCGTTTCAATAGCATTAGCAATTATACTAATTGGAAAAACTAAAGAATTTGCTGCCTTTATAGGTCCAATACCCTCAACTTGTATTAGCTGTTCAAAAAATTCTTTATCAGCATACGAAATAAATCCAACCAAAAGTGGTTTTGGTTGTCTTTCAGTAACATGATAATAAATTTCTAAATTTAAAACTGAATTTATAGAATAATTATTCTCAATAAAATAATTATTCAAATATTCAGGAATATAAATTTCATAGCCTATACCATTGACTAATAAAATAATTCTTTTGGGTTCGGATAAAAATTTAAGTATTTCACCTTGAATATAAGTAATCATATAAGTTTTGATTTTGATTTACTGATTATAGAATGACAGATGGCAATGGAAAATGCATCAGCAACATGTTCGTTCTTTAATAAATTTTGATTATTTAGGATCTTTGAAACAGATAACATTACTTGTTTTTTATCTGCTCTTCCTGAACCTGTAACAATATTTTTAGCTTGTGTAGGTTGATAATCAAAAACATCAATATTTTTTACTCCAGCAGAAGATAGAATAACGCCTCTTGCGTGTCCCATCAAAATAGAAGTTTTAGCAAATTTAGGCCTTGAATGAAGATCTTCAACTGCTATGACATCAGGCGAAAAATTATCGATAATATTATCGAACTCCTTCGAAATAATAGCCAACCTTTTTGCTAGTTTGTCAGATGACTTTGTTCTTATGACTCCGCCTTCAATTGGCCTGAGTTTATTATTAGACGACTCTAACAAGCCATAACCAGTATTAGATAGACTTGGGTCAACTCCTAAAATAATCATAGGTCTATTATAAATTTATGGTTATTTTTTTCAAGTTTTTTGTCAATTAGGTACCAAGGAACATTATTTTTATGATTTCTGTAATGAAATTTATTGAAATATAATAAAAAAGTAGAAACAATAGAAGATATATAATTTATTTAGGTGAATAAATGAAAAAAGACAAAGTTGCATTTCTCTTCCCGGGTCAAGCGTCTCAAGCACCTGGAATGGGATTAGATTTATATAAAAACAGCATTGCTGCTAGAGAAGTTTTTCAAGAAGCTGATGATATTTTAGGCAGAAAATTATCTCAAGTAATTTTTGAAGGGTCGAAAGAAGAATTGACTCGAACAGAAAACGCACAACCTTCAATTGCTACTGTTTCAATAGCTGCTTGGAGAGCAATTGAATCTGAAATGGGATCTATTCAGTTGCCAAATTACACTGCAGGGCACAGTCTAGGTGAATATAGTTCGTTAGCTACAGCCGGTTCACTAAGCATAAAAGAAACTATCGATTTAGTTTCAAAAAGAGGTGAACTAATGGAAAAAGCATGCAACGATTCTCCCGGAGGCATGTCTGCCATAATAGGAATTGATTCAGATGCAGTAAAAGGAGTTTGTGAAGAAACTGGTACATATTTATCAAATATAAATACATCAAATCAAATTATAATTGCAGGTACTAAAGAAAATTTAGTTAACGCGATGGACCTAGCATCAAGATTAGGTGCGAAAAAAGCCATCCCTCTACCCGTTGGAGGTGCATTCCACTCGGCACTAATGTCATCAGCTCAAGAAGAGTTAAATTCTGTAATTGATGATGCTAATTTTGAGGACGCAGTTGTTCCAATTGTGGCAAACACAAGTGCTGAAGCAATCACAGATAAAAATCTAGTTAGAGAAGAGTTAAAAACTCAACTTCAAAACTGTGTATTATGGAGTGACTCTATAAACTATATGATTGATGAAAATGTTGAAACATTCTACGAAATTGGACCAGGTTCAGTACTTTCAGGAATGTTGAAAAGAATTGACTCTAACTTAAATGTTAAAAACATAGGAAATTACAACCAAGTATTAGACTACGTAGAATCAAGAAGCTAGTTTTCTTAATGAATAAAACTGGAGATAACTTAAATAGTAAAGTTGATGGTGATTTTATTTCTGAAGAAAAAAGTCAATCAATTTTTGGGACTAATATGGCTCGGGCATCTGTTATTCAATCACTCTTTGAAAGGGAAATTTCTAAAGATTTCAGTTCAGCAGATATAAATAATTTACATTTTTACAAAAAACTAAATAAATCAAAGCAAAAAATAGCAAATACTATATTAGAATATGCTTTGGAAAATATAAAAGAAATTGACTCAAGTATAAAAAAACATACTATTGATAATAATTTAGATCGTATTCCTAAAACAGATTTGTCTATTTTAAGAACGGCCATATCTGAAATAAACTGTGAAATAGAAACTCCAGTTGGTGTAGTAGTAAATGAATCTGTAAAACTTGCAGACATTTTTGGTTCAGATACGTCTAAAAACTTTATAAATGGTGTTTTAAGCTCTATGGTAAGATAGACTTTTAGATCATTATTCAATAACATAAACTTGCGGTTAAAAATTTGGAGGATAGAATGGCTTCAGTTTTAGAAAAAATACAAGAAATCACAGCAGAAAAATTAAGCGTTGACATAGGGGATGTAAAACCTGAATCTTCATTTACAGAAGATTTAGAAGCAGATTCTTTAGACGTAGTAGAGCTAATTATGGCTCTTGAAGAAGAGTTTTCAACTGATGAAAAGGCAATTGAAATTTCAGACGAAGATGCTGAAAATATCAGAACAGTTCAAGATGCCGTAGATTATATATCTTCAAAAGTCTAAATAAGTTTCACTTTTATCTTATCTAAATAATAAAAATAAAAATTTAGATATGAAAAATATATGGAAAACATAAAGTTTACTCCTTTAGGAGGTTTGGGAGAGGTAGGCAAAAACTTACTTTTATTTGAAGTTAATTCTAAAGTCTATCTCATAGATGCAGGCATAAAATTTTCTTCAGATCCTGAAATAGACTTTATCCTTCCTGATATTGATTATTTAGAAAAGATTAAAGACAAAATATCAGGAATATTTATCACTCATGGTCATGAGGATCATGTAGGGGCTCTGTCTAAGCTAGCATTTCTCAATGTACCTATTTACTGCCCTCCTTTAGCTAAAGAAATAATAAAGAAGAAATTATTTAAAGATCAAAATCATTTACTAAAAGAAATAACTGTAAATAAGAAAATTCAGTTTGAAGATTTTAGTATCTCATGGTTTCCAGTAGTTCATTCTATACCTGATTCATGCGGTCTTATCATTCAAACAAGAGAATTAAATATTATTCACACTGGAGACTTCAGATTTGACGATACCCCTATATTTGGTAAAAATACTAATTTCAGTAAAATCTTGGAGAGAATAAACAATAAGTGCGATGTACTATTTTCTGATTCTACAAATGCATTAGTAGATAATGAATCTTTTTCAGAAAAAGAAATTGAAAAAACTTTTAATAAATCTTTCAGTGAAAATAGAAAAATAATTGTATGCACATTTGCATCTCAAATTTCAAGAATCCAAATGGCAATTAACGTTGCAAAAAAACATAATAAAAAAATAGTTTTGATGGGTAGTACTCTAAAGAAAAACTTAAAAATAACAAAAGGATTGAATATTATATATGACTATGAAAATGTAATTTCATCAACAAAAAATAATCAAAATAAAGATAAAAATTTTATTTATTTTGTTACCGGCTCCCAAGGAGAGGATTTTTCTGTATTAAACAGAATTTCATCAAAAAGGTACGATAACTTAAAAATTAGTAAAGATGACCTAATTCTAATGTCATCTTCTGTAATACCAGGTAACGAAGAAAAAGTTTTTGATGTTATTCACAGATTGCAAGGATTAGGAGCTGAAGTAAGATTTAATAATTTTGATAATAAACTTCATGTTTCAGGACATTCAAATAAATCTGAATTAGCTAATGTAATAAGCACTCTCAAGCCAAAATATTTCATACCTGTTCATGGAAATAATAAAATGTTAGAAGCTCACAAAAAAATAGCTCTTTCAGAAGGAGTTGATAAAAAGAATATTTTTGTTCTCTCTAACGGAGATAATCTAGTAATAAATTCAGATAAAGCAAAAACTATTCCTCCAGAAAAAATAATAGACGAGGTTATTTTAAGAGATAACCCTTCATACAAAATTGATATAGATGCAAACATATTTGAAAAAAATATAATTTCAATTATCTTAAGTTTAGGACATAAAACAGAAACTAAAGATATAAGTATCCAAGTATTCGACAATTCAAATAACGTAAAAATAAAAAAATCCATTGAAAATTTTATTTTAAATGGTAATCATAAAAATAAGTTAGAACTTGGAAGTGAAATAACTAAGCAATTTAATCGAGAAATCTATAAATTAATATTAGAGAAATTTAATAGAAAATATATTGTTAAGTCTTTATTTATAGAAAAATAGTTATTTTGAAATGGAAAATAACAATAATAATTTATGGCAAACTAAAATCTTAGGATTTATACAAAATCGAAATTTCTTTTTGTATATCCTATTATTTAGCTTGATTATTATTTCTCCAATAATGTTAAGCTCAATAAGACAAAACTTCGGAGTAGCTCCAATTTTAATATCAGGTTTTTTTGTCTTTGTATTGACCTACTTACGATACTCAATAATTAATTCATTAAGATTTTTATCAACTAAAACTATTATTTCAATAATTTTATTCAACATATCTATTTATATTTTTTTGGGTTCGATAGATTATGTTTCAAGCTCAAATTTTTCTTTTGATTATTCTCTTTCAGGTAAAAATGGAGAAAATTTAGCTAAATGGCCATCTTTTTGGAATACCTACAGTGCAAATTTCTTAAATTATTTAGATCTTATAATTAGAATATTATTCCCTATATTACTAATCTTTTTTTTACATAAGCCTCAATTATTTAAGAAATCTAGTTTGAATATGAGTAAGTTTGTTCTAAAAGAAGTGAATAAATTTTTAAAAAAAATAAAAATACCTCAATCTAATAGTAATAATAAAAATGAAAGTTTAATTACATCTGAAAATGTAAATAATAAAGCTTCAATCACAGAAAAAGCTAAATCTAGAAAAAAAGAACCGCTAAATGATCCGCACAATATCAGTTCTACGAAAGAAATAATAACTGAAAATAGCAATCAATTTGTACTTAATAAGACCATATCTTTTAGTGACAACGATGGAGAAAATGATATTGATAAATTTAAGATTGAAAATTTAAAGTGGCCTAAGATAAGTACATCAGAGTTTATGGTTTCAGAAAAAAAAGAACTAAGTAGTAATGAGATCGAGGATACAAAGAAAATTATAATAAGCACTTTATCTGCACATGGTGTAAATACTTCGATTGAAAAACATACATCTGGACCATCTGTTACTATGTATCAATTAAAACCAGGTTGGGTAGATGGCAATGAAAAGAAAAGAGTTAAAGTTGAGCAGGTACTAAGAAGAGAAAAAGATTTAGCTTTAGCTTTAGGTTCTCCTAATATAAGGTTTGAGGCAGTGATTGATGGTATTCAAAATACAATGGGTATAGAAATACCCAATCTTTCTCCAAATACTGTAGATTTCAAAGAGGTCATAGAAAATGAAAAATTCAATAAAAATTTAGATAATTATAATTTACCTGCTCCACTAGGACAAGGAATGGATGGAATACCTAAAGTAATTGATTTGTCCAAAATGCCTCATTTATTAGTAGCAGGATCAACAGGATCAGGAAAATCTGTATTCATAAATTCAATAATTGCCGGCCTTTTAACTACAAAAACTCCGGACGATGTAAGAATGATTTTGATAGATCCTAAAAGAGTAGAACTTACGCCATATTCAAAAATACCCCACTTGTATACAGATGAAGTGATAGTAGATACAGATAAAGCAGTCTCTGTATTATCTGCAACAGTAGAAGAAATGATGATGAGATTCAAAATCTTAGAAAAAGTTGGAGTAAAAAATATAACTGATTTCAATAATAAAATGAAAAATTCACACAAAATGTGGAATCTTTTAGTTGTAATAGATGAGCTAGCAGATTTAATGTTACAAGCTGGAAGTGAAATTGAAAGACTTATCGTGAGATTAGCTCAACTTGGAAGAGCCATTGGTATACATCTTGTAGTAGCAACACAAAGACCATCTGTTGATGTTGTTACAGGATTAATTAAGGCAAACTTCCCAAGCAGAGTATCATTTGCTGTCATGTCTCAAATAGATTCTAGGACAGTTCTTGATAGTGTTGGAGCTGAAAAACTCATAGGGAAAGGAGATATGCTTTTCAGTCCTATTGATAACGCACAAATGAGTAGAGTACAAGGAGTGTTTTTAACAGAAAATGATATTTATAATTTAACTAATCAATGGGAACCTTTTCATGAAAAATATTCATTAGAAATGTTAGAAATCCCTGAGGATGAGAGTATCTTGACTACTCAGGTATCTGGAGATACTTTATATGATCAAGCTGTAGACTTAAGCTCTCAAAGTAAAACATTATCAACCTCACTTCTTCAAAGAAGATTAAGAATTGGTTACCCAAGAGCTGCTAGACTAATGGATGAGTTAGAAGAAAATGGAATAGTTGGACCAGGTGAAGCAGGAAAACCAAGGAAAGTGTTAAGTATTTGATGGACAATAATGAAAACTTTATAGGATTAGGTGATAATTTAATAGATTGCTTGAATTGCCAAGAAAATATAAAAAAATCTGATTTTTATGCAAAATACAGCATATGTCCTTACTGCAACTTTCATTACTCTATTGATTTTAATAAAAGACTAGAGGTTATAGTAGACCAAAATTCTTTTGTTGAATTTAACAAAAATATTTCTGTTAAGAAACCTAAAAATTTAGACATTAACGCCAACTATAAAAAAAATGTAAAAAACACAAGACAAAGAACTGGTTTAGAAGAAGCCGCAATCACAGGGACGGCTTCAATAGGAGGGATAAAGGCAGTAATTATCTTATTAGATTTCGGATTTCTTGGAGGTTCAATGGGGATAATAGTAGGAGAAAAAATTTCTAAAGCATTTACTCATGCAAGAAAAAATTCTTTACCCGTATTATCAATAATATCCAGTGGAGGAAGAAGAGTTCAAGAAGGAGCTTTTTCTCTAATGCAGATGATAAAAACCATAAATTCTACTAGAGAATTAAAAAACAAAAAATTACCTCACTTATCACTATTTACAAATCCATCAGGTGGGCAAGTTTATAGCTCATTTGCTAACTCTGCTGACATAAAATTTGCAGAACCAGGTGCAATAATGGGAATGTTTACTTTATCCGAAATGACCCAAAATTCAAAAAATAATAAAAAAATAAATATCTCCTCAGAAAATTTTTATTCACAAGGCTTAGTAGACAAAATTGTTTCAAGGAATAATTTAAAAAAGGAAATTTCAACCTTATTTGAAATGATGATATCAAAAAATAAAATACCAAAAAAAATTGATTTAGAATTACCTGATATTTTTTACTCAAATAATTCAAAAAAAATCAAAATCGATAAAAGCAGGCCAAGTGGAAAAGATTATATAAATACAGTTTTGGATGATTTTGTTGAATTAGGTATGAGTAACGAAAAAAATATTTCAATTCTTGGATTTGCCAAAATTGACTCCCAGACAGTTATAGTAATTTCTCAAAATTTTCAGAGAATAAATAAATCTAACAAAGGTAAATTAAATAATGAGGATATTTCTAAAATATTTAAAGCAATTAATCTTTCAAATAAGTTTGATTTACCTATTCTTTTTTTTGTTGATAACAAGGGCATTCAAACCACTTTTGAAAATGAAATTTCAGGTGTAGGAAATAATCTTTCAAAATCTATTTTGGATTTATCTAATCATGAACAGCCTATAATTTCTATAATTACAGGTGAAACAACAACTGAAGGCTCTTTACCTTACTTTATTTCAGATAGTGTATTGATCCTAGAAAATTCAGTTTTTTATACAAGTACAGATAACCAAGATAATAACAATGAACTCAGTGCTTTAGATTGCCTCGAAATAGGGCTCGCAGACAAAATAATACAAGAACCTCCACTAGGAGCAAGCAAAGGCCCAGAAGACATGTCTAGGCTTATAAAAATAAGCATAATAAAAGAACTTTCAGATTTAAACTATAAAAGTAAAAGAAAATTAGTAAATTCCAGAGTAAAAAAATTTCAAGAGATAGATATGGGAAACAATAAATTGATTGAGAATGTATCAAACGAAATGAAAATCTGGCGTAATGTATTGAAAGCTGGATATAGGGCGTTAAGAAATTAGCTAACGAAACCTCTTAGAATCCAATCTAAAACTTCTTCAGTACCATTGTCTGTATATTTTCCTGTTGAATATTTTGAAACATCAAAAACTTCCTTTACAGAATTTCCCATTGCCACAGAAACTCCAGATTCTTTAAGCATTTCAATGTCATTCATTCCATCGCCAATTGCAAATATATCAGATTTATTAATTTTTAGAATCTTGGAATATTCATTGACAGCAACTCCCTTGTGAACATCAATTGGCATAAAACTTATATATTCTTCTCCCATACTTCCTGAAGAATGAATTAAGGTAGTTTTATTTGTTTCAATTATCTTATTATCTTTAATGAATTTTTTTACATCATCATAAAAACAGGTAATGATATTTACATTATCTATAGGTTTATTTTTCATGCTATGATCCATGGTTTGGCCATTAGCACTTGCAAAATATTCAAAATTATTATTATCAAGTAACTTAAATACAGATTCGGCAACTACTGCATTTAAAGATTTACTAAAGATAATTTTATTGTTATTCATAGGGTCAAAAATTATTGCTCCATTATCAGAGATCTGCAAAGAATTAAGTCCCAATAACTTAGAATAATCGACGACAGATGAAAAAATCCTTCCCGATATTATAGAAACAGGAATATGTTTTTTTATTAGCCCTATCTTTTCTATAATGTTTTTTGGTATTTCTTCTTTTGAATTTAATAAAGTTCCATCAAGGTCAAACAAAGCTGCATGGATTTTAGGAGTTTCTAATTTTTTGTTTATCTTTATATTCAAAATTTTTTCCAAAAAAATATAGTATTGAGGTTTCTAGTTAAGTTTTACAGGTTTATGATTAAAATAACTTATCATAAATTTATTATATTATGGATGATTTAGTAATATCAGGAAAAAAGTTTAAATCTAGACTAATTACAGGAACTGGAAAACATAGATCTTCAAAAGATTTGAAAGATTCTATAATTGCTTCTGAGACAGAAATGATCACAGTTGCTATCAGAAGAATAAATTTTGATGACCCCAACGAAAAAAATCTACTTGATGTTATTGATTGGGAAAAATATAATATTCTCCCTAATACAGCAGGGAGTAAAACAGCAGAAGAAGCAATTTATACAGCTATGCTTGCAAGAGAAGTTACTCAATCTAATTGGATCAAAATAGAAGTAATACCTGATGCAAAATATTTATTACCTGATCCAATTGGAACTCTTGAAGCTTGCGAAAAACTCGTAAAAGAAGGATTCATTGTTTTGCCTTACATTTCTCCAGATCCTGTACTAGCTAAAAGACTAGAGGATATAGGCTGTGCCACAGTTATGCCATTAGGATCTCCGATTGGATCTGGAAGAGGAGTACAAGCTTTAGAAGAAATCCAGATAATTATCGAACAGTCAAATATACCTGTTGTTGTTGATGCTGGATTGGGAGTCCCCTCAGAAGCTTCTTTAGTAATGGAATGCGGAGCAGATGCTGTTTTGGTAAATACGGCTATTGCAGGAGCAAAAGATCCAAAAATGATGGCTGAAGCATTTAAATTTGGTGTCAAAGCAGGGAGGAATGCTTATTTATCTGGAAGAATTCCAAAATCTGAACATGCAAATCCAAGCAGTCCAAAGGATAATATTGTAAATTCTTAATGATAATTTATGTCACAGATCCTAATAAATTTAGTAATGAAAAATCTTTTTTAGAAAACATAAAACTATCATCATTATATGGGATTGAATTCATCCAAATAAGACTGAAAAGTCTTGATCAAAAAAGTAAAACAGATCTAACTGTAAAAATAAAAAATATAATTGATACCAGAAAAACAAGAATTATAATCAATTCTGATTTTATCTCTTCAAAATTAATTTCACCATTTGGATTTCATATTACATCCCAATCTAATACTAGTGGAGCTGATGCAAAAATGAAAAGTGGTGCAAAATGGATTTCTAAATCTATTCATTCTCGAGAAGAAATAGTTTCAAATAATGAAGATAAAAATATAAATGCTTTTATTATTGGCACAATATATTCTTCTAATTCTCATCCGAATGGAAAGACTTTGGGTATTGAGAAATTTAATGAATTAGTTAAACTATCAAAGAAACCTGTTATTGGCATTGGAGGAATAAACATAGAGAACATTTCACATGTTGTAAAAGCAGGAGCCAAAGGGGCTGCTTTGATAAGCGATTTAGCATTTTCATCTAACTTACAAAAATCAATATCCAAACTAAAAAAATATTATGAATAAAATTTATCTCAACGGTAAGCAAACTGAAATAAATAAAGACTTGACTGTGGAAGAATTTATTTCAACTCAGGGCTTAAATAATAAAATGATTGCTGTTGC
>Ga0208130_1000127_pt1 | contig 40099 bp, 47 predicted proteins | sample ETNtaG_31_FD_185771 | JGI IMG/M metagenome (GOLD analysis project Ga0208130, IMG submission 185771) | Marine microbial and viral communities from oxygen minimum zone, Eastern Pacific Ocean - ETNP201310SV78 (SPAdes) (version 2) | ecosystem: Environmental > Aquatic > Marine > Oceanic ... | reverse complement strand
AAAGGATGCTGCCTTGCAACAAGCAGAAAAAATGCAATCTTTATCTTTAACAATATCTGCTCAAGTTTCTGAAGAAGGAACCTTGTATGGTTCTATAGGTACAAGAGAGATTGCAGATGCCTTATCTGAACAGGGTTACGAAATTGAGAAAAGTTCTGTTAGATTGCCAGAAGGTGTTTTAAAAGAGGTGGGAGAATATTCCGTTGATATTGAACTTCATCCTGAAGTGATAGTATCTATTGCATTGCAAATTTCAGCTTCTGAAGAAACTTAAAAAGTCACTTGTTTTAAAGTCACTCCAGTGGGAGAATTAATGCCTTTCCTCAAAAAAAGGTTATGGCGTTAGAAAACATATCAAATCGAGAATTACCTTATTCAACAGAAGCTGAGAAAGCTGTTCTTGGCGGTATTATGCTCAAAAATGAGACATGGGATGTTGTTTCTGATCTTGTCAAGGAAGATGACTTTCACAAAGAAGAGCATAAACTGATTTATCGAACAATCCATGACCTTCAAGATGCAGGAAAGCCCGTTGATGTCATTACTGTACAAGAGGCTATAGAGGGAAATGGAGATCTACCAAAATTGATTAACTCTGGCGGTAAAGATTACCTTGCTCTTTTGGCTAGAGAAACTCCCAGTGTTGCAAATATTCAAAGTTATGCAGATATCATCAAACAAAGATCAAATCTAAGACGTCTCATAATTGCAGCAGATAATATTTCCAAAGTTGCTAAAGAATCTGATGCTTCAGGAAGTGATAGGATCATTGATGAAGCTGAGGAGAAGATATTGAGCCTCAGAGACGACTTAAATAGATCTGCCGGCCCAAAAGAAGTAAAAGAACTTCTCGGACAAGTCTATACGGAAATTCAAGAATCATCTGAAAGTGGGAGCTCTTTAGTTGGAGTCAGTACAGGTTTTACAGAAATTGACGAAGTAACTCTAGGCTTCCAAAAGTCTGATTTAATCATTATTGCTGGTAGACCTTCGATGGGAAAAACTGCCTTTGCATTTAATATTGCTGAAAACGTAGCCCGCCAAACTGATCAAACTGTATTGTTATTTAGTATGGAGATGTCCTCTGAACAAGTTGTAAGAAGGTTTATATCAAGTATATCTAGTATTGATCTTCAAAGATTGATGCGAGGACAATTAGAAGAACATGACTGGGAAGGTATAGATAAAGCTTTGTCGGTGTTGAGTCAAAAAAGCATTTTATTGGATGATACTCCTGCTTTATCTCCTTCAGAAATAAGAGCAAGGGCTAGAAGGGTAAAAAGAGAGAATGATGATCTTGCCATGATAGTTATTGATTATCTCCAACTTATGCAAGTCCCAGGGAGAGGAGATAATAGAGTAGCAGAAATCAGTGAAATTAGTCGATCACTGAAAGCGCTTGCTAAGGAATTAAATGTACCTGTCATTGCCTTATCTCAGTTAAATAGGGCAGTAGAAACTAGGCCTAATAAGCGACCGATATTAGCAGATCTAAGAGATTCAGGTGCCATTGAGCAAGACGCTGATGTTATAGCGTTTTTATATAGGCATTCTTACTACGATCCCACAGACTTGGAAAGTAAAGGAAAAGCTGAGGTGAATATAGCTAAACAAAGGAATGGGCCAACCAAGGCCGTGCCTGTTGCATTTGTCGAAAATACAGCCACATTTCAAAATTTAGCCAATACAGAAAGATTCCCGCCTCCTTATTACGAAGAGAACGAAGATCCATTTCCTTCATAAATTAAAAAGTTATTATCCTTCGTCTTTCTGTCAGAAAACTGACTCATGTTGTTGTTTCCTATGACATTTAAATTTGTATAATCATTATTTAAAGGTATCAAAAATTTATGAAAATAGAATATACAAAAGAAACTCCAAGAAAGATTAGAGATTACGATCAAGACGAACCAATTTTGAGTTCTGAAGAGGTAGAAGATATAGCCGAAATATTTAAAACTCCCTTAACCGGTACTTATAATTGGGATTATTCCGTTCAAGATAATAGGATTGCTAAATTATACGAGTTGGGAAAAAAACTTAACTGGAATGTTTCTATGGATATTGATTGGGAAAGGCCTATCGTCGTCTCAGATGAAGTACCCCCAATGTTTTGGGATGAATATCCTCCTTACAAAAAGCTCACTCAAGAAGAAAAAAGAGAATTTTTAAGGCACAGAGGAGCGAGTCAATTTAGTCAATTTCTACACGGTGAGCAAGGAGCGTTGCTCGTGGCATCTCAACTTGTTTCGTGTGCACCTACATATCAAGCTAAGCTCTATGCCGCTTCTCAGGCATTTGATGAAGCAAGGCATGTCGAAGCTTTCACTAAATATATACAAACTAGATCTAAACTAATGTACCCAGTTGGAGCGGGTCTAAAAAGTCTATTAGACAAAATACTTACTGACGAAAGATGGGATCTTAAGTTAATTGGTATGCAGATAATTATAGAAGGTTTGGCGTTAGCAGCATTTAATACTGCAAAAGCAGTTACTCCTGACCCAGTATTAAGAGATATTCTTCATTTAATTATCCGAGATGAGGCAAGACATGTAACATTTGGTGTTAATTATCTAGAAGACTTTATAGAGAATCTTACTGATGAAGAAAGAGAAGACAGGGCAATGTTTGCATACGAAGCTTGTGTAATCAGTAAAGAAAGACTCTTTCCTACAGATGTCTTCAGACGATTTGGTTGGAATGAGGACGAAGCGAGAGAATTTTCCAATAAAGCAGGTTTTGCAACAGAGTTTCAGCGACTATTATTCTCTAGAGTAGTTCCAAATCTTTCTCGTATAGGCTTACTTACAGATAAAGTTAGACCACTCTATGACAAGTTAGGCGTTTTAGAGTTTGAATCACATTCCTCTGATGGTGATATTTCCTGGGCCGATCTTGAAAAACCTCTTGATCTCTCTGCTTAATTTTAGAATTAAGTTGTTCGCATAGCGGGTTTTTGTTAACCTGTAATCCCATCGTGGAGAAGTTATTTTAAAGACACCTTCTCATGATCTTTTGATGGGAAATAAACAGACAAGATTTATATTTGTTACCGGAGGAGTTGTATCTTCCCTCGGTAAAGGCATTGCTTCGGCCTCTTTAGGTGCACTTATAGAAAGTAGAGGTTTATCTGTAACTATCCTCAAGCTCGATCCTTATATAAATCTCGATCCTGGAACCATGAGTCCGTTTCAACACGGTGAGGTATTTGTTACGGAAGATGGCTCTGAAACCGATCTAGATTTAGGTCATTATGAAAGGTTTCTTAATTCTAAAATGTCAAAATCTAATAACTTTACTACCGGTCAAGTCTATGAAGAAGTTCTTAGAAAAGAGAGAAAAGGAGATTATTTAGGCGGTACTGTTCAGGTTATACCCCATATAACTGATGAAATTAAAAAACGCATAATTAAAGGGGCAGGGGATTCAGATTTAGCTATAGTCGAGATTGGAGGGACTGTTGGTGATATAGAGTCTCAGCCATTTCTAGAGGCGATAAGGCAAATGAAGATAGATTTGCAGTCACATCAAACTCTTTTTATGCATTTAACCTTACTGCCTTTTCTAAAATCAGCTGGAGAAACTAAAACTAAACCTACCCAAAGATCTGTCAAAGAGATGTTATCTCATGGTCTTCAACCAGATATATTAGTTTGTAGATCAGATGAACCAATGGAAGAGGAAGAAAGAAGAAAAATAGCTTTGTTTACCAATGTAAAGAAAAACTCTGTCATCTCAATGCCTGATGTAGATTCAATTTATAAGATTCCTATTGAACTGAATCATCAAAATGTTGATGAAATTGTTTTAGAAAAGTTAAAGCTCAATTCTCTAAGAAAACCAAATCTACGAGATTGGAAAAAAGTTATCCAAGAAGATCTTGAGCCAAAAGAGTCAGTAAAAATATCTATGGTAGGAAAATACACGGACTTAGCTGATGCTTATAAATCTCTGAATGAAGCTTTGAAACACGGAGGCTTTAAAAATAACCTTAAAGTTGATATTGATTACGTTGATTCAGAAAGGCTAAATTCAAAAAATGTACATAATAAGTTAAAAAATTCTGATGCTATATTAGTCCCTGGAGGATTTGGAGAACGAGGAATAGAAGGAATGATTAGTGCTGTAAAATATGCTCGCACAAGATCAATTCCTTATCTAGGCATTTGTCTCGGTATGCAGATCGCTGTAATAGAATTTGCTAGAAATGTAGCTAAATTAAAATTAGCAAATAGCACTGAGTTTGATGAAAAGACAAATTTTCCTGTTGTGGGGCTTATTAGTGAATGGTTAGATTTAGAGGGCTCTGTAGAAAAAAGAGATTCTAATTCAGATCTAGGGGGCACCATGAGATTGGGAGCACAAGAGTGTCTTTTAGATAAGAACTCTCTCACAAGGAGTTTATATAAAAAAGCTAAAATTATAGAAAGACACCGCCATAGATATGAAGTAAACAATAATCTTATCAATGAATTAACATCTAAAGGGTTGAAGATTGTTGGGAAATCAACTGATAAAATGCTTGTTGAAGTAATTGAGTTAAAAGATCATCCTTGGTTTATAGGTTGTCAATTTCATCCAGAATTTACTTCTGATCCTAGAAAAGGTCATCCGCTCTTTACGGGTTTCATAAAAGCTGCAAAAAAAAATAAAAATAAGAAATGAACACAATTAAAGTAAATAAAATTGAAATCGGAAATGATAAGCCGTTTGTTCTTATTGCAGGTTTAAATGTCTTAGAAGATGAAAAAACAATAGAATCAGTTATTACAAAGTGCATTGAATCTACTTCAAAACATAATATACCTTATATCTTCAAAGCTTCTTATGACAAAGCTAACCGATCTTCTATAGATTCTTACCGCGGACCTGGTGCCATAAAAGGTTTGCAGATATTAAGAGAGCTGAAACAGGATTTCGACGTGCCTGTGATATCCGACATTCATACCCCGAAAGAAGCCGAATTGGCTTCAGATGTTTTAGATATTATTCAAATACCTGCTTTTCTGAGTAGACAAACAGACTTGATAGAGGCTGCATGCGAAACCTCACTACCTCTGAATATTAAGAAAGGTCAATTTCTTGCTCCATCCGATATGTTAAACATATTAAAAAAATGTAGTTTCTTTAAAAATGAAAGGGTGATGATATGCGAGCGTGGCACATCGTTTGGATATAATAATTTGATAGTGGATATGTTGGGTATAGTGGAGTTGAAAAAAACTCAATCACCTATTATTTTTGACGTTACTCATTCTCTTCAAAGACCTGGCGCTCTGGGTGATAAGGCTGATGGTAGAGGTTCCAATGCACTAGAGTTAGCAAGATCTGGAATGTCTCTAGGGCTGGCCGGTTTATTTCTTGAAACGCACCCAAATCCAGAAAAAGCTTTGTGTGACGGTCCTTGTGCTCTGAAGCTTGATCAGCTAGATAATTTCTTAGATCAAATTAAGACTCTAGACGACTTAATTAAATCTTTTGTATAGGAAACATAAATGAAAATTAAATCTATTGAAGGCTTTGAAGTCATAGATTCAAGAGGAAATCCTACGGTTGGTGCAAAGGTTAATCTTGATGATTCTACTTCTGGCACAGCATTTGTTCCTTCAGGCGCATCTACTGGCCAACATGAAGCAAATGAAAAGAGAGATGAAGATAAATCAAGATATTTAGGTAAAGGCGTTCTAAGAGCAGTTGACTCCATAAACAAGGAAATTTCTGAGCTATTAAAAGGAAAAGATGTTGAAGATCTGTTGGTAAACGATAGATTGCTTATTGAATGTGATGGGACTGAAAACAAGAATAATTTGGGAGCTAATGCCATTCTTGCAGTTTCTATGGCATGTGCTAAGGCCGCTTCCATTTCAAAAAAAATACCATTGTATGAATTCATTAACGATAAGTACTCTGAGTTTAGTGGTAAAGAAGTAGTTTCTTCTTTACCTGTTCCAATGATGAATATTCTAAACGGAGGAGCCCATGCCGATAATCCCATTGATTTCCAAGAGTTTATGATTCAACCAACTGGCTTTGATTCTTTTTCAGAAACCTTACGCTCTGGAGTAGAAATCTTTCACACACTAAAAAATATACTAAAATCAAAAGGACTCAGCACTTCAGTAGGCGATGAAGGAGGATTTGCTCCAAATTTAAAATCTCCTGAAGAGGCTCTAGATCTGATAATGACAGCCATAGAAAAAGCCGGATATAGACCTGGAGATCAAGTTGCTTTATGTTTAGATATTGCCGCGACTGAATTTTATTCAGACTCAAAGTACAACCTTGTTGGGATGAATAAAACACTTAGCTCATCTCAAATGACAGAATATATAGAAGAGCTCTGTAAAAAATATCCTATAAAGTCTGTTGAAGATGGTCTTGATGAAGATGATTGGAAGGGGTGGTCTGATATGACTCAGTCTATTGGCCCTAAGATACAGTTAGTAGGTGACGATTTATTTGTTACAAATCCTAAAAGGATCAAACAAGGTATAGATGAAGGTTCTGCAAACTCTGTACTGGTGAAGGTAAATCAAATTGGTACTCTTCTGGAAACTTTTGAAGCTATAAAAACCGCAGTTGATAATCAATTTACTACAGTCATCTCACATAGATCTGGAGAGACTGAGGATACATTCATAGCCGATTTGTCTGTTGGAGTAGCTTCCGGACAAATAAAAACTGGAGCACCATCAAGGTCAGATAGAGTAGCTAAATACAATAGATTACTAATGATAGAAGCTGAATCAGATTTATGTATAGGTTAATAAGAGGGTTAGTAAACTCGATTAAATCTGCTCCTTTATTCTCAGGTTCATTTCTAGTTCTCAGTTTGATTCTAGGTGCTACTCAATATCAGTATTGGTTTGGTTCTTACAGTTATAGCAATTTACAAGATTTAAAGAAGGAGATAGCTTTAGTAGAGCTAGAAGCAGACTTAATCAAAGAAGCAAATGAAGAGTTAGTTAAAGAGAAGAAAAAGCTTAATTCAGGAAAAGATGCTTTAGAGGGTGTTGCGAGGACCGAACTTGGATTGATAAAGCCTGGCGAAAAGTTTTACGTGTTCAAAGAAGAAGTTAAAGACGACAATTCAACAGATAGATAAATTGATAGAGGCCTTTACAGTAATAATACCTAGTGCAGGAAATGGTGAGCGTTTTGGCTCAGACATACCGAAACAATATCTGAAGATCGGTCAGAAACTTGTAATTAATTATTCTTTAGAACTTTTTTTAAATTTTAAGGAATGTAAAAAAATAATAATTGCAGTATCTAATTTAAATGCAATCCCTAAAGATTTAACAAAAGATTCTCGAATAGAGATCATCGAGGGTGGACAGTCTAGGGCGGAATCAGTTCGAAAGTGTTTCGATAAAATATCTGAAGCCCAATCATCTATGAATGTATTGATACATGATGCAGCCCGACCTTGTTTAATTAAAAGGGATGTTGATAAATTCTTGAAGTTATTTTGTTCTTCTAACTTCGCAGGTATGATCTTTGCTAGTCCTAGTACGGATACGTTGAAATTGTCTGTTGATGGAAAAAATATTGATGGTTCTGCTGATCGTTCAATCATCTGGCAAGCGCAAACACCTCAAATCTTTAAATATGAAAATCTGAATAATGCTTATAGTCGATACCCCGAGGATTATAAAAACATAACTGATGAGTCCTCATTATTTGATGAAATAAAAGATGAGGTTTTGCTTTATAGCTGTTCTTTTAAAAATATAAAAATTACTCATGAAGAAGATTTACAATTAGCAGAATACTTAATTCAAAACATTAAGGAATAAACAAATGCGAATTGGACATGGTTATGACTCACATAAAATCAAATCTGGAAACGGAATGATTTTAGGAGGCGTTGATATAAAATGTGATTATTCAATAGAAGCACATTCGGATGGAGATATCATCGTTCACTCTTTGATAGATGCCTTGTTAGGTGCCGCTGCCTATGGAGATCTAGGAACTTTTTTTCCTTCTGATGATGATAAGTTTAAGGATATTTCAAGCCTTTCATTGTTATCAACTGTTTTAGACAAGCTTAGGCATGACAATTATAAAATTAATAACGTTGATATAACTTACGTTGGACAAGTTCCTAAACTTCTCTCATATCGTCAGAAAATAAGAAAAAATTTATCAGATGCATTGCAAATCGAAATTGAGAAGATAAGTTGTAAGGCAACTACAACAGACGAATTAGGATTTGAAGGCAACCTAGAAGGGATCTCATGTCACTGCATGGTTTTAATAGATAGATCTGACAAATGTTAAAAATATTATTATCTAATGATGACGGATTTGAGGCACCAGGACTTAAAGTTCTATATGAGACTCTTAGAAATTTTGCAGAGTTGTTTGTAGTTGCTCCGGAAATTAATAATAGTGGTGCAGGTTGCTCAATAACAACAAACTCACCCATGGATGTTACTGAACATTCCAATGGCTTTCTGTCAGTTACAGGAAAGCCCGCAGATTGTGTTTATTTAGGCCTTCATGAATTATCTCCATGGAAGCCTGACCTCGTTATTAGTGGAATAAATTTAGGCGCCAATATGGGAGAAGACCTGCTTTACTCTGGAACTGTCGGAGCAGCACTTGAAGCAACTGGATTAACTTATCCATCCATAGCTATCTCTGCTGCAGCATTTCATCAACCAGGCTCTAAAAAATATATGGAACCAAATTACACAACTTCTGCAAAAGTTGTTTTAGATTTACTGCAAAACTATAAACTAGAAAATATTGATCCTTCTATAGTGTTGAATATAAATACACCAAATGTAGAATTTTCAAATGATCTTGAATATAAAATAACCACAATAGGCTCTTGGGGTTCCAGAAACCCCCCTCAAATTATTGAAGATAATTTTGGTAAAAAAACGTATTGGACTTCACACAGAGATTCATATCCTGAGAATGATGAGAAATCAGATATTCATGCTCTGGAAAAAAATATGGTATCCATCTCTCCCATTAACCCAAGTTTTTCAATACAAGAAGTCATAAATCAAAGTTTTAATTTAGAAAAGAAATGAGTTTAGACAAAGATACAATGCAGGGGCAAGGTATGACTTCCTTACGCACCAGACAGAGACTGATAGAAAGGTTAACTGAAAAAGGAATCTCAGATGTTAGGATATTGGAAGCTATGAGAGATAGTCCTAGGCATCTTTTTTTAGATGAAGCTCTTTCTACCAGGGCTTATGAAGATTTAGCTTTACCCATAGGCTATCAGCAAACTATTTCACAACCTTACATTGTGGCAAGAATGACAGAATGCCTTATTTCCGATGAGAGACTTTCTGAAATACCTCTTCAAAATACTCTTGAAATAGGCACTGGATGCGGTTATCAGACATATTTACTCTCTATTTTTTCAAAAAAAGTGACTTCAATTGAGAGAATAGAGCCTCTTCAAGAAAAGGCAAAAAAGATACTTAAAGAGCTAAAGGTTACAAATGTAAATTTTAAGCTAGATGATGCAAATAATTTAGATGATCAAGAATATGATGCAATCTTATCTGCAGCTGCCCCTCTTGAAGTGCCAAATAACTTAAAAAAGCAACTCAAGATAGGGGGAAAGTTAATTTTACCTGTGGGTGATAGTAATTCGCAGGTCCTTACTCTTGTTAAGCGTGTAACAAAAAATGAATTTATAGAAGAAAAACTTGAGGATGTTTTATTTGTCCCTCTACTTAAAGGAGTAGTTTCATAAATATAGAGAATAGTAAATTTACCCTATTCTTCAAGGGAATGGCTATGGGCATAGCAGAGGTCATACCTGGGGTGTCAGGAGGTACTATAGCTCTTATCTTAGGTGTTTACGAAAGACTAATAGAAGCTATCCGTTCCTTTGATATTTCCCTTTTACGGTTATTAAAGCAAGGTAGATATGGTGATTCTTGGGATCACATAGATGGAAATTACATTCTAGTACTTTTTTTAGGAATGGTAATTTCTATCTTTACCCTTTCATCATTAATCTTATTTTTAATGGAGGTTTATCCAGCGGCATTTAAAGCCTTCTTATCTGCTGTTCTGGTTTTTTCAGCATTTTTAGAACCACTGAAACCTAAAATTTCAAGACCATTCGTTATTGGAATAATTCTCTCCTTTATTATTTGTAGTTTTCTTTACCTTCTTCCTGAAAAAGATTTAGCAACTATAAGTCTCCTCTATTTATTCTTTTCAGGATTTATAGCTATCTCTGCTTTAGTTGTCCCGGGCATTTCTGGAAGCTTTATTCTTCTTTTAATGGGTTCTTACCAATCAATTTTGCTGGCAGTTAGGGATTTAGACTTCACGATAATTTCTATATTTCTCAGCGGAGCGGTACTTGGTTTATTCAGTATAGTTAGAGTAATAAAACTTCTATACGAGAAAAAGAAGGATTTCTTGTTAGCAGTATTTTTTGGACTAATAATTTTTTGCGTACCCTTGCTTTGGATGCAAGGATACAGTCACGATGCTGATCTAAATTTTACTTCATTATCGGTTGGATCTTTTATGGGAATTGCAATCGTCTTTATCTTTAAAAAGTATAGAAATTCTTAGCGCTCAATCATATCGAACTTACCTTTAACTTCTTTCCAGTCTTCTGAATCAGGTAAAGGATCTTTTTGTTCTACAATATTTGGCCATTCCATGCATAGCTCAGCATTGAGCTCAATATATTCTATCTGGTCTTCCGGAACTTCATCTTCTGAATATATAGCTTCAATAGGACACTCCGGTTCACATAGGGCACAATCAATACATTCATCGGGATTTATGACCAGCATATTTGGTCCTTCGTAGAAACAATCTACAGGACATACTTCAACACAGTCTGTAAGCTTGCATTTAACGCAAGCATCTCCAACAATGAAAGCCATATCTTCATTTTACCAGTTAACCAATATTAGGGTAACCATCATCTAGACAAAGATAAGTTTTCTGTTCTAATAGTTACAAATACTACTTTGTAAATTGGACTTAAATAATTTAGAAATTCTTAGCACTAATTTAGGAGCATTACTGCAGAAAGATAATATGTACTTCACTGCTGCAGAGTCTTGTACTGGAGGTTTATTATCTCAATCTATAGTTTCTGTACCTGGAAGTTCGGCATGGTTTGGAAGTAGCTTCATCACTTACTCTAATATATCTAAACACAAAGTTTTGGGCGTTTCTAAGGAAACTCTTAAATCCTTTGGGGCAGTGAGTGAGCAAGTTGTCAAAGAGATGGTTACTGGTGCGTTGAGAGAAAGCAGGGCTAATCTGGGCATTGCAATAAGTGGAATAGCTGGACCCGGAGGTGGCTCACCCGAACGTCCTGTAGGCACGGTTTGCATTGCTTGGAAGTTCAATGAAGATATTGAAGTACAAGAAACCTGTTACTTTGATGGTAATAGAAATGAAGTAAGATACCAAACTGTAGTAAAGGCTTTGGAGGAAGCAATATTACTGTTAAATTAAATATTTAAAATAATACTGTTTATTTATACAGTATTTTGTATAATGCGATAATATTCTAACGGAGAAATATTATGGCTCAAAAAAAGGTGACCGACATAAAAGAAGGAGATAAATCCAAACAACTGGATAGTGCTTTAGGACAAATTGAGAGACAGTTTGGCTCAGGTACTGTCATGCGTATGGGAGAGAAAAGGCATGAAAAAATACCTGCTATCCCAACTGGTTCACTCGGATTAGATATAGCCTTAGGTATAGGGGGATTGCCTAGAGGAAGGATTGTAGAAATTTATGGCCCCGAGTCCTCCGGTAAGACAACACTCACATTAGAAGTAATAGCTCAGTGTCAAAAAATGGGTGGTACAGCCGCCTTTATTGATGCAGAGCATGCTTTAGATCCAATATACGCAGAAAAACTGGGAGTCAATGTTGACGAATTATTGGTTTCTCAACCAGATACTGGTGAGCAAGCATTAGAAGTAGCCGATATCATGGTAGCGTCAGGTGGCATAGACATATTGGTTATTGATTCTGTAGCTGCCTTGGTACCTAAAGCCGAAATTGAGGGTGAAATGGGTGATCATCATGTCGGACTTCAAGCGAGATTGATGTCCCAAGCTCTCAGGAAAATAACAGGTAATGTTCAGAAGTCAGATACTTTAGTTATTTTTATAAATCAAATAAGGCATAAGATAGGTGTCATGTTTGGGAGCCCCGAAACAACAGCAGGAGGAAACGCTCTTAAATTCTATTCTTCAGTAAGAATGGATATAAGAAGGATAGGCACCGTCAAAGATGGTGACGAGGCTGTTGGCAATGAAACAAGAGTTAAAGTTGTAAAAAACAAAGTATCACCTCCATTTAAACAGGCAGAATTTCAAATACTCTATAACAAAGGTATAAATAGATTAGGCGAACTTATAGATAAAGGTGCTGACCTTGATATTATTGAAAAGGCTGGTGCTTGGTATAGCTATGAAGGCGAGAAGATTGGTCAAGGTAAAGCCAATTCTATTGAATTCTTAGAGCAGAACCCTAAATTATTAAAAACAATAGAAAAACAGGTTTTAGATACACTCAACAAAGAAGATTAATTTCTCTTTCTCTTAAAGCCTATTTTGTTATAGGATTCTAATGTGGCGACTATAAAGGTCGCCACTTTCATGAATAATTAGGAGAGATTATGGGAAACGCATATATTGTAGGTGCGGTAAGGACACCAGGTGGACGAAAAAATGGCAAACTAAGCCAATGGCATCCAACAGACTTAGGGGCTTTAGTTTTAGACGAAATCGTTCAAAGAACAGGGGTTAAGCCAGAATTAATAGATGATGTAATTTTTGGATGTGTCAGTCAATCTGGAGCACAGTCAGGTAATGTTGCAAGAAATGCTGTACTTGCTTCTTCACTCCCTGAATCAGTTCCAGGAACAACTGTTGATAGACAGTGTGGATCATCACAGCAAGCTATACACTTCGCAGCACAGGCAGTTATGTCTGAGACTCAAGATATTGTCATAGCGGGTGGAGTGGAAGTAATGAGCCAAGTTCCAATAGGTGCTGCTGTTATAGATAGTTTTAAAGCAGGTCATGGACAGCCATATGGAGGAAAGGGAACAAGTGAAAGATATCCCGGAGTCCAATTTAGTCAATTTACAGGAGCCGAAATGATGGCAGACAGATGGAATATGTCTAGAGAGGAATTAGACTCTTTTGCACTAGCGAGTCATCAAAAAGCTGTAAATGCTACAGAGGGTGGTTATTTTGATAGAGAAATAGTTCCAGTAGAAGGTGACTTGCCAAATGGTGATAAAGAGATGGTAACTGTTGACGAAGGCATAAGATTTGATGCAAGTTCAGAAAGCCTTTCTGGTCTAAATACATTGTCTGAAGATGGTGTATTAACTGCAGGAACATCAAGTCAAATATGTGATGGTGCTGCGGCTGTTATGCTTGTAAATGATGCTGGACTTGAAAAACTCGGTATCAAACCAAGAGCAAAGGTAGTTGCACTAGCCTTGGCAGGCGATGACCCTGTTATCATGCTGACAGGACCTATACCTGCTTCAAAAACAGTACTAGAAAAAGCCTCTATGAAAATAGAAGATATAGATCTTTATGAAGTTAATGAAGCATTTGCTCCCGTTCCTCTAGCTTGGGCAAAAGAACTTAATGCTGATCTAGATAAATTAAATGTTAATGGTGGAGCTATGGCTTTGGGTCATCCTTTAGGAGGAACTGGTGCAAAGCTGATGACAACTTTGCTACATGAATTAGAGAGACGCGAGGCAAAATTTGGCTTGCAAGCAATTTGTGAAGGCGGCGGAACTGCTAACGCAATGATAATTGAGAGACTTAGTTAGTCTTTATCGTTGATATGAGGTCCTGATGAGAGACTAATTGTGGTTTCTCATCCAACCTCTTTTTGATTTCGATCTCGCCAGTTTCTAGTGTTCTTTCTCCAATAATAACTGTTATAGGAGTTCCAATTACTTCCATATCGTTAAACTTTACTCCAGGTCTTTTTTCTCTGTCATCCCATAAAACCTCGATGTCATTTTCTTTAAGTAAGTTATATATATCAGAACACTGATTTGAAATTTCCTCTTTTTTCTTGGGATTAACTTCAACTACAGCAACTTCGAAAGGAGCTAAAGCTTTAGGCCAAATTATCCCTTTTTCATCATGATTCTGTTCAATCGCAGCCGCTACTATCCTCGAAGCACCAATACCATAGCAACCCATCTCAGGGTGGATATCACTATTTTCTCCTTGTATTCTAAGATTTAGTGTTTGGGAGTATTTTTTTCCTAGTTTAAAAATATGTCCCACCTCAATTCCTTTTTTTAATCTAAGAAGGCCTTTGCCGTCTGGACTTGGCTTTCCATCAAGAGAGTAGGGGTCTTGACCTTCTTGGAGCTCAGTTAACAACTCTGCATTTATAGCGTATTCACTTTTATCGCTAAACGCTAAAAGATCTTCACCTGAATCTGCTAAAACATGAAATTCTTCAGAATCTGAGCCTCCTATAGCTCCACTATCTGCTTTCACCACCCTGTAATCTAACCCTAAATTATCAAAAATCTTTATATAGGTCTCTTTCATAATTGCGTAACTACGATCTAATCCATCTTTATCTAAATCGAATGAATATGCATCTTTCATCAAGAATTCTCTAGACCTCATTACACCGAATCTCGGTCTTATTTCATCTCTGAACTTGGTTTGAATTTGATACAAAGTTACTGGAAGTTGTTTGTAACTGGTTAAGAGATTTTTACATAAGTCAGTAATAATCTCCTCGTGAGTTGGTCCTAAACAGAATTTATTCTCGTGTCTATCAAGAAAGACTAGAAGTTCCTGTCCATATTGATCTATCCTTCCTGAATCTTCCCATAATGAAGCTGGTTGAACCATAGGCATTAATATTTCCTGACCTCCTGCAACATCCATCTCTTTTCTAATTATATTTTCTACTTTTTGAAGGATTTTTTTACCCAGAGGCAGCCAGTTGTATATACCTGAAGATACTTGTCTAATAAGGCCTGCTCTGATCATCAATTGATGGCTTATAATCTCAGCATCCGCTGGATTTTCTCTTTGGGTTCCTAAAATTAACTGTGAAGCTTTCATATAAATTGGTCATTAATACTAACATATAGCTAGTTTTAGAGAATCTATATAATTAAAATTGGTATAATTATCATATGGAATGTTAAACAGTCCTTATTTACTAGGTAATCCTTTATGCCAACATATATTTTCAAGAATACAAAAACCGATGAGATTTTTGAGCAACAAATGAGAATCTCCGAATTAGATGAATTTAAAAGCAAAAATCCTGATCTAGTTCAAATGCCTACAGCTCCTTCCTTCAGATTAAAGGGCACTGGTTGGTATGAAACGGACTTTAAAACTGGTAGCAAGAAAAACATTGCAAAAAGTGATAATGAAAGTCAATCTTCAACAACATCAAAAGATAAAAAAGACACATCAAAAAAAGAAATATCTTCTTAAAGAATCAATGAAAAGAACACATAAATGTAATCAAGTTACCGAAGACTTAATAGGCCAGGAGATTTCGGTTACTGGTTGGATTCACAGAAGAAGAGATCATGGAGGAGTAATATTCTTTGATCTACGAGATGAAGATGGACTTGTTCAAGTCGTTTACAATCCAGATTCGGAGAGTACTTTCTCACTTGCAGAAACTTGTAGGAATGAATTCGTAATTTTCTCTTCTGGTTTGGTTAGGAAAAGACCGGATGGAACTGAAAATAGTAATTTAGAAACTGGACAAGTTGAGATAGTTGCAACTCAATTAGAAATTTTAAATCCTTCCTTGCCAATTCCCTTCCAACTTGATGAATATACATCTGTCGGCGAAGAGACACGTTTGAAATATAGATTCTTAGACCTAAGAAGACCAGAAATGCAAGAAAACCTAAGGTTGAGATCCAAAGTTTCCTCTGTCTTCAGGAGCTTTTTGACTAAACAGGATTTTATCGAAATTGAAACGCCTATACTTACTAAGGCCACTCCTGAAGGGGCTAGGGATTATTTGGTGCCAAGTAGGACATTTCCCGGTCAGTTTTTTGCATTGCCTCAGTCGCCCCAACTTTTTAAGCAAACTCTCATGGCTTCAGGCTTCGAAAAATATTTTCAATTTGCTAAATGTTTTAGAGATGAAGATCTAAGGGCTGACAGACAACCAGAATTTACCCAACTTGATATAGAGCTATCATTTGTGGATTCTGAAGAGGTTATAGCATTGATTACGGAGATGATTAAAGAAGTTTTTAAGCAAACTTTGTCAGTTGATTTAGGAGAATTTCCAAAAATTCCTTACCACGAGGCTATTTCTAAATACGGTATTGATAAGCCAGACTTAAGAAACCCCTTAGAACTAATTGAGGTGAAAGATTTATTTAAAGATTGTGATTTTAAGGTATTCAATGAACCTGCAAATGATCCAGATTCTAGAATTGCCGCTTTGAGAGTTCCCAATGGTAAATCTTTGACAAGAAAACAGATCGATGACTACACTGACTTTGTAGGAAACTATGGTGCCAAGGGCCTAGCTTATATACGTGTTGACGATCCTACCAAGGGTAAAGACGGCCTTCAATCCCCGATTATAAAGTTCATTGAAGACCCAATACTAGATTCTCTTTTGAAGGCATTAGATGTAAAGGAAGGAGATATAATCTTCTTTGGTGCTGGTAAAAATAATGTAGTAAATGATTCTTTGGCTGCCTTGAGAGATTTAGTAGCACAAGATCTTGATCTCTTGACGTGCGATTGGGCACCATGTTGGGTGGTAGATTTTCCAATGTTTGAAAAAAATAAATCTGGGGAACTCACCCCACTTCATCATCCTTTCACTGCCCCTAGTTGTAGTGTTGAGGATTTGAAGCAGGACCCCCTAGAAGCAATCACTGATGCTTACGATGTGGTTTTGAATGGTACAGAATTAGGCGGTGGTTCAGTAAGAATTCATGATAAAGAAATGCAACAAGCAGTTTTGGAGCTTTTGAATATAAATGACCAGGAAGCAGAAGAAAAGTTTGGTTTTCTCATATCAGCTTTACAGCACGGCTGTCCTCCTCATGCAGGTCTTGCTATTGGGTTTGATAGGATGATCATGCTAATGACAGGTTCAGAATCTATAAGAGACGTTATAGCTTTTCCAAAAACCCAAACTGCATCCTGTCTATTAACAGACGCTCCAGGTGAAGCTGCTCAAGATCAATTAGAAGAACTTCATATAAGATTTCATGGGTTAGATAAGGAGGTTTAAAGTGGCTGGTCATTCAAAATGGGCAAATATTAAGCATCGTAAAGGTAGACAGGATGCAAAAAGGGGTAAGATTTTTTCTGTCCTAATCAGAGAACTTACAGTTGCAGCCAAGTTAGGAGGAGGTGTTCCTGATGACAACCCAAGATTAAGAACAGCTGTTGATAAAGCCTTAGCGGCAAATATGACAAAAGATACAATTGAAAGGGCTATTCAGAGAGGGGCAGGTGGTTTAGAAGGGGAAAATTTAGAAGAAGTTAGTTTTGAGGGTTATGGTCCAGGTGGGATCGCTATAATGGTTGAATCCATGACCGATAATAATAATCGAACAGTTGCCGAGGTAAGGCATGCTTTCACTAAATCTGGAGGTAATCTAGGGACCAACGGATCTGTTTCGTATTTATTTGAAAAGAAAGGAATAATAACTACCTCTTCTGAGAATAATGCAGATGAGGTCATGGAGATATCCATAGAAGCTGGCGCAGAAGATATAGAAATAAATGAAGATGAATCAATAACTGTTAGCTCCGCACCTGAAGATTTTGAAAATATTAAAAAAGCTCTATCTGATAAAGAAATAAAAATAGACGATTCAGAAATTTCTTTGGTACCTGAAACAACTGTTCAAGCCGATTTAGATACTTCCCTTAAGGTGTTTAAATTATTAGAGATGCTTGAAGATTTAGACGATACGCAAAATGTAACTTCCAATATAGAGTTTGCTGAAGGTATGCTGGATCAACTAGATTGATATGACTAATTCAAGAAATAAAGGAGCTTCTTTCGAGAGGGAAGTGGCTAATTTGCTTACTAATGATTTAGGTTTAAAAAATAATATAAGAAGGATACTTGAGCAAACCCGAGAGAAGCATTTACCCGACTTGATGCTCGGTAGGTGGTACTTGGAATGTAAGCGATATGGGTCAGGTGCAGAACCCTTAGAGGCCTGGTGGAAGCAAGTCTTAGATGCCACCAAGAATAAAGGTATTCCCGCTTTAGTTTATAAATTTGATAGGCGACCTATAAAAGTTAGAGTTCCATTGGGGGCAATTAATCCCAAACTCCATATAGATTCTCCTTTTACAGCTGATCTATTATGGGATGACTTTATATTCTTATTGAAGGAACTTTACTCTGAAGACATAGCTCTTCACGAAGATATTGAATGATGCAAGAATATAATTTGAGAGTGTATTACGAAGATACTGATGCTCAAGGTGTTGTTTACTATGCAAATTACCTTAAGTTTTTTGAAAGAGCTAGAACTGAATATTTACGTTCAGTCGGTTATGAGCAAATGAAGTTGATGAAGGAAGAAATTATCTTTGTAGTTAGAGGCCTTGAAATGAAATTGCATAGACCTGCTAGGCTAGATGATGAAATAACAGTAAGGACAAAATTAGAGAAATTAGGAAAAGTGAGTTTTGATTTTAAGCAAACTGCCTTAGTGGATAATCAAACTATTGCGGAAGCTAAGATCAAATGTGGCAGTTTAAATCCTAATTCTTTTAAGCCTTCTGCTCTTCCAGAGTATTTACATAAGGGCATGAAAAAACTACTCTAATAATATGGAACTTTCAATATTAGAATTATTCTTAAACGCAAGTATAGTTGTAAAATCTGTAATCATTCTCCTCTTGCTGGCTTCTATTACTTCTTGGATGGTAATCTTTGAAAGATGGCTTTATGTCAATAGAGTAAGCCAGGATTTTTCAGAATTTGAGGAAAGATTTTGGTCTGATTCAGGATTAGAAGCTCTATTATCCATCAGTCAAGAGGAAGGACATCAATCTCTCGGTTCGGAATACATCTTCCAGATTGGCTTCTTAGATTACAAGAGGCTCAAAAAAGAGAATATTGACCCTGAAACAGTTATGGCGAGTGTTCAGAGGAATATGAGAGCCGCATTAGCCAAGGAACAAGCTTTATTGGAGAAACATTTACCTTTCCTTGCTACTGTTGCTTCCGTCAGCCCCTACATAGGTCTGTTTGGAACCGTATGGGGAATTATGAACTCATTTAGAGGATTGGCAGGATCTTCTCAGGCAACTTTATCTGCTGTAGCTCCAGGAATATCCGAAGCTCTAATAGCGACTGCAATAGGTCTATTTGCAGCAATACCAGCCTTGATAGCATATAACAAATTTATTTCTGAATCGGATAGCTTGGTTTCTGGTATGGAAGGTTTCAAAGAAGAATTTTCAGCAGTTCTCCATAGAGATATTCAATCAAAATAGTAGTGAGAAGAAGAAATTTAATTTCAGACATCAACGTGGTCCCCTATATTGACGTAATGCTTGTCTTATTAGTTATTTTTATGATCTCCGCACCTTTAATGGTTCAAGGTATTCAGGTAAATCTTCCAGAAGCTTCTTCAGAAGCATTACCAGTTAAAAATGAAGAACCCCTGATTGTATCTATTACCAAAGAAGGAAATGTATTCCTAGAAACTGATTCGACTAGAGGCAGGTCTCTTAACCTTAAAGAGATGAATGAATTAGTTTCTAAGATATTTGAAGCCAGTCCAGGCTTGCAAGTTGTGATACGGGGTGATGGAGAAGTTAAGTATGAAACCGTTATGAGTGTGATGGCTTCACTTCAAATTGCTGGAGCTAGTGATATCGGTCTAATTTCAGCCCCAATCTCGCCAAAATGATCAATTATTTCGCACCCTTTTGTTTATCACTATTAATCCACTTCGGAATAATTCTTTCATTTTCAGATTTTTTTAACATTAACTTCGACCAATTTAATATTCAGTCTAGTAAACCAGTGGCTGCTTATATTGTTTTTGAAGAAAAAAAGAAAACAACTAAGAATCAAGTTCAAATTAATCAAGTAAATAAAAAAATAAAAGAAAAAAAACCTGAAAATCAAAATATTGAGATCTCTCGTCCTTCTTCCATATTACAAGAGATACAACAACTACAAGATACTTTGGTAAGGGATAATACTGATAAGGATAAAGACCTTCTCCAGACGGATATCGAAAAATACTCTTACATGATAAAAAGACAAGTGAAGGAAAATTGGAAAAGACCTAACAATCTCAATATAAATCTAAAGACCGAAATTCAACTAAACCTTGTACCAACTGGAGAGATACTTTCGGCAACTATAATCAAAGGTAGTGGTAATAGAGCATTCGATGAATCCGCCATGTCTGCAATCTTAAAAGTTAAGTCTTTTGAAGGTCTAACAATGCAAATGAAATTATTTGACCAACATTTTAGAAAATTTATCTTAATTTTTACTCCTGAATAAAATTAGCCAATTAAATGAATTTTAGAAAATTTCTTTTAATCACATACTTTATTATTTTCTTTCCAACTCTTTCTTCACAACTAAGAATAGAAATAAAAGGAGGAGCAGAAGAGTCGATAAGTATTGCAGTTGTACCCATGCAATGGGATTTAGAGGTACCACAAGAAACATTTATCCATAAAGTTATAAAGTCAGATTTAGAGTCTTTTGGAGAATTCAATGTCCTACCTCCTAGAAATATGTTGAGCCTTCCAACTTCAAAGGAAGAGGTATTTTTTAAAGATTGGAGGTTATTGGGAACTGATTATTTAGTGATTGGAAATGTCAAATCGACTGATATTGATAGAGAAATAAGGGCCTCCTATACGATATATGATGTAGTAAAGGAAAGAGCGATCCATAGGGGTTCAGTATCAGGTCCCATAAGTACTTTAAGAAAAATAGGACATAAGATCAGCGATACTATTTATTCTAGAATACATGGTATTCCAGGAATATTCTCTACCAGAATAGCTTATATAGACAAGCCTTCAAATAGTGATCCTAATTATAACCTCATGATTTCAGATATAGATGGTTATGACAGTATGTCTCTTTTCTCTTCACCTCAACCTTTAATGTCTCCAAGCTGGTCTCCAGACATGAAGAATATTGCTTACGTCTCATTTGAAGAAGGCACTTCTAGAATTTTTATACAAAAACTGTCTTCTGCTGAAAGAAAAGGCCTAAAGTTAGAGAAAGGCATTAATAGTTCACCTAATTGGTCTCCCGATGGAAAAAAGATATCCGCAGTTTTATCTAAGACCGGCAATCCAGATATTTTTATTTATGATATGGAGCGTTCTTCATGGTCGCAGGTAACAAAACATTTTGGCATAGATACAGAACCTGATTGGTCGCCAAATTCAAAGAGTATTTTATTTACGTCAAATAGGTCTGGGTCACCTCAATTATATGAAGTTAATACAAGAAACAACAGAATAAAAAGGTTAACTTTTGAAGGCTCCTATAATGCTAGAGGAAGATATCTTCCTGATGGAAAGGGCATAGTCTTTGTTCACAGACAAAATGGAATATTTCACATAGCCACACAGAATCTTAAGACAGGAAAGGTTAAAATTTTAACTGATACTACCCTAGATGAATCTCCTACGGTTTCTCCAAATGGAAATGTAGTTATCTATGCTACCAAAGACGGGGATAAAGATATCTTGGCCGGTATAACCTTAGACGGTAAGACAAAGTTTGTTATGCCCTCTCTGAAAGGAGAGGCCAGAGAGCCTTCTTGGTCTCCTTTGATAGATTAGAATAAAAATAAAAGTATAATAAACATCAGGAGGCTTAAATGAACACTTTTCAAAAATTTTACTTAACATTTTTAGTTATTTTCCTTGCATCTTGTAGTTCTGTATCAGCGGATAGAACAAATGATGCTACTGCTATTTCTGCTTCAGCTACAGGTGCATACTCTGATAGCGGACTTACTTCCAATAATGTACTTTATTTTGCTTATGATAGGTCAGATATCAATTCAGAGGGAAGGGCTAAAATACGAAACCTAGCTAAAGTTATTAACAACAATAACTTGAGCGTTAGAGTTGAAGGTCATTGTGATGAAAGAGGAACAAGAGAATACAATTTAGCTTTAGGAGAACAAAGGGCGAAGACTGTAGCAGAATTGTTAGTAATAAATGGCGTTCCTTCCAGTAAAATCTCAACTGTAAGTTACGGGGAAGAAAAACCAGCTGTATCCGGATCTAATGAAAATTCTTGGTCAAAAAATAGAAGAGCATTAGTTAAAACATTTTAATTTGATTTGAAAAACTTTGTTCTAGGGGTCGGAATTTTCTTATCTTCATTTCTTTTTTCTAATGAGCAGGAGAGCTTTGAGCTCTTGTATGAAAAAATTGAAACTTTAGAGGAAGAAATAAGAGAGCTAAGGAATTTACTAGAAGAAAATTCTATTCTTGTAGATAGATCCTTGGAGCTGCAACAACAAAGATACCTAGACCTTGATGGAAGAATACTTGAGTTATCAAAAATCTCTTCAGAGTCAAAATCTTCTATTTCAAGCGAACAAGAGATACTAGTCCAAACCGAGGAAAGAGATTTATTCAAGTCTGCATTAATTCTCTTTGAAGAATCTAGATTTGCTGAAGCATTAGAAGTCTTTTCTAATCTAATAATCTCTTTTCCAGAAGGTTCATTTACGGCGGATGCTTACTTTTGGTCCGGTGAATTATTTTTAGCTCAAGATATGTTAGAGGATGCTAAGTTAAGTTTTCAGAGTGTTGTGGATCAATTTCCAGAACATACAAGAACTCCAGATTCCTTATTTAAGTTAGGTGAAATCTTTAGATTTGAAGGGAATAAGATAATGTCGGAAGAATTTTATGACAAAGTTTTAGATTCTTATCCGCAATCTGGTGCAGCTCAGTTAGCAAAAAAATCTAAAGAAAACCTAAAAGAAGAGTCGAATTTAGTTGATTAAACCTTTAAAATACGATTTTTTTTCCGGGCCGTTAGCTCAGTCGGTAGAGCAGTTCGCTTTTAACGAATTGGTCCTGCGTTCGAGTCGCAGACGGCCCACCAACCAAAAATGAATCTAATCTTAATATGTTTGGGTGGTGCTTTTGGGGCTTTATCGAGATTTTATATTTCCAATTTATTTCCAAAATCAGATACTCTAGAAATACCGTTGGGAATATTGATTGTAAATATAATGGGATGTTTTCTTTTAGGTCTTTTTTACAATTTAATGGATTCAAGCCTCGAAAAAATACTCACACCTTTTCTTTTTATAGGATTTTTAGGTGCTTTCACAACTTTCTCAGCTTTTTCTAAGGAATCTCTTGAGCTTCTAGTAAATGGACAATTTGTGGGTGCCTTAATATACGTTACATTGTCTATATTTTCATGTCTTGGTGCGACTTGGTTTGGTATTTACCTAACTAAAACTTAGTCAATTTTTAGTCCTTTAGTATCTCGCATAATTTGTCTATAGCTGTAGCCTCTATAACCCTCTGTAGTTAAAAACTTTGATGCTTCTTTTCTTAACCATGTGATGCCTTTACCGGGATTATCTGTTTGGAGTTCTTTAATTACAGAAACAACTCTCTCTTTTTTTAGTGCCGCATCCATAGATGAAGCATCAATATCTAGTTCTTCAATCCTAGTTGAAGAGTCCTTAATATATCCTTTCAAATTAGATACTTCCAGAGCATCCATCATAAGCATCGTGTTGTAAACAATCGTTTTTGTTATTGGACTTTTATCAATTTCATTAAGAACAAGTTTAGCTCTAAAAATGATATGAGCAGCGAGCCTTAGCCTTTCAGATATATTCTCGCTGTCCAGCATTATCACAATGTCATCCCATCTTGTAGAGAGGTCTGATTCGGCTAATATTTCTGCAGCTGCCGCAGCAATATTTTTTAAGTTTTTCTTTGGGTCAAGATCTTCAACCGCTTCTTGAAGTTGAGTCGATGAAATATTTAGAGACGGTTCTTTAGGTTTCATATGTCTTCTTTTATATTAACCATTGTTGTTTAATTGATAAATAACTTTATGTATGTCTTTGTAAAAATTATTATCACGGCTTTTATAGTCGTCCTTATTTCTGAAATTGCTAAAAGGTCAACAGTTATTGCAGGTATAGTTGCATCTGTTCCTTTAACTTCCTTGTTGGCCTTCGTGTGGTTTTATTTCGATACCCAAGATGTAAATTCAATTAGAGAGTTATCCAGAAATATATTCTTGATGGTGCCTCCCTCTCTAATTTTCTTTGTATCTATTTATTTTCTTATAGGTTGGAATTTTTCTTTTTATTTAACCTTAATTGCTTCAATAATATTTACGGCCTTTGTGTATTGGCTATATTTGTATATATTAGGCTTTTTTGGGATCAATCTGAGTTGAGATAAAGATATGAAATTATTCATGGTACATGTTGGATTTTATGACCCAGCCATAGGAGATGGAATTTACGAGACTCATCTTAATTACTTTATTGCAGCCTCAAATGCGAAGGAAGCTAAAAGAAAAACTCTTGATCTTGAGCAATTTAAAGAAAAATCTATGCATATTGATGGCATTAAAGAAATTTCTAATGTTCAGGGTTATGACGTAATTCTTAAAGAAAGTAATAATTCTGATGAAGGGAAGGTTATTTCTTACGATGCTGCAAAGGAGCTTTAATTAATGTCAGATACAATATTTCAGAAAATAATAGATAGAGAATTGCCTGCAGACATAATTTATGAAGATGAGCAATCTTTGGTCTTTAGAGATATTAATCCAGTGGCTCCGACTCACTTACTAATCATACCTAAAAAGCAAATAGAGAAAATTTCTGATGCTAATGATGAAGATCAAGAACTACTCGGACATTTATTCTTGGTTGCTGGAAAAGTAGCAAAACAACTAGAAATAGATGACGCATTTAGGCTTGTTGTTAATAATGGGGCTGGAGCTCAACAAACTGTGTTTCATCTACATATACACCTCATAGCAGAAAGAGAGTTTTCTTGGCCTCCTGGCTAAGAAACTGATTTCAATGCTTCTATTGATTTATGAGATCTTTCAATCTTATTATAGATAGTCTCTGTAAGTTGGAAATTATTCCCTGTTAACTCCAATGCCATTCTCAAATGCTTTATAGAGGTTTCATAAGCCCCAGTTAAAAAGAAATATTCTGCTCTTGAAAGATGCAGACCTATAACATTCTTGTCCAAACCTTGCACTTCAGCTAACCAATACCAGATTTGAGGATCTTGAGGTCTAATTAATGTTAATTTCCTCAATATTTCCTCACCTGTCTTGTAGTCCCCTTTATTCATGAGAACTTTGTTATAGAGCATAGTTATTGGATAATTATTTGGATTTGTATCAAGAAGGGATGCTGCTAGTGCTTCAGCTTCAAAAAAGTTTTCTGCAGCAATGTGCAATTCTAAAAGACCTATCTGCAAGAGTAGATTTTCTGCATCCAAAGCTAATGCATTCCTAATATTTTCTAAAGCTAAAACGTGTTTTTTGTCTTTTGAATAAGCAAGAGCAAGACCATATTTGGCTTTTATTGAATCTCTTGTAGTTTTCGCCTCTCTAGCTTCTTTTTTATATATAGTCACCGCTTGTCTAGGTACTTCGGAAAAATGAACTATAGTTCTATTTCTTACTAACTCGTAGTCAAGAGAATTTCTATAGTTACCCTTTTCAAACCCTTGAGCTCGAGATTGGGCATCGGCTATTCTATTTTTTGTTAAAGGATGCGACCTTAAAAATTCAAGTTCATTTGATCCAGAAAGCCGGCTGAGTGATTGCAATTTTTCAAACATATATGAAGTACTCTTTGGATCGAATCCAGCGGCAACCATGTTTTTAAAACCAATTCTATCTGCTTCTTGCTCGTCCCCTCGACTAAATGATAGATTCTGTTGTGTGATAGCCTGTTGCCCCACGAGAAGAGCATTGGGGTTGCTGGTCGCTCCAGCAAGAGCAATACTACCTAAAATCATAAGAGAATTTGCTAAGCTTCTATCTTTTTGTCTTTGCATTCTTCTTGCAAAATGTCTTTGGCTTAGATGAGCCAATTCATGAGACAAAACAGATGCAAGTTGTCCTTCCGTCTCCGCATGAAATATTAAGCCTGCATTTATTCCTACAATGCCACCAGGTGCAGCAAAAGCATTAACTGATTTTTCATCAATGAGTGCTATTTCTAACCTTCTATCTGTCAATTCACTAAATTCAGATAGCCTGTAAACTAAATGTTCAGAATAGTCTTGAGTGATAGGATCTATATACTCTGGTAAAGCTCTTCTCAATTGCGCCATATATAGCCTTCCCAAATTATACTCTGATGCAATAGATATGACTGAAGAAGAGGCATCTCCAATAACTGGAAGTTCTTCCTCTGAAAGAAGGGGTGCATTGAAGGCTAGGATCAGTAAACTGATTTTAAATTTATATATAATGCCTTTCGAGCTATTTCTTTTCATAGAAAGTCGTTACTATATTAATTGAATACATTAGATTATCTAGAAAATACTTAGTTCCTAATTAATTATGAGAAGTTTATTCAATAAATTCATGCAAAGGTTTTTCTCAAATGAAGAATCTGTTTATTTTGCAATCTTATTAATTTTCTCCTTCTTTTTTATCATTTTTTTTGGAAATGTTTTACTTCCAGTGATCATCAGCATAGTAATTGCCTTTCTCTTGAATGGATTTATGACAACTTTACTTAGATTTAATATATCTCAGAAACTATCTTTATCAATTACTTTAATTGTATTTTTTGGATTTTACTTAAGTCTATTTATGGCTCTCCCTTCTATTGGAACGGAAATCAATAATCTATTGCAAAATCTACCTACAATTGTCAGTTCATTCCAGCAAACTTTAATTGAAATGAATAATTACTTTTCCGAAGAGGATATCGATCAGATTTTTGCTAATTTAAGTAACCAAATTAGTGTTTTGTTGAGCTCTGCACTTGGACAACTTGCAGGAACTGTTTCGCTAATGTTCAACGCTATACTTTATGCAATTATGATTCCTTTAATGGTCTTCTTCTTTTTGAAGGATAAAAGTATATTGCTTCCATTTGCTTCGATAATACTTCCAAAAGAGAATGGATTTATGCAATCAGTATTTACTGAAATGAATGATCAGTTATTCAACTATGTGACAGGAAAATTTATAGAAATGCTCGTAGTGGCCACTGCATCCTATATTTTGTTTGCTTCTTTGGGTTTACCTTATGCCGTTTTGATTGCAATATTAGTCGGACTTTCAGTAATCATTCCAATATTTGGGGCAATCTTGGTGACCATCCCTGTAGTTTTGATTGGACTATATGAATGGGGCCTTACGGAGAATTTTTATTGGCTTTTAGGTTTTTATCTTCTAATTCAAGTATTGGATGGCAATGTTTTAGTACCGATACTGTTTTCCACTAGAAACAACTTACATCCTGTTGTTATCATAATAGCTGTTTTATTTTTCGGCGGAATATGGGGCTTTTGGGGACTATTTTTTGCAATCCCGTTAGCTACTTTTATAAAAGCAATTATAAATTCTTGGCCAGAGCCAATTTCTTAGGAATTTAATTTTTTTGCCGCTTCAAGCACCTCTTTCGCATGACCTGTAACCTTAACCTTTCTCCATTCCTGAACTAGTTTTCCACTAGAGTCTATCAGGAAAGTGCTTCTTTCTATTCCCATGTATTTTTTTCCGTACATACTTTTTTCTTTTATAACATCGTATTGTTTGCAGATTTTCTCATCAGGATCAGAAATTAGATCAAAATTGAATTTTTCTTTCTTTTTAAAATTTTCATGAGATTTTATGGACTCTCTAGATAATCCAAAGATTATCGTATTAGATTTAGTGAATTGAGCTTTTAAATCCCTGAAGTCTTGTCCTTCTGTTGTGCATCCTGGCGTACTATCCTTTGGATAGAAATATAAAACTACATTTTTACCTTTTAGATCAGAAAGACTAATTGTTTTATCACCCGTGCATTCTCCTTTGAATATCGGCGCTTTGTTATTTATTTTAGGTATTGGCATATCTCCTCCATTAGAAACATTCTATAATAGAGAGATTCTAACATTGAGATAAAAAAACTATTAATGTTTAATCTAAAAGGCTCTATAGCCGCTCTAGTAACTCCTATGGAGTCCGATGGAGAAATTAATTGGGGTGGCCTAAAAGACCTTATCGAATGGCACGTAAGCTCTAATACCTCTGGTTTGGTCATAGTTGGAACAACCGGAGAGTCAGCCACATTAGATGTAGCAGAACATGTCCAACTTATTGAAAGATCGGTAGATATAGCTGAAGGCAGAATAAAGATCATAGCGGGCACTGGAGCCAATTCTTCAAAAGAAGCTATATACCTTACTAACTCTGCTAAATCCGCTGGCGCCGACGCCGCACTCCTTGTCACGCCATACTATAATAAGCCTACGCAGGAGGGGTTATACCAACATTATATGTTGATAGCTAATGAAGTAGATTTACCTCAGATTCTTTATAATGTTCCCTCTAGGACAGGCTGCGATCTTTCAAATGATACAGTTATGAGATTAGTCGACCATCAAAATATAGTAGGCTTGAAGGATGCCACCGGAAGCATTGAACGCTTAAAAGCGATGATGCAATCTCTCAATACAGATCAAAAAGAAAGCTTCTCCCTATATTCAGGAGATGATCCTACATCAACTGAATTTATTTTAAATGGAGGAGTAGGGACTATCTCAGTGACCGCAAATATTGTTCCAAAAACTATTTCCGATATTTGCAGTCTTGCCTTGAATGGCGAGGCAGATTCTGCAATTCAGCTCGATAAGCAATTAGTTCGATTAAATGAAATATTATTTATTGAGTCTAACCCAATTCCAATAAAATGGATGTTGAATAGAATTGGTAGAATAACGGATGGTATTAGGCTGCCGTTAACTCCTCTTGACTCTAAATTTCATCATCAAGCAGAAGGCATACTTAAAGAATTAAATTTACTGAATTAAATATTATGAAAAATCTATTTTCTTTTCTATTTCTTTCTTTTTTCCTAAGTTCTTGTAGTTATTTCTTAACTGATCACAAGAATGACTACCTAAAAGAAAAACAAGAAAAATCTTTAGATTTACCTAAAGATATAACTACTCGACCAATAATTGACTATTATCCAATAAACACAATAAATCCTGAAAAAGTTGGTGATGAATACCTTATACCTATGCCTCAACAAGTTTTTTCATCAGGTACTTCTAACGAAGTACGTATGCATAAGCTTGGAGAAATAAGATGGGTCTATGTTGAAACTTTACCTAGCAGTGCTTGGCCAATGATGAATGACTTTTGGGTTACCAGTGGCTATGGAGTTGCTAAATCAGATCCCACAACGGGAATAATTGAGAGTGAAAATTTAGGTGATAATCAATCGATTACAAAATTAGTGATGAAAGTCGAACATGGGATCAGGCAGGCGAGCTCTGAAATTTTTATTTCTCATATAACTGAAATAGATGGTGTTTGGTTAAGAGTGGACGGACCTGAAAATTTAGAAGAGGAAACAATGCGAAAAGTATTAGACTACTTCGCAACAACTCCTCCTAGTGGGGGTACTTCATTAGTTGCTTTAAACCTAAATTATGGGCAAAAAGCTGCTCTTAAACAGGATGATGAACAAAATAGTTTCATAGAATTGAATCTTGAGTACGCTAGAGCATGGGCCGCAGTAGATAGAGCACTTAAAGAAGCCTTAATAGATGTTAACGATCTAGATAGAGAAGAGGGAGTTTTTTACGTAAACTTCTCTAGAGAAGAAGAAAAGGGTTTTCTCAGAAGAATTTTCAGCGGAGCTTCTTTTGATGGAGACTTTAGAATACTCATTAAAGAAATTGATGAAAAAACTTGCAGAGTTACAATTAGCGCAGAGGAGGAAGAAGCAAAAGCCTTTGAGAGGGAGCTTCTTTCAGAAATTAACCAATCTTTATCTTAATAGTTATGACAAATATTGAAAAAGGTGAATTAATCACTACCGGAAAAGCCAAGTCACTTTATGAATCTAATGAATCAGATTTTTTGATAATGCATTACAGGGATGACACTTCTGCATTCGATGGTAAGAAAATCGAAAGCCTTGAAGGAAAAGGGACTATCAACAATAAATTTAATGCATTTATTATGAAATATCTTGAAGGAGAGGGCATCTCTACTCACTTTGAAGAGCTTTTGAGTGAAACAGACAGCCTAGTGAAAAGACTAGAAATGGCTCCTGTTGAATGTGTGGTAAGAAACGTTGCAGCTGGGAGTATTTGCAAAAGGTTGGGATTAGAAGAGGGTATGGATTTAAATCCGCCCACATTCGAATTCTTTTATAAGGATGATGACCTCGGGGATCCAATGATTAACGAATATCATATTAAATCATTTGGTTGGGCTACTGAAGATCAAGTAGAGCAGATGCAAGTTAAGACTTTTGAAGTAAATACCGCCCTAAAGAAGTTGTTTTCAGAGGCAGGTATGATTCTTGTTGACTATAAGCTTGAGTTTGGCGATTTTAAGGGTAATCTTTTACTTGGAGACGAATTTACACCTGACGGATGTCGAGTTTGGGATGCTGAAACACGAGAAAAACTTGATAAAGACAGATTCAGGCAGAATTTAGGAGACGTCGTCGAGTCTTATCAGATAATGGCTAAAAGGTTAGGCGTTATTTAAGTCCAGAATTTATATCTTGTAACCTTTCTGAGCCGGGACATAATTCTTTCTGACCCATCTTATTGAGCGGTTTATCAGATACATTAAGAATCTCCCTAAGGTCTTTTGCTTCAGGATCGGCATAAAGTAAGCCTGTAAGAACTTTTCCATCTCTTTGTGACTCTTGTATATTCTGAATAGCTTTTATTTTGTCTGTTGGATCATAACTTTCGGAGAGCTTTTCTAAAGACAGTAAAGAGCCATCATGAAGGGGTACTTCTATTGATGAGCCTCTAGGATATTCTGTTAATATTTCTTTTCCCGAAGGAACAAAGTCAGGTCTAGAAAGAGCGTCGTTATGTTCTCTAATATAATCATAACTCTTTGTGGAGGTATTGTGATTATTGAAAGTAACACATGGTGAGATGATATCTAAAAATGAAAAACCTTTATGAGACAAAGCTGCTTTTAGTAGAGGGACAAGTTGTTCCTTGTCACCAGAAAAGCTTCTTGCTACAAAACTTGCTCCTAACTGTATAGCCATTGAAGGAAGGTCAATAGAAGGAAAAAGATTATCATCACCATATTTATTCTTGGATTCTAGGTCATTGGTAGCGGAAAATTGACCTTTTGTAAGTCCATAAGTACCGTTATTCTCCACAATATAAGTCATATTTAGTTGCCTTCTTGCACAATGAACAAATTGACCTATACCAATAGATGCACTGTCTCCATCTCCTGAAATACCCAGATAGAGGAGTTCATGATTTGCCATGGCTGCGCCTGTTGCAATAGAGGGCATTCTCCCGTGGACTGAATTAAAGCCATGGGATTGATTTAAGAAATAGGCGGGTGCTTTAGAGGAACATCCTATTCCTGAAAGTTTGGCTACTTTATAGGATTCAATACTGAGTTGAAAACATGCCTCTACTATTGCAGAGCTAATTGAGTCGTGCCCGCATCCCGCGCAAAGAGTTGATACCGCTCCTTCATAATCCCGCCTAGTAAGGCCAAGTTCATTTTTTTCTAAGAGGGGGTGATGATTTTTTGGTTTTACAATATATGTCATTTTTTTAAGAAGCAGCCAGTACAGGTTTCCCTGACAAGTGCGCATTTATTTTATTTGTTATATGTTCTGCAGTGATTGGTTGACCGTCAAAGCATAAAATAGAAACAAGTTTATCTGGGATTATTCCACCTTCGGCCATTATCAAAGTTCTCATCTGCCCATCTCTATTTTGCTCAACTATGAATAATAAGTCATGGTCTTCAATAAATTCCCAAACCTCTAGATTGAAAGGAAATGCCCTTATTCTCATAGCATCTATTTTCATGTTCTGTTCTTCGAGCATATCTAAAGCCTCTTGCATAGAACAATCAGTACTTCCGAAATAGATAATACCCATCGAACTGTTATTTTTATCTTGATTAAATACAGGAGCCGGAACAAGCGAGGAAGCAGTTTGGAATTTCTTTACAAGCCTTGATAGCATTTCAGCATTTTTCACTCCATCTTCGGTATATCCTGCATATTCATCATGTGAAGTTCCTCGAGTGAAGTAAGCACCTTTCTCGGGATGAGTTCCGGGGTAAGTTCTGTAAGGTATTCCGTCCCCATCAACATCAAGATATCTTCCAAATTTTTCAATTCCATCTAAATCTTCTTTTGAAAGTACTTTGCCTCGGTCATAATCACTCGAATCATCCCATTCAAATTCTTTTGTTGACCAGTCATTCATTCCTAAATCCAAGTCCAGTAAAACTATTACAGGAGTCTGCAGTCTATCTGCAAGATCAAAAGCTTCAACGGCAAAATCGAAACATTCTTTTGGATCAGATGGTATCAGCAGTACATGCTTAGTATCCCCATGCGATGCATATGCTGAACAAAGGATATCTGATTGTTGAGTTCTTGTTGGCATCCCTGTTGAAGGTCCACCTCTTTGCACATTAAACAAAACTGTAGGAACTTCAGCAAAATAGGCTAGTCCAATAAATTCACTCATTAAGGACACTCCTGGTCCGCTAGTTGCAGTAAAGGCTCTAGCTCCATTCCAGTTAGCTCCTATTGTCATTCCCATAGCAGCCAATTCATCTTCTGCTTGTATAAAAGCAAACTTATTTTTTTCTGTGCCTATCTCAACTCTTAGCTTCTCGCTGTATTTATTGTAAGACTCTGCAAGAGAGGTAGAAGGTGTTATTGGATACCAGGCACAAACTGTTGCTCCTCCATAAACACACCCCAGACCTGCCGCATCATTTCCACTTGTTAAAATCAAACCATCTGTTTTGTCTGATTTACTAACTTTTATATCGCAATAATCTTTAAAATTTTCTTCAGCATAGTTATAGCCTATATTTAATGCCTTAACATTAGGCTCAATTAATTTTTCTTTACCTCTGAATTGTTCTTCTATAAGTGAAATGTAAATTTCTTTATCCATCTCCAATATAGAAGCTAGAAGCCCTACATAGCCAAGATTTTTAAAGAGAAGCCTTTGCTTTGGATTAGTAAATTCTTGAACACAGAGTTTAGTAAGAGGTATCTCCAAAATATTAATGTCATCTCTACCAAAATCTCTTTTCCACGAAGAGTCATAGATTAGGTAGCCATCTTGTTTTAGTTCTGCAACATCCTTTTGATAAGACTGAGGATTCATGGCTACGAAGATATCTATACCTTCTCTTCTGCCTAAGTATCCTTTTTCATTTACCCTGACCTCGAACCATGTTGGAAGGCCCTGTATGTTCGATGGAAAAATATTTTTAGGGCTAACGGGAATGCCTGATCTAAATACACCTTTTGCAAACATTTGATTTGCACTTGCAGATCCAGAACCATTCACGTTGGCAAACTTAATTACGAAATCATTAACTGATTCAATTTTATTCATGAATAAACCTTAGCTTCTTGATATAAGAAATTTTGCATATCCCATGCACCAGTAGGACATCTCTCAGCACACAATCCACAATGAAGGCACACATCTTCGTCTTTTACCATTACTCTGGCTGTTTGCTCTAGTTGCTCAGAAACAAGAATTTGTTGATTTAAGTTAATGGCAGGTATTCTTAATTTGTTTCTTAAATTTTCTTCTGAATCATTATGAACAAAGCTTATGCAGTCAGTCGGACAAATATCTACACAAGCATCACATTCGATACATAAATCTTCAGAAAAAACAGTTTGCACATCACAATTCAAGCAACGTTGAGCTTCTTCTAATGCTGTTATTTCATCAAAACCAAGCTCTACCTCCATTTTTAGATCCTTTAGAGCATCTCTCTTATCTGCGTGTGGTACTAAGTATCTTTTAGCTTGCGATATATCATTGTCATAAGACCATTCATGCACACCCATCTTCTGGCTTATCAGCGTTGTTGTAGGTTCAGGTCTTTGGTATAAGTTTAAATCCTTACAAAATTTATCTATTGAAATAGCTGCTTGGTGTCCATGCGCTGCAGCCCAAATTATATTTTCAGGACCCCAGGCAGCATCGCCACCAAAAAATACTTTCTCGTTTGAGGATTGGAAAGTCACCTTATCGACTATAGGCATATCCCACTCACCAAATTCGATTCCTATGTCACGCTCTATCCATTCAAAAGCGTTGTCTTGCCCAATAGCAACTAAAACATCATCACATTCAAAAATTACAGGATCTTCGTCAGTAGGTACCAATTTTCTTTTACCATTTTCGTCAAAAACAGCTTCTACCTTTTCAAATTCCATTCCCACAAGTTTGCCGTCTTTCACTATGAAGCGTTTGGGTACATGATTGTCATGGATCGGTATTCCTTCTCCCATCGCATCTTCTATTTCCCATTCTGAAGCTTTCATTTGATCAAAGGGACTTCTAACGGTCACTTTTACTTCTTCAGCTCCAAGTCGAATTGCAGTTCTACAGCAATCCATGGCGGTATTACCACCCCCAAGAACTATTACTTTCTTGCCTACCGATTTTGTGTGTTCAAAAGCTATGCTTGTGAGCCAATCTATACCAATGTGAACATTATCATTAGCTTCTTCTCTTCCTTCGATATTTATGTCTCTTCCCTTAGGCGCACCTGTTCCGACAAAAATTGCATCAAAATCCTTTTCAAGCAGTTTTTTCATGCTTGTTATCTCAGAATTAAATTCAGTCTTTATTCCCAAATTTAAGACTTGATTAACTTCTTCGTCTAAAACTTGTTCAGGTAATCTAAAAGAAGGTATGTTTGTTCTCATCAGTCCACCAGCTTGCGGGTCTCTTTCAAAAAGCGTACATTCATATCCCATCAGGGCTAAATCTCTTGCCACTGTAAGCGAAGCAGGGCCACCTCCAATCAAACCAACTTTTTTGCCATTGCTTTCTTCTGGTAGGGGAATCAAAGGTGCAATATCATCCTTGTGGTCATATGTAACTCTTTTCAGTCTGCATATAGCGACAGCTTTTTCATGAGTTCTTGTTCTTCTGCAAGCAGGTTCGCAAGGCCTATCACATGTACGTCCTAAGATTCCTGGAAATACATTTGATTCCCAATTAAGCATATATGCTTCGTTATAATTACCTTGAGATATCTGTCTTATATATTCAGGTACAGGAGTGTGAGCAGGGCACGCATGCTGACAATCAACTACCTTGTGATAGTACTGAGGATTTGTAGTATCTGTTGCAGGTACATAGTTAACAACAGTCGAGTCAACTTCTAATGTACCTTCTATTGCAATTCCTTTTGCTTGATTTATTTTTGCTTTAAGCTGGTCTACTACTTGCCATCTTAACTCTTGAGCCTTGTCTAGTTCATGTGTCTTGAGAGACTGTCTTAGATCGTAGCCTAGTTCATCGCGCAGAGTTTTAGGTACAGCAACTTTTACCCACCATGTGTTGTACCTTTTGAAAAGGTACCTAGTGTCCATGTTACTCATAGATTAATAATTGTTCCCAAATTAGTTTTAAATATGGTACATATTATTTCCATTAATACCAGTAATTTTTAATTATTTAGAATATAAATATTTTATAGCTCATAAAATAGGGTACATGTACCTTAAATTATTAGTTCTATGCAATATATTCTTGACTAAATCCGTCAGGAATATACAATTATCGCCGTGAATCTAACCACGAAAGGAAAATACGCTGTTACTGCTGTTCTGGACTTAGCCGTTCAGGAGCAAGCTGATATCCGTTATTCAAAAATTGCCGAAGTAGCTGAACGTCAATCTATACCTGCACCTTATTTAGAGCAAATATTTAGTTTTCTTCGCAAAGCGGAAATACTCTCTGCTGCAAGAGGTCCCAAAGGAGGTTTTAAGCTTTCTAGACCGAGAGACCAGATAATGATTGGAGAAATTATTAATGCGGTAGAAAAAAATATGGATGCTACACAATGCTCAGGAGAAGGCATTTGTAATGGCGGCTCTAAATGCATCGCTCACAATTTCTGGATGGATTTTAACGATAATGTAAATGAATTTTTAATGACAAGATCTCTAGATGATGTCATTTCAAATAGGAGAGGTAGTGTTCAATTAAAAGACAAAGTTCTTATAGCAACAGGATAAAATATGAAATTACCAATATATTTAGATTATGCCTCAACTACTCCTGCCGATCCCAGAGTAGTAAAGAAAATGCAAGATTGCCTCTCTCTTGACGGAAACTTCGGTAATCCTGCTTCTCGATCTCACGCCTTTGGGTGGAAAGCTGAAGAAGCTACGGAAGAAGCAAGACAACATGTTGCTGATTTAGTTAATTGTGATCCAAGAGAAATAGTTTGGACCTCAGGAGCAACTGAGTCAGATAATTTAGCTATAAAAGGCGCTGCAACTTTTTATAAAACTAAAGGTAATCACATAATAACTTCAAAAATAGAACATAAAGCTGTTCTCGATAGCTGTAGACAGCTGGAGAGAGAAGGGTTTGAAGTAACGTACTTAGATCCTGATTCAAACGGAATTATTTCCCCAGAACTTGTTAAAGAAAACATAACTGACAAAACAATCTTAGTCACTCTCATGCATATAAACAATGAAATTGGTGTGGTAAATGACATTGAGGCCATTGGAAAAATCACTAGAGAAGCTGGAGTAATATTTCATGTCGATGCTGCCCAAAGCACTGGAAAGTTACCAATTGATTTGTCCAACCTGGAGGTCGATCTAATGTCCTTCTCAGCACACAAAACATACGGACCAAAAGGTATAGGTGCTATGTATGCAAGAAGAAAGCCTAGGGTAAGACTTGAGGCCCAAATTCATGGTGGGGGCCATGAAAGAGGTATGAGATCAGGTACTTTAGCTACGCACCAAATAGTAGGAATGGGTGAAGCTTTCAGAATTGCAAAGTTAGACATGGAAGAAGATAACGAAAGGATAGAAAGGCTTAGGAATAAATTTTGGGACGCGATAAAAGATATGGAGGAAGTCTACTTGAATGGAGATGAGTTATATCGAGCAGCGGGTTTCTTAAACGTAAGTTTTAACTATGTTGAAGGTGAGTCCTTGATAATGGCACTTAAAGATATAGCTGTTTCTTCTGGTTCTGCATGTACTTCTGCAAGCTTGGAACCTTCTTACGTTTTGAGAGCACTTGGTCTCAAAGATGAGCTCGCTCATAGTTCAATAAGATTTGCTATTGGTAGGTTTACAACTGAAGAAGAAGTAGAATATACAATAAATCTAGTTAGAGACTCCGTAGAAAAACTCCGAACTCTTTCGCCTTTGTGGGATATGTATAAGGATGGAGTTGATATGGATTCGATAGAGTGGGCTGAAGGTTAAGACATAAAATAATTTTAGAGGATAAATATGGCATACAGCAAAAAAGTAGTTGAGAAGTTTGAAAATACACTCAACGAACCAGAAAAGAATAGCGTTGGAAGATGGAACCCGTCTGATTCTGATATCGGAACAGGCATGGTCGGAGCTCCAGCATGTGGCGATGTTATGAGGCTTCAGATTAAATGTGAACCAAAAAATAATAGTCACATCATTAGCGATGTAAAGTTTAAAACATATGGTTGTGGTTCTGCTATTGCATCTTCTAGCGAATTAGTCGATATGTTGATTGGGAAAACTCTTGAAGAAGCAAGGGAAATTAAAAACAAAGATATTGCTAATGCTCTTGATTTACCTCCAATTAAGATTCATTGCTCAGTATTAGCAGAAGATAGTATTCATAAAGCAATAGAGGATTACGAGTCTAAAATCTAAATATGTCATCTACTTCTGTAAACTCTTACACTCCAAGTGAATTTAGCCTATCTAAGGCGGCTATCAATCATTTTTCTGCAAGTCTTATGGGAAAAGATTCTGAAGGAATAAGACTTTCAGTATCTGAGTCATCAGGTTGTTCTGGTTACACATATCAAATTGATTACGTAGATAAAAAAGAAGAAAAGGACTTGGTTTTTACTTTCGATGAAGTTTCTGTATTCATTGACGAAAACTCCTTTAAATTTTTAAAGGGAACTAAAGTTGATTTCTTAGTAGAAGGTGTAAATGAAGGAATTAAATTTTTAAATCCTAATGTCAAAGCCATATGCGGATGCGGTGAAAGCTTTGAAGTTGATATCTAAGGTCTCCAATGACAAAAATAAAAGTCTTCCCTCATGAAGAGTTATGCCCTGATGGAGCAGAAATTGAAGCTAAACCAGGCCAGACTTTGGCTGAAGCTCTCTTAGATAACCAAATCAAGATCGAACATGCGTGCGAACTTTCATGCGCTTGCACAACTTGCCATGTAATTGTTAGAAACGGTTTCGAAAGCTTATCAGAAGCCTCTGATGAAGAGGAAGATATGTTAGATAAAGCTTGGGGTCTTGAAGCTGAATCTAGATTGAGCTGCCAAGTTGAAATAACTGATTTAGATTTGGAAGTTGAACTTCCAAAATATACTATAAACATGGTTTCGGAGAATCATTGATGCTTTGGATAGATGTAAATGACATAGCTATAGAATTGGCAGAGAAACATCCTGATATAGATCCAACCTATATACTTTTCACGGATTTAAAAAAACTAGTAACGGATCTTGAGGGTTTTGAGGACAGTCACGAAAAGTCTAATGAAAAGATTTTGGAGGCTATACAGATGCTTTGGATTGAAGAGCTAGAATAGCTATTATCCAATCTATAAGTATAATGCGATTTTTTTAATTTAAGGGGAATAATATGGCTTTAGAACAGACTCTTTCAATAATTAAACCAGATGCGGTTGCTAAAGGGCTTGTAGATGAAATTTGTAAAAGACTAGAAGATTCTGGACTATCAATCATTGATAAACAAAGCCTTCATTTAGATCAACAAAAAGCTGAAGGATTCTATGCAGAACATAAAGGCAAGCCATTTTTTGAAGATTTAGTTAAGTTTATGACTTCTGGACCAATTCAAGTCCAAATTCTTGAAGGAGAAAATGCAATCCTCAAGTACAGAGAAGTCATGGGAAGTACCAACCCTCAAGAGGCTGCACCTGGCACCTTAAGAGCTGATTTTGCTGACTCAATTGATGCAAATGCAGTACATGGTTCTGATTCTCCTGAATCTGCGGAAAGAGAAATAAACTATTTCTTCGGCTAAATGAAATATAGTCGTGTCTGATCTTAATGAAACTTCTGTAGGAAAGACCTTATCTACAGCTAGAAAGAAAAAAAGACTACGCTACAAAAAGCTTTCATCTGAGTTAAATATAGATGAGTCTTATTTAACTGCTCTTGAAGAAAATAAATTTGACCTAATTCCTGGTGGAGAAGCCTATGTAAAAGGCTTTCTAAGAGCCTATGCCAAGAAATTGGATTTAAATCCCGATGAAATCATAGAAAATTACTTGTCTGAGAGAAAAACTGTCATTAAGTCTCAAATTGGATCTCTAGATCCAATAAACAAAGAACCATTTACCAATGCAAATAAGTATCTTGCAGGACTTTTCTTCATTCTCATTTCAGCTTTTATTTATTTTATTTTTATTTATGAAGATGGAAAAAAATCAAACAAAAAGGCTGTAGTAATTGATCAAGATTTAGTTCATGAAGAAAGCTATGAACAACTAACTGAGCAAAATTATTCTCATAACCAAATTATCAATCCAGACATAGAAAAAGTAGTTGTTGCGAAAGAGGCAGAAGTGCAATTATCTGAAACAGCTTCTTCAGTGATAGTTGAAAAAGATTTTTCTTTAGCTCCAGAACAGAATATTACTTCCATAAAAGTTTATGATGATTGTTGGTTAGAAGTTTTCACAGAAGATGAAAGACTTCTGTACGAATTGTCTAAGTCAGGAGAAGAGCATATTTTTAATGAAAAAAGACTAAAAATTATTGCAGGAAATTTTAAAAATATTGAAATTTCATTTAATGATAAAATGATAAGTCTTGGA